>Ga0194043_1001763_pt1 | contig 12098 bp, 6 predicted proteins | sample JunL4415m_MetaG_FD_161274 | JGI IMG/M metagenome (GOLD analysis project Ga0194043, IMG submission 161274) | Anoxic zone freshwater microbial communities from boreal shield lake in IISD Experimental Lakes Area, Ontario, Canada - Jun2016-L442-15m | ecosystem: Environmental > Aquatic > Freshwater >...
CTGGCGCGATAGACGCAGCTACTGTCGCAGGAATATTCTCAACTCTAGGAGCATAAGTAGGCTGTGTGGCTGGAGTTGGAGCAGGCGCAGGACGTTGATAGCTGCTATTGTTGTCATAAGCAGGCTTTTTCACTAGAAGAGCTTCTAGGCCGCCCTTGCGAAAAGCTTCAGACGAGGCACGAAGCTCATCATCTTCAGCGGTCTTAATGTTGGCGAACGAAGCCTCGACTAGCGCCCTGGTGCTAGAATATTTTTCATGCGAGAAATTTATTACCTTTTCAGCATTTCCAGATATAGACATGACTGGCGCAAGTGTACGAGCTGAAAAAGCAGGTGATGAAACACCATCTATCAATAGCTTGATATAAATATTGTATTTATCAAGATTCACAAGATCATTTGCCTCAAAAATAGGTGCATATTCCTTCACGAGCACTTCAGCGTCTGTGCCACCAACGCGGAAAGTGATAAGAGTACCAGCGTTACCAAAAACAGCATCTTTTACAGGATCGATCATCTGAGCGATGTACTGATGAGCCATGGTCAAGTTTAGATTGTATTTTCTAGCCTCAGCCAGGATAACTGCAAATGACTCGGTAGCAAAGTTTTGAAACTCATCCACGTAGAGGTAACAGTCTGGTCTGTGCTCGACAGCAACGTCTGCACGGCTCATCGCCGCTAGCTGAATCTTCGTAATCATCATGGCACCAAGAAGAGCAGAATTGTCCTCACCAATCTTACCTCGAGAAAGGTTCACAATCATGATTTTTTTCTTGTCCATGATATCACGAACATCAATCGTCGAATGAGGCTGACCAACGATATTTCGAATAGTGGATGAAGCTAAGAACTGACCGACTTTGTTCAAGATTGGAGAGACAGCCTCAGTCTTAAACTTCGCGTCGTAAGCTGCAAACTCATTTTGCCAGAAATCCTTGATAACAGGGTCTTTTACCTGACCGACTACTTTGTCTCTAAAGCTATTATTTGTAAGCATTCTTGGAATATCTAACATTGTGGACTCTGGGTAATCCAAAAGGGCCAAAACTGTGTTTCGTAAAATATGCTCAAGACGTGGACCCCAAGAATCTCCAAAGATTTTTTTGAAAATTCCAACAAAGCCAGAAGCTACGATGCTCTTAAAGTCATCGTCAACGTTCTCTAGCAGATTAAAAGCTACGGGATAGTCTCGATCAGATGGATCGAAAACAACAACATCTTGAATACGATTTTCTGGAACGCAAGATAAAATCTTATCGGCTAGCTCACCGTGGGGATCGACGATTATGACTCCCCTGCCCTCCATAACGTCGTCATGGGCCATATTTTCTATCAAAACGGATTTACCGACACCGGATTTACCGACGATGTAGACATGTCGGCGGCGATCATCTTTCTTGATGCCAAATACTTTAAATATATTACGAAAGTTTGTCTCGCCGATCACAGTCAGCTCATCTGGCGGAGTATTTTCCTTCAGCGGAATATTTGCAGGTGGCTCACCTTTTTTCGAACCAGACCAAACGATATTTGGAGTTGCGACCGAGCTATGTGGAAAATGAAAAACAGAAGCTAGTTCCGAGATATTAAAAATGTTTCCATCATCCTCAAAAGAACGATAAACAAAGTCCTTCCAGCTCACAGGGTCATTTACCTTTATCTCTCCTGCCCTGAAACCGTTTAGATTAGTTGTGTTGTATTGTTTGAAAGCTGCTGCAATATTTTGACATTTGAGCTTCACAGAAATAGGATCATGACCGATGCAAGCAATTCTAATTTTAGTTTCGAAACCGAGCTTGGTAATTTTCTGTTCGATAGATTTCAAGGCTTCCTCGACTGAGGCGTGAAGCTTGACTTCTTTTGCAGCAACGCTTGTGTCTGCTCCTGGCTGAACAGCTTGTACAGCTATTTCTTTCAGGAAACCAAAGAGGCTCTTGAATATAGATTTGGTAAAAGATTTGCCACCAATTTTTACGCCGCTTCTGATCGAATTTGTCATCGAATGGCCTTTTTCTTGCCACTCATCACCTATCGGTCGCACAACCATCTGGAACCATACTTCTTCGTCGTTATTTAGCTTCGACATAACAGAGGTGATACCAGAGATTGGGTCTACCTCGAAGTCGGTAAACATTTTGATAGGATAAACGTCAGGTTTGTTTAGCTTCAGCTCACAGATCGCGCAATTTTTCTGCGAAATGTCGACGTCTTGGATATAGTCGTCGACTTCAGTTATCTCAACGCTTGGATACTGAGCATAAATTTGTCCTTCTACAAAATCTTTCAGATGAACTGGCAGATAAATGTAGAACTGTATATATTTTTCTTTCGAGACTATCTCAAAGGAAAGATGGTTTTGGTAGTCAGATGTTTCAGAAAATATGCCGTGGATAGAAGCAAACATCTGCTCCGCAGACATCGGTGACTTGTCATTGTTTCTTGGCACGTCAATACGCAAGATCGTATACTCTTGTGCGTTTAACCAATCAACTTTTTTCATTTTCTTATTTATTTTAGAAATAGCCCAAATAAGATAAATTGGGCCAATGATTAATACTAAATAGACTAGATATATTATATACGACATATGCTCAAAATCAAATTAATGAGTGTCTCCTTCAAATATAATTCTAGAATCATTATATCTCAATTTGGATAAAATAAAAACAGCGCCAATTTGCATTGACACTGTTTTTATCTGGACTAATCTATAATATCTTTTATTTTAGTGCGTAACGATCTTTATCCACTTTTTTGAACAGTGGCTTTGTCTGAAGATTTATAAGAATAGTATTTTTCTTTACGATTCTCTGCTTTAGGACTAGCTTTATAATCTCTTCAACAAGCAGACCATCTTTTTTGTCTGTAAGAATTTCTTTTATAATGTCGGCAACTGTGCCTTCTTTGTATCCCCACTCAGAAAGTCCGTAGATACCTCGGCCGACTAGAACGAAACGATCATCAGCAATAAGCTCGTTATGAACAGTTGCTTTAACAACGCTTTTTCGGTCGAAGCCGTGCTCAAAGATCTTGCTAGCAATATCGTCAAAGTGCATTGGTTTGCCATTTTTCTTTAGAACGAAATAAATCTTATCTCGAACATTTCGTGGATTTACTTCAGGCCAGCTTGAAAGGCCGATGAAGTCTGAGTCAGTCTTAACCAATTTCTTGCTAACAGAAGGAAGCTCAGACAAGAAAGTTAGTCTGTATTTGGAATGGGTAGGATTCTGCTCGATAAGAACCTCAAGAGTAAGTGGCTTCTTGGTTTTTTCAAGATGAGCGACCCAATCGTTGATAACGTTTACTGCATCGTCTTTGGAAAGAGATGCAAGCATCCAACCAGCTTCAAGTTCTTTTGTCTTCTCGATCTTGATGATCTGAGGCATAAGTACTAGAACTAGATGCAATGAATTGAACTCGTTCTTATTTTTCCAGCTCGATTCTTCGAGAAGTTTTTCGGCAATTTTGTTATGACTAGTGATTCCACCGGCTTTTTCAAAATTTTCGACAATTTCACCAATATATCCGCTACCCTGATCAACAATTTTAGCAGCAAGTTTCTTAAGTGCTTCACGCTCAATCTGACGGATTCTTTCGCGAGACAAGTTTAAGAATTTACCAATTGCAGAAAGAGTTTTATGCTCTTGGTCAATGCCAAAACGTCCAGAGACAACCTTGATTTCATTTGGTTTCAACTCTAGAAATGCTTCTTTAACAATCTTGTAAGGGGAAAAGTTTTTGATAGACATTTTTTCCTTTTATAATAATTTATAATTTAAATAATATTTTCTACTGCTGCCCAGACGCTTTCTTCTGCTTCTGGCACCAATATGGTCAATTTATCTTCAGCCTTGATCTTGAAATATGTCACTGATGCTGGCAATACTCGGTATTCCACAGCTCCGGACTCCACGACAAATTTGCCATCAGACAACTCTTTGAGTATACCCGTCAGCTTCTTTCTTGCGACTGGACCAATCTGTTTAAAAAGATAACTTCCATCATCAAGAATAGTAAGCTTCAAGATATCGCCTGCCACCAATTTGGACTTTGACGCATAATTTGAAGGAACAGAATAAGTTTTCTTGTTCTGTGCTACCATTTTTTCGCCGTCGAATACTCCTTCGATGACTTGATTGTCATCACTTGGAATAAGTTCTAAAGCCTTTTTTGCATACTCTTTTGAAAAAAGAATGTTTTTGGCTTGACGAAGATTGTTTTCTGCAAGATCTAGCAATTGCTTGATCGTTTGCAGCTCTTTTTCATCTGGCATTGTGACCTTTTTTGTTTTTTATAGCTTGACAACTTATATGAATAATTACAAGCTAAAAATACAGTAACATATAAATACATATACGTCAACATATTTTTAGAATAAAAAAGTTGTAATAAATTTAGCTCGTTGGAGTACTACTTGTCGACTGTAGACCAGGCAAATCAATCTTATCGACTTGTGATCTTTCCATAATTTCTTCCTCTACGATTTCTTTTGGTCTACCATATTTCAGCCTCGAAAGCTCCTTGATCGATGCCCCAAGCTTTGGATTGCCTTCGTAATCATCTGGCCAAATAGTTTGAATGTTAAAAGGTCTGGTCGGAGCACCGTCGATCAACATTCTGCCATACATATTGTACTTATCTACGGTCGTCAGATCATCAGGCTTGAGTGGATCGAAATACTTCGCGATCACCTCTGAGTCGGCAGCACCGATTCTGAAGGCGCATAGCGTACCTGCATTACCAAATACTGCGCCGCGAATCTTTTCATCAAGCTGCTCAATATACTGATGGGTCACATAGAGGCCAAGTTTGTATTTACGAGACTCTGATAGAATCGTAGCAAAAACGTCAGTGATGAAGTTCTGAAACTCATCAACATACAGGAAAAATGGAATACGTTCATTCTCAGGAACATCCTGCCTAGAAAAGGCGCCCATAGCGATTTTGGAAACAATAATCATACCAAGTAAGAAAGCATTAATCTCACCGATCATACCCTTGGACAAGTTACAGATGAGAATTTTCTTGTTATCCATCACATCTCTAAAATCAAACGATGATTTGTTTTGTCCAATGATATTTCTGATCATATCGTTTGTCATAAAGCGGCCGAACTTGGATGTAAAGTAATTTAGCATCTCAGATTTGTGAAAATCTGCCGTCTTGGCCATTTGTTTCTCCCAAAAAGATCTAACAACTGGGTCAGTGACGTACTTAACTCGATCCTTTTCAAAGTCAGGATCTGTAAATATGCGTGGAATATCGATGATCGTGCCACCCTCAGGGTGAGCCATGAGGGTAAGCGCTGCGTTTCTCATCCAATGCTCAAACTGAGGGCCTACCATACCAGTTTGTTTCGGATCAAAAAGTTTTTGAAAAATTTGTAAAGATTCCTGAACTAAAAAGTCTCGCTGGTCCGGAGTCTTCCACTCAAGCATATTTAATCCAAAGGGACGCTCTTTGTCAGCTGGATTGAAGTAGATGACGTCATCTGCGCGCTCCTTCGGAATATGATTTAGGATCCACTCAGCAGCGTCCCCGTTTGGATCGAGATAACAAACGCCATGACCTTCCTGGATATCTTGCAGTATCATGTTTTGTGCTAAAACAGTTTTACCCACACCAGTTTGACCGATTGTATAAACATGACGCAGACGATCAGCGAGCTTGATGCGAACAAGCTTCTCTTGTCCGCGATAGACAGATTTGCCAATGACCGTACCCTCTGAAGGTAAATTTGCAGGTGGAGCTTCCTTACGGGCTAACAGCCATAAGATATTTGGTGTGTCAACGTAACGATTTGGGAAATGATAAAGCGAAGCAAGCTCCTCAGTGTTCAAAATGAGTTTTGGACCGGTTCCAAAAGTTCTGTAAATATAGTTAGCAATTTGTGGAGATTTATTTGTTGAGACGACTTCACTGAGACCGTTTGAATCAGGTGAGTTCAGCTGACTAAAAGCAGAAGCAACATTTTTTGTTATCTGGCGAGCAGACTCTTTGGTTGCCGAAACCGCGACGATTCTAAGCTGACAGTCAAAACCCATTTTTGCCGCTTTTTCGCCAAGAAGCTTGACTTGGCTCTCCTGCATCGGAGTTAGTTTTGGATTACTAGGATCATAATATTCGCTCTTCTCATCTTTGCCAGATTTTACAGAATTGAAAGCAGAGCCAATAAAATTAAAAAATGTTTCGCTAGCACGAACGGCAGCTGAGTTTGTATATGAGACTCTGGACTTACCGTGCTGAATATTGTAAGCGGCACGCTCTACGCTGACTCGCCAAACACCAGTATTTGGTCGAACTAGAAGCTGGACACCAGCAGACTCGTCTTCTGTCAATTTTGATAACGAGTTTGTGATAGCGTTCAAAGGATCTTCTTCAAGCACTTTATAGGTCTTTAGCGGAAATATAAATCTTCTGATAAGATTCATGCTTATCGTATCAACTGCTAGCGGCTTGTTTGGAAATATTGAATAGTTAGTGTCGAGAGTGACTTCTGCCTGGGAGTACTGAGACTGAAGGTTTCGCATCACAGTCTCAGAAATACTTTTTGGACAACCTACATAGAAATATATCAAACCTTTCTTAGCAACTATTTCGAGTGAAATATGCTGCTGACCACGAATTTTTATACCCATTGATTTGTCAAAAATTGCGTTTAAACTTGCGTAAAAAGGCTCGATAACCCCAAGCATCTCTTGGAAATTTTTGCGTTGGTCATCTTCCTCGGCATGCCTTTCTTTCGGCACCATCACCTTGTACATCACCCAATCTTTAGTGATTTCAATTTGGCCCTTGCGCAAAATAATAACTTTTATTTTTTTGTACAAGAAAAACAATGCGATTATCAACAAAATAATGCCAACAATCCAAGCGATAGTCACCATATCGTATCCGAGTATTGTAAACTGAGTAGTTTCTAAATTTTGCGCTGCAGAAGCATTTGTCATAATATGTTTATTTCTTTTCTTCTGGTGGTAGCACTTTTCCGCCGCCGCCGATACCGTGATATTTGGAAGCGTCAGAATCATGCCGTAAGTTGCTAATATTTTTGTGTGTAACCAAAGTATTGTTTTGTGCAGGTATTACTGGTTCTACTGGTACTACTGGTACTACTGGTTCTACAGGTACTACTGGTTCTACAGGTATTACTGGTTCTGTAGGTATTACTGGTTCTGTAGGTATTACTGGTTCTGTAGGTATTACTGGTTCTGTAGGTATTACTGGTTCTGTAGGTATTACTGGTTCTGTAGGTATTACTGGTTCTGTAGGTAGCTCTTCTGTTGGTAGAATTTCCGGAACTAATGGCTCTGCGCTTTCTACTGGTAATAACGGTGGCGCAACCGGCGCAGTAGACTCATTGGTTTTCGCCAGGGGTACATTTGCTACACCAAACTGCTCAGCCAGAGGAACAATACGTGGAGTAGAAACAGGAACAACAGCTGGAGCAGTATCAGGTATTTTGGTTTCAATAACAACTTCGGCCAGAGATGGGTTGCCCTCGGATATAGTTGGTAGAGTGGTCGTTTCAAGAATATTCACAGGCTCAGTAATTACTTTTTTTACGTCTGTAATTTCTGGAAGTGTCTCGTCATCTAAGATAGTAGAGCCGCTCGTGTCGACAGTAGCTATGAGGGGCTTCGTCTCTGCAACTACATTATTTGGAAGATCTGCCATCTGTACCTCATTTTTAACATTATTTGCGCGTTTTGCTGAGAGTTTTTCCTTAAACAATGCATTTGCCTTGCGCTCATTTTCGACATTGGAGTCAATAACTGATTTAGTTTTTTCAGCAACATTAAGGAGATTGCGCTGATCAGCCCTAGTGAAATTGCCAGGTCTTTCTGTCACAGTTTTTAGCTGATCCAGTAAAGCGGAGTGTTGATCAGCTGGTTTAGCGATATAAGAAGAAGTACCTGCCTCCGAGACGTTGTCAGGCGTAGTAGCCTTCTTGCGTTGTTCCAAAAAAGCAAGTTGCGCTGGTGTGTAAACCTTGTTCTCTGATTGTGAATTTTGATTATCCATTAGTATCTTCTTCTGGCATAGTCACTTCCTTGCCTTGGAATTGATCCTGATAAATTCGTGACTCGGGAGCAAGTTCGAATACCCCCATCGCCTCGCTGATAGAAGCTTGATATGAATAGCTCTGGCCATTTGCTAGTTTAAATTTAACCAGTAATGAATCAATGTTTGGGTTAATTTTACCTTCAGCAGTATTTTTTCTATTGTGCAAATAATCCACCGAAGTAATCTCGTCCTGCCCGTCAGTGCCATCAAACATTGTCCATTTCTGGCCAACTTCAATTTTCAAGGGACCACCCTGGTTTTCAAATATATCAAAAACAAACCAATCATCCCCAACCGCATTTTTTTCTAGTGTATAATATTCGGAATCATTTTTTTTCTCAGCTTCGGCAGCATCAGTCTTCTCATCAACAAGAAGTGGTGCAAAATATTCCTCTAAGGCATCAGTCTCATCGACGACTGGTGCGACCTCATGAACGTCATCTTCAGTTCTGTTTCTCGGAGTAACAAGTCTAAAGACTACTGAAAGTTGATCGGCCGACATGGCAACGAATACAGACGGCGCTATACCTGAAACTGCCTTCTTCGTCACTTTTACCCTAATCATATCGGTCATGGTTGGTATAGGGTCGTCTATAGAATATGTATTTAGATACGAAACTTTTATGGTATTTAGATCGACAGCTTTGATATTCGCATCATTTATCTTGTAGCCGACGATTGAAGAATTATTTATCTTGTAGCCGACGATTGAAGAATTATTTATCACTGGCTCGATCAAATCCCCTGCTTTGAGTAGCTTTAGATCGATTTCAAGAGTTTTTTCATCTAGATCATCAACCGAATCCAGTATTTCTGGTACTTTTACCTCTTCGGGTATTATTTCAGGTATTATTTCTGTTACGACAGGGACTACAACTGGTTCAGCCACTACAGCTGGTGCGACTGGCGGTGCTACCACACCTCTTTCTGGGCCACGATACCAGGTAGTATTTGCGGCTTTCATATTTTCTTGATCGACAGAAACTCCCTCGCCAACTAATTGGTCTGCAATTGGATCATACTCTCGAAAAAAAATATAGGTTTGTTTATCTACCGGATTTGACATTGTAGAAATTACTTTCCAAAAATTGCCATCACGCTCGATTATGACTCGACTTTTTTCTCTCTCTTCGAATTTGCCCACACTCTCGTAATACTTAATCGCATCAACAAATTCGTCAGGATTGTCGCTTATGACTCCCTGAACTTCAATTTTCTTCGACTTTAACGCTTCTCGTCGCTCAGCATCTAGTTTCGCCGCGACTTCTGCATGATCAGTTTTTGGCTCAGGAGTCAACTCTTCTGGCTCAGCCACTGGCTCTGCTACTGTTTCTGTGCGGCTAATATCTCCTGTATTCAAATAATCTTTTAGTTCACCTGTAAAATCTGCCTCTTTTACCCCCATCTTCATCAAAATATCGCGAAGTGTGAGGTCAGATGTCCACTCGTTTCCTTTTTTAGTTATCATTCGGCCACGAACCTTCTTGCCTTCAGATAGTTCAAAATCAAAAGGGAGTCCCTTCTTGGTACTGATCAGGAAGCCACTTTCCTTTTTATCTTTATCGTAGTTCCAAAGAATATATGCATCGAAGCCCAGCGACTTTGCAGCGTCATCTCTACCTTCAGGTTTCTGGGACAGATCTACAAAAATGCGGCCAAAATCTTCAGATTCAAGTCCAAATCCTTTTGCATCGCCCATCTTTTCTTTGACTGTTTCGAGTGATTTTTCAATTTTGTTCTGCGCGACGTTGCGATAATTAGTCCACTCCGCATTCGATTTATCTCTACCACGAGGATAATAATTTCTAGCTAGATTATATTTCTTAATATCTTCATAAGTGAGCTCTTTATAAAGATCTCCTCCATCATGTATGAATTTTAGTAAGTACTCAGGAGTAGCACTAATGTAGTTCATAAGACCAATCATTGTCTTATAGCTTTCTGGATAGTTCTCATAGTATCTGTCCATATCTGGGAAATCTTTGTTGTCGTTCTGAGTCACTAATTCTACGAATTTTTCAATATCTTCTGGCGTCGCAATGAATTTCTCCTTGCCAGCTGTAACTTGAATACCCTCTTTCTTGATCAAATTCATCTCTTTGATAATTTCGTAAACCCAGAGCGTCGCAGAAGTATCTTTGTTGCTCTCAATGCCATGATGATCGATAAAACCAGTCTCTTTTTGAGTTGAATCTTTTGCGAGCTCATACAAATTTGTACCAACAGCATCTTTGTTGCCAGTGTCAATATTTATTTTACCTTCAGAATATGTCCCCTGAGGTATATAATCGATCTTATCTTTTTTGCCAATGTCGAGCTTTGCAATATTTTGCAACAAAAACAAGCTCGCGTTACCGTCAAGATCCGACAAGGTAGTTTTCTCGTCATCGCCTATTCTGTGCGTAGCAACTCTGTCCTTCCACATGGCCTTGAAAGCCTCCAAGAAGCGCTGAGTGTATTCGGCTTGCTGTTCAGGAGATTTGACCGTAGCGTCACGAAAACTCTTTCTGCCATCATTGTCGAGGCTAGCAAAGACGTTTTCGGCTATTCCTGACTTCAGACGAGTCTCACTCTCGTATGCTTCAGCGCCAATCTCGAGCCAGCGCTCAGCGTCTGGGCGATACTTTGCTAATTTCTCGTCAGACATGATCTCTAGATATTGCTTGTATTGAGCCTCGAAGGCGTCAAAGCTGTCTGAGACGATCTCGTCAATCTCATTCTCGACGTCAAACTTCTCCCCTTTTTCAGGGACCTGCCAACGTTTTTCATCATTTGTGATGCTACGCGAAAAACTCCGGAGATCATCTTCCGTAAATTCTTTATCCGCAGTTCGTTGATTTTCTACCACCAACCCTCCTAGATTTTTTTTATCTTTCTATATTATAGAAAAAAGAAATTCTAAAGTAAACAGTTGATCTGTAGATAATTATTTGACACACGCTCAGTGCGATATGCTAAAATTATACTCGACACATAATATGTATATTCAATTTAATCAGCGAGGTAAAAATGGACTCAAACAGCACTAACGACACTGGTACGGTTGCGGCACCGAAGAATAATTATTTTCTACCAGGCATCACCTTTGACGATTTTGTCGACAAAAGTATCATCGATTTACTTGGTCTAGAAAAAATGGCGCCTGATGAGCAAGACAAGCTTATCAAAACTATGATGGATACTATCCAGTCACGTGTTGAAGGCCGCATTATTAATACTCTTTCTGATGATGAATTTGCAAAAGTAAAAACTTCAATCAGCAACAAAGATGAGGAAACATTCTTCGAAATTATCAAGAAATCGAATATAGATATTGAAGCTCTCTACGCCGAAGAGGCACTCCTCTACAAGATCGAGCTCGTCAATATGGTTCAGCAATCTAACATCGGTTCCAAGGAGGAATAATGAGCGGAGGAGAACATGAATCAGAGTATGATGATGATGAGCAATTTGATGCAGATGGTGGTGATGGAACCGATACGACTGAAGGTGGCAATGATGGAACTCCGCCAGTAGAGCCGACAACGGCTGCAACGACTGCTCCAGCAACCACAACAAGGGGAGCTGGACGTGGCGGCGGGACAGCTGCAACAACGGCCGAACCAACTGTGCCATCGCCAGCACCGACACCAAGACACGCTGTACGGCCAGAAAGAGCGCCTTCTCCAACTCCACCAACACGAAGTCCTTTCTATCGCAATATTGTAAATTCTATGATGGGACGACATGAAACCCCAGCTACGCCGAGTGTTGCTCTTGATCGTGAACAAAATTACAGCAAAGCCGAAGAAATTACCAAACTAGTGAACAAAATTCGCACTGGTGAATTTGAACGTGAAATGCGCCAAAAAAGATACAAAGAAATGTATGGAAATGATAGTGAAATGATGAGGAATCTACGTTCGCATCTTGATGGGAACGGACGCTGGGAGCAAGATGTCGACCCAGCAACTGGAATGAGCCGCGGCATGATACTTGTCGACAGTGACTTTGAGTATAATCGCGAAACTGGCACGCTAGAATATAATTCC
>Ga0194043_1001765_pt1 | contig 12090 bp, 12 predicted proteins | sample JunL4415m_MetaG_FD_161274 | JGI IMG/M metagenome (GOLD analysis project Ga0194043, IMG submission 161274) | Anoxic zone freshwater microbial communities from boreal shield lake in IISD Experimental Lakes Area, Ontario, Canada - Jun2016-L442-15m | ecosystem: Environmental > Aquatic > Freshwater >...
CACCGAGACGATGGTGCCGGTGCGGCCCTTGACCGTGGCGAGGCGGGCGGCGAGGGATAGGTCCGACATCGGCTGGGAGCCTAGGGCACGGCCGCTGCTATCTTTTCCCTACGCGCTCATCGAGAGCGGCTGAGGGACAGGCCCTGTGAAGCCGCGGCAACCAGTTGCGATCGCTCCGACGACCGACCGGCACGACCGGGAGGGCGGCGGTGGGACCGGGACCAGGTGCCAATGCCTGACCGATGAGCAGCCAAGAGTGGGACTCCACTTGCGGCGCTCCGAGCGCGGACCTTCCGGGTCGCACGGTGCGGGCCGGAAGGGGGCGCCCCCGGGCGTCCCCGCCCGGAGGAGGACCACACGATGGCAACCGGTACGGCGCTGCGATGTCGGGAGTGCGGACGGGAGTACCCGATCGCTCCCGTCTACACCTGCGAGTGGTGCTTCGGCCCGCTCGAGGCGACCTACGACTACGAGGCGATCCGGGGCACGCTGACCCGGGACTCGATCGCGGCGGGTCCGGCCTCGATCTGGCGTTACGGGCCGCTGCTGCCGGTCTCGGCCCCCAAGGCCGGTGCGCTTGACGCGGGTTGGACGCCCCTGGTGCGCTGCGACCGCCTCGCCGCCGAACTCGGGCTCGGTGAGCTCTGGATCAAGGACGACACGCGCAACCCCACGAACTCGTTCAAGGATCGGGTGGTGGCGGTGGCGCTCGGCAAGGCGCTCGAGTTCGGCTTCAAGACGGTGGCCTGCGCCTCCACCGGCAACCTGGCCAACGCGGTGGCCGCCGCCGCGGCCCGCTCCGGACTGGACTCGTTCGTGTTCGTCCCGGCCGACCTCGAGGCGGGCAAGATCCTCACGACCGCCGTGTACGGCGGCAACGTCGTGGCGATCGACGGCAACTACGACGACGTGAACCGGCTCTGCGCCGAACTCGCCGCTGAGTTTCCCTGGGCGTTTGTCAACGTCAACGTCCGGCCCTTCTACGCGGAGGGCTCCAAGACCCTCGCCTACGAGACGGCGGAGCAACTGGGCTGGCAGGCCCCTGACCACGTCGTCGTGCCGATCGCCAGCGGCTCGCTCCTGACCAAGATCCATAAGGGCTTCCATGAGCTCTACAAGGTCGGGCTGCTCGATGAGGAGCCGGTGGTGCGCGTCTCCGGAGCGCAGGCGGCGGGCTGCTCGCCGGTGGCGAAGGCGTTCGCGGACGGCGTCGACGACGTCCACCCGGTGCGCCCGAGCACCATCGCGAAGTCGTTGGCGATCGGCAATCCCGCCGACGGGTACTACGCGCTCGATGTCATCCGCTCCACCGGTGGCGCGTGTGGATCGGTCACCGACGACGAGGTGGTCGAGGGCATGCGGCTCCTCGCGCGCACCGAGGGCATCTTCGGCGAGACCGCGGCGGGGGTGACCATCGCGACGCTGGCCCGGCTCGCCCAGGAGGGCGTGGTGCGTCGCGATGAGCGGGTCGTCGCCTATGTGACCGGCCACGGGCTCAAGACGCTCGACGCGATCGCTCCGCTCGTCGGGGTGACCGCGACCATTCCACCGCGGCTCGAGGCGTTCCGGGCCGCGTTCCCCCACCTCACCGAGGAGTCCTGAACCATGGCGACCGTCCGGATCCCGACCCAGTTGCGCGAGCTCTCCGGCGGCGCCGGCGAGCTGACCGTCGACGGCGACACCCTGGCCGGGGTGCTCGCCGGCCTCGAGGTGGCCCACCCCGGGTTCGGGGAGCGCCTCTTCGACGAGGCGGGCAAGCTCCGCCGCTTCGTCAACGTGTTCGTCGACGACGAGGACATCCGGTTCCTCCAGGGCCTCGACACCGTCGTGACCGACCGGACCGTGGTCAGCATCGTGCCAGCGGTGGCCGGGGGCTGACCCCCTCTTGCACTTCTCGGGGATTCAGGTTAGGTTGCCCTGACTTTCTGCCGTCCCCGGAGGTGTGATGTCCACCAGTCAGATCATCCTTCTCGGTGCCGTCGCCGGCCTGACGATCTTCCTGGGCCTGCCCGTGGGCCGCATCCGCGGCATCTCGGTGATGGGGCGGGCCCTGCTCAATGCCGGGGCGGCCGGCGTACTCGTGTTCCTGCTGGTCGAGACGGCGGCCCATGCCTTCACACCGGTCGAGCACGCCGCCGACGATCGCGCCTGGTCCTCCCTGGCGGGTCGCGGTGCGGTGTTCGTCGGCTGTTTCGGCCTCGGCCTCCTCGGCCTCGTCTACTACGACCGGTGGTCGAAGCGGCGGGCCCGCCACATCTCGTCGGGAACCGGTGCCTCGATGGGCCCCGGCGCCGCGTCGGTGGCCGAGTTCACCCGCGAGGGCCGGGCGGCGGCGCTGACCGATGCCCAGCGGGTTGCGCTGATGATCGCCGTGGGCATCGGCATCCACAACTTCGCCGAGGGTCTGGCCATCGGACAGGCGGCGAAGTCCGACCTCACGAACCTCGCAGTCCTGCTCGTCGTGGGGTTCGCACTGCACAACGCCACCGAGGGTTTCGGCATCGTGGCACCGCTCACCAGCGGGTCGGAGCGGCCGTCGTGGGGCTTCCTGGGCCTGCTCGGGCTCATCGCCGGCGGTCCCACGTTCGTGGGGACGGTCGTCGGACAGGCCTGGACGAGCGAACTCCTGTCGATTGCGTTCCTCTCGCTCGCAGCGGGCTCGATCCTCTACGTCGTCGTGGCACTCCTGAGGGTCGCGACCAAGCTCGACCACGAGCCCATGCACGTGATGTGGGGGCTGTTCCTCGGCCTGGTCGTGGGCTTTGGCACCGAGCTCGTGCTCGCGGCCGCAGGGCTCTAGGCCCGACCGTGGCCGACCTCCACGACGCCACCGAGGAGTACCTCGAGACCCTCTTCGAGATCGAGGAGGAGGGGGTCCTCCCGATCCGGGCGCGTCTGGTCGAGCGCCTCGGCCTCTCGGCGGCGGCCGTCTCCGAGCAGGTGAACCGGCTCGTCGACCAGGGCTACGCCGAGTTGCTCGACGACCGCACCCTGCGCCTCACCGGCCCGGGCCGGGCACTCGCGGTCACGGTCGTGCGTCGCCACCGTCTCGCCGAGCGCCTCCTCGTCGACGTCATCGGCCTGGAGTGGGAGAAGGCCCACAAGGAGGCCGACCGCTGGGAGCACGCCATCTCGGCCGACGTCGAGGCCAAGTTGGTCGAACTCCTGGGCGACCCGGCGACCTGCCCGCACGGCAACCCGATCCCGGGCTCGGCCCGCCAACCGGAGCACGCAACGACCACCGCGCTGGCCGATGCTGAGCCGGGGCCGGTCACGGTGGCCCGGATCTCGGAGAAGCTCGAGCTCGACGACGACGCCCTGGCGTTCGTGGCCGGGGCGGCCCTGATCCCCGGCTCCGCGGCTTCGGTCACCGGCCATGACGGTGGGACTGTCGTGATGGAGACGGCCACCGGGTCCCAGCGGGTTCCGGCCGCCCTGGCCGACCTGCTCTTTGTCGCCCGCGCCTGACGCCTCCAGGGGCGGTTTGCACTCTCGGCCCGCGACTGCCAACATGGTTAGCACTCACACCCCCCGAGTGCCAGAGACCCGTCGCGGTCCGGCCGAGGGGCATCCCCCAGCCCACCCCCTGCCATTCAGGAGAAACAATGCCGAAGCAGATTGCCTACGGAGAGAGCGCCCGTCGGTCGCTGGAAGCGGGCATGAACAAGCTCGCCGACGCCGTCCGCGTCACCCTCGGTCCGAAAGGCCGCAACGTCGTCCTCGAGAAGAAGTGGGGCGCCCCCACGATCACCAACGACGGTGTCTCCATCGCCAAGGAGATCGACCTCGAGGACCCGTACGAGAAGATCGGCGCCGAGCTGGTCAAGGAAGTCGCCAAGAAGACCGACGACGTCGCGGGTGATGGCACCACCACCGCCACCGTGCTCGCGTGGGCCATGGTTCGCGAGGGGCTGCGCAACGTCGCCGCTGGCGCCAACCCGATGACTCTCAAGAAGGGCATCGAGGCCGCGGTCGTCGAGGCTGTGAAGTCGATCAAGGGCTCGGCCAAGAAGGTCGAGACCGACCCGGCCGCCATCGCCAACGTCGCTGCCATCTCGGCCGCCGACAAGGAGATCGGCTCGATGATCGCCGAGGCGCTCGAGAAGGTCGGCACCGACGGCGTCATCACCGTCGAGGAGAGCCAGACCTTCGGCATGGAGCTCGACCTGGTCGAGGGCATGCGCTTCGACAAGGGCTACATCTCGCCCTACTTCGTGACCGACCCCGACCGCATGGAGGCCGTCCTCGAGGACGCCTACGTCCTGCTCGTGTCGTCGAAGATCTCGGCGGTCAAGGACCTCCTCCCGGTGCTCGAGAAGGTCATGCAGAGCGGTCGTCCGCTGGCGATCGTGGCCGAGGACGTCGAGGGCGAGGCCCTCGCCACCCTCGTCGTCAACAAGATCCGCGGCACCTTCAAGTCGGTGGCGGTCAAGGCTCCCGGCTTCGGCGAGCGCCGCAAGGCCATGCTCCAGGACATCGCGGTCCTCACGGGCGGCGAGGTGATCTCGGAAGAGGTCGGCCTCAAGCTCGAGAACGTGGGCATCGAGCTCCTCGGTCGGGCCCGCAAGGTCGTCGTGACCAAGGACGAGACCACCATCGTCGAGGGCGCCGGCAAGAAGGCCGACGTCCAGGGCCGCATCGGTCAGATCAAGAACGAGATCGAGGCAACCGACTCCGACTACGACCGTGAGAAGCTCCAGGAGCGCCTCGCGAAGCTGTCGGGCGGCGTGGCGATCATCAAGGTCGGGGCTGCCACCGAGGTGGAGCTCAAGGAGAAGAAGCACCGCATCGAGGACGCGGTCCAGACCACCAAGGCGGCGGTTGAGGAGGGCGTGGTCGCCGGCGGCGGCGTGGCCTTGCTCCGTGCGCAGGAGAAGGTCCTGGAGCTCTCCAAGACCCTCGAAGGTGACGAGGCCACGGGTGCGCGCCTGGTCGCCCGTGCGCTTGAGGAGCCGCTGAAGCAGATCGCACTCAACGCCGGCTACGAAGGTGGCGTCGTGGTCGAAAAGGTGCGCAACCTCAAGGGTGCCAACGGCCTCAACGCCGCCACCGGTGACTACGAGGACCTGGTGAAGGTCGGCGTCATCGACGCCGCCAAGGTCACCCGGTCGGCGCTGCAGAACGCGGCCTCGATTGCGGCCCTCTTCCTGACCACCGAAGCGGTCGTGGCCGACAAGCCCGAAGAGAAGTCCGCCATGCCGGGCATGCCCGATGGCGGCATGGGCGGGATGGACTTCTAGTCCACCCACTCCACTGCACTGCGAACGAGGGCGCCCTCCGGGGCGCCCTCGCCGCGTCCGGACCTGGCACGCTGACCGGATGTCGGATCGTGGGCGAGAGCGCCGCGGGATGGTCGTCGTGATGGTGGTCGCGGCGTTGGCCGCCTTCGCTGCCGTCGTGGCGGGGATCGTGCTCCTGGTCGCGGGCGACGCGACCTCCGCGCGCCCGGCGCCACGGATCACGGCCGCGACCGGCGCAACCACCTCCACGCCCCCGACGACGGTCGGCTCGGCCCCACCGACCAGCGCGACCGTCTCGACCCCGTCGCCCGGGGCGCCCTACCCGGTCGGGCGGGCCACCACCACGGTCGTCGATGCCACCCGGGGGACCGCGGCGCGTGGACCGACCCCGGAGTCCGCCACGCGTAGCCTTTCGGTGCGGATCCGCTACCCATCGACCGTCGAGGGCGACGACGCGCCGCCGGCCCTGGGCACCTTCCCGCTGGTGGTGTTCGCGCACGGGTTCGGCATCGCGGCGGCCGACTACGACGCGTTCACCCGCGACCTCGCCGCCGAGGGTTTCGTGGTGGTCGCTCCCGACTTCCCGCGCTCGAGTTCGGTGTTCCCGGGTCCGCCCACCGCCGACGACATCGACGAGCAGGCTCGCGACGTCGGGTTCTTGATCGACGCCTTCGCGCCCACCGCGGCCGGGGCGGCGGTGGACGCGCCCGGCGGAACGTGGACCGGGCACGTCGCCCCCGGGTCGGCAGGGGTGGTCGGGCAGTCCGACGGCGGCAACACCGCGGCCCGCGTCGGCGGGAACTCGTGCTGTCGGTCGCCGCGGGTCGTCGCGGTGGTGTCGCTCGCCGGGGACGAGGGTCGCAGCGGTGGCGCGTGGGGTGTGGAGGGCCAGGCGCCCCTCCTGCTCATCAACGGGACCGCCGACACGGTCAATCCGTGGTCGTTCAGCCAACGCCTCTACGACGACGCCCGCTCGCCCCGGTTGCTCGTGGCGATCGACGGTGCCGGGCACCTCGAGCCCTACACGAGTGGCCCGCAGCGCCCCGCGGTGGTGGCGTTGGCGGCGGCTTTCCTCCACGGGTACCTCGGGCGACCGGCCGCGCTGGCGGAGGTGGCGGGGTTGGCGAGCCGGGACGGGCTGTCGGTGGTCGCCTCCTCCTGAGCCACCGGTAGCCTCCGGTCGATGGAACCGGTCGAAGCCTCCAATGGCTGGGGGGTGCTGCACCTCTTCTACGCCGTCGACCGCGTGGCCGCGGCCGCGGACCCCGAGGCCGCCCGCCGCATCCTCGACGCCATCGCGGCGTGCACCGACGACGGCACCCACCAGGTGCTCACGTTCGCCGTGCTCGGTCACAAGGCCGACCTCGGGGTGCTCGCCCTCGGTCCCGACCTGGCTCGCCTCCAGGCCCTGCAGCAGGCCCTCGCGGCCACGCCGCTCCGGGCCACGTGGTCGTACGTGTCGCTCACCGAGGCGTCGGAGTACACGAGCACCGAGGACGACGAGCGCGCCCGGTTGGCGACGGAAGAGCAGATCACCGACGCCGACGAGGTCGAGGCCCGACTCGCGGTGTGGCGCGAGCGGATGACGCACTACGGCGAGAATCGGCTGCACCCGCGACTGCCCGCGAAGCGCACGATCTGCTTCTACCCCATGTCGAAGCGCCGGATCGCCGGCGACAACTGGTTCGCCCTGCCCTTCGCAAAGCGCAAGGCGCTGATGGCGGGTCACGCCCGCGTCGGTCGAACCTACGCCGGCCGGGTCCTGCAACTGATCACCGGGTCCACCGGCATCGACGACTGGGAGTGGGGCGTCACCCTCCTGGCCGACGATCCGGCCGCGCTCAAGGAGATCGTCTACGAGATGCGCTTCGACGAGGTCTCGGCGCGTTACGCCGAGTTCGGCCCGTTCGTGACCGGGCTGGTGGCCGAGCCGGCCGAGACCCTGGCCGCCGTCGGCCTGTCGTGACCCTGTCCGCCGATCCGGCGGCGCGTCTCGCCGAGATCGGCGCGGAGATCGCCGAGCGGGTCGGGGTGGTCCTGCCCGGCTGGATCGAGGGCCGGGTGCGCCTGATCGCCGACGCCTGGGGGCGGTGTCCCGACGCCGTGCGGGCCGACCTCGACGCCCGAGCGGCGGTGACCGCATCGGTCGCGGGCGCCCGGATCGCCGCCGAGTTGCGGGACTTCGCCGCCCGCCCCGCCGCCGAGCAGACCACCACGCCCCTCCAGATCGTGCGCGGTGCGGTCGCCGACGTCACGGCCCTGCTCGCCGCCACCGGGATCCCGCCGGTCGAGCGGGACGACTTCGCGGAGCGGGCGTTCCCCGACGACGCCTACGGCTGCGTGCCGGCGTCGTTGGCCGACCTCGGCGACGAGGACCTCGGGCCGTTGCAACTGGCCTGGGGGATGGCCAAGGTCCGGGTGCTGCGTCCCGACGACGACGCCTGACCGGTCGTCGGTCGGGTCCGGCGGTTCGGACGGGTCAGGTGACCGGGAGCCCCTCGGTCCCGACCCGGTGGAGCAGGTAGCCCCGCCGGTGGACGGTCCGGACGTCGAGGCCGGTGCCGGCCAGCAGCCGACGCAACTTGGCGATGTGGACGTCGAGGACGTTGCGGCCCTCCGGTGCCCCGTCGGGCCAGGCCCGCCGGGCGAGGGCGTCGCGCCCGACGACACCGTCGAGCCGCTCGAGCAGTGCTCCCGCCAGTCGGGCCTGGATCGGGGGCAGGACCACGATCTGCGCGCCGACCCGCAGCACGCCGTCGTCGGTGACCATGGCTCCGTCGACCACTCCCACCGAGCGCTGTTGGAGGGTGGCCGTGCGCACCCGGAGTTCGGTGTCGTCGGGTGGGGCCCGCAGCCAGTCCTCGAGGGCGTCGGGCACTACGGGGGGATCGCCGTCGTCGACGATCACGAGTCGGGGGACCCGGGCCTGGCGCAGTCGGGTGAGCCGCTCCGCCTCGGCCGGCCAGTGCACGAGTGCGACGTCCATGTGAGAGACCCTACGGAGGGTGTGTTTCGTCCAGGTTTCGCACCCGTGAACGGCCGGGACGAAGTGGATCAGGTGCAGATCAGGACTTGGACGTCATCGGTTCACCGTGCCGAACGGATCCTGACATCGAGGGGGGATTGGATGCCGGATGTCGATCGCGTCAGCGTCGCCGTGACGACGTCCTGTCCCCAAGAGGAAGAGAGTCAGTCATGAAGCTGGTCGTCGCGATTATCAAGTCTCATCGCGTCGAAGCCGTCACCGAGGCCATCGACAAGTTGGACGTCTCGGGCATCACCATCACGGACGTCCGTGGTCACGGGCGGCAACGTGGACACACCGAGGTGTATCGGGGAAGTGAGTACAAGGTCGACTTCCTCCCCAAGATGCGCATCGATGTCCTGGTGAAGGACGACGACGCCGAGAAGGTGGCCAACGCCATCGCCGAGAACGCCCGGACCGGGAAGATCGGCGACGGGAAGCTCTGGATCCAATCGGTCGACGAGGCCATGCGGATCCGCACGGGCGAGCTCGGCGAAGACGCTCTCTGACCCTTCGAGGATTCTGGAGGAATCCGATGTTCGAAACACTGCGACGCAACGTCAAGGACCCCTACCGACGGCGAATGCTGGGCGCTCGCCTGGGCGGGAAGATGATCGGCCTCGGGGCCGTCGTCGGGGTGATCTACGGGGCGGCCTGGTTCGCCAGTACACCCGCCGGTGCCTCGGTGCTCGGCCAGACCGCCGTGAAGGCGGCTGACGTCATCAACCCGATCAACACGATGTGGACGATCATCGCCGCGTTCCTCGTGTTCTTCATGCAGGCCGGCTTCATGATGCTCGAGGGTGGGTTCGCCCGCACCCGCGAGGTCAGCAACGTGATGGTGGAGTGCATCGTCGACACGGCGTTGTGCGGCGTGCTCTTCTACGCCTTCGGCTTCGCCTTCATGTTCGGGTCGGGTAACCAGTGGATCGGGACGCACTACTTCTTCCTGCAGAACGTTCCGCACACCTACGGCACCACCGGCGTCGCCTTCATGGCGTTCTTCCTGTTCCAGTTCGCGTTCGCCGACACGGCGAGCACGATCGTGTCCGGGGCCATGGTCGGTCGGACGGCGTTCAAGGGCGACCTGCTCTATTCCATCGCCGTGAGCGGCTTCATCTACCCGATCTTCGGTCACTGGGTGTGGGGTCCTGACGGTTTCCTGGCCACGATGTCCACGCCGTTCCGTGACTTCGCCGGCTCGACCGTCGTGCACACGGTCGGTGGTGTCCTCGCCCTCACCGGGGCGATCGCCCTCGGCCCCCGCCTGGGCCGGAAGTTCAAGCGGGACGGCGGCGGCATGCCGCCGGGCCACAACCTCACCCTGGCCGCCCTCGGTGCGGTGATCCTGTGGTTCGGTTGGTACGGGTTCAACCCCGGCTCGACGGTGTCGGCCATGGACATGGAGGGCATCGGCCGGGTGGCGACCAACACCACCCTGGCGGCGTGCACCGGAGCCTTGGTGGCGGTGGCCTGGGCCTTCTTCAAGACCAAGAAGTGGGACCTGGGCCTCAGCCTCAACGGGCTCCTGGCGGGTCTGGTGGCCATCACCTGTCCGTGTTACTGGGTGTCTCCGACGATGTCACTGGTGATCGGGGCCGTGGCGGCGGTGATCATGATCGTGGCCGTGGACCTCACGGAGTGGTTCCGGATCGACGACCCCTGCGGGGCGTTCGCCGTCCACGGTGCGTGCGGCATCTGGGGCACGATCAGCGTCGGGTTGTTCGCGACCGGCATCTACGGGGTCCCGGGTGCGACCGGCGCCGACACGTCGGGTGGAGTCGTGAAGGGTCTGTTCACCGGTGGTGGCGCCGATCAGCTCATCGCCCAGCTCAAGGGCAGCGCGGTCATCACCGTGGCGACGCTGGTCGTCGGCCTGGCGGTGATGTTCGCCCTCAAGGGGCTCACGCTCCTCCGGGTCCCGGCGGACATCGAGATCGAGGGGCTCGACATTCACGAGCACGGTGCTCCGGCGTACCACCCCGAGTCGGCCTACGAGGGCTACTCGGCGATCCCGATGGGCAAGATCTCGAGCAACTGATCGAGGCGCACGCCCCCTCCTGGGTGGGAGCCGGGTCCGGTCCGACGACTGGGCCCGGCTCCAGCGCGGCCGTTCACACTCCCGAAATGTGAGTGCAACGAGCGTGAAACGTCCTGAAGCCAAGGTGAACGGGCCCGGTCGCAGCACCGCATCGGTCAACGGGCATTCACGAGGGCGGGGGGACGACGATGCCGAGGATCGACACCGGCGACACGGCATGGCTGCTGGTGTCGACCGGGCTGGTCATGTTCATGACGCCGGGGCTGGCTCTGTTCTACGGGGGCATGGTCCGGGCCAAGAACGTGCTCGGGATGCTCATGCAGAACTTCTTCGCCCTCGGGATCGTGAGCATCCTCTGGGCGTTCGTGCTCTACTCGCTGGCCTTCGGCGGGCGCGGGCCGCTGATCGGGAACTTCGACTTCGCGTTCTTGAAGAACGCGTCGCTTCAGTTCCCGCACGGGTTCCACCTGCACGTCCCGCCGCTGTTGTTCGGTGGGTACCAGATGATGTTCGCGGTCATCACCCCGGCGCTCATCACCGGTGCCATCGCCGATCGCATGCGCTTCAAGGCCTGGGTGTGGTTCATCACCCTCTGGGCCGTGGTGGTCTACTCCCCGGTCGCCCACTGGGTCTTCTCGCCCGACGGCTGGCTCTACCGCCTGGGGGCCCTCGACTTCGCCGGTGGCGCGGTCGTCCACATCAATGCGGGCATCGCTGCGCTCGCGGCGGTCCTGGTGATCGGCCGCCGCCGGGGCTGGCCGGAGCACCCGGTGCCCCCGCACTCGTTGCCCCTCACCCTCATCGGGACCGGCATCCTCTGGTTCGGGTGGTTCGGGTTCAACGCCGGGTCGGCCTTGGCGGGCAACGCCGTGGCGGTCCAGGCCCTGGTCAACACCCATCTGGCGGCGGCTGCGGGCATGCTCACCTGGCTCATCGTGGAGAAGATCCGGGTCGGTCACGCCACCACTTTGGGGGCCGCCTCGGGCGCCGTGGCCGGCCTGGTGGCGATCACCCCCGCGGCCGGTTTCGTCGGCTCGATGGCCTCGATCGTCATCGGGGGGATCGCCGGGGTGATCTGCATGTTCGCCGTCAGCTGGAAGCTCAAGCCGCGCTACGACGACGCCCTCGACGTGGTGGGAGTCCACCTCGTCGGTGGGATCGTGGGCACGCTGCTGGTGGGGGTCTTCGCCGAGGTCGCCGTGAACCGTGCGGGTCACGACGGTCTCCTCTACGGTGGGGGCTTCGGGCTCCTCGGGAAGCAGGCCCTCGCCGCGGCCGCGGTGATGGCCTTCTCGTTCGTCGTGACGTTCGTCATCCTGAAGGTGCTCGACCGGCTGCTGCCGGGAGGGATCCGGGTCGATGCCGAGGAGGAGGACCAGGGGCTCGACGTCACCGAGCATTCGGAGACCGCCTACGCCTACGACCGGGTCTGATCCGACCGATCTGACGCACGACGAGAGGACCGACCATGAAGATGGTCATCGGCATCATCAAGCCATTCAAGCTCGACGACGTGAAGGAAGCGCTCAAGCACGTCGGGATCCAGGGCCTCACCATCTCCGACGCCCAGGGCTTCGGGCGCCAGCGCGGGCACACGGAGGTCTACCGGGGCGCGGAGTACACCATCGACTTCGTCCCGAAGGTGCGCATCGAGGTGCTCACCGAGGACGGCGACGTCGAACGGATCGTGAACCTGATCATCGAGACGGCTCGCACCGGCAAGATCGGCGATGGCAAGGTGTGGGTCGTGCCCATCGATTCCGTGTACCGCATCCGTACCGGGG
>Ga0194043_1001767_pt1 | contig 12083 bp, 8 predicted proteins | sample JunL4415m_MetaG_FD_161274 | JGI IMG/M metagenome (GOLD analysis project Ga0194043, IMG submission 161274) | Anoxic zone freshwater microbial communities from boreal shield lake in IISD Experimental Lakes Area, Ontario, Canada - Jun2016-L442-15m | ecosystem: Environmental > Aquatic > Freshwater >...
GTGTCACTCATACCTGATCGCTGCCTCGCGGCTGCGATGTGAAGTGCTCGACGGTCAGAAAGTCATCCTCGACGACTTCCTTGACGAGTTGCTTGCCGATGACCCATTCCAAGGCGGCCGGAGGAAGTCCCGCCGCCGGCCGCTTGGCAAGCAGGTCGGCCGTGGTGATCACATGGCCTGCCGGGAGCGTTCGTGCCGCGACCAGGGAACGCCGGGCGTAGAGACGCGCGTTTTTCTCGGCGGGAAACACGGTTTTGATTGCGGATCCATCCGCTGTCTGCACGAGTGCAACAGAACTGCGAAAGCGTTTCATATCAGAGGCGTCCATCGCATGGTAGTGATCGTTTCCCGGCAACGATTTATCATGCGTGAAATGCTTCTCGATGATCGCTGCGCCAAGCGTGAACGCGCGAGTGAGCACGAGCATGGCATCGTCCGGTGTCGTGTGGTCTGAGTAGCCAACCGGGTGCTCTGGGAATACTCGGGCGATGTGCTCGATCGCCTTCAGGTTTGCGTCGGTAGCCGCGGTAGGGTAACTCAGAACACAGTGCAGAATGCCGATGTCGGCAGCAGGTAGGAACTGCCTCAAGATGCGTACGGCAGCGTCAATTTCGGACAGATACGACGCCCCAGTGGATAGCAGCACCGGTTTGTGCTGCCGAGCGCATGCCGCGAGGAGCGGTTCATTGGTGATATCGGCAGAAGCTATCTTGTAGAAATGCACCAGCGGAGCGAGCATTTCGACGGCGTTTATGTCGAAAGGAGTCGAGGCGAAGGCAACGCCGCAGCTATGGGCGTGCGCTGCAAGGGCCTCGTACTCGGGCGCGTTGAAGCCGTCGTATTTTTTGAAGAGCGAAAACTGCGACTGGGTTGGCTCGAGTGACAGGTCCCAATAGGAGCGGGAGTCTTTGGAGGCGAGAGTCTCTGCCTTGTAGGTCTGGAACTTCACGCAGTCGGCACCAGCCGACGCGGCGAGTTCCACGAGCCGCCTGGCCAGATCGAGGCTCCCCTCGTGATTGACGCCGATCTCGGCGATGACGTACGGGCCGGAGCCCGTTCTACGGCGGAAGGCGGACGCCTGGTTCAAAGTGCGCATCCTATGGGGGCTGTGCGGCAGTGTGCCACAACACGCCTACAGAATAGACCCCGCGACCGCGTATGGCCAAGTGACGTTCGCCTGGGGAGAGATTCGATGCTGCCGACGTCGATGTCGGCCTTGTTTTCAAGCGGCCTGCACGCGGAACATTTCCTGCGCATAATCGGCGTGGCCTTCTAGGAGCAACCGGCACACCATGATGCAACCCGCATGAGTGCGATCTGTACCCTCGTCGTTCCAGCTCGTCGCGACTCCAAGCGGCTTCCGGGGAAGAACGTCAGTCTGTTTGCCGGCCGGCCGCTGATCGAATGGTCGATCAACCTGTGGTCGCATTTCTCCGACGAGGTCGACATCCTCGTCTCGACCGACGATGTCCGCGTGATGGATCTGGCGACGTCCTATCCCGCAGCCCGGTTTCTGCTTCGGCCTCCGGAACTTTCGGGCGATGCTGTGACGCTCGATGAGGTGGCGACGTTCATCGCGACGACGCAGAACCTCTCGACGGGCTACCTCGCGGTGGCACAGTGCACCTGTCCACTCGTCTCTCCTGCCACGGCGAGACGGCTTCTCGATGCAGTGCATTCCAGCGGAGCGACCAGCATCGCGGCGGCTGTCAGGGAGCACGGTTTCTTCTGGAGGCGAACGGAGGGGCAGATTGGGTTGACGCCGCTGTTTGACGAGCGGGTCAACACGCAGTTTGCAAGAAGTGGCTTCCTGCGAGAAAGCGGGGTGTTTACTGCCACGAGGATGGAGCATCTACTCAGCAGTGGAAGCCGATTCAGTACCCAACCGCTTCTCGTCGAGATACCACGTGAGGAAGGCCTCGATATCGACGACGGGCTCGATTGGCGGATCGGTCAGGCGATCCAGGCTCGGCACAATCTCGTGTTTGTTGCCATCTGCAACGCGCCGGTTGGTACTGGCCACCTTCACCGCTGCATGGAGATTGCCAGATGGTTTGCGGATCTCCCACAGCAGTTTCTGGTCTATCAAGGGGACGGCGTCGAGCAGTCGTTGCTCGCCACCCAGCATCGCGAGTACGCCCGTGTCGATGGACTGGATCTGCCCGGGGTGTATGACTCGGTTGTGGTGTTGGACGTGCTCGATGTCGAGGCGGAAGTGGTGGCTCGGTTGCAGGCCAACGGCAACACGGTCTTCGTCTTCGAATCGCGGCCGGTTACATCTGCGGACTTCACGTTCAACAGCCTCTACAAGCCGCTGCCCGGCGAGCCTGCGAACCATCCAGTGGCGCATGGCCCGGGCTGCGCAGTTGCCGGAAGCTTCCTGGCTCCTCTAGAGAATCGTTTTCAGTTTCGGGGAAAAGTCGGCAGAGTCGTTGTCTTCTTTGGCGGGACTGATCCATCGCGGCTTCGCCAGCGGGTCGTGCCGCTGGTCGATGCGACGTTTGCAGACATCGACATCCATGTTTTTTCGAATGGGATCGCGAGGCGGCAGGAAACGGTCACGCCCGCTGGCAATCGATTGATTGAGAGGCCCGTCGGGCCGGATTTCTTTGGTGTGGTGGCGGATGCCGATATGTTCATTGGTTCGGCGGGCCAGACCATGATGCAGGTGGCGCACATCGGCGTGCCTTCAGTCATCATTGCGCACAGCCCGCGCGAGCAGGACCACATCGTCGGAGAGGTCGCATCCTGTATCACGTATGCGGGCTGTGCAGCGGATTTGGAAGACCCCGATCTCCTGCGGACGATACAGGCGGCTGCAGCCAGGCAGCGCCGGCAAGAAGTAAGCGACAACTGTCGCGACTTCTCGCTGGCGGGTGGCAATGCCTTTGTCGCGACCACGATGCGTGAGATCATTGAGGGGCGGCTTCGACTCCGCGGCGCACGATGATCAGTCACGTGGCGAGAACGTCATCGAGAGCCATAACCCGCGCGCCCGCATCGGCAACTACGCTTTCAGTAGTCGTGGCGACGACCTCGACGCCGTTCTCGCGCAGGATATCGAAGTATGCTGCGAAAGTTGGCGTGTGATCGACTGAATAGAATGGCTTCATGCAATCCGCGGCAGGTCGATCCAAGGCCTCAAGGTCGTGGGAAAGTGAGGCGTATTCGTGATCGATGCGCAGGATATCGGGGTCGCCCCGCGAGAGGATGTCATCGCGGATCTCTTGGCGGCATTTTTCGTCAAAGTGCCAAAAATGGAGTTGGTTGCGTTGCTCGACGCCGAGATAAACGATCCTCTTGGCTCCCATGATGTACGCGAGGTGCGTCGCCGCTAGCGCGACATTCTTTCGCGTGAGCAGGGTTGGCTGTTCTGCGTCGAAACGCCGCGGGAGGGCATCGCCTGGGTTAAAAATCATCCGCCGTAACGGATTGATGCCGGGGAGCAGTGGGGCAGAGTAGGTAAGCCTCATGTGGAGCAGTGTCACTTCTGGAATGCGACGCAGCGCGAGCATGAGTTCGCCGATATACGCCGACAGGAAGTAGCGAGGACGAAGACGGTAAAACACTTTATTGACGGCGATCACCGGATGCGCCTCAAGCTGACGCAGTTGTTCAGGGCTCACTGCTGCCAACTGAGGCCCGGCGCCGACGACAAATACAGTGGTTCCCACATGCCTGTCATTCAGGCCATAGATGCATGAATCAGATGGAACCATGGGATGATGGATTCTCGGGGAGCCCTGTCTTGTGTCGAACGTGTATTCATTGAGTGTAATTGCCGCGATTCCAATGTCAGTCGAATTTGCGCCCCGGCCGTTGTGCTGCCGCCGGGAACCTCGACATTGACGATAGGCCGGTCCCCCATTTGACCAATGACCGGGTAGCGGAGTACGGTCGAGGCCATGGCAGACACTTCCAAGTCAAAAGCCGTGTCTTCAGGAACGGCCGCATCGGCTTTGCCGCCCCAGCCCGACGCCACCGTGATTTCGGCCCGACCGGCCACGGTCGGCCGACAGACGTCGGTGGCCGAGATCGGCCGCTCGCTCGAGGGCCACTCGCTCGGCCCCTACCGGCTCGAGCGATTCGTCGGCGGCGGCGGCATGGGGGCTGTCTTTCAGGCCCTCGACACTACCCTCGACCGCGTCGTCGCTGTCAAGGTGCTCTCGCGACGGCAGTCCGATGACGACGAGATGCTCAAGCGGTTTCGCAATGAAGCCCAGTCGGCCGCCCGCCTCGACCACGAAAATATCGGCCGCGTTTACGCCGTCGGCTCAAACGACGGCTGGCACTACATCGTCTTTGAGTTTATCGAAGGCACCAACCTCCGCGACGTCGTCTTGAAGGAGGGGCCTTTCGGCCTCGCCCGTACCATCGATGTCACGATCCAGGTCGCCGAGGCCCTCGAACATGCCTCCGATCGCGAGGTGGTCCATCGCGACATCAAGCCCTCAAATATCATCATCACACCCGCCGGCCGGGCCCGCGTCGTCGACATGGGCCTGGCCCGACTCAACCACATGGCCGGCGACCAGGATCTCACCGTCAGCGGCATGACGCTTGGCACCTTCGACTACATCTCGCCGGAACAGGCCCGCGATCCCCGCTCGGCCGACGTCCGCAGCGACCTCTACTCACTCGGCTGCACTATCTTTTACATGTTGGTCGGCCGGCCCCCCTTCGGCAATGGCACGATGGTGCAGAAATTACTGCAGCACCAGCAGGATCGCCCGCCGGTTATCGAGTCGCTCCGGCCCGATGTGCCCAGGCGGTTTGGTGACGTCCTCGACCGGCTGATGGAGAAAGATCCCAAGGACCGCTACCAGCGGCCCGCCGATCTCGTCGCCGAACTGGTGGCCGTGGCCGATGAACTCGGCCTGGAATTGGCGTCGCCCCGGCCTGCTGCGACCACTACCAGCGAGCCGCCAGTCGGCCGCTGGCCGCTGTATTTCCCGTGGCTGATTCCACTGCTGGGGTTGGTGGCCGTGGTCGGCGGCCTTTGGCTCCGGGCCGCTAGCCCCCTTCGACAATCGCTGCCTGACGATTCACAAACAGCCGGGGATGCCGGGGGCTCCTCGGACGGGGAGTCATTGGCAAGTGCTGACACGGCGGCAGCGACGCCCAGGATTTGGCGGGTCGTCGATGCTCCGTCGGTGGACGACGACTGCGGCACGGTGGGTGAGGCGGTGCGGAAAGCCTCCGATGGCGAAATTATCGAGATCGCCTGCGTCGAGCCGCGGGATGATGGCCCCTTCACTGTAGATGGCAAGAGCCTCACGATCCGGGCTGCCGAAGGATTCGAGCCGATCCTCAGAATGGGGGAGGCCGGCGGGGAGCCGCGGGAGCGGGGCTGTTGCATGGTGGTGTCGGGAACACTGACGCTTGAGAACCTCAGGCTGCGGTCGGCTTTTTTGCCCGCGGGCGGAGGGCGGCCGGTGCTCGTCTGCCTGAGCGGCTCGGCGGCGCTGGTCTGCGATCAGGTGACTTTCACCATGCCCGGAGAGGCCTTGGCTACCGGAATCTGCGTGCGGTCGGAGCAGTCGACCGGCGATCGCCAGGAGATTCGCATGACCGATACACGGGTGACAGGAGCCGCCGCCTTCTTAGACTCAACCGGCGGTGGCCGCATTGACATCTTCTGGTCGGGGGGACGCGTGGTGACGCCCGGCCGCTTTCTGATCGCCGAGGGAGCCCCCCGCGATGGCAGCGGCACCATTCTCCGGATAACTCTCGAACAGGGCCTCTTTGCCTGCGGTGACGGGTTTGCCTGTCTGCTCGACTCGCCCAGCCGGCCGCTGGCCCCCAGGCTCCAGGCGTTTGCCAAAGACTGCCGCTTCCTGGTGCCCGACGGGCGGGCGGTGCTTGAGCAGGCAGGAATCACCGACCCCGAAGCCTATCGGCCGGCAATCGAATGGATCGACGTCGCCAGCCGCTACGAGGGCAGCGGCATCCTCCGCCGCATCGACGGTGCCGGCGAGCGGGTCGAACTCGACTTCGCCTCCCAGCCCCAACGCCTCAACCATTCCCCGGGAATCGCCGACTGGCCAGACGACGATTAAGGCCGCGTGGTATATTTTCTTGACGGTAATCCACTTGGCGGTTCTAGTAGACTTTTTGCGGATTGAGGCGGTTCTGGATGGACCTTTTCCGCGGGAAACAGTCCCTTCTATCAGTCCTTTTTGGAGAACAGTGATGACGTGCAGCAGGTATGCATTGGTTGCCGGTATGGCCGTGGCATTGGCATGCGGCAGTTCGGCCCGCGAGGCCTTTGCGATCAAACAGTTCTTCGAAGAGTTCAAGGCGATCTACGTAAAGCCCGAGAGCGTTGATCCGGCCGAGAAGGTGCTCGCCACAGAGGTTGAGTCGGCGAAGTGCAACGTCTGCCACGTTGGCAGCAGCAAAAAGGAGCGGAATTCTTACGGCGAGGCGCTCGCTGAGCGACTCGATAAGAAGGAAGACGCTAAGAACGTCGAGAAGATTAAAAAGGCTCTCGAAGAGGTTGCAGCCCTGCCGAGCGACGCTGCCAATGCCAGTTCACCCACCTTCGGCGCACTTCTCAAAGAAGGCAAACTGCCCGGCGGCAAGTAGCCGCGAGCATCAATCCCGCTTGCGAACCTGCCCGACGGCCGCGAGGATCATCTCCTCGAGTCCCGGGCAGTCGGAGATGGCTTTTGCCCTGTCGGCCGGTGCAAAGAGCCGGACTCGTTTGACAAGATCATCAAACTGCTCGTGGGCGAGGCTGCGCACCACGGGCGAGAGCTCTCCCAATCCGCGCCATGAGAACCCGCTCTCCCCGGCGGCATGCCGCGACCGATTGCGGACTGTGAGCCTGAATTCCACCTCGCGCTGGGCCGGCGGCGCATCGATGAGCAGATCATCGGCCGCGAGCACAATGCCCGCCCGCTTGGCGATGGCCGCCGCCAAATATCCGGACACTGCCACTTTATCGGCGTAGGTTCGCCCGGCCAGACAGCGGTGGATGGCCGGATGCCCCAGAGCGTCAAACGAGGCGACCCGCTTCAAGAGCTGACGGTGGTCGCCAAACAGCCCAGCCACCAACGGCTCAGCTGGGCTGCCTGCGGCGAGCGTAACGAGGCGGTCGATGAAGCCTTGGTCGTCGAGCCTCACGGTGCTGGCCGGATCGAGAGCATCGCGCAGGATCCAGACCACCCGTTGCAGCATGGCGGTCGCGGCCCGGACGGCATGGTGCCAGTAGACCTCGCTAAACATCACGTACCGAGCAAACACCAGCATTTCAGCGGCTGTTCGGCCCTTGTCGGTGATTGCCAGAGTTGTGCCATGCTCGTCGAGACAGAGGCTCGAGAGCAGCCGCTCCTCGTCGAAATGTCGGCCGTAGGGCACGCCGGCATGGAGGCTGTCGCGGCCCAGGTAGTCCATCTTGTCGACGTCGATTGGCCCCGAAAGCAGCGAATGCAGGATCCGGCCTGCCGGATCGGTGGCCGTGCCGGTGATCAGCATGGCCACGCGGGCAGGATCGAGCCCCCACTGCCGCGTGAGCACCGCGGCCGGTTCGCCGTGGGCCAGAATGCCATAGACAAGCGACTCATGCCGCGGAAACTGGGAAAGCCCGACATCCTCGATGGGATGGCAGAACGGCCAGTGGCCGATGTCATGCACAAGGGCCGCTACCACGAAGGCCGCTGCGTCGGCCTCGGTGACTGCAGCGGTGAACCGCGAGTCGTGCTGCAGCCGGGCCAGGAATTCGAGTGACTTTCGGTAGACGCCCAACGAGTGTTCGAGCCGGGAGTGAACGGCTCCTGGATACACAAGCGATACGAGCCCGAGCTGGCTCACGCGGGCCAGCCGCCGCAGCTCAGCGGTATCGAGCAGTGCCCGCACGCGGGCAGTCAGGGGCACGGTGACGCCTGGCGGAATCCGGACGCCTTCCGCGTAGGATTCCAGCGACGCCAGTTCCGGTAAACTCGTTAGCGGCATGGTCGGCTCCGGGAGCGTTGGGGCTCTGAGGACAGATCTGAGTCTCGATCTGGGGCTAGAGGGGAGGCTAGATCTAAGGCTAAAGCGGAGGAAAGCCGGCCAGCCAACGCAGCAGAGCGGTGAACATCACATAGAGCGAGTAGTGGGCCGCACTCGTGCCCCAGTCAAGGTCGAAAGCGGCAAGCGCCGCCAGGCCGCCGGCCAAGAAGAACGGCGGGCCGAGGTAGACCCAAGGCCACATCTCGCTCGTGAGGTCGGGGGGTAGAAAGCCTTTTACCATCCAGAGAGCTGCGTAGACCGTGCCGCAGATGGCCGAGCGGAAGAGCAGAGTCCGCCCCCGATACGACTCGAGATCCCGATCGCGAACAATCTCATAGCCGAGCCAGGCGAACGGCGGGCCGACGATGCAGGCGGTGGCGGCCAGCAGCCAAAGCGGGGCCTGCCCGGGCCCGCCCCACGCAAAGCGGGAGAGAAACGCCAGCAGCATGGCGGCGACCGCACCGACGCCCACGGCGATGAGAGCCGCCCGCGAGGTCGGCTGTTCGACAAATACGATTGGCGCCGTGGGGCCTCTGCCAGAGCGGACGGCCTCCTCCTCGGGGCCATGGATCGTCACCTCTTTCACGGCGTCGCTAGGCACAGTAATGGGCTTCTTGCACTTCGGACAGGGCCCGGTGCGGCCGGCAAACTTGTCGCTGACCGTAAAGGTTGCCCGGCAGCCTGGGCAGATGACTTTGATGGCCATAGACTCGATCCGAACGTGAAAGTGGGCAGCGGCACGCGGGCCGGCGGTTGCGACCCGCCCCAACACAGCCCCGGCAGTGTCAGAGCCTGGAGCGGGCCCGTCAAGGCGCTCGCTGGGACGCTAGACTTGGGGTGTCCGAGATAGGGCCGCGCTCCAGAGACCAACCAGAAGACATCATCACCATGGCAAGCGAAAAAAATAGGGTCGAACGAAAGCCTCCCTCTGGCAGACCCGCCGAAAACTCCCCCAAGAAGATCGTCTTCAATTGCCCGAATGGACACCGCATCGTGGCTGCGGCGGAGACCGCCGGCCGGCGGGGCAATTGCTCGAAATGCGGTGTGAAGGTTACGATTCCTGCTACCGGCGAGCCTCTCGTGGCGACGCCCGCCGTGGCAGTCGAGGAAGTGTCGGCCGACCACCCGGCCGACCACCCAGCCGACCACCCGGCCGACCACCCGGCCGACCACCCGGCCGACCACCCGGCCGACCACCCAGCCGAGGACCGCGTCGACATGTTCGCTGGAATCAGCGACACATCCGTAGGCCCGACCTCGTCGACTGCTTCGACAGAGCTCGTCGAACTCTCCCCGCCCGACGAAGAATCACTTGTGGAGAGCATGCGGGTGGAGGAGGGGCAACCGGAGCAGGGAGAGATGGCGTTTGCCGACAATCCGACGGCAGCGCTTGTGGCCCGCCTATTTCAGGAGCGGGAGTATGGCGGCATCATTGAAATTCACCTTACCGGCGGCAGTATGTTCGCGCCCGAATTCTACGAGGCCCGGTGGTCCGTCGGATCGCATGCGCTCTTCGCCAGCCGGGCAGCCGACGACACGGTCACGCTCACGGCCGTCGCGTGGGACGCCATCCAGCGGATCGTTGTCCGGCAGGTCAATGGCCTACCCGAAGGCATGTTTTAGTTTTTCCGTGGCGAGCCAGCAGGCGGCTGGTCGTAATGTCTGGTCGTAACAAATGTCTGGTCGTAACAATTGGGCGGGCCATGCCGCTCCTGCGGCGGCCGGACGATGAATTTGCGACGGAATCCTGCGACGGCGTGTAGGCTGCGGGGTAGGGTTAGGGAGGCCGTGCGCGGTTACGCAATCGGCACTTCTTGCCACTTTCGGCGTCGGTTCGCGGTCGAACCGGCGGAGCCGCTGTTTTGATCAACATTTTTCCGGGAGCCAGTTGGCCCGATGCTGCCCCGCCGTGTCCTCAAACCATCGCGGGCGGTCCGAGCGGGCATGCTCGCGGCGGTGGCCGTTTCATGCGGGTTATGTCTGTCATGTTTTTCATGGGCCAGACCTGCCGCCGGCGTCGAGCCGGTCGGACAGCCCACCGCAGTGCGGGAGTCGGCGCCCGAGATCTTTTATTTAGAGGACGACGCCGGCCGGCTCGTGCCGGTGCCCGGCTTCCGCTACCGCGATTTTGTCGACTTACTGCGGATCAAGGAGGGGTTACCTGGGCTGCCGGAAACCCCGCCAGCCGTGCTCGAGAATGCCGTCATCCGTGGCGTGCTACCGCCCGTAACTGCAGCCGCAGCCAGCGACGGGCCGGCTTCGACCTGCCAGATCACGGTGGAACTGGCGGTGCGGCAATCCCGCAGCGGCTGGGTGAGCCTGCCGGTGTCGCTCGAAGGACTCCTGCTGACTGCGGCGCCGCAGTATCGGGGGCCGGGACGGATGTTGCTGGCGTCTGCGGCAGCGGATGAAGGTGCCGGACCGGCGGCGCAGCAGGCCGGATATCGCCTCTGGCTGACCGGACCGCCCGACCAGGCCGCCGAGGACGTGCAGCACTCCATCACCCTCACAGGCAAAATTGCGATCGAAGCCTCGTCGACTCATGAATCAATCACGCTCCAGATCCCGCGGGCGACAGCGTCGCTGGTCGAGCTTACGTCGCCGCGGGTTGATCCCACAGTTTCTGTCCAGCCGCCGTCACTGCCACCGGCCGTCGAACGGCTGGCCGACGGTGATGGCAGCGCGGTCACGCTTCTGGGGCTGGCGGGGCTCGTAAAGATTCGGCTCGGAGAGCGGCAGAATGCGGCCGGGCTGGAGACCGTCGGCCCCGACCTGACAAAAGCCGTTGTCCCGCAGGCGCTGGTGGAAAGCCTCATCCGGATCGACGGCCGCGTGGCAGTGACCGAGGCGATTCTGCAGCTTGACAATCTGCCTGCCGATATGACAACGATTCGGATCACGCTCCCGCCACGAGCCGCGCTGCGAAACGTACGCAACCCCGCGCTGCTCATGTCATTAGGCGGTACCGATGCCCAGCCAGAAGCGGTGATTCGCATCGACCGTGGCGCCGACGGCCGCAGCCGTGTGGAACTGGAGTGCGAGCGACCGATCGATTCCACAGGCCGTGAACCGTTTGAGCCGCTGGGATTCACGGTGGCAGACATTCCCCAGTGGCGGCAGTGGGGCCGGGCCAGCCTCGTGGTGGAAGGGGACTGGCAGGTGGAGTGGGACGACATCGGCAGCAACCGGAGAATCGATTCCCCCCTGTCTGTCCGCCGCCCCGGTTTTATTGCCACCTTTGCTTACGACGCCCAGCCCGCGCGGCTGCCGCTGAAAGTGAAGCCGCGTGGCAGCCGGGTGGTCATCGAACCTGAATACCGTTACGACGTCTTGGCGACTCGGGTCACGCTGGATGCGCGGCTGCGGGTGTCGGTTCGCGGAGCACCCGTGTCGCGGATCGTCGTGGGCCTCAATGGCTGGGATGTGGATGAAGTCGGCCCCGCCAGCGTTGTCGACTCTGCCGGCGTATCGTCCGCGGAGGGCAAACTGGTGATTCCCTTCGTGCAGCCGCTCTCCGGGGATACCGTGGTGGAGTTTCGCGGCAGCCTGCCACTTTCTGGAGATGTCAGCCGGGTGGGCTGGAGGATCCCGTCACCGCAGGCCGATCTTGTCGGTCCTGCAGCGATCATCATCGCTTCGCAAAGTGATATTGAATTGCTCCCCGACGCCAGTGGCGTGCGCGGGCTGGTCCGCCAGTTGACGCCGGCCACCATGCGTTCTGATACCGATCGAGTTGCGCTGGCCTACCGACTCGATGGAACAGATGGCAGCTTTGAGGCGACCCGCCGCTTTCTGCCGCGGCGTGTCGACGCCACGGTCTCGGTGCAGGCCGACATCGACGCCTCCGACACGATCGTGCGGGAGACTATCCGCTTCGATGTTGCCCACGTGCCACTGGAATTTATCACACTCACCGTGCCCGAAGCGGTGTTGCAGACCGACACCCTCGAACTGCGGCAAAACGGCCTGCTGCTCAATCCCGACCGCGAAGCAGAGCAGGGCGATCGATCAGAAGCTCTGCAGAAAACAGCAGGATCTGCTCTGGAAACAGCTGGAGCTCCGGCCGCGCTGTCGGCGCCGAGGGGACG
>Ga0194043_1001770_pt1 | contig 12077 bp, 9 predicted proteins | sample JunL4415m_MetaG_FD_161274 | JGI IMG/M metagenome (GOLD analysis project Ga0194043, IMG submission 161274) | Anoxic zone freshwater microbial communities from boreal shield lake in IISD Experimental Lakes Area, Ontario, Canada - Jun2016-L442-15m | ecosystem: Environmental > Aquatic > Freshwater >...
CCACAGCAAGACCCCCACACCAAAGCCGCCAACGCCAAACCACGACACCCGAAGCCTCTAACATCGGAGAGATGCAGATGATTAATCACAGACTGAAGAGCGACATCGCAACAGCCGCTGCCGTCGTAGTTCTTTGCTTAGGCCTTGCTGCCTGCGGAGGGTCAGACTCTGCATCACCCAAGCGCACCAGCACCTCTAGCAGCACGCCGAGCGTGACCATCCCGTCGCTCCCACCACAGCCCCTGTTAGTAGGAGACCGTGCAGCCCTCGGCGATTGGCAGCTGCGCGTTGTCGACGCCACTATCGGAACAACAACGATCGCCCACATAGAGCTCACGAATCAAACCAACAAATCTCATGACGCGCCACCTGCGACCCTCTACGAACTCGTTGACGGAACTAACTCGATACCAACCGTCACAGCTGTAGTAAGCGACATGCCTTCGCGACTTAAGGCCCTTGAGACTGTTACAGGCACGCTCACCTTTACTTCGTCTGGGGTGCCCAAGATTCCATACTTGTACTGGACAGGAAAACTCCCCAACACTCTTGCCACTTACATTGCACTTGACGCGAGTGGCGCCCCTAAATCGAGCGACTAACTCAACTCCCTGATCCTCGAGCCGCTACCTAGGTAGTAGTTGTAGGCGGGATCGTTGTTGTCGTAGTGGTAGACGAGGTCGTAGAAGTAGAGGAGGTCGTTGAAGACGACGTAGAGGATGTCGTTGTAGATGACGTTGTGGTCGCAGCTGGCCCCGCACTCACCGAGTAACGAACCTTCGTAGAACGCTCTACCTTCGTTCCAGGCTGTGGCTGCTGTGCGAACACAACGCCTAGTTTTACGGTCTCGCTATTTTTTTCTTGCGGGATACCTCTAAGGCCGGCCTCGAAAAGCGTGTTCGAAGCTGTGTCGCTGGTTTCATCAATTACATCTGGCACTGTCACCATCTCAGCCGGCGTCTTATTCGAGTCCTTGGGCCCGAAGAGGGTCCAACCAAGAAGGCCCCCGAGACCAATCACGACAGCAATGAGCACCGGTACGAGCCAAGGACGTGATGGCTCAGCTCCATCACCTGCGACATTGCTTGTTTCGACTCCGGCAGCGGCCGTGGCGAGACCAGCCGTTACTCGGCCGGTAACAGGAAGTGCCTCAGTACGTGGAGCTGCAACAGGGTTAGCGACAGTCGCAGTTGCTGCTAGCGATGAGGTGATCATTGACAGCTCGTTTAGCGCTACCGCTGCTGTTGTAATGCGCGTTGCGGGATCGCGTGAAAGCATCCGCAGAATGAGATTGTCGAGCACGAAAGGAACACCAACTGCGCGTTGCGAAGGAGCAACCGGCGTATCGCGCATTACCGAGTTGGCTACGGCCACTGTGTCGGCGCCATCGAATGGGCGAGCCCCCGTAATTGATTCGTAGAGCACAACCCCAAGAGCCCAGACATCCGATGCAGCATCGGCTGGCGAGCCTCCAAGTACCTCTGGGGAGCAAACACCTGCGAAATTCCGCGCCTCATCGGCATTACTTGCAGGTGCAGGACCTCCGCTCAGAGCGGTTAGTCGAGGTGAACCGTCCCTCGTGAGTAGGACGGAGTCAGTCGTAATCGCACCATGGACTTGACTAGCCGCATGGATAGCTACCAGACCGCTTGCGACGCCAGATGCAATCGATACAGCTCGATTGGCAGGGAGTGGCCCATGGCTTCGGAGCGACTCGGCAAGGGTTCCGCCATCAACAATCTCCATCGCCATGTAGGCCAGGTCGGCATCCGCATTCCAGTCGTATACGTCAACAACGTTGGGGTTACTCACTGCCCCCGTGGATTGAGCGGAGCGCCTCAAGCGCTCTAGTGCCCCTGCATCACCACGGCTCTCAGGCCGAAGCACTTTGAGTGCTACCGAGCGCTGTAGGTGGGTATCACGGGCCGCCACGACATCTGCGCCGGCCGAGCCACCGAGGCGACGCCCAGTCTCATACCGACCTGCAACTAGATCTTGGTTATCGCTCAATTGGGTAACTTCTCTCTACGAATCGCACCCCGGGATGGGGCTTGCCCTCCCCCGACGATAGTAAATGGACCACTTCATAGGTGGCTTCATAGCCCGCTTGATATGTCGCCGATATGCCGCTTCATGAGCCCCTATGCGCGCGGCTCGCAATTTGGGGCCTCGCTACTGATACGATGCGAAGCCTCTTGGAGAGGTCATCGAGCCCCCATCGTCTAGTGGCCCAGGACGCTGCCCTTTCAAGGCGGTAACGGGGATTCGAACTCCCCTGGGGGCACCGAGATCGTACGAAATCCATCGTGCGATTGTCTCGGTCCTGTGGTGCAGTTTGGAGTGCACGCCGCCCTGTCAAGGCGGAGGCCGCGGGTTCAAATCCCGTCAGGACCGCTAGTACGTGCCCGGCGCTTCGGCGCCGGCGTACGTTGCCCGGCCGGGTAGCTCAGTTGGTAGAGCGCGCGCCTGAAAAGCGTGAGGTCACCGGATCGACGCCGGTCCCGGCCACCCTCAGGTGTTGCGCCGACAGGTATTCCGTACACTGCAATTACGCCTACGAAACCCGTACAAATATTTGATACCCCCATATTAAATCCCCCTAGAACGCGATCGACCCCGAGCACTGGTGCTCGGGGTTTTGCTATACCCGGGGGGGGTGGGTTAGCACGATCGCTCTACTTGTTGATTTTTCTCGGAGCGAACTAGATCTCCGAAAGGATGGATCTAGAGGGCAGACTCGCCAGTAATTCCTTGGCTGCGGTCTAGGAAGGCCTGCACCTCAAGGGCATCAAATCTGCGGTGCCCACCAAGCGTGCGGATGGCTGAGATCTTTCCGGCGCGAGCCCACCGTGTCACTGTCTTGGGGTTGACCCTAAACATCTGAGCAACCTCGCCGGGGGTCAAGAGGTTGGTGGTTGGGCTTGGTGTAGCAATCATCGGTTCTCCTAATTTCGGTTCGGGGTCTTGATTCGGGGTTTCGCTTCGGGGTGTGCTTTGGGATGTCATGTAGGGGTGAGATTCAGCTTTGATAGAGGATCTAGTTGCAGTAACGAAATCATCCCCTATGGGACAGAAAGTACGGCAGGGACTTTCGGCACCTATTTGCCCGACTTTGTACCCAGCCTCACGAGAATCGCAACCGCCTAGCATCCACGCAGTGGCAAAGGAGTGCCTCACTCGCACCTTGAGGAGACATGGAGAGAGTCTTCACTACACTCCCCGAAATGGCTCGGGTTATTGCGGTCGCTAATCAAAAGGGTGGAGTCGGTAAGACCACGACTGTGCACTCTCTCGGCGCCTCTTTATCTCGTTACGGAGTCAGAGTTCTTCTCGTCGATCTCGATCCTCAGGCATGCCTTACGTACTCGCTTGGTCTTGACCCTGAGACGCTGCGCGCTTCGCTCCACGATGTCATTGCCAAGCGCGTGCATGCCGATTCGGCGATTACCCGAGTTGGAGAGCTCAGCATTCTCCCTGCATCGATTGACTTAGCCGCGGCAGAGGTGCAGTTGATGTCGCGAACCGGTCGTGAGTATGCGCTCGCACGAGCTATCGACCCTGTTCTTGGCGATTACGACATCGTGCTCATTGACTGCCCTCCATCCCTCGGCATTCTCACAATCAATGGGCTCACCGCCGCCGACTCTGTGCTGATTCCACTGCAGTGCGAGACGCTTTCCCATAGAGGCGTTGGGCAACTCCTCGAGACCATTGCAGACGTCCGAGCATTTACACAGCCAGACCTTGCGGTACTCGGACTCGTTGCGACAATGTTCGACGCACGCACACGCCATGGGCGAGAAGTGCTTGCTGATGTTCAGATTCGCTATGGATTAAGGGTATTTGAGCCATCGGTGCCGAGATCTGTGCGGTTCGCCGAGGCGCCTGCCGCTGGGCGCTCGATTATCGATCATGCTCCGTCATCCGTTGGTGCCGCTGCGTATAACGAGATCGCACACACAATCGCCGTCGAGGCTGGAATCCTCACTCCTGCCCCTGATCATTCAGATGCCCCTGACCATTCAGATGCCCGAGGTGTTACGCAGATATGAATGAGTCTCCGCGCGCTCCGCTCTTCTCAACAGCAAACCGACGGGCGGGAACACTCGTTGTTGAGTGCGAACGCTGCAACGGGCGAGTGCGCGTAAATTACATGGAGTTCGTTCGTCTCCATGCTCCACTGTGGGCATGGGCACCCTGGCGGCTCCACAGCCGCTGGATGAACTGCCCCGCGTGCGGCCATCGCACGTGGCTCGCCACTCACTGGTTCGACTAACCAGCGACCTGCTCTACGCCGCTCTTATGCACCCGCTGCGGCGTTGAAGCCCTCAATCGCCTCACATGCCTCGAGGTATTCATTTACCCAACGCTCGATTACCGCTGCAGAACGCTCGACGCGCTCAAACTGCCCGACGACCTGACCCACCGGGTTGAAGGCAACATCGACGGTCTGGTCTGGCCAGCGGTGCGTCGCCGCAACCGCCACACCTGAGACCATGTACTGAAGCGGCATGCCGAGAGGATCGGGGTTAGCCGGGTCATCCCATGCATCGGTCCATTCGTTACGGAGCATGCGGCACGGCTTGCCAGTAAATGAACGCGATCGGACTGTGTCGCGAGACGATGCGTCGATATATGCCTGCTGCTGAACCGGAGTGTTCTCCGCCTCCTCAACCATTAGCCACTGCGAACCAGACCATGCGCCCTGACACCCGAGTGCAAGCGCAGCAGCAATCTGCTGTCCGCTACCGATTCCACCGGCTGCAAGTACCGGGCGCGGTGCAACGGCCTTCACAACCTGGGGCCAGAGGACCATCGAGCCGACCTCTCCGCAGTGACCGCCACCCTCGCCGCCCTGGGCGATGATGATGTCAACATCGGCTGCGGCGTGCTTCAACGCCTGATAAGGCGAACCGCAGAGTGCTGCAACCTTGCGGCCTGCAGCGTGGATCCTCTCGATCATGTCCGGAGGAGGGGTTCCAAGCGCATTCGCAATGAGTGTCATCTTTGGGTGATTGAGCGCAACGTCAACCTGAGGAGATGCGGTGGTCTCGGTCCATCCGAGTAGCTGGAGGGTGTTGTCATCCTCGCCCTCTGGCAACGGAACTCCGTGGTCGAGCATCAGTTTGCGAGCAAAGTCCAGATGCTGCTGAGGGACCATATCCTGAAGCATCTTTGTGAGATCCTCAGCGGACATATCGGCATCCATTCCCTCGTACTTATTAGGGATCACGATATCGACACCGTATGGGTGGTCGCCTATGTGCTCATCGATCCAGTTCAGCTCAATCTCGAGCTGCTCGGGAGAGAACCCCACCGCACCGAGTACACCAAAACCACCTGCCTTCGATACAGCCACTACAACGTCGCGGCAGTGAGTGAAGGCAAAGATAGGGAACTCGATACCAAGGTCATTACAGAGTTGGGTGCGCATTAGATAGGCCCTTCCGGTTTTTTATGTTGACGTTTTTTATGTTGGTGCTCTAAATAGTGCTGCTCTTAATAGTGGTGTGCTAAATCTGTGGATCAGGTGCCCAGAACTACGCGAGTGCCCTCGAGGGTTCCCGCGTTGCGCCAGTCGTCTAGAAGCGCAGCGTACGCGAGTAGTGAGCCCGGGTATACCGCTCCACGCGCTGCAAGCATGGTGCGCGCGCCCTCACTGTTTCCATAACTCGGCGTGCATGTCTTGTTGTACTGGGCAATCGCACCAGAGCGCTTCCATAGAGTCTGGAGCCATTCGTCCTCAGCCTCCACTGTTGCCTCTATCGATGCAATCCCCTGAGTAAGACAGTGCTTGATCAGCCAGGTGATGTGGTTCGCCGACTCCGAGAGGAAGTGCACAAAGTTGAGCCCAAATCCAGCCTGGATAAAGCTCACAACAAAGAGATTTGGAAACTCCGCAGTAATGACACCATGTAGCGAGTGTGTGCCGTCATGCCAACGCTCACTTAATAGAACGCCGTCACGCCCGACCGGATCGAAGCCAAGCCGATCAACAAGACCTGTCGTAACCTCAAACCCTGAGGCGAAGATGAGCAGGTCTAGTGGGACCTCTTTACCATCGACAATTGGGCCCGCAGCGGACATCTCACGCACACCGCGCCCGTCTGTATCAACGAGATGCACATTCGGAAGATTGAATGACTGCAGATATTCGTCGTGGAAGCAGAGGCGCTTGCAGTGCTTTCCGTACCAAGGCTTAAGTCTCTCAGCGGTCTCTTTATCCTCGATTACCTCATCGACCCGGCGCCGGAATCCCTCCATAACCTCAAAGTCGATGGATTCGAGTTCGGCACGTTGCTCATCGGTTGTTGGGATTGTCTGCGTATCGACACGCATCGCCGCAGTCCAGCCATCACCAACTAGGTCAACCTCTTCTGTGTTGCCGGTAACCACTTCAGTGAAGTTACGCATGCGCTCTTGCTGCCAACCTGGAGGCAGCGAGCGGAACCACTCGGCGTCGATCGGCATTTGTGCTCGCACGCCTACTGCAGATGGCGTGCGCTGGAAGACGTAGACCTCTTTAGCGGTTCGGGCCAATTGCGGAACTACCTGCACAGAGGTTGCGCCAGTACCGATAATTCCAACGACCTTGTCGCGAAGGTGATCCATGGATTCGGTAGGGCTGCCGCCGGTGTAGTCGTAGTCCCATCGCGTTGTGTGAAAAGCCTTACCCTCGAAGAGCTCGATCCCCTCGATGCCGGGCAACTTTGCCTTGTGCATGAGCCCACCTGCAGCGATGAAGAACTGCGTTCGAATCTGATCTCCACGCTTGGATACAAGGTCCCAACGGTGCGCATCGTCATCCCATTTAAGGGACTCAATCTCAGTCTGGAATAAGGCGTGCTCGTATAGCCCAAAATGGCGACCTAGGAGTTGGCAGTAGGCGAAAATCTCCGCCGCACTGGCATAACGCTCTGTCGGCATATAACCCGTCTCCTCGAGGAGCGGCAGGTAGATCGTCGAATCCACATCGCACATGCACCCGGGGTAACGATTCCAGTACCAGGTTCCACCGAAGTCGGCAGCCTTCTCGATGATGCGAAATGAAGTGATGCCACGACGCAATAGGTCTGTGGCGGCAAGCATCCCTGCGAAACCTCCACCGAGGATTACTACCTCTACTTCCTCAATAATGGGGTCGCGTGTGAAGTTTGGGTCTGCCCAAGGATCCTGATCGAGGTGGTACTCGTTTAGAGAGTGGTACTGCCCAACCCCTTCGTCGCGAACGCGCTTGGCGCGCTCGTCGTCGTAGCGAGCCTTCGCCGCTGCAAGGGATGAGGGATCGGTAGGGGTCATCTGGTCTCCGGTAAGAGGAGCGGGGTTATCCGCTCTACGACATTGTTCTGACGCGGTATCAGATTATGCCTCGGGGTGGCCCTTGTCCCGGGGTCGAGAAGCATTCCGCTCGTTTAGGACTAATCGTCAAGGCAGTATTTAGGGGCTAGTGATATGCGCACGGCCGCTGCCGTTCACGATCTCGCCCACCAACCAGGCTTGGTGCCCAGAGGCTCTGACCGAGTCGAGGGCAGCCTCAACCTCGCCGGCGGGTAATACCGCGAGCATCCCGAGTCCAAGATTAAAGGTGCGCTGCATCTCATCATCAGATACATCGCCTGCGGCCTGCACCTCCGCAAAAATCCTTGGCTCCTCCCAGACGCCACGACGAATCACTCCGTCTAAAGAGCTCGGGAGTACACGCTCTAAGTTGCCGCCAATGCCTCCGCCAGTTACATGCGCAAAAGCATGGACATCTACTCGTCGGTTGAGCGCCGACATTGCCGGCGCGTAGATCGCGCTCGGGCGCAGCAGCTCCTCACCTAGTGAGTGATGAGCTCCACTCCACGCTGGGCTCTGCAGCGAGCGCCCCGCACGATCTAGGAGTGCACGCCGAGCGAGCGAGTACCCGTTACTCCTAAGTCCTGGGCTAGCGAAGCCGATGATTTGATCGCCCGCAGCGACACGCTGCGGAAGAATTTTTGAGCGCTCAACAATGCCGACTGCAAAACCAACTAGATCAAACTCGCCGGCGGACATCAGGTCGGGGTGTTCAGACATCTCGCCGCCGATGAGAGCGCACCCTGCCTGACGGCACCCATCTGCCACGCCTAAAACGATTGCATCGACCATCACTGGATCGAGTCTTCCAACCGAGATGTAGTCGAGAAAGAACAGGGGCTCTGCGCCCTGCACCGCGATGTCGTCAGCACTCATCGCTACGAGGTCGATACCAATAGTGTCGTATTTACCTGCGAGGCGAGCAACCATTGACTTGGTTCCGACACCATCGGTCGAGGCAACAAGGACTGGATCCTCAAAACCAAGTTTGCCGAGCGAGAAGAGGCCCCCGAATCCGCCAAGGTCGCCAATAACCTCTGGGCGAAATGTAGACCGGACATGCGCTTTGATGCGCTCAACTGCTTCTTCACCAGCCGCGATATTTACCCCGGCATCGCTATAGGTGAGTGGCTTGCCCGCTCCACTCTTAGAGCGATTATCTGAAGTGCCACTCATTGAGCATCAATCGGTGAGGGCGTCTCGAGTTCGCGACGTATTGGCTCTAGGAGCATCTTGGCATCAGCATCTGGAATCGCAACTGGGTAATCACCGGTGAGGCAGGCTGTGCAGAATGACTCGGCATCAGCGCCAGTTGCAGCAGTAAGACGATCGATCTCGAGGTACGCGAGCGAATCGACATCTAGATAATCGCGGATCTCGCCAACGGATAGATCCGCCGCGAGCAATGCACTGCGCTGGCCAGTATCCATGCCATAGAAACAAGGCCAGCGATAGGGCGGGGAGGATACGCGGAAGTGAATCTCAGCGGCACCCGCCTCGCGCAGCATCTTCACAACCTGGCGTGTAGTGGTGCCGCGCACGATTGAGTCATCAACCACAACTAAGCGCTTACCCTCAATGTTCTCGGGCAGAGGGTTGAGCTTCATTCGCACACCTGCGCCGCGCATCTTCTGCGAGGGCTGAATAAATGTGCGCCCAACGTAGCGGTTCTTTACGAGACCATCTCCGTAAGGAATGCCAGATGCACGCGCAAATCCCTGCGCTGCCGGAATTCCAGACTCCGGAACAGGCATCACCATGTCGGCATCTACCGGAGCCTGTTTGGCTAGCGACTCACCCATGCGCTGCCTAGCGGTATGCACCGTGTGGCCGTATAGGCGCGTGTCTGGCCGCGAAAAATAGACAAACTCGAACAAGCAGAGTTTTGGTTCCGGCTCTGCCCATCGCACTTCGCGCCGCAGGCCAGTTGCGTCAATAACAACCATCTCGCCGGGCTGGACATCACGAACGTAGTGCGCTCCCACAAGATCAAGAGCTGCCGACTCACTTGCGAGTACCCATCCGCCGCCCTCGAGTCGCCCTATTACAAGCGGCCAGAACCCATGGGGATCGCGAGCACCGATCAATCTCGAGTCGTCCATCAATACAAAAGAGAAACCGCCTTCAAGCGTTGGTAGAACAGCCTCGAGGGCTATCTCCAATTCCCTGCCATCTGAGCGCCGCTCTACCGGCCATGCTCGCGAAATGAGTTCTGCCACGAGCGCTGAGTCGGTAGTGGAGTCAACCGCAGACTTAGGCGGGACAAAACCAGGAAGCATCCCGAGACTCGCTGCTAGATCTGCAGTGTTGGTTAGGTTGCCATTGTGTCCAAGCGCAAAACCTTCGTCGCCCACGCTTCCATATACGGGCTGCGCGTTTTGCCATGAAGAAGAGCCGGTCGTGCTGTAACGGTTGTGGCCAATTGCGATATGCCCAGAGAGCGACGCAAGTTTTCTCTCATCGAATACTTGCGAGACCAGCCCCATGTCCTTGATGACGGTGATGGTCTGCCCATCGCTGACTGCGATCCCTGCAGATTCTTGTCCACGATGCTGAAGCGCGAATAGGCCCAGGTATGCAAGGTTGGCCACTGGTTGATTCGGGGCGTAGACACCGAAGACTCCACATGAATGGCCGATCGAGGGCTGCACGTTTGTGAGTATCCCACGCGGCGGCTACTCAATGCCTCCCCGGGCGAAGGATCATATTTTTCGGGCTCCTTGACAGCGATTGAGGAGGAGTGTGGAGAGCGATTGCCAAAATTCTCTAGGTCTTTGAGTCGCCTAGCCCCACAAGCACCTTGAGCGAGCGGCGTTCGTCTAACTTTTCTACTCAATGAACCCACAGAGCGAGACCTCAGACTCAGGATTTGACCCACGCGTACAAGGATTCTCGCTCTGGTTCACCGGGCTCTCCGGCGCCGGCAAATCAACAATCGCTGAGGCAGTCACCATCCAACTGCGCGAGCGAGGTCACCGTGTAGAGGTTCTAGATGGCGACGAGGTGCGCGAGCACTTAAGCCGCGGCTTGACATTCTCCAAGGAAGATCGCGACATCAACGTTCGACGCATTGGCTGGATCGCCTCAGTATTAGCGCGCAATGGAGTCGTCGCTGTTACAGCAGCCATCTCTCCGTATCGGGCAACACGCAATGAGGTGCGCTCCATGCACGGTGAGGTAGTTCCGCCCAACGCCACTAAAGCTGCGTTCATAGAGATTCATATCGCCACCCCGTTGGAGGTATGCGAAGACCGTGACGTAAAGGGTTTATACGCAAAGGCACGCAGCGGGGAGATTCCTGAGTTCACTGGAGTTAGCGACCCCTATGAAGCCCCCGAGAAGTGCGAGATCACTATCCCAACGCAGGATCAAAGCATTGAGGAGTCTGCAGCAATGGTCTTGGCTTACCTTGACCAGAATGGCTTAAGCCAGGCGCTCTGATAAGTAGCGCGCTCCATAGAGCCGATTACTACTAAGAGATGCCGAGAGCGTTTGGAATTGCGTCACGCCAAGTTGTTTCGGCATCTGAAAGCGCCACCGAGAATGCTCCAGTGGCTATCAAACTCTCGCCACCGGTTACTCCAACCTCTTCTGCAGCGATTCCCGATGCGCTAGCGCGACCGAGCACCTCCACGACTCGCTTCGGATCAACCCCAAGCACAATTCTCGATGCACTCTCAGAGAAACATCCAACTGCTCCCCCAATATCAACGGTGAAACCAACCCCTCCGGCGATTGACATCTCCGCTAGCGATACTGCAAGACCACCATCCGCGCAGTCATGCACGGTTGTGACGATTCGCTCAGAGACAAGTGCGGCTATCAACCCGTTGAGAGCATGCCCAATCTCGAGATCCGCTGCTGGCGGCACTCCGTTACGCAGCCCGTGAAGATCAGCCCACTCAGAACCCCCGAACTCAGGGGCTGTCGTTCCGAGGACAACGATTGCTTGCCCATCTTTGAAAGCAATAGTTGATGGAGCAGTATCGCCGAGTCCCTCGAGAAGCCCAATGACACCGACAACCGGCGTCGGGTCAATATCGACACCGCTTGATTCATTGTAGAAAGAGACGTTTCCACCAATTACGGGAAGCCCGAGTGCTCGACAGGCCTCGCTCATTCCATCGACTGCCTCGGAGAACTGCCACATCACCTCGGGGTGCTCAGGGTTTCCGAAGTTAAGGCAATTCACCAACGCCATCGGACGCGCACCAGAGCAGGCAACGTTGCGAGTGGCCTCAAGCACAACAAGCTTCGATCCAATGCGCGGGTCGAGTGCAACCTGGCGCGCCTTGCCATCAACACTAAGAGCAAGGGCGCGACCTGGAGCCTCTTTAATGCGCAGAACCGAGGCGTCGCCACCCGGGCCGCTCACAGTATTAAGGAAGAGTTGGTGGTCGTATTGACGCCACACCCAAGACTTATCTGCAATGTTCAGCGAGCCGAGTAGAGAGAGCAGCTCACTCGAGAGGTCAGTTCCATCTGGGAATCTCTCAAGAAGCACCGCTCCGGGGTCATCAGCTTGACGCTGCGCTAGATCACTCGGGGCGAGCATCGGGCGGTGATAGGTAGGGCCATCGCCGAGGCTCTCAACAGGTACATCTGCGAGAGGCGCAAGGGCTGAGGCATCTGCATTCTCACCTGCGTCAAACTTTCCGTCATAGACGCGGAAGCGCCCGGTATCTGTGACTACTCCAATAACGTTTGCTCGAACCTCCCAGCGAGCGCTTAGCGCTAGC
>Ga0194043_1001771_pt1 | contig 12077 bp, 10 predicted proteins | sample JunL4415m_MetaG_FD_161274 | JGI IMG/M metagenome (GOLD analysis project Ga0194043, IMG submission 161274) | Anoxic zone freshwater microbial communities from boreal shield lake in IISD Experimental Lakes Area, Ontario, Canada - Jun2016-L442-15m | ecosystem: Environmental > Aquatic > Freshwater >...
AAGCAGAGCGCGTTGTGATCCTCAATGTTCATCGAAACCTGCGCCACGCCGCCGCGAGCCGGCAGCTCAAGGCCGATCGCGCGAAGCCCCGGAAGCCCGGCCTCGCCGCCCTCGCGCAGTTCGGCAGCGATCGCCTTCGCGTCAGCCAAGCTTGCGGGCGGTGCCAGCTCAATATTGAAAGCAACCAGCGGCGGGCGCGCTGCGACTAGCGTGACGCCCTTCTTGGGGTTCACCTCAGACGGGCCGAAGTCAGGCGTGAGCTCGCCGCGCGCGATTCGGGCAGTGATCTCGCCAATTCCGCCGCGGCGCAGCTCGGCGCGCGTGCGGCCGTCGGCAAGCGCGCCGTAAAGGAAGATTGGCAGCCCCAACTCGCTTGCCAGCAGCTCTGCGGTGGCCAAAGCTTCCGCCATCGCGGTATCGCGCCGTGCCTCGTCGAGGAAGACAACCGGGACGACGTCGACAACGCCGACGTTGGGGTGCGAACCGGCGTGTGTGGTCAGATCGAACCGCTCCAACGCCTCGCGCGCACCGTCAACCAATGAGGCTGCCATCTGCCCCGGCTCAGCGGCGAGCGTGAAAACGGTCCGCCCGTGATCTGGGTCGCTGTGGGGCTGCGCGAGCAGGCGGGCCGCACCACTCTGCTCGAACGCCGCTCCGACGGCAGCTAACTCGGCTTGAGCAGCGCCATCAGAAACATTTGGCACTGCCGTCAGCAGCGTTGCGGGGTCAAGGTCCACCGGCCAACCCTACTTCCGCCGCGGTCTACAGATCTACGCGGCGCAGCTGGCGCAGAGCCAGCAGGCCAAAGAAGAGGACCATCCCGGCGAGAGCTACCAGCCCGGGCCAAGTGTGTGCCCAGCTCAGCTCAATGCCGGAAACCGTCGCTTGGCGTCCCATCTGCAGTACATAGGTAACCGGGTTGTAAGGCGCAGCCACAGCAAGCCAGCCCTTGAGGAAGGGCAGCGGCGTGTAAGCAGTTGAGAGGAATACGGCGACAAAAACGCCATTTTGAATCAGCGGTCCAACCTGCTGGCTGCGAGCGCGCAAGGCCAGCGTGATCCCCCACAGCGAAGCAACGACGCTGAACGAGACCGCCGCGAGGTAAAGCATCAGCAGCCCAGCCAGTCCTCCTGTAAGCCCTGGGCCGATCAGCAGGCCGACAATCAGAATCACGGTCACCGGAATCAGGCAGCGCGTCATCGCCGCCATCACCGGGCCGAGAATTAAGAGTGGCCGCGGCGCCGGAGAGCTGAGCAACCGATCGAACCAGCCGGCCTCGATGTCGCGCGCCAAGTTCGCTCCAGTTGCGCCGCCAGCAAAGCCCGCTGCCTGAAGGCACGAGAGCGGCATCAGCCAGGCGATGTACGAGGTCGTTGGGAAGCCAACCAGCTGGTCGAGGCGGCCGAACTGGCCGAGACTGCCAAGCAGGAAGATTAGCGGCGCGACCGTTGTCGGCAGCAGGCCACCGCGAACGCGCGCCAGCTCCAGCAGCGACCTGCGCCAAAGCGCGAGGCCGACGCCGCCTGTGTAAGCAAGGCCACGGGTACTCATGAGCGGACCCTCGAACGCATTGCCCAAACCGCGAGCGAGCAAGTCAAAATCACAGAGCCGATTCCGGCCGCAAAGCCGCCCCACACGCTGCCCAATGCTGCGCTGTCGAAGAGTGCCCCGCGCATCCCTTCGACGACATAACTGAGCGGGTTTACGACCGAGATCGTCTCCAGCACAGGGTTCAGCAGCGCCCGCGGGAAGAAGGCCGGCGCGGTGAATAGCAACACGAAGACGAACGGGAAGAGGTTCTGCATCAACGAAAGTGAGCCTGTGCGCAGCGCGATCGTGGCGCCCAATCCGGCTGCCGCCGACGCACTGAGCGCGGCGAGCATGATCGTCAGCAGCACGCCAACGACACCGCCTTTAAAATCAGCTCCCATCAGCAGCGCGACGGCGAGAAATAGGATCGCCTGCACTACACCAATCAGCGCCGTTCCCAGAACGCGGCCAAGCACGATGCTGGCCCGATGAATCGGAGCCGAGAGAAGACGGTCGAAGAAGCCACCCTCGATGTCACCAGCGATCGCGATCCCAGCCATCAGACCAGCAAGCAGAGTCCCCTGCATGATCGTGCCGGAAACAACGAAGCCAACGTAGGAGCCGGTTGCTGGGAAGCCGGGCAGCTGCTGCGCCGCTGAGGTGCCGCTGGCGACCACTGCGAGCAGCAGTAGCGGCAGCAGGAACGATGGAAGTAGGAACTGCGCTCGGCGCAGCTGGACCCGTAGGGCGCGCTCTGCCAAAGCCCGGATCACGCGCCCTTGCGTTGCAAGGTCACGCTCCAACGCAAAGCTGCTCAAGGCGTCTCTTCCCCATCTACCTCTTCTGCACGGTGCCCGGTGACTGCGAGGAAGACGTCATCGAGCGTTGGCTCTTCGACCTCAACGGCGTCAACTTCGATCTGCGCTTCGTCAAGCGTGCGAACGATCGGGGCGATCGCCCGGGCGCCCAGAGCGGTGCGGATCGTCAGGCCACCCGCCGTTCGATCACTAACGGCGCCGTGCACGGAAAGCAGCTCACGCGCCGAATCGCTCTGTGATTCGTCGATCAGCTTGACGTAAAGCCCGGGCTCGCCGACGAGGCGGCCGAGCTCCTGCGGCGTGCCTTCCGCCACGAGCTTGCCGTGGTCGATGATCCCGACGCGGTCGGCAAGCTGCTCAGCCTCTTCGAGGTACTGCGTAGTGAGGAAGATCGTCGTGCCCTCATCGTTGAGCTTCCGTAGCTCAGTCCAGAGCGAGGAACGACTAACTGGGTCGAGCCCGGTTGTCGGCTCGTCAAGGAAGAGGACGCTCGGCCGGTGGACGAGCGCCATCGCTAGGTCGAGTCGGCGACGCATGCCGCCCGAATAGGTGTTGAGCAAGCGATCTGCAGCCGCGACTAGGTCGACGCGCTCGAGCAGCTCTTCGGCTCTCTGCTTCGCCTCAGCGCGCCTAATGCCGTGGAGGGCGCCTTGGAGCTGCAACAGCTCACGACCGGTCATCAATGGGTCGAGCGCAGCTTCTTGCAGCGCTACACCGATTGAGCGGCGCACCTGCGAAGCCTGCTTCACGACGTCGTAGCCAGCAATGCGAGCGTGGCCGCCGGTTGGGCGCAACAGAGTCGTGAGGATTCGCACTGTTGTTGACTTGCCAGCGCCGTTTGGCCCAAGAAAGCCATAAATCTCTCCGGCCGAAACGGCCAAGTCAACGCCGTCTACTGCGCGAAGGCCTCCCGGGTAGATCCGTTCGAGCCCTTCGACAACGATCGTAAAGCCATCGTCTGCCTCAGCTCTGTTGTCGGAATCCACGCAGAAGACCCTAGCCGCAGTATCGTCCCCAACCGATGGCGCGGAGCTTCTCAAACATTTCCGACATCTTGCCGCGGCGCGAGAAGATCAACGACCTCACCGTCCCCTACCGCTCGAGCTCGCTCTACATACTGATTGTCGCGACATTCCTCACGGCCTTGCTGTGCGCGGTAGCAGTAATCGCAAGCGAACCTTTCGTTGTCCCGTCGGTGGGCCCAACAATCTTCATCATTGTCGGCTTTCCACTTTCGGAGCAGGCGCACCCGCGCAACATCTTGTACTCGACCGCAGCCGCGATCGTCGCGGGCATCATCGCGCTCGCACTGTTCGGCCTGATCGACGTGCCGCCAGACTTGACAGACCTCACCTGGACACGCTCCGGCGCCCTCGTTGTCGCCGTAGCGATCGCTGTCGGCGGAATCATCATGCTGCGCTCGCTGCACGCTCCAGCGGTCGCAACGGCAATGATCATCGCCGCTGGGCTGCTGAAGGATCCAACCGACTGGGTGTCGGTCTTCGTTGGGGTTCTCGTTGTGACGATTGCGGGCGTGGCGATCAACCGGGCCTGCGGCAAGCCGCAGGCGCTCTGGTGGCGGCCGCAGCCACCAGGGCAGTAGAGCGCCCGTTCACAGCGAGGCCGGTGCCGCCTCGTTTGCTGTGCGCTCGACGTCGACTGCACGAACGTAGAGCGACCTCAGCCATGCCGCACCCGTCGCCAAGACCGCCGCGAGAATCGCGCCGCCGAGAAAGATCGCGCTGAAATGACCCCCGTTGGCGAGTGGCGCAGCGGCGGCGCTAGCAATGGCGCCACCGACAAAGACCGAACCTGCGAAAAACGAGACCGTCACCGCCCGCGCCTGCGCGTTGACCTGTGTTGCCCAAAGCTGCATCGTTGGATGGAGGAAGCCGAACCCGGCGCCGAGGGCGAGTGCAGCGAGGATCGCGGTCGCGACAACGGTATCTGCAGCGGCGACGAGCAGCCCGGCGGCGGCGATCGCGGAGCCCGCAGCAATCATCAGCGGCGAAGCGAATCGCTTGATTGCCCTCGTTACCAGCGGCACGCAACAGACGTTCGCGATGCCGAAGCCCGCGGCTGCAGAGCCGGCGACGGCCGCTCCGACGCCCTGCTTCTGAAGCGAAGCCGAAACAAAGGTCAGCGAACCGAGGATCACTGCGCCTTCGATGAACCCGATCACTAGAACGACGAGAACCCAGTACTGACGCAGCGCATTGACCGCGAGGCGAAGGTAGGTGTGCGGCGATCGAACCCGGACCGGTTCCGGCAGTCGAATAAGCGCCAGCGAGAGCAGCAGCGCGAGGATAGAAGTTGCCAGAAAGGCCGCCCGCCAGCTAATCAGCTGCGCGCAGAGCCCACCAATGATTGTCGCGCCAGCTATCCCAGCTGACGCCGATGCGATGTTCAGCGTCAGCGCGTGTTGGCGATCTTCAACGTCAACGGTGTCGCCGACGTAAGTGACGACGGTCGGCACAACCGCTGCGAACAGCAGGCCGCTGAGAGTCCTTGAAGCCATCAGCACAGGGAAGCTCGGCGCGACCGCCGCGGCCACGCAGCAGAGCCCGCCAGCAACGACTGCGAAACGGATCAACTTTGCGCGGCCGAACTGGTCGGAGACTGCGCCCCAGAATGGTTGGCTTAGCCCGTAGGCGACGAAGTAGGCGCTAGCCACTAACGCCGCCGTGCCGAGCGGTACGCCAAAGGCATGGCTGATCGGCACTAGTAGCGGCGGAATCACAAAGCGGTCGAAGCTGGACAGGAAGCTGGCCCCCCGCAGGCGCCACTGAACCGCTTGACTGTTGGAGGCCACGCAGCAACGCTACTCGCCCGCGCGCAGCCAGAGCCGATTCTTTCGGTACGATCATCGCCTCCCGCCGGAGTAGCTCAGCTGGTTAGAGCAGCGGAATCATAATCCGCGTGTCGGGGGTTCGAGTCCCTCCTCCGGCATACCGTAAAGACTGAAAATCAAGCGATCGAGAGCCCGCCGGCCGCGCCCAAATCGGGGGGGTGGCAACAAAGTGGCAACAGCAGAGATCGGGACGGCAGGCCGAGCGCGCTGATCCGGCGCACGTATCGAGCGGATCGCTTACAGTCACGTAATGCGTTCATTTGGGAAGGTCTTCTGTCTGTCGCTTCTATCGGTTTCGCTGCTCGCTGGCTCGGCGCAGGCTCGAACCGTCAACGGCTGCCAGATACGGGCGAGCGCCAACTGTCCCGGCGCGAACTTGACGCGCGCGAACCTGCGCGGCGCGAACCTGCGCGGCGCGAACCTGCGCAACGCGAAGCTGAACGGCGCGAACCTGCGCCGCGCGAACCTGGACGGCGCGAACCTGACCTCCGCGAAGCTGGACGGCGTTAACCTGGTCGACGCGGATCTGAACGGCGCGAACCTGACCTCCGCGGATCTGAACGGCGCGAACCTGATTGACGCGGATCTGGTCGGCGCGAACCTGACCCTCGCGGACCTGGACGGCGCGAGGCTCAACGACGCGAACCTGGAAGGCGCGAACCTGTACCGGGTTGAGCTGCGCTGCGCGAAGCTGAACGGCGCGGTCCTAGAGGACGCTGACCTGCGCTTCGCGGACCTGCGCCGCTCGAGCGTGTTTTGCAACACAGAAATCTATAACGCGGACTTGACCGGCGCGGACCTGAGCGGCGCGACTGGCTGCTCCCAGTTGCTGCCCCAGGGAATCCTCAACGGCAGAGGCTGCGCCAACTAGCACCAACACCGCAACACCCCTGCTGCCGAACTCACTAGGGGCAAGTAGCTGTTCCCTTCGATGAAATCAGCACGGCACGGCACGATCCGCCGGCCAAATTAGAATGAGCGTTGTGTGAATGGTTGTGTTTGCAGGTTGAGCCCGTGGCGATTGTGCATTTTCGCTGCGGGCTCGCTGCCGTTCACTATCCGCCGCCGGCTGTAAAGTAGTTGCACAAACAAATAACGTTCTCACCGTCGCAAGAGCCGGCCGCAAGGCGCGCGCAATCATAATCCGCGTGTCGGGGGTTCGAGTCCCTCCTCCGGCATACCGTAAGCGTGCTGCGCGACCACCCAGAAGGCCACGCTTCTCAGGTCTTGAGGGCTTCTAGCACGGTCTTGTCGCCATTCGAAACAGACGAAAGCGGCGAAATATTGCCTTGGAGTCCCAATGTTTCGCCACTCTCAAGATGCTTGATGTAGACACGTCGACTGAGCCCGAACTTCTTGATCTTGACCTCGACCGAGGCGCGGTCGATCGAGAAGTACAGCTTTGTTGTGCCGGTCTCGGCTGCTGTTTGCGATACACCAAGCGCGGAGAAATTCTGGTCGAGTAAATGAATCTTCGAATCACTGACGGCGACGAGCACTCGGTACGAGTCGAAGCCTTGGTTTTGCGCTTCGTTCATTCGTTCCTTGTTTTGAAACGAGACGGTGCCGACTGCGTCGCCGACCGTGCCACCGACCGCGGCGCCCGTGCTGCTGGCCACCGCGCCCAGCTGCTCTCCCGCGGTACCGCCGACGACTCCGCCAACGATGCCCCACAGCCCGAGCTTCAAGTATTTATCCTTCAGCGCAAAGATCCCAGCCGCATGGATCGCGTCATCACCACTGAGCCGCTTGGCAGTCGAAATTAGTTCGGCGACATCACTCATCAGAAGCGCGGAGCTTAGCTCTAGCGAACGCAGGCCTTGCCCTCGCACGTCTTCAGTTGCAAGGCAAGCTTGCCCATCGCAGCCAACTGCTTGGCGTAGCCGGGCTTCTTGGCGAGGTTGTTCATCTGTGCTGGGTCGCGGACCATGTCGTAGAGCTCCTCGTCGCCGGTTTCGAGGTACTTGGCGTACATCCAATCCTTCGTGCGAACGCCGTAGTAAGGAGTGTCCTCCGGGTTAGGGAAGGCGCCTGGCTTGATGAAGAGCTTGCGCGTCGCCTCGAGCGGTACAGCGGTGCGGCCCTTCGACGGGTCCTTCATTACCGGGAATAACGACATTCCGTCAGTCACTCGCAACGGCTTCGTACCCGTTGCGGCAACAATCGTCGGCGAGAGGTCAACGTTCGCGACGAGCGCGTCATTGGTCTTGCCCTTTGGAACGCCTGGCCCGGCCATCATCAGCGGCACATGAATCGACTCTTCGTAAGGCAGGTACTTGTTGCCGTTGATGTTGTGCTGGCCGAGTAGCCAGCCGTTATCCGAGGTGAAGACGATCAGCGTGTTGCTCAGCTGCCCACTCGCCTTGAGTTGGTCGATCATCTTGCCGACCTCATCATCGAGCGCCATCGACGCACCGGCGCGGCCCTGGTAGTAGTGGGTCAGCTTCAAGATGCACTGCTTGAGCACGCAGTTAGCACCGTCCGTGTTTGGCGTCGTTGGGTCCTGCAGAATGGCGCGCTTGTCAGTCATGTCCTTCTCGGCGAAAGCCTTCGGCCGCGGCAGCTTGAGTTTCTCCACCTTCGGGACGTATTTCGACGGAATCCGCGGGTTGATCCCAATGTCTTGACCACCGTTGGCCTGCTCGGCAATGTCTTCGCGATGCTGGCTCGGAGGCGTGTAGTACTCGAACCATGGCTTCTTCGTCTTCGCGCTGTCGGCCATGAACTGGCGCGCGGTGGCAGCCTCGACCGAAGTGGTGTAGTTCGCATCAACGGTTGTCCCGAACGTCCACGGCTTCGGACGCGACATGTAGAAGCTGATCAGGTTGCTGACTAGCCCTGGGTAGTCGAGGATCAGCTGCTGGCCTATGACCTGGGAGAAAGCATAGGTGCGCTTAATCCAGTCCGGGTCTCCGTATTCGACGATCTCGCCGTTGCGGTTGTAGCGAACGTTGAAGGCGTCGATTGTCGTTTCATCGATAGACGCCTGCCAGTCATCCCATCCTTTAGGCACTTCGAACTGATCGAGCTCGCCGTAGCCGTTGAGGTACTTGCCGCTAACGCCGGTTCGATAACCGCCCTTCTGCAGCCAAGCAGCCATGTTGTTCTCTTTCGTCTTCCAGCCGATGTAGTTGTCTGGCGAGATCACCCTCTCAACGCCGTGGTTGTGAGCTAGCTGGCCGGTGAGAAAGGTCGCGCGTGACGGGCAGCAGAGCGGGTAGGTGACGTAGTTGTGAGTGAACGAGGTGCCGTTCTTCTTGAAGAAGGCAGTCGTCTTCGGCATGAACTGGAGGTTGTCGTAGCTCATGTCGTCGGTCATCACAACAAGCACATTCGGCTTCTGGGCTGAGGCGGCAGCGGGCAGCGCGAGCGCGGCCACCACGGCGACGGCGGATAGAGCGAGTGCGGTACGACGGACCATTCGGTGTTCCTCTCCTCAGCAGGACCTAATCCTGCGTGGCATTGAGTATTTCAGCTTGACGCCGACTAGGCGCCATTTGTTTGCGCGCCTGCTAACCGAGCACCGTAAACCGCTGGACGTACCGCAACAAAGGGCAGTGCAGGGGGTTGGTGAAAGTAGTGCAGATGATCAGCGCTTTAGAGAAGAGCTCTACCTTGAGGGCCGTGACGACGCTTCGCCACGCCCTTCGCAGCCCTGCCCGCCTAGCCGCGGCAGCGCTTATTGGCGCCGCCTGCCTTAGTTCGCTTAGCGCGGCTAGCGCCGGCGCCGCGACGATCAACCCCGCCTTCAAAGGCCAGTCGATGTGGATCTGGCAGATGCCGAACGCTGAAGCAGGGAGCGTCGCGAAGATTGTTGCCCGTGCGAAGACAGCCGGCGTTTCATCGGTCTACATCAAGTCGGCCGACGGCTCTGGCGCTTGGCAGCAGTTCACGAAGCCGCTCGTGGCCTCGCTCCATGCCGCCGGTTTGCGCGTCTGTGGCTGGCAGTTCGTCTACGGCTCGAAGCCGACCGGCGAGGCCCGCGCCGCTGCCGCGGCAAAGACCGCGGGCGCCGACTGCATGATCATTGACGCCGAATCGACCTACGAAGGGCGCTACAGCTCAGCGCGCACCTACATGAAGGAGCTACGCCGACTGGTCGGTCCAAAGTTCCCGATCGGCTTCACGAGTTTTCCCTACGTCGACTACCACCCCTCACTGCCCTACTCGGTCTTTCTCGGCCCTGGCGGTGCCGAGGTCAACATGCCTCAGGTCTACTGGCGCGACATCGGCGAATCGGTGGCGACGACGATGAAGCACACTTGGCGCGAGAATCGAATCTACGGCCGGCCGATCCACCCGATTGGGCAGACCTACCAATCACCCTCTGTCAACGACATCCTGAGCTTCCGCAACCTAGCGGCTGGCTACAAGGCGCCCGGATACAGCTGGTGGGAGTGGTCAACAACCTCCTCGAAGATCTGGAAGGCGCTTGGCCAGGCTTTGCCGGCCGCGCGGGCTCCGGCCGATCCGGGCTGGCCGTTGCTGCGCCGCGGCGCCAAAGGCGACCCCGTTGTTCGCGCTCAGCAGCTGCTCGCATCGACAGGCGCGGCGACGCTTAAAGCGACCGGCATCTACGACAGCGCCACAGCCGCCGCGGTCAAAAGCTTCCAAGCGTCACACCAACTGACCGCCGACGGCCAGCTCGGCGCCAGCACCTGGGTTCTGCTCGGAAAGGTCACCGTCGCGCTAGCACGCAATCGCGCTGCCTCCGCAGCTTCTATGGCCCGAGAAGCTGCCGCGTCAAGCTCTGTGCCGCAGTCTTCGAACCTGCCAGCAGTGGCGAACGAGCTTCGCGGCCAACGTTAACGAGACCGTCACCCCCCGTCCGCATCGCTCGATAGTTTTTGCTCCGTCAAGCACCCCTACGACGGAAGGCATATCTCATGGAAGCTGGCGGACCACCGAACTCACCTCAAAGCCCAGGCAACCCGAACCTTCCGGCGTGGGGAGCCCCCGGTTCACCTGGCGCTCCTGGCGCACAGACCTCCGCGGGTAAACCTTCAGGACTTTGGTGGGCTGGCGCAGTTGTAGTCGCTGTCGCTCTTGCGATCGGTGGCTACTTCCTCGGCAGCAACCACGAGGCCGACAACTACAAGCCCGGAGCCGCTGGCTATCAAGAGATTTACACCGCTGGCGCTCAGGCAGGCACGGCGGTCGGCGATCAGGTCGGCAAGAAGACGGGAGCCCGTTACGGAAAGAAGGTCGGTTATAAGAGCGGCAACGCTGACGGCATCAAAGAGGGAACGGCCACCGGCACCGCAGCCGGCGCAGCTGCCGCGCTCGGCGGTTTCAGCTGGACCAACGGCACGCATTACATCGTGACGACAACCGACCCAACATTGAACGGTGTGCCGACAGCAATCGCCACGCAGTCGGTGATGGAGCCGAACATCGACTACGCACTCTGCAACTCAGACACCGCGACGATCTGCAGCACCACTAAAAAGAAGTAGAGCGCAGACTTAGCGGAATAGCGCCGCTTGCGCGCGTCGCCCACTCGGGCGGCGCGCCGTCCGCGCTCTTGACCCAGTCCATTGGTATGGGCGTCCGTTTATGACACCGCTGGCTGAGTTCCAGGAGCTCAACTTCAGGTAGCCGCTCGCGGCGCCGCTGATCTGCAACGTTCCGCGTGGGCCGGACGAGAATAGGCGAATCTCCCCGTCAACTGCGAGGTCGGCGGCGTAGCGGTATCCGCGCAGTCGCAGGCGGCTCATCGGTCCGCTAGTCGCGTCGAAGCTTCCACCTCGTAGCCCGCCGCCGCGCGCCTCAGCGCCGGCCGCGAGCCTCGTGTAGCCCGCCTGCACAGCGTCCGTAACACTCGCCAACGCTACCGCTAGCGCGCGCCCGTCGCCGCCGGTAATCCCGGGAACCGGTGTAGCTTCGCCGACCGTGCGCGGGGCCACACCAGAAGGCTTCAGAGCATTGTCACGGTTGGCGCACGGCGCCCCGACCGCGGTTCGAGCAGCGAACCGCTTCAGTGCGATCGCGACGCAGCCGGTCGTGTCGCTGTCGAGCAGGTCGTGGCCGGCGCCGCGAAGCTGAACGAGACTGGCCTGCGGCAGCAGCGCCACAGTCGCAATTCCGTTCTCGGCTGGGGTTCGCAAGTCCATTTGACCAGCCAACACAAGCGCCGGAACGTTGGGCAAGGGGCCCGCCGCCGGCGCCGTGTCGAACTGCGTTGGAAATAGTTGGCAGTCACTGGCGCCGCTTGAGAGGGCAACCGTGGCGGAAGAAAACGGGGCGAACTGCGCCTGCGCGATTGCGGCGAGTGCGGTAGCGATTGCTGCTGGCCGCGCGGCGGTAGAACTCGACAGCGGATACGGCAGATCAAGGTCGAGGCAGCTCGTGATGAGATTTAGCCCGACGCTGAGCTCGCGCGTCGCTGGCGGCGCGCCGCCTAATAGCGGGAGCAGACGCAACATCTGTGCGTAATCACTTCGCCGCCCCGCCGCCATCGCCGCCGGCAGCTGTGCCTGAAGGTCAGCGTTGACGTCCCCACTTTGGATCAAATCGGCGACGTCGGCTTGATCCGAGTAGGCCGCGTCGTAACGACGGCCGCGGTAGTCGTAGATGCTGCCGCGCAGTGGTGTTGTCGCGACCTTGTCGACAACCGCCGCGAGATCACCGACAGGGTCTTTCGTTATCCCCTTGCAGCGACTTGAAGCGCATTGTTCTGCAGTCACGCGTGGGATCGCGCCGAGCGTGTCGAGATAGAAACCGCTCGGTTGGCCTGGCCCGACGACCGAGTCGAGGATCAGCGAATCGGTCTTAGTCGGAAACTTGCGCGCATACTCCTGCGCAACCCAGGTGCCGTAGCTAACTCCCATCAGCGCAAGCTTGCGCGCGCCAAAGGCTCGTCGCACAGCGTCTAGATC
>Ga0194043_1001773_pt1 | contig 12075 bp, 4 predicted proteins | sample JunL4415m_MetaG_FD_161274 | JGI IMG/M metagenome (GOLD analysis project Ga0194043, IMG submission 161274) | Anoxic zone freshwater microbial communities from boreal shield lake in IISD Experimental Lakes Area, Ontario, Canada - Jun2016-L442-15m | ecosystem: Environmental > Aquatic > Freshwater >...
GGGTGGAAGAGAAGCGCAGCGGAGGCCGACGACGGTGCGAAGGATCAGGCGGCGGACGCCGTAGGGGGGCCAGCGCGGGCCCCGCGCGTCGAGGCTTCCAGACAGCGGCCGCAGCGGGTGGGACGTGGCCGCGGCTCGGCCCTCGGCCGAGCCGACGCGATCATGGTGGTGCAGTGCCCGGATGTGTTCTCGCGTCAGGGGGCCGCGGCCCTGCGGCATGTGGTCGAGCGGCTGGAATCGCTCGATGCCGTGGCCGGTCTGATCTGGCTCGATCGGGCCCCGCCGCTCAACATCTTCGGGCTCGACGAACCGATCCTCCCCCGCGGCCCCGCCTCACCAAAACGGTTTGAAGTGGCGCGCCAAAAGGCGCTTGATCATCCGCTCATCGTCGGGCAACTCCTCTCCCCCGATGGACAGACGCTCCTGTTTCTCATCACCTACGACTGGGCACTGGTCCAGGACGAGGCCGACGTCACCGAAGCCCTTGTCGAGACGGCCCGAGCGGCGGCGGCCGATTATCCCGACGTGCCGCTCTCCTGCGCCCTCACCGGCCCAGTGCCGATCCGACTGGAGTGGGTCCGCAACCGGGACGGCAACGAACGCCTCTTTCAGTTTGTCGGATATGGCCTGATCCTCGCCCTTTCAGCGGTCCTCTTTCGCGGACTCTCGGTGGTGCTCGTCACGGCGGCGGCGCCGGCACTCGGCGTGCTCTGGGCGCTCGGGGTCGTCCGCTCGATCGGCCTCCAAGACAACCCCTTCAGCCACGTCATCCTGCCGGTGCTCCTGAGCCTCGTCGGCTTTGCCGACTCGGTGCACATGATGGTCGACATCCGTCGCGGCCTCGGCGCCGGCCTGACGCCGCGCGAGGCCTGCCGCCGGGCGCTGGGGACTGTCGGGGTTGCCTGCTTCCTGACGATGATCACGACCGCCATCGGAATGGCATCGCTGTCGCTGGCCCGCCACGAGGTCGTCCGCAACTTTGGCTGGTCGTGCGTGATCGGCGTGGCCTGCACCTGGGTGGCGGTGTTGACGGTGCTGCCGCTGTGCTGCGCCACCCCCTGGTGCCGAGTCCTCGCGCGGGGCGCCAGTCGCGAGGTGATCGGCGGCCATCTCCACCGCGTCGCCCGCGGGATCGACTTCAGCCTCCGCCATGCCCGGATCACCAGCGCCCTGACGATCGGCCTGTTCGCCACCCTCAGCGTGGTGGCACTGCGCCTTGAGCCTGACGATCGAAAGGCCAACATCCTCCCCCCCGGGAGCGCCGCGCAGCGCGCCCTCGACACAATCGACAGAGCGATGGGAGGCCTCGATGTCTGCTCGGCTGATCTGCAATGGAGCGTTGACAAGTCGGCGGAGGAGATCGCCGACGTCCTCGGCGAGATCGATCGGGTCATTGCCGCCGAACCGCTCCTGGCCCACCCGCTCTCCGTCTGCCGCCTCATCGACAGCCTGCCAGGCGAGGGAGCGGCCCGCGACCGGATGGATCTCCTCGACCTCCTCCCGCCGCCCCTCAAGGAGAGCCTCTACGATCCGGTCAAACGCACGGCGCGGGTGACATTCCGTGTCCCCGACCGGGGAACGGTAGCTTGCAAACCGACCTTTGAACGGGTCGATGAGGGGCTGAAGCGGATCGAGGGAGCCCATCCCGGATTCAAGGTCTCGCTTTCCGGCGAGCCGATCATGCGTTGGCGCGATCTCTATCAGGTGGTGTTGGATCTGGCCCGCAGCCTCGGGACGGCGGCGGTCGAGATTCTCGTCGTCATGATGGTGGCTTTCCGCTCCCTGCGGCTGGGGCTGATCGCGATTATTCCCAACATGCTCCCCCTGGCGGCGGCCGCCGGATGGATGGTCGCCACGGGGCAGCCGCTCGACATCGTTTCGGTGTGCGCCCTGACGATCTGTCTGGGAATTGCCGTCGACGACACGATCCACTTCCTCTCGCGCTACCGCTTCGAACTCGATCAGGGGCTCGACAAGACCTCGGCGATCCGCCAAGCGTTCGCCGAGGTGGGCACCGGGATGATCATGACGACGATCGTCCTCGTCACGGGCTTCTCGTCGGTGTTTGCCAGCGATAGCCACGATCACCGGGCCTTCGCCACACTCGCTGTGATCACGCTCTCGATCGCGCTTTTATGCGACATCTTCTGCCTGCCGGCGCTGGTGGCGGTGTTTGACAAGCCGCCCGGGGGGGCAAAGCGTGGCCCGCAGGATGGATGACCTTCACGCGTCATCCATTCCCCAACTGCCGTCCGTCGCGATAATTCGTCGCGCACATGGGGGGGCATCAAGTCAGGGAAATCAACGGGCTTCGTCAGCCAGTGGGTTGTGTCAGTCCACCGAAGGAAAACGCCCGAAGTCCCGGTCGCTCGAACAGAGCGTGCAGCCATGCCCCACGGCGATCGCCGCGAGGTTGGCATCGGGGATCAGGTTTGCCACCGCCGAGGCCTCGTGCACGAGGCGGGAGAGAATGTTCCAGTGTTCCCGTGTCTCATGCACGATCCGAACGCACGGTTGCTTCAGCTAACGATCAAACTGTGCCAGTGCCTCCCCACGCGAGAGCGGATTGGCCAGGATTCTGGTGTTGGTGGCAATCTACAGAAACCCATTGATCACCTGCCAAGCAAGGATAGCCCGGTCAGCGGCACTTCGGCGAGCGTAGGACGGTTGACGAGCTGCCGATTTGGCGAAGGGTGGGGCCGTTCACGGCACGTCGGGCTGTGTCGTCAAAGCTCCCACCGAAACCACCGTTGGCTGGGACGATTTTCATGATCAGCGCAGCCCTTCCCCGAGTCCGGCTTGCTGGCGGCTGGTTGCGTCGGCCCTCAAAGCGAGTGGATGTCGATCACGGGCAGCAAAGTCGGGCGAGATCTGAACTTTCGTCCCCATCGTCATGCGTTTCCGCGAGCATAGCCTCGCTCTGTGCGTGGGCCGCGTGCCGGCGAGAGAGGCGGCGGTTCGAGCGGCTCGCCCAAGGGACTGAGACTTTTTCGGACGGGTGCAGGCTTGGGTGTAATGAGATCAGCCGGATGTCGCCGCCGCAGTTCGGTCACTCGAGTGGAAACTCCTCTCCGACTTGGCCCATGAGTTTCGCCCACGCAATCCGTGAGGCGTCGTGGCCGCAGCGGGATGATTCGGTGCAAAGTCTTACCTCACCCCACGTTGTCCTCAACACTCGCAGCTTGGGGATGATCTGCTCCGACAGTTGTTTCTTTCCGCGTGGCATTGAATGCCACCCTTGGTTTTGACACCAACAGATTCTCGCACTGGAAGTGGTGCCGTTGAAGGGGGGCAGGTCAATGGTCTGTCAGCGGCCTGTCGCCTGCTCAGTAGGTCTCGATTTCGTCAGCCGACACACCAAGCGTCTTGGCGATCATGCGGCGGGTGTTGTCGCGAACGTGAGTCACCTTGCTTTGTTCGATTCGACCGATTGTCTTTGCCGACAGAGGTCCAAAGTCTTCTCGGCGGAGCCCTCGCTGTTTCCGCAAGCGTCGTAGCGATGCTCCAAACGACCTTTCGCTCGCGATCCTAGCCTTGGACTGAACCCTGCGGTACCTCGGGTCGAATTCGTAGAGGATGGCATCCGCCGCGGCCTCGTACTCGCCAAACCTGACCGTGTGGCCATAATCCCGAATCGAAAATCTGGTGAAGTCCGGCTTGGTGCCGTCGCCTGCCGGCTTGAACGCACTCAAGGGAACGGTCAACGAAGCGAGATTTCCTCGCCAAAGCGTGACCGTGCCATCCTGTCGATTGACACTGCCACCAATGAAGAGGTTTTCGCGGTTTGGTGCGCTCAACACTTCCCCCAGCTGCGCGGGAGGCAGAAACCCATTATCGAGGCTGAAAATCACTTTATGAAAACAACTGCTGAGAGCGGGAAGTGTTTCGATATCCGGGCGATGCAAGAGCACCACGCACCCCAGTGGCGGCGAAGGCCAGTCAGTGGCCCGAAGAACGGATCTGGTCAAGTTCCGCTCGAAGCTCAGCCAAAGAGTGTCTCGTGATGCGTGCGCGACGGCATCGCGAATTCGCGTGGACGACGAGGCACTCTCGGCATTGATTCGCGTAAACCATTTTGCCCGGCTCGTACCCCTGTCGAGCAGGATGTTCTTCCTCGGCCTGGTGATTACTGTCGCCATGGATCAGTCCTCGTCGGTTGCTACCGGATTGTCCGGATACATTTCATCCCACGCATCGATGTCCCAACGCCAGTTGGTGGCTGTGCGAAGAATCTGCAGGAGTTCGTCTGGGACTTCGGAAGGATCCGGGATCGTGTCCATCATCTGGCCGGTTCGCAGATTCAATCGCCACTTGTCGGTCCCCCTGATGAGAATCGAGACGTGGGGAGGCTCCCGCGTCTCTTTGTCTTGGATCTTCACCTTCCACCTGGCCCGCTTCAGTTGCGTCGGCAATGAGAGTTCTCTCGCCACGGCAGATCCCCTAAGCGATCGCGTTTGAAGACAAAGAGGTGCGACACCGAAGACTTCGCGGCGTTTCTCGCCCTCGCGAAAAAAGGCCCCCCGCAGGCTAGGACCGAGCGGAGGCCGAGCGCCGCTACCAGCTCGGCGAACTGGACCGTAGCATCCGCCACTGCCGCGACACGCTTGGCCTCGGGGTGCGGGCGTAGCCCGAAATACGGGAGCAGGCCGTGACTGCCATCGCCTGTTCGTCTCTTTTTTCAGCGGTTCGGTCGTACCGTGTAGAACAGAGCAAGCAGCGGCTCCGTCGCTTCCGCTCCTCCCGTTGTGGCGGGGGGGCGTTCCCGATCGTCACGAACACTGGACTCTGGATCCGTCCTGCCGGCCTCGTGCAACGCACGTCCGGCAACGACATCACCTTCACATGGCCATACATTTCGACCCTCGCACCATCCGTCTTATCGCCACACTGCTGCTGGCCACCGGGCTGACGTCGCCCCTAGCCGCTGCCGATCCGCTCGCCCCGCGCGACCTCGCCCCGGTGACGAAGTTGGAGGCGCCTTCGCATCCGCCTGTCGAGCTGGTCAAGGACGGCGCGGCGAGGGGTGTGATCTTCGTCGCCGAATCCACGCCGCGTCCGTATCTGCGAATACTCCTCGACGAACTCGTCGAGGTCGTTCGCCTGCGCACCGGCGCTACGCTCGAATACACGAAGACCCCGCCGACAGCCGAGCAGACCGCCATCGTTGTCGGCGACTGCGCCGAGTCGAGGGCCGCTGGCATCGACGCCACCAAGTTACCTGTCGAGGGGTTCGTGATCCGAACCGCGGCCAGGCGGGTCTATCTGGTTGGCAGCACCCAGGCCTTGCCGCCCGGCAGCACCCCGTGGGCCCCGTGGGACAACGAGGCGACCGCCTGGGCGGTGGCGGACTTTCTCGAGCGGTGCGTCGGGGTGCGCTGGTACTGGCCGACCGCCCTGGGAGGCCGCTGCCTCGATCCCGATCCTTCGCTTGTCGTCCCTCCCCTCGCTTACCGCGACCAGCCCGCCTACCGGCAGCGCGAGTTCCATCCGCGCATTGGCTGGAAGCTGCCGACCATTCCGCGGTACTTCGACAAGGAGCCCCTGCCCTTCGCCGAAGGCGCCATCCCCGCCGGCGTGCAGGCGATCGATCTCACCTCGTATCTCCCCCTGCTGCGCAGCGGGAACAGCTGGCCCTACCACGTCAAGGTTCACGAGCCACAGAAGATGTGGAAGCAATGGGACGCCAAGTGGGCCAAGCTGCCCGAGACGCATGAGATGTTCCAGCAAAAAATGGATGGCACGCCCAATGCACGCATGTTCTGCTACAGCTCGCCGCGGACGCTGGAATACCTCCTCCAAGGCTGCGCCGACACCTGGGACGGCAAAAAGCCGGCCTCGTGGGTGACAGCCACCTGTGTCACCGTCTCGCCGGGCGACTTCCAGCTCACCTGCCGCTGCAAGGCCTGCCAGGAGTTCTTGACAGGGAAGGGCGGCGGCTCGCTGCTGATGGGTCGATTCGTGAAGCGGATGTGCGAGGAGGTCCAGAAGCGTTGGCCCAGCAAGAAGGTGATCTTTCTTCCCTACCAGAACTATCAGCGCTGCCCCGAGGACGTGGAGTTCCCGGACAACCTCGAAGTCATGTGCTGCTGTACCGGCGGTCCGATGGCGCTGATGATCCAGCCCAAGTCCCGCGCCAAGACCGAGGCGAACCTGCGGGATTGGAGTGCCAAGCTCGGCGGTCGCCCCATCACCTCCTGGGACTACTCCGATCGCGGCAGCGGTTGGACCTTCGGGCCCGTGCAATACCCCCACCTAGTGCGGGACTTTTACGATGCCAATCGCACGCTCCTGGCCGGCACCTACATCAATGGCGGCATGGCCAGCGACTGGACGACCTCGGCACCGACGATGTACGTGTGGATGAAGTCGCTTTGGAACCCTGATCTGGATGTCGACGCGGTGCTGGACGAGATGTGCCGGCGACTCTACGGCAAGGCAGCGGCGCCTGCCCGCGATCTCCTTCGCCTGCAGTGCGAGGCTTGGAAGACGCTTAAGGGCGGCCTGAGTGACCAAGGAAAAATCACTCCCGCCAAGTTCAAGGGCATCTGGTCGGCCGAGACCGTTGCGCAGATGCGTGCCCTGCGTGACAAGGCCCTGGCCGACCTCACCGGGGATCCGCTCGGCCGGCAGCGGTTCCTCTATTGGACCTGGACCTTCGACGCGTTCCTCGCGGAAGCCGCGGCGATCCACGAGACCCGGGCGATGCCGGCGGGTAAGACTCCCTGACAGTCCCCGCCGGGTGCGGTCTCCTGCGCTGACGGCAACCTAGGAATCGACTCATGAAATATCTGGTGCTCATCTGCCTGCTGTCGGCCGCCGTCCAGAACGCCTCCGCCGCCAACGTCACCGTGCAGCCCGATCAGAATCTGCAGTCCGCGGTCAACAGGCTGCAACCGGGCGACACCCTCATCCTGGCGGACGGCACGTACCACCAGTCCTTCAAACTCACCAGGAAGACGGGGGGGGCGGCGATCACCATCAAGGCCAAGGTGCCCGGACGCGCCATCCTCACCGGAGCGATGGCCGAGCCTCCGGCGTTCGCGAGACACGAGGGGGCTGTCTACAAGGCGGCATGGGGGGCGAAGAGCCTGCGGGGCGACGGCACCGGCCACGTCTTCGCAATGGCCGATGATCGCTGCCTGTTCAACTACCGCAGCCTGCTGGAGACCTTCGTGCTCAACGGCGTCCCGCGCGAGGGTTTCTTCGTCGGTGGTGACGGCCTGTATATCCGGCTTTTGGGCGACGCCGATCCGAACACCGTGAAGCTCCAGATCAGCCGACCCGACGTCACCAATCTGGTGGAACTGCAGGGCGATGACATCGTGCTGGAGGGTCTCCACCTGCAGATCGCGCCCAATGCCGGCATCCTGATCAAGAAGCCGAGCAAGCGGATTGCCATCCGCGACTGCGCCTTCACCGGCTGCTACACCGGCGTCAGCAGCATGGCGAAAGGCACGGTCGACATCGCGATCGAACGCTGCCAGTTCGGCAAGTACCCGGCCTACCAGTGGCTGCGCTACGGGCAGATGCAGCTGAACACTAGGGACATGTGGAGAGCGATGTACAACAGCACCTTCGGCGGCGCAGCCATCATGCCCGGAGGTCAGGACGTGGCCCGCTTCCAAGTTCGCAACTGCTACATTCACGACCACTGGGACGGCATCCAGACCGCGATGACGGTGGTGAAAGATCCGGAACTGGCGAACGAATACGCCTTCAACCTCCTCCACAACTGCAACGACGATACCATCGAGTTTGATTCCACGGAGTACGCCGGCGTTCGCGTGCACCACAACGTCTTCCTCGACGGGCACTGCCTGCTCGGCCTCTCGCCCGTCCTCGGCGGTGGCGTGACGATCGAGAACAATCTCTTCTATATCTCGCCTGAATACGGCATCCCTTGGGGGGTGGTCTGCAAGTTCAGTTCATTCCGGGGTCTGGTCTTCAAGCCCTGGTCGGGGATCGTCCTGCGCCGCAACTCCATGGTGGCCACCAAGTGTGCCTTCCAGTGGGGCACATCCCCTCAGAAGGAAGGCCAAGCCTACTTCGCCCGCGACTGCCTCATGACCGGCAACCTGATCTTCTGCCGGGACTGGGACAATCACGGCGGGCTGGGCAGCCAGAAGTACACGGAGTTCCCGGTCGCCAAGGACAACCTCTGCATCGGTCCACACCTGGATCGCGCCAGAATGATCCCTGCCGACGTCCCCTCCTCGCGCAACGCGATCCCCTTCCTCCGCCCCGAAACGCTTCGCTTCGAGGGGCTGCCGTCGACCCTGCCTGCCCTAGCCAACGAAGGTGAGTATGGCGAGGAGACGGAAATTCCCTGCGTCACTTTCGCCGTCGACGAGGCGTATGCGCAGGCCGCCCTCACAGAGAGCGGCCTGTCGGGCGACGCCTACAAGGACCTCGCCCGGAAGGTCGGCGCCGTGCCGCCGGGGACGACTTGGAAGTTCGCACGGCCGGGGCCGACCTGGGCGGTCGGATCGCTCGCGGTTTTTCACCCGCCACTGCCCCCCTCGCTCGATCCCTGGTGGGTCGGTCTTGCCGCTCGGCCGAGCGGTGCCAAGACGGTGAAGTTCAAGCCCTGGCGGGGCAAGGCCTGGCGCGACAGCCAGTCGCTCATCGAGAATGCCGCCACGGCCACCGCCACCAGCGCCGAGCGGCCCGCCGAACTGGTGGTGGACTGCTTCGATACCACCGCCTGGAACGCGACCGCCACGGAGGCCGCAGGCACCGCCTCGCTGGAACTCGACCTAGGCCGAACCAGGTCGTTCAATGCCATCGAACTGGTCAATGTCTCCAACAGCGGCAGCATCGCCGTCCAGGTGCCGCGCGGCAAAGACTGGGAGACGATCCACAACTTCGCCCTGCCACTGACCCCGGTGCCGCCCGGCAGGCCCGTGAAGCCGGAGACCTGCAGCAGCACCCTGCTGCAGACCGAGGCCAGCCGCGTCCGGCTTCTGGTGAAGACCCTGCCGAAACTGGGCTGCCAGATCGGCGAGGTCCGGCTGCGCCAGGAGAAGCCGCCGGTGCCGCAGATGGTGGCCGAATCCACCGTCAAGACCGCCGCGATCTTCGGCAGCGGCATGGTGCTACAGCGAGGCATCCCGGCATCGGTCTGGGGCACGGCCCGGCCCGGCGACACGGTCACGGTGGAGTTCGCCGGGCAGAAGAAGACCGCGCCCGCCGATGCGGGCGGCTCCTGGCGGGTGGTGTTTGACCCGCTGACCGCCTCGGACAAGCCGCGCACCATGATTCTCACGCCATCGTCGGGCGGCGCAGCGGCCAGGCTGGAGGATGTCCTTGTCGGCGACGTGTGGCTGGGCAACTGGTATTCGATCTCGGTCCGCTCGCATCTCGAGCACGACAGTGGACTGGACACGGTCGCGGCGACGACCACCCCCTGCCTGCGGACGCGGATCATCCTCGAAGGGCAGGAGTCCTCCTGGCAGCGGGCCACACCTGCCGCGAACCTAGATTTTTCGGCCTTCCTGCTGCCCTTCGCGGTTGCGCTGCAACAGCAGGCCGATGTGCCGATCGGGATGGTCGCCATCAGCGCCTTCACGCCGAGCTGCTCGGCCTGGCTTTCCCCCGAGGCCTTTGCGGACGATGCCGCCTGCCAGGAGTGGCTCGTGAAATCAGCGGCGGCCTACGACGATGCCAAGGCGCAGGCGGCATACAAGGCGGCCGTGGCGGCCTGGGAGGAGGCCAAACAGCAATTGCAGCCCGGCCAGGCTCCGCCGCCGGCGCCGCGCAAGCCGGTCAACCCGGGCACCGTCAAACGGAGGTTCGCTGGCAAGTACCAGAAGCTCATCCGGCCGCTCCAGCCGATGGCGATCCGCGGCGTGATCTGGGATTTCGGCATCAACAGCGGAATCGATGGGATGAGCCTCGACGTTGTGGCCGGGGCGATGATCTGCGGCTGGCGCAAGGACTGGGGGCAGGACATCGCCTTCCTCTACCTGTCCAAACCAGATGGCGGGGGCTGCGCCTGGGATCCCAAGGACCCCGTGACGTCCGTGGCCGACAAGTTTGCCCCCCTGCCGGCCGCCGTGCCCGACGCGACGGATGGGCTCGAACGCGGCATCTCCCTCCGCATCCGCGACGTCCCGAACACGGCCATGGTCACGACCAGCGATCTCGGCGCAGGGCCGCCCATCAATCCGTTCAATCCGTACAACAAATTCGGCTACGGAGCCCGGGCTGCCCGGGTGGCCTTGGGTGCGTTCTACGGAGCCAAGACCGAGATCTACGGGCCGGTTTACGCCTCGCAGGCCATCGAGCGCGGCAGGATCCGCCTCACCTTCAACCATGTCGGTCAGGGCCTCGCCTTTCGCCCCGCCGACAAGCCGCAGGGGTTTGCCATCGCCGGCAAGGACAAGCAGTTCCATTGGGCTAAGGCGGTCATCGACGGCGATGCGGTCGTTGTCAGCAGCGACAAGGTGTCCGACCCCGTCGCCGTGCGCTACGCCTGGGCGGCGAAGCACCCGTGGGCGAACCTGTTCAACAAGGATGGCCTGCCGGCGACCGCGTTCCGGACCGACGATTGGTGACCGCACGAGGGTTTACTTGGCCATGAACTGGTTCTGTCTGGCGATCGCGATCGTGGCCGAGGTGCTGGCGTGACGCTGCTCGTGGCGGCGATCGGCTGGCTCTTCCTGGGCCAGAAGCTCGACGCCGCGGCCATCCTGGGCATGGCGCTGATCGTGAGCGGCGTCGTGGTGCGCAACCTGTTTTCAAAGGCCGCCGCCCACCGATTCCGGCGAGCTCGCGGAAGCGCATGACGATGGAGACATCGTTCAGATCGCGCCCGACTTTGCTGCCCGTGATTGACATTCACTCGCTTTGAGGGTCGACGCAACCAGCCGCCCGAATCCGCCCGCTGACCGGATTCGGGGAAGGGCTGCGCTGATCGTGAAAATCGACCCAGCGAATGGTGGTTTCGGGGGGGCTTTAAAGTCACGGTACAGCCGGACGCGCCGGGAAAAGCGCCGCCCTTCGCCCAAATCGGCCGCACGTCAACCGTCCAACGCTTGCGGAAGTGCCATTGACCGGGCTATCCTTCACGTTTTCCTCAGAGACTGCACCGATGGTAACGCTCGCGATTCGCCGCGCTGACTTGGTCGGCACCGAACGGGTTGTGAATCTCGATGGCCCGTCGGTGATCATCGGCCGATCACCGACGTGCACGATCTGCCTTGCCGACCAGACCGTGAGCCGACTCCACGCCGAAATGACCCGGCACGACGACGGCACCTGGAGTATCTCCAGCTACAAGACGGCCCAGAAGCTGTGGGTCAACGGAGTCTCGGTCGATGCCTCTCCGCTCCGCGGTGGCGAGACGATCCGGATCGGTCCCTACATGATCCGGTTTCAGCTGCATGCGGCCGAATCAGGGACGGACGAACGAATCGCGCCCTGTCCTGCGGCTGTCTCTGCTCACGACGCTCGAAAGTCGGCAACGCTGTTTGTCGAGGCTGGCAGCCCGACCCTCGGTCGCGTGCCGATCGTCAGCCCGGCGACGGTGATCGGCAGAAGTGACGCGTGTGACCTGACCATCGTCGCTGCCCAGTGCGCGGACAAGCAAGCCGAAATCCACCATGTCGATAACGGCTTCGTGCTCCGCGATCTCGGCGAAGAAAGCGGCGTTTTTCTCAATGGGCATCGGATGAATGCCAACACGGAACTCGCCACCGCAGACATCATCGCTCTGGCAAACGGCTCTCCACCTGCACGTGGTCACAAACGAAATGCGATCCTCCGCATGGTCGATGCATGGCAACAATGGCCCGCGATCTGTCAGGTCGGCACCGCAGCGGCCCTAGCCTTGGCGATTGTGGCCCTGTTCACCGCGCCGGCCGTGATGGCCCGGGCGTCGAAGTCGATCGCGTTTGTGGCGCTGCGCAAGATCGCAAGGGAAACGGCATCGACGGACAACGCCACTCCCGTGGCCGAAGAAGCGGCATCCGCGGCGCCGGTGGAAGAGGGGCATGACGACGCCGACCCACTGACGACCGAATTGGATGCCGACCGTGAATCGCCCGCGGAGACGGTTGATCCGCCGTCTCCCCC
>Ga0194043_1001775_pt1 | contig 12072 bp, 11 predicted proteins | sample JunL4415m_MetaG_FD_161274 | JGI IMG/M metagenome (GOLD analysis project Ga0194043, IMG submission 161274) | Anoxic zone freshwater microbial communities from boreal shield lake in IISD Experimental Lakes Area, Ontario, Canada - Jun2016-L442-15m | ecosystem: Environmental > Aquatic > Freshwater >...
ATTTTAGTCTTAAAGAGAAACAATCTTTGTTCGGGACTTTTCTCGCTGATTTGCACCAAAAAGATATTCAGGTATATTTCAAAGATGGAGCATTGCAAAATGAGATTGATAAAGCCGGATGGAGTGGGCGAGTCGATACGGCCTGGAAGGATGATTTTGTGTCGGTAGTTGATGCGAACCTCTCGGCACTCAAGACCGATCGTTTGATGGATCGATACCTCGACTACACCGTGGATATGACAAGCACGAACCTCACCGCAGTACTCGCTATCACCTATAAAAATAATGGGGCACAGAAAGATTGGCGGACGAGTGATTATCAGAGTTTTGTACGAGTGTATGTGCCTGATGGCAGCTGGCTCTCCTCGGTGGATGGTGCGGTGACCCAACCGGTCTTCGGTACGGAGTTGGGCAAGAAGTATTTCGGTGCGCTCATTCAGGTGCCGCTCGGGACGGAACGAACTGTCACCTTCAAGTATACCCTTCCTAAGACGATGGTGAAGGAGTTTTATGACCTGAAGTTCGACAAACAAGCGGGTGTGAATGGCGCGACTGTGAGCGTGCATCTTCTCCGCGCCGGCGGTGTGATGGAAGACAAGAATTTCACTCTTACCCAACCCTGGGTCTTGAGCGAGAATTGACTTATCATCATAAAAAGCGGGGAACGACAAGGACGTCCCGCTTTTTTTGTTGTCTTTTTTGTGTTACGATAGGGACATTGAAGGGGAACCCAACCTTACCCCAGCCCTCTCCTCAGCTCAGGAGAGGGGGAACTCAGAATTTTTCATTTTGTCCTGCTATGCGATTCGATATACTTACCCTTTTCCCGCAGATGTTCGATGCCTATCTGAATGAGTCTATTCTCGGTCGAGCGCAAAAGAACGGCCAGATACAAGTGAATACGCATCAACTTCGTGATTGGTCGATGGACGAGAAGCATCACCGCGTGGACGATACGCCCTATGGTGGGGGAGCGGGGATGGTCTTGCAGGTCGAGCCTATTTTTCGCGCGGTGGAGGAAATACGAAACCCAACCCCACCTCAGTCCTCCCCTCAGCTGATGGGAGGAGGAGATGCCGCCGGTTTGAGTTCCCCCCTCTCATTGGATAAGGAGAGGGTAGGGGTGAGGTTGAGTGGTGGATCTCGAGTGATTTTATTCTCCGCCAAGGGCAAACGCTTCACGCAAGACGATGCGCGCAGACTTACAGAATATGACCAGCTAATTTTAATTTGTGGCAGATATGAGGGTGTGGACGAACGTGTAGCAGAGCATATCGCCGATGAGGAACTCTCGATTGGAGACTTCGTGTTGACGGGTGGGGAGCTGCCAGCGATGATCGTGGTAGATGCCGTGGCGCGACTCTTGCCGGAGGTTTTGGGCAATGCCGAGAGCGCTCTCACCGAGTCCCATAGTGAGGCGGGTGTACTCGAGTACCCGCAGTACACCAAACCGGAAGAATTCAATGGGTGGCGCGTGCCGGAAATTTTATTGACCGGGCATCACGAAAATGTGGCTCGGTGGCGAAGACAAAATTCAAACACAACCTCACCCCAGCCCTCTCCTCAGCCCAGGAGAGGGGGAGATGCCACACTACTATGAAATTTTTTCGAAAACCAAGAACGATTACATCATCACAAGGCGAACTCGACTCCCAACTCTTAACTGCGGTGTTGATATTGGTAGGTGTAGGATTGCTTACGATCGCCAGTGCCGGCGTATTCTACAGTCAGACGCGGTTTGGTAGTCCGTACTATTTTCTCAACCGGCAATTTTTGTTCGGGATTATTCCTGGGATGTTCGCGTTGTGGTTTTTTTCGCGGATCGATTATCATTTTTGGCGGCGATTCTCGGTGGTATTCTTTGGATTGACCGTGCTCTGTCTGATACTCATATTTATTCCTGGATTGGGAACGAAGGTTTATGGTGCCAGTCGATGGTTGGCGATCGGACCATTCTCATTTCAACCGTCAGAGATGGCGAAGCTCTCAATCATACTGTATCTCTCAGCCTGGCTTGCAAAACAGGGCAAAAAACAGGTCGGCGATTTTTATGAAGGGTTTATTCCGTTCCTCGTAATTTTGGGAGTTCTTGGTTTTTTGGTTATCAAACAGCCGGATACAGGAACGCTCGGATTGATTCTATGTATCTCGTTAGGAATATTTTTTGTGGCTGGGGCACGAATGACCCACATTGCCCTGATCGTGAGTGGAGCGATTGGTTTCTTGGGAGTTTTGATTGCATTGGCTCCCTATCGGATGCAGCGGATGCTCGTGTTTCTCAACCCGGAGCACGATTCACAGGGTGTAGGGTATCAGGTCACGCAAGCCTTGATTGCCGTCGGATCAGGTGGATTTTTTGGCGCCGGTTTAGGCCAGAGTCGGCAGAAATTTAATTATCTTCCAGAACCGGTAACCGACTCAATTTTTGCTGTTTTTTCAGAAGAGTGGGGATTTTTTGGAGCGATGGTGTTGATTGGTCTATTTACATGGCTTATTATTCGGGGTATCAATGTGGCTCGGACAGCGCCAGATGATTTTGGTCGGTTGATCGCGACCGGTGTGACCGTGTGGATTTTTGCGCAGACATTCATCAACATCATGGCGATTACAGGGCTCATCCCATTGACGGGCGTACCATTGCCATTTATGAGTTATGGTGGTACATCGCTCGTATTCCTCCTCGCGGGGGTAGGGTTGATGCTGAATATTTCTCGCCAGAGTAGCCAGTGATTTGTGCTATACTGTAAGAGTTATCAACATATTCATTTTATGATAAAAACGTATAAAATTGTTTTGGCAGGTGGCGGATCGGGTGGACATATTTTCCCTCTGGTAGCAGTGGCCGAAAAACTACGAACTGACCCGGAACGCCATATCGAATTGCTCTATCTCGGTCCTATCGGGCAGATGGAACGCGAAGCGATGACCGCGGCATCCATACCGATGCAGCCGATATCCTCGGGCAAATGGCGGCGCTATTTTTCATTTTTGAATTTTCTTGATGTTTTTCGTGGGTTAGGGGGATTTCTACAGTCATTATGGTATTTGTGGATATATATGCCGGATGTGATTTTCTCCAAGGGCAGTGCGTCGGCGGTGCCAGTGGTAATCGCCGGTTGGCTCTACAATATTCCCATTCTCACACACGAATCTGATGCGATGCCAGGAGTAGCCAATCAGATCATTGGGAAATTCTCCGATCGGATTGCGGTCGGATATCCATCGACCAAGAATTATTTTCGCGCCGCCAAAACGGTAGTGACAGGCAATCCGGTGCGAGTAGGGTTAATCACGAGTGATATCGAGCGAGCTCGGAAGCGTTTTGGGTTGACTGGTACGAAGCCGGTGTTGGCGATATTCGGAGGCAGTCAAGGCGCACATAGTGTCAATAAAACCATGGCGACCATCGCACCGGCGTTGCTCGAGCATTTCGAGATTGTTCATCAGACAGGTATTGGCAAGGATGAGGAAACCTTGGAGATCCTTCATGAATATGGTGTCCGTCCTGAAGAGAAAAAATATGTTATTGCTCCGTTTTTGGATACACAGGAGATGAGTGATTTGCTGGCAGTGGCAGATATCGTGGTGAGTCGGGCGGGCATCGGACAGATCACCGAGGTAGCCGCGGTCGGGCGGGCAGTACTCGTCCTCCTCCCACACAGTGAGGGTTCAAATGGTCACCAACGAATAAACGCTTACGAAATCGCGCGGATGGGTGGTGCATTGGTGCTTGATGAGAATAATGCCGGCGAAAACCTCTTGCTTCACAAAATTCTTCGCCTCTGGCATGATGAGCCTTTGCGCACAAAAATGATAGTGGCGTTGCGGGAATTTTATCGTCCAGATGCAGCAGAAGTGATTGCTCGTGGCGTGCAGGGTTTATTGAAATAAAACCGTATGGATCAATCGTGGATACAACCAGAAAAGAAAGCCTATTTGATTGGCATCAAGGGTGTCGGTATGGCAGCATTGGCGGAAGTTCTGGCACTTCGTGGTATGACGGTGAGCGGTTCAGATATCGAGGAGACTTTCTTTACAGAGCAAACCTTGAAGTCATTGCACATCCACTATGTTGAATCATTTGATGCACAGCATATCCCGTCCAATGTCGATGTGATCATCTATTCCACCGCCTATACGCCAGAGAATAATGTTGAAGTCGCCCAAGCGGTACGGATGTTGTCCCGCGTGGTCGTGTTGAGTTACCCTGAAGCAATCGGACAGTTGTCAGCGGAGCATTTGACGTTGGCAGTTTGCGGAACACACGGTAAAACTACGACGAGTGCCCTCCTCGCGGAAGTGTTACGGGCAGCCAAGGAAGATCCACTCGCAGTGGTGGGGAGTCGTATCCTCCAATGGCAGGGCAATGCGTTAGCTGGTAAGGGAAAATATTTCGTACTCGAAGCAGATGAATACCAGAATAAATTGCAACACTATACCCCATACGCAGCGATTTTGACGAGTATCGATTGGGATCATCCGGACTTTTTTCCGACCGAGGCTTCTTATGCGCTTGTGTTTCAGCAATTTTTCGAGCGAATTCCACAGCAAGGAGTAGCGGTTTTTTGTGGTGATAGCGCTTCAGTCGAGCGAGTCGCGTCGGCGGCACATTGCCAAAAATACTCCTATGGATTTCTGGAACATAATGATATCCGGATACTTCGTTGGGCGCTCCATAATAAACCTGAAGGTAAAACAGCGACTACTACGCCTATCCTTCAATCGTTCGAGGTTATCGCGCAAGGCGAATCATTAGGACTTTTTGAATTGCAATTGGCTGGCCGGTTCAATGCGCTCAATGCGACCGCGGTGATTGCTCTGTGTCATTGGCTGAAGCTCGATATGGAAATAGTTCGCCAATCACTCAAAACTTTTACCGGCACGGCACGGCGATTTGAGCATATCGGGACGACCACTGACAATATCGCGGTCTATGATGATTATGCTCATCATCCCGAGGAAGTCAAAGTCACCCTGAAAGCCTTCCGGGAGCTTTTTCCTGACAAGCGGATCGTTGCACTGTTTCACCCGCACACTTTCACTCGTACCAAGGCGCTTTTTTCTGATTTCGCGCAGAGTTTTGATGACGCGGACGAAGTGGGCGTGATCGAGATTTACGGTAGTGCTCGCGAAGAACAGGGCGGTATTTCGTCCTCGCAATTAGCGGCGGCGATCAACCAGTACCATTCAGGTCGGGCGGAATTCGTGGCGACTCTCGATGACGCAGTTGAATACGCCAAAAACAAAACCCAGAAAGGTGATATACTGCTCACACTGGGCGCAGGTAATGTTTGGGAGGTTGGGCGCAGATTCTTATATGGTGAGAAATAATACAATCTATGCGGCAAAGAAAAGTGTTTATTGGAGTGAATATTCCAGCCAAGGTGGCGCAACGGCTGACTATGAAGGTAGCGCCATGGCAGCATCTCCCTTTGCGTTGGGTCAAAGAACGTAATTACCACATCACGCTTGATTTTCTCGGACATATCGATGATGATGCGGTGATCGAAGTATGTGAACGCGTGCGGGCTGTCTGCGAGACGATAGCGCCATTTGATGTCCTCTTGAAGACGATTCGACTCGTACCAGAACCAGGGCTGCATGCCAAAATGCTCTGGTTTTCTGGTGAACCGGGTGACGAATTGCTCGTGCTCCGACAGGCGATAGGGGAGGCGCTCCACATTCCTTCTGGCAAAAACAAATCCTTCTCTCCACATATCCTGCTTGGGCGGATTCGTGAGAAGCAATGGCAGTCGCTCGATATGCAGCCAGTACTCGAAGAGATATTCAGCGTGCTCATTCCTATCGAGACGGTGACGGTTTTTGAGAGCGTTTTCGAAAGCGGCCAAGGGTTGAGCTATCAAGCACTGGGGGTATATGATCTGTCGGGGGAGTAAAAGCGTATGAATATTTTTGGTGTCACTATCTCGGCAAAAAATCGCGCAGAAGTTTTGGGAAATATTCGTCAGGCATTGTCAGACAACACATTTCATCGCGTAACGACCCTCAATCCCGAGTTTTTATTGTTGGCGCGTGAAGATAACAGATTTCGAGAAAATCTCAATCAAGCTGACATAAAAACCATCGACGGTGGGGGATTGCGGGTGGTTTTTTGGTTGCAAAAAAAACCCTGGAGCGGGCGAGTGACGGGCGGCGAAATCGTCGACTTGCTTTGTCATGAAGCGAGTCTCAACCTCACTCCGACCCTCTCCTCATCTCAGGAGAGGGGGAAATGCAAAATCGGCATCGTGGTGCGTGAAGACGGCTTGAGTTCGCTCGAAGAAATTCTCGTAGCTCTCAGAAAAAAATATCCCAGTCTTGATTGTAATGGTATTACGATTCCCAGAATTAGCATCTCTGCGCGGTCGCGTTTAGATGCTAATTTAGAAATTGATCTGCAAAAGATTCTGGATTGCGCGATCATTCTCTGCAGTCTTGGCGCACCAGAGCAAGAATATTTTACTGAATCTCTTCGTCAGAATCCTGGCAACATTCGCGTGGCGGTTGGTGTAGGTGGTGTGTTTGATATTCTTACAGGAAAAATAAAACAAGCCCCACGATGGATTTCCAAAGTAGGACTTGAATGGTTATGGCGTTTACTTCAACAGCCACGGCGATTCCGAAGAATCTTCCGCGCTGTAGTTGTTTTCCCGTATACTTGTTTTATTTATAAAAAAAAGCTATAGTAAAGCATATTATAAGATATTTTTTATGACTACTCCGCCGCCTAAAGTTCGCGTTCGGTTTGCGCCATCGCCCACGGGCTACCTCCACATTGGCGGTTTGCGAACAGGACTCTATAATTATCTCTTCGCCAAGAAAAACGGTGGGGATTTCATCTTGCGTATCGAGGATACTGATCAAGCTCGCTTCGTTGAAGGCGCGACTGATAGTCTCATTGTAGTATTAGATACGATGGATATTACTTATACTGAAGGTATTTTTTCACCTGATTTTGTGCCGGAACAACGAGCGAATAAAATTGAAACCGAAAAAAAAATTCCATCAGTGCGCTATCCGAATCTCGTCGAGGTGGGGGACTATGGCCCGTATGTCCAATCTGAACGATTAGATCTCTACAAAAAATATGCCGAACAATTAGTTTCCGATGACAAGGCATATTATTGTTTTTGCGATGCGCCCCGGCTCGAAGCGATGCGCGCGGAACAAATTGCCAATAAGACAATGCCGAAATACGATCGGCACTGCTGCACGCTTGATGTTGCAACTATTCAAAAAAACCTCACCGAGAAAAAACCTTTTGTCATCAGATTAAAAGTCCCTGATGATGAAACGGTCACCTTCGATGATGCGGTGCGCGGTGAGGTGAAATTCCATACAAGTACGATCGATGACCAGATATTGATGAAGTCCGACGGCTATGCGACCTATCATCTCGCCAATGTGGTGGATGATCATCTGATGCGAATAACCCATGTGATCCGCGGGGAGGAATGGCTGCCAAGTACGCCGAAACATATCCTACTGTATCGAGCATTTGGTTGGGGGGCGCCCGTGTTCGCGCACCTGCCACTTCTCCTCAATCCCGATAAGAGCAAACTCTCCAAGCGCCAGGGAGATGTTGCTGTGGAGGATTATCTGAAGAAAGGCTATCTGGTTGAGGCGCTGATCAATTTTGTGGCGCTGCTCGGTTGGAATCCGGGAGAGGGGAGTACGCAAGAAATTTTCCAACTTGGAGAATTAGTGGAGCAGTTCGATATGCAGCATATCCACAAGGGCGGGGCAGTGTTTGATACCAAGAAACTCGATTGGCTGAATGCCCAATATATCAAGGCGCTGGATATAGAAGTGTTGCTGGAAAAAAGCCTGCCATTTTTTGAGACGAAAGAATTTTTCCGGTCAGCAGGGGAGTCGCAGCGTTCTCGTGAGTATATATATAAGGTATTGACGATCGAGCAGGATCGCCTCGCGCACCTGGATGAAGTCGGTGAACTCAATCAATTTTTTTTCATCACGCCTCCCGTAGCGGTTGAATTACTCCCGTGGAAAAGCAATGACACATCGATGACCGTCGCAGCTTTGGAACGAGCCAAGAACTTATTGGAAAAACTGACAACGGCCGATGAGTGGACACGCGAAAACCTCAATAAGGAACTTCTCAGCGAGGCGGGCGAGAAAAAAGGTGATTTCCTCTGGCCAATGCGCGTCGCTTTGACAGGCGCCAAATATTCACCATCACCATCGGATGTCGCTTGGGTCTTGGGGCGCGGAGAGAGCTTGCAGCGGATTCAAATGGCGCTCGATGCTCTCACTTAGCCTCTGCAGTATGGTATACTAAGTGTATGCGAAATCAAACGCCTCGATTCAAACAAAAAAAATCGACAAAAGTATTTTTTTCGACCGTACTTCTTTTTAGTGCGATGATTTTCGGTCTTCTTTTTTTTCAAAGCACCGTTTCGATGGCAGCAACAAGTACGAGCAATAGTCTAGCTGATCAAAAAGCGACACTCGACAAAAAAATTCATGCGTATCAGGATATGGTCGCACTCAAAAATAAAGAACAGGCTTTTCTCAGTACTCAAATTCAAACACTGGATAGTCAAACACAAAAAATATCGAGTGATATCAACGCCAAACAGGATACTATCAGCTCACTTGATGGCCAGGTCAGTGTGCTCGAGGGCAAGATTACCGAGAAAACGACGACCATTGATCGACAAAAGCAGATCCTCGCCGAACTCCTCCGGACATATTATGCCCAGCGTACCACTCTTGATCCGCAAATCTCGAATACTTTTCTCGTAGGTTCATCTGATCAGGTGAACACAGATAATCGCACGAGTGATTGGACAGGTGATGTAGGTTCGAAGGTTACCGACCTTACTGACAATATCATAGCGCTCCGGCAGACGCTCCTCGACGAGGAAACTACCGTGAAGAATAGTCGTCAACAATTGGAGACTGCTCGCGTGCAACTCGAACAGCAAAATCAGTATCTCGTTGCGACGAAACAACAAAAGCAGATTTCTGTGCAACAGTCACAGGCGACAGAAAAAAAATATACGAGCATTATTTCCGATTTAGAAAAACAGCGCGAAGAAATCGATCAGGAAATAGCCACCCTCGAACAATCCAAGGTCGATCAACTCGATCTCAGTAAGTTACCAAAATTTGGCACTTCACTGTTTATTTATCCGGTCGCCAATCCTTACTTGAGTCAAGGGTATGGAAAAGTCGGCACCTCTTTCGCTAACAAAAGCTACAAGGGCGGCTTTCACAACGGTCTTGATTTTGCCAGTAGTACCGGGACGCCTATCTATGCTGGAGGCGCAGGAACGGTAATTGGCGTGGGTGATTGTGGCAAATATGCCTATGGTAAATGGGTCGCCATTAATCACGGTAATGGACTCGTCACGCTCTATGGACATATGTCTAAACAGACCGTCTCCAAGGGCCAGACCGTCGCTCAAGGCAAACAGATAGGCCTTATGGGTTCGACTGGTTATTCCACAGGTTCACATATACATTTCAGTGTTTTTGCTCAAAACTCATTCGATGTCGTTGAATCGACAAAAGTTTCTGGTGTGATGATTCCAACCGGTGCCTCGGTTAACCCGAAAAACTACCTGCCGAAGTTATAGGGAGTTATAAATTGTTTCCTTTGGCATTCCTTTTGCAGTGCTTTTACTAAGGCGTATGTATTATATCTATGTCGCATAAGTATTATTATGCGACATAGTAAATACAGCTCGATTGTGATTCATGTCACAAAAGCGTTTTGTTTTCTTGGAAGGTAGCTCGGCCCTCCTCCCTCTGCGATGTGTCTTATTCGCTTAGCCGGCTTTTTTAAATTTTACCGAAAATTCCGGCTCGTATTTATTTTCAAATTCATCAGTCACTTCGACAGTTTGGCCATTCATAAGTGTTGTCATCGCGACGTCAGAGAGCATTTCTTGGTTGCTAACAATCTCATCTTTGAGGTCTTCGAGCTCCGCATAGCGCTTCCCCATCGCTTCACGCGCCTTGGTCTCTATTTGGCCTTTACGCTCACGCAAGGCTTTCATTTCCTCGACAATCTTTTGATATTCCGCCTCTTGCCCCAATACATCTTGGTACTCCTTGCGAATTGACCGCTGCGACCGTTTCATTTCCTGTAAATGAAGAAAAATGTCCTGTATACTTTGCTGCATAAAATTTATTCTTTACTGAATAATTAAAAAATACATTCCCCATAAAGAACAGGTTATCATAATTTCAGACTTGAGACAAATTATGTTTCGGGCTCTGTTTCGGACTAACCCTTCTCTTATGATGATAAAAATGCTATCATACAGGTATATTTCTCCATAAAAAAGTATGCGCTATCAGCTATTCACCACTTCCGTTAAAGCTTGGGATGGTATGCTTCGGGCGATTCGTGATGCTCGACAGAGTATCTATTTAGAGATGTATATTTTTCATCCCAATACGACTGGCGGAGAGCATGATTTTTTGAGCGCACTTGAGACGAAGGTCCTGGATGGTGTTCGGGTGGTTCTCGTGCTTGATGCTTTTGGGAGTAAGGAGTTCCGCCTCAGTCCTCATGCGAAGCGTCTGGAACAAGCTGGAGTGGAAATAATTTTTTACAGCCATTGGTTCCGCCATATTCATCGTAAACTGCTCGTCATCGATGAAACAGTCGCCTTTATCGGAGGTGTTAACATCGGACAGAAGTATGCCTCGTGGAATGACCTGCAGGTTCGTCTCAAAGGAAAGCTCCTCGTCAATCGTATTCTGGCGTCATTCGCTGTCACCTATGCGATAGCAGGCGGACAAGATACTGACATCCTCGCGTTTCAGAAAAGACCCTTAGAGAGAAAACTCAAATGGTGGTTGGTCGAACACTGGCCGGCGCATAATATTCATTCACTGCGCAAGCACTATGTCGAAAAGATTGGCCAAGCTCAAAAGAGTATTCGTATTATTACACCCTATTTCACTCCACCACGATGGCTCATTTCACTTCTTGATAATGCTATTCGTCGCGGTGTGCAGGTAGAGATCATCATCCCTCAGAAGAGCGATTTCATTAACCGAATCAACTACCGGTATGCTTACACGCTTAACGCCATCGGTGTCCAGTTTTTTCTTGCCAAAAAAATGAATCATTCGAAGCTTCTTTTGATCGACGATGCGATAGGCTTGATCGGTTCACAAAATCTTGATTTTCTCTCCTTCCAACTCAATTCTGAAATAGGCGTTTTTTTTGAGGATAAGAAACTTATCCATGAGCTAGAGGTTCTTTGGGAGCGCTGGAAAAAGCAGTCAGTCCCCTTCTCTCCGAGTCATTACCGGATGAAGCTTATTGATTACTTCATTCTTGTTGGTATGAAAATTTTGCACCCGATTTTGTAGAGTCCCACTACATTTTGTCATTGCGAACCGCCTACTGGCGGTGCGGCAATCTCCATTTATAAATAAAATCCCTCTAATAAAAACTCTTATGGAACAAGAAATCCTCAAAAAGTTAGAAGAACAGGAAATAAAAATCAATGAAATGGCGAGGCTGGTCAAGTCCATGCGAAATTATCAGCGAATCTCTTTTTGGTTCGCGGTCATTTTTTTCATTCTTCCGCTTATCGGCCTCGGCTTTGCCATCCCCTGGCTCATCAGCACCCTGCAGGGTGCCTACACTTTGCCGATCATGTAAGAATATATCTATTTTATCAAAATAAAAAGGACCTTGAGGCTTATACCCTCTGCGAAGCTCTATTTCGTTTATCGCTGGCAAGCTTATCGTTAGTAATTTGTTTCCCGATTTTTGCCGCGTGAGTACCGGCCACAAAACCGGTCGTCCAACAGAGCTGAAGGCTATACCCGCCACTCGGGCGTTCGATATTGAGCATATCCCCCACTACGAAGACATTGGCGTGGAGACGGGACTCCATCGTCTTAAAATCAACCTCCTTGAGTGACACACCGCCCGAAGCGACGATCGCTTTGTCGGGGCTCAACAATCCCTGTACATGAAGCTCCATTCCTTTGAGAATTTTCACAATTGAGATGCGCTCTTCGTGAGTTACCTTGTTGATCTCTTTGTCGGGATCGATTTCGGCGAGTGACAGGAGGACG
>Ga0194043_1001776_pt1 | contig 12072 bp, 11 predicted proteins | sample JunL4415m_MetaG_FD_161274 | JGI IMG/M metagenome (GOLD analysis project Ga0194043, IMG submission 161274) | Anoxic zone freshwater microbial communities from boreal shield lake in IISD Experimental Lakes Area, Ontario, Canada - Jun2016-L442-15m | ecosystem: Environmental > Aquatic > Freshwater >...
TGTTGTGACGCCGTCGGGTTCCAGAAGCAGGGTTGAGGGGATGACCCTGACGCCGAGTTTTTTGACCAGGTCGGGGCAGGCGACGGCGTCAAAGACAAAAAGATTAAAGCGTTTTTCCAGCTCCTGCCGGACTTCCTTTTTCCCGAAGATGCCCATCTCGGCTGTGACGCTGGTTTCGTCGAGGGCCGAAGTGAACCCAATCAGGATCGGCTTTTCCTTTTTCGCGCCCGCTTCTTTGATTTTGAGTTCCTCAACCGAGGTCAAGTCCGGCTTGATCTCGTCGCCTTCGTAGGCGATGACGAGTGTCGGGCGGTAGGCGTAGTCGCCATTTTCGCTTGAGGCGATTTCCGCGCGGATAACAGCGCTCTCTTTGCCGTCCTTGGTCCCCTTGAGGAGCAGGCCGAAGTTTGGCGTGTCGCCGGATTGCCACTTCCTGGCGATTTCGGTAATGTCCATTTCAACGAGGCGGTTCTTCTCGATGGCGCGCGTGTACTCTACGCCCATTTTTTCGCGTATCGGGAAATTGCTGATGTCCGCCGTTCCGACGACCTCCGCGAAGCGGTCCTTTTCCGGATCGTCGCATCCACCTATTCCCCAGTAGACGACCTTGTCATCCGGTTTCTGTTTCGGCCCCAACCAACAGCAGGAGGTGACGTTATTTTCCGTTGGAACTTCATTCCATTCGCGGCGAATGGCGTAGGCCTCGATCCTGGTATTTTCGCCGACATTGGCATCCTGGGTGGCGAGGAGAGTGAGGCGGAGCTTTGCACCCAGAATCTTGGCGTTTTTGGGAAGCGGCGCGAGGCTGAACTGGACTATGCCGCGGCTGATGAGGAGTGCTGGCTGGCCAGCATAATGCCAACTGGCAACGCCTATAAAGGCTTCTTTGCCGTGATTGACGAAGGGTTGGTTGTTCTCTATTGCATTGTCGGCTACGCTGGTGTTGACAACAACTTCCTCCGGAAAGAGCTTCTCGCCCTGGAGTTTTCCCGGCGTGCGCCTGAGCGAGGCGAACTTCGCTTTGGGGTACTTTTCCTTGAGCGCCTCATAGGCCGGGTCTTTGATGGCTTTACCATCATCCGGATTTAATACCTCGACGGGATAGACGCAGTTCAGATGTCCGCCCATCTGCTCCGGACGAAGCAGGCGGACGATGAATTGATGGTTGCCGGAGGGGACGTGATTGGGTATCAGCAACGACTGACTGGCGCTCCCCGCGCAGGCACAGCCTTTGGTAAAGGGGAGGTCCTCTTTAAAGACGTTGTCCTTGTCCAGGACGCGGAGGAAGGCGATGCTCTGGCCGTAAACCGGTAACTTCGACTCCATGAAGTTGATGCGATTGTCTATTTTGTCGCCAACGTGCGCGACGGTGGTCGAGAACCCGGCCATGCGCCCCGCCTCGAGTTTGCCCAGGTACTCGCCCGGCTGTTTACATTCATCGCCTTTTGGACCAGTCCACACCAGGCCGACGGCCTGACCGCCGAAGCGATGGACCGGGGCGCTCTTGATGTCATTCGACCAGCGGAGCGGTTCCCGGCTTGGAAGGACGCTTACCCAGTAGTCCCCGTAAGGCGCGGTTCGAGAATAGCCAGTGTCATAGACCGTCTGGTTGTTTTCGTCGAGCACGATTTTAAAGTTAAACGTATCGGCGCCCTCCTTTGCCTTGATCCCCTTGATATCGAAAACCTTATCCTTAGGGTTACCTGGCCTGGGCTGAAAAAAGATTCGTTCCGAGGGCTCGGTCAGGTCGCCGTTGTAGTTGAGATCGAGGTAGAGCGTGTCATAGCCCTTGCCTGGATTGGATTCGTCCCAGGCCATCGGCATGACGCTTTTGTTGTCGTCGCCGAGGACCCAAAGGGTGTATCGGGCCTTGGATTTGTATTCAGGCTCTTTTTTGAGGGTCCGCTCGATCCAGGAAAAATCCTCCATCGTGTATTTTTGCATCAGGGAGGGAATGGGCTTATGGAACGTGAAGGGCAGATTGAAAACGGCCTCCTTGAGCGCCGGAGCCGTCGCCTCGGGCTTCTTTGCCTCTTCCTTTGGGGCTGTCTGGCCTTCGGCGGCGAAGAGCTGGCCGGACGAGATCCCTGACAGCATGGTGAGGAGGACGATGGAGATGACCTTCCCGACCTTCTCTTCGAGCGTCATGCCCCCGGGGGTGCGATCGACCCAGCGGTTCTGCTTCTCATTCAACTGAAAGACATCTTTGTTGCTCATTGCATCTCTTTGTTTCGTTGAGGAGCTATGACCGAAAGTTGTATCCGGTAGAGGGAAAAGAAAAGACTCTTCACTAGAATCTATAGGTAAAAACTTCCCGCGAGCAAGGGGAGTGGTGTCCATAGCCAGGGCTATCGCATCTTAATCGCCTTGTTTTCCAGTGAGAATTCCTTCGAGGACGTCGTTGCACCATCCGGCTTGGAGCCTTTTGCCTCGAATCGAGCACTTCTTCACGGAAGTGTCGCGATTGAGAATCGAGAGGGCCAGCCGCCGTAAGGCGCCGGCGATCTCCGGGGCATTGCCGAGGCGGATTCGGCTTTTGTCTTCACCGAAGGTGACATCCAGAGACCAGTGCAACGAGTTCTCGACGCCCCAATGGCCACGGAGATGCTTGGCCAGCCGCTGTACCGACGCCGGGAGGCTGCTGATAAAGAACACGACCTCGTGTGAGTTGCTGTTCCGCAACTCCCGCTCGCGGTAGACCATGCCAACAGTCTTCAGGTCAGCCCAGTCTCCCTTATCGTGAAGCGACGTGGGAGCCGGCATGACGTAATACTCCCGCCGCTCGATTCGGCCATGCCCACACTCGGTCTTCTTGAGTTGCCGCAGGCCTGGCACCTGATAGTCTCCCTCGCCGGCATCTTCGAAGATCTTCTGAATCTCCGCATGCAACTTGGGCTGATTGCCTTTGACCGTCAGCACGTAGTCGGCGCCCTTGTCGCAGATCGCCTGGGCTGTCTCCTTCTGGCAATGCATGGCATCCAGCGTCACGACCGCGCCCGTCAGGTCCAGCAACTTCAAGAGCTTTGGCACCGCCGTGATCTCATTGGAGTCCTCAGCAACGGCCACCTGCCCCAGGCAGACCTGGAGGTCGCTGGACCATGCATTGAGCAGCTGCAAGGCATCCTTGCCGGATGCCGTATCGAACGAGTGCCGCAGCGTCTTGCCGTCCAGGCGTATTCCGTGATCCGTTATCGCGTGGTTGAGCGATCGAATCCATCGTTGAAGGCAGGCATAAAACTCGGACGTATCGAGCCGAGCGAAGACCCGGCCGAACGTGTCGTGTGATGGGATGCCGTTGGGCAGTTCGAGAAACCTGGCAAACCATTCCTTCTTCTTTTTGCCAAACCGCTCGACGTCAGCCCACCCCTCAGCCCCGCAGATTGCCGCGCACAAAGCGATCACGATCATGTCGACCAGGAGATGGAGCTTTGTCCGATCCATCCGGGGGTCGGTCAGGTCTTCAAAGTGTGAAAAAATTACAGGGGCCGTTGAAGCAGTCACGAGTCGTCCTCCTTGACGTGGGCTCAATGGCACGCGGCAACCAGTCGTCGCTTGCCTTCGGACGACTCATTGCAATACTTGTGCCGCCCTCAGAAGATGCGATTGCCCTGTGTCCATAGCCGTGTACTCGGCGGCAGTCTCTTGGCACGCAGGGAGTCGCGAGACCGCATGGGTTGAACGGCTGCTAAACGGCGGCCCGACTGAGCGTTGAGCGGCGGGGCCGGCCCGCCGCTTCGTGACGGCAGCCGGCGTGCGGCGGCGTTCCGCCGCCTCGAAGCACCGCCCTTCGGGCGGGCCATGAGAGAGAGGAGCATCCTGCGGCGCTTTTCGGTAGAAGATGCGGTTGCTTGGACCTCGTCTCATCCGGAGCCACTGCAGGATGCACCTCAAGAGTATTCTCAATCGCATCGAGCCGCTCAAGTCTTTCGCCTACAAGGAGCAGCGCCTGGTCGAGGTTCCGCTGGTGCCTGCTCAAGCGGCCAGAAAACCTTACGGACAACCAGGCCACGAGGCTCGCTGAGCTGCTCCAGTACAACCTCAAGAGCGTCAAAGCCCATCTGTTGCGCGAGGAGTTTCAGCGATTCTGGGCGTATGCCAGCCCGGCATGGGCGGGCAAGTTCCTCGAGTCGTGGTGCACCCAAGCTCTCCGGAGTCGGCTTGCACCGATGAAGAAGGTCGGCAAGAGCCTGCGGCGTCACGATGACGATCCGGCGCAGCGGTTCGGGGTCGACTCGCAGCTGCGCTTCACGCCCCCTGCCGACGGTGACTATTGCCTCCGGCTCACCGACGCCCGTGGCTTTGACGTGGCCGCGAGCTCACCTTCACGGCCACGCGGACGGAGGGTTTTACGGGCCCGGTCCGCATCGACGTCGAGAATCTTCCGGCGGGCTATTCCTACCATGGACCGGTGGAGATCGAGGCCGGGCAGCAGCAGGCGATCGGCGTGCTCTCGGCGTCGGCGGATGCCGTGGCGGCGGCCGAGGAGTCTGACAAGGCCGTGATGGTGAAGGCGACGGCCACCATCGGCGGCCGAGAAGTGGCGCAGAATCGGCACGCTCGGCGATATCCAGCTGGCCGAGAAGCCGAAGGTGACGATTGCGATCGCGGTGGGGCCGGATGCATCGGCCGTCGTGCAGCGGACGGGTGAGCCGCTCGAGTTCTCGATCCGACCGGGGCAGACGATCACGGCGCGGGTCAAGGCGCAGCGGCATGACTTTCCCGGTCGCATTGAACTGGGTGGCGCCGACTCCGGCCGCAACTTGCCCTACGGCGTGTTCGTGGACACCATCGGCCTGAACGGCCTGTTACTACGGGGAGCATCCAATAGTTGACGTTTCTACCCGGCAGCCACCGCGTATTGAACGTGTTCTTCTTCGAAGAAGTTGCGAACGACCCCCGGCTGCTTCTGGCGGCGTCGCAGATGCGAGCGGGCGTTGGCGATCATCTGCGATTGATCGCGAGGCCTTCGCATAGCCTGCTTGGTGTCTTGGTTGAGCAACTCATCTGGATTGAGTTCCGGGCTGTAGCCTGGCATGAAACAAATTGCACCCGAATCGGCGGCCAGTCGCGGGAACGATCGGCGTCTGGCCTCTTAGAGAATAGGTGCGTCCGACGGTGTCGTCTGACCGAAGTCCCATCTCATCTCCCCAAAGAATCAATGCGTTTTGGGCCTTTGCACGCCTGTGAATGGCTGGGTACTCCTTGTCGAGCCAGGTTTGCACGGCAACAGGGTTGCGCTCATAGGCTCGCCGCACCGGCTTCTGGGGCGTGAAGCCCCAATCCTTCAGGTATCGGCCTGCCGTCCAGACCGAAACCTTGCGTCCGGTATGTGTCTTAATGAGTTCGACAACCGCCTCGCGGGTCCAGAGGGCGAAAGGGAGTTTGAGTTGGTCGGGGCACTTGCCTTGGATGGCCCGAACGATCTTCACTTGCTGCTTTGGGGCGATTGTTCGCTCCTTCGGTCGCCCTCGTTGCTTCGCAGCCAGGGCTGCGTCGCCGCCGCGGTCGTGAGCAGCCAGCCAGTTGTTGATCGCCTGGCGTGAGACCCCGAACGTCCTTGCCGCGTGGGCCTTCTTCATGCCTTGCGTCAGGATCGCCTCGATCACGCGACGGCGAAGGTCTTCTTGGGCCTCGGATGACAGTGAGCGAGCGTCTTTGTGTGCCATGCACTGACTACAGCGAGGCAAAGCGTATAAGTCAAGTATTTAACGCCCGGAGTAGTAATCGTGGAGGGGCAGGACGAGCGGGAGTTTATCATCACGGCGTCGCCGATCGCGAAGCCGTGCCGCCGGCTGTTCCATCTCCGCACGACCGCCGATGGCACCCAGGCCTCGGTGCCGGCGGTGATCAATGACCTGCCGGCGGAGTGACGGCTGACAGGCGTCGGTCGCCGTCGCAGCGTCACCCGCGGAATTCGAACTTGTAACGGCCCGGCATCGGTACGGGGTAGAGGCCGTCTTCGCCCCGCTTGAGCGGCGCGGGGGAATCGTCGGTCAGTTCGGCGACGCCCGCGGTGAGGTCGTCGGGGCTGTTGAGCATCTCGTCGTAGGTCACCGTCCGGCCGGTGTGCGCTGCGAACCGCCCCATCGCGGTGGCGAGGCTCGCCTCGGCGCCACGGACTGCCTCGTTGTAGCTCTCGCCGGAGTTGACCGCCGCCACGAGGTGTTCCCACTCCAGGCGGTAGGGGCTCTTCTCCGGCTGCTCGGCGGTCCAGAGAATGTTGTCCTTCGCCATCTGCTGGCCCATGTAGATCGTGCTCTTCGCCGGCGCATGGCCGCTGCCCGAGATGGTGAAGGCTCCCTTCGATCCCTGGCCGAAGACGCCGAACTTCTGCTCGCAGTCTTTCATCGTGCGGCCTGAGTAGAAGAATTTCGTGCCATCGGCGAAGGTGTATTCAACGCCGTAGCTGTCGAAGTTCTGGTCGTCGAGCTTGCCGCGAAAATGCCGGCCGCCAGTCGCCTCGGCCTTCACTGGCCAGGCATTCTTCATCCAGCAGACTTCGTCCACGTGGTGCACGTAGAAGTCGCTGAACACGCCGCCGCTGGCCCAGAGAAAGCTGTGAAACCGCTTGGCCTGCCAGAAGAGTTCGCTCAGGCTCTCGGGCGGACCGGGAAAGAGGTCCATCGGCTGCACGGGCCCATGCTCGCGGTAGCCGTGGAAGGCGATCAGTTCTCCCGCCTCGCCGTTCTGCAGCCGGTCGAAGAGCTGGCGGCGGGCCTCGCTGTGGCGGCACATCAGACCCACGCCGACCTTCAGTTTTTTGGCGTCGGCCTTGGCGGCCAGTTCGATGATCCGCTTCGTGCTCGGGCCGTCGATCGAGATCGGCTTTTCCAGAAACGCGTGGACGCCCTTCTCGATGGCATACGCAAAGTGCGCCGCGCGGAAGCCGACCGGCGTGGCGAAGATAGCGATGTCGCCGGGCCGGAGGCTGTCGACCGCAGCCTTATAGGCGTTGATGCCGACGAAGCACCGTTCCTCGGGCACATCGACATGGTCCTTGAACTGTTCGGCGAGGCTGCGGCGGCGGGAGTTGATCGAGTCGAGAAACAGGTCGGCCATCGCCGTGAGCTTGAGGTTTGCGCCCGGCACGGAGAGCGCGTCGGAGGCCGCACCGCCTCCCCGCCCGCCGCAGCCGATGAGGGCGACCCGGATCTCGTCGCTGCCGGCCGCATGAACGGTGGGCGTGGCGCCGGCGAGGGCGGCGAGCGACGTGGCCGCGGCGACCCGGCCGGTAACGCCGAGGAATCCGCGGCGTGAGGTGGCATTGCCGATGGAAAGCGGGGAACGTGGGTGCGTGGGCATCGGGAGGGTCTCCTGGGGAATGCTTTTCAGTATACATCGGGACGGGAGCGATGTTTCGCGATTTTTTCACGCGCCGTCAGCGTTCGCTGGCGGAGGGCAGCCCTGCCGTCCGCATTCGCGACGCCAAAATGTGTTTCAACGCTGATCACGGGCCCTCGTTTTCGGGATTGTCGCTGCGCCGGCACCGGCCGAATGGCCGGTGCCGGCCGATCCGAGAGGGCCATAGGCTGAGCTCGGGGGGAAAGCCCGGTCAACGGCACTTCCGCAACCATATGGACAGGCATTTCCGAGCCTATGGGCGGATGGTGAGGCTGGTGTCGCGTTTTCCGGCACCCGAACAGCGGCACCCGGAACGGCTGCGCTCCCCCCTGCGGTGGCGTTTTTCTCGGGTCGGCGCGGACCGCGTCTCCGTCGGCCGCCTGGGGGCTTTGGTTTGGCCTCGCGGCCGGCACGGCTCAGAGGCTGTGGATGTCGATCGCGGGCAGCTCGTCGGGCGACACCTGAACCGCTTCGCGGTCGTCATGAGCCTGGACGAGCTCGTCCCAGTCGGTCGGTGGGCCCCGGGCGGCTGCAATCGGTGGGGGCTCGAGCGGTTCGCCCAGATGCGTGAGGATTTTCCGGATCGGCCCCGGCTCCGTAATGAACGCGATCAGCCGGATGTCGCCGCCGCACGCTGGGCACTGGAGCGGGAACTCCTGACCCACCCGGGCCATGAGTTTCGCCCACGCGATTCGCGACGTGTCGTGGGAGCGGGGCTTGTGATGCGTGTCGCAGCAGTCTCTGGAGCCGTGACCGTCGTTTCCATGTCCGCCGGTCGTGACCTCGCGTTGCTTACCGACGTTTGCGATCGCGAGTGCCGTGACGGCTTTTCGCAGCCGGTGATTCGGGGCGAACACACCGTGGTAGCGATGCCGGTGCTTCCGCGGCGGCGGCACGAGCTCGGCGAGCCGGTCGAGGAACTCAAACGGCGTGAGTTCGACGACGCCATTGGCCCCCGGTCGCGTGGACTTGCGGCCGCGGCCGGGCCCGACCCACGTGGCGGCTTTGTGCCTGGGCAGCAGGTGGCGGACTTTGGCGATCCGGCCGTCTGCACCGCGGATCACGGAGAGTCGTTCGAGCGCGAAAGGAGGGCGGGCGCACTACCGCAGCAGGTGTTCCAGACTCTGAAAATAGCTGGGCACGTCGCGGTCGAGGAGCGTGATCCTGACGCTCGCGTCGACTGAAAACCCGCTGTTCTCCCAGGCGAGCATGTCGGCGGCGGTCGCAGCGTCGAGCAGGCCCGCAAGCCTGAACCACCGGATCGCGCGGCGACGCACCCGCTCGGTGAGCGTGGCCAGGTCAGCCTGGGTGATCCATCGGGCGGGCAGGAACGCCGGCGGGGCGTCACCGCCTGACCCGTCGGCCGCCGGCATGAAGACGCCGTCGGTCACGCAGGCGTGGAGGTGCACATAATGGTTGAGCGCCGAGCCGAAGCGGTGGCGGGTGAGATGCCGCCGAGCCTCGGGCGGGAAGCACTCGGTGTGTCGGCAGGAGCGGTGACACCGGAGGCCGTGATCAGAGTCCGCTCGATCTCGGTCAGGAAGGTCTTCGTGATCACCGTGACGGCTCGGGGTCTGTCGGCGAGAAAGCCCCGCAGCCGCTTCGGCACGGAGATCACCCACTGCCGCACGGGCACCGGCGGGATGACGTGATCGGCGAGGTGGGCGGCGGTCTGGGCCATGTGGCGGCCGTTGCAGGACGGGCAGACGCCGCGGCCCTTGCAGGAGAAGGGCACGACGAACCCCGTGCGGCAGGTCATGCAGACGGCGCGGGCGAAGCCGAAGCAGAGGAGCCCGCACTCGAGATAGCCGCGGAGCTCGTCCTCAACGTATCCCGGCACAGGCCGCTCCGCCTGGTCACGCGACTCGAGCCAGCTCTCAAGCTGCTCCGACACGATCTTGTGGAGCGGCGTCTTGTCGGGGCGCCGACGCTCGTAGCGGCGTGCGGGACGGCGAGCCCACGGGGTGCCGCCGGATCGCCCGGCGACAGGTCTGGTGGCTCGTGACGGCCTGCACAACGTGACCAAGAGAGCGGCTCGCATCCTGGTGGTGTCCCACTAGGAATGGCGAGCGCGGCGGCCTTGTGGGGCAAAGCTTCCCCCGAGGATGGCCCCGCCGGCGGCGCCGCCGGTCCAAAACCGAGGCGATGCGGGCGAAAACCGACGAGTCGCCAAGCATCAAGAGCAAGATGGCAGATGTGGTCGAGGTGGTCGATCATCACCTCAAGATTGCAGTTCATCCCCTGTGGCATCGACTTCCCGCGCACCCAGCCGGGCACCATCATCCAGGCGTCGAGCGCCCCGCCGATCACTCCGCCGCGGGCCACGAGCGACTTGATCATCTCGTCGGAAAACTGCCGGTTGTGGTCGACGAGCGCGCGGCAGTTATTGTGGCTCGCCCAGACCGGCCCCTGGAAAATCTCGAGCGCATCCCAGAAGGCGGCGTCGCAGAGGTGCGTGGCGTCGAGGATCATGCCGAGGCGGTCCATCTCGCCGAGCAGTTCGCGGCCGGCGGCGTTGAGCGAGGCGGAGGCTTCGGTGCCGTGGGCATAGCGTCCGGGGCCGTAGTGGGCCGGCCCCACGGCTCGGAGGCCGTAGCGGTGGGCCCGCTCGAGGTAGGCGGGCGTGATCAGCGAATCAGCGCCCTCGAGCGAGAGGATGTAACCGATCGGCAGCTGCGAGGTGTCGCCGCCCGCCGCGATTACTGCGAGCCACCGCGCGACGTGGGCGTCGAGCCCCGCGCGATCGACGACATGCACCATCTCCCCGGCCTCTTCCATGGTGCGATACCACTGCACCTGCGCCTGCGTCTGCGACCAGGCCTGTTCGGGCGATGCCCAGCCGGGGAGCGGATTGTCGGGGGCGACGTAGCGGGCGATCTGCGTGGCCACGACGAGGCCGACGTGGCCGCGGCGCAGGTCCGGGAACGAGACGACGGCATTGCCGCGGTCGGGCTTGTCGGTGAGGCCCCGGGCCCGCTCGCGGGCGTTGAGTTCCGCCGCAGGAATCCGCAGGTCGCGGTTCCACTCCATGGCGTTCATCGAGAGGTCGAGGTGCGCGTCGACGGTAAACATGATGTCCTTTGTCTCAGATGATGCGAGCGAGTCCGAGCACCCCGGCGGAGCCGGGGTGTGAGTGTATCCGCGAGGCACAGGCTGCAGTATCCCTTGGAGAGCCAGAAGGCCGCGTCGTTGACGTGCGACAATCCGCACTGCCGCGGTGGCCGATCCCACGCAAGCCCCGGATCACGACCGTCACGACCCAGGCGAGCAGGAGTGGTTCGAGCGGCTGCCCTTGCGGACTCAATTCGCCTCGAGCAGAAAGCGGCCATAGCCGCCGGCCCGATTCTGCTTGCCATCGTGGCCGATATTCAAGCCGATGTAGTACATCCACCAGGTTCCCGGCTTGTCGCCCGGGACTGCCCCGGGCACGACGTAGATCGACTTGGAGTCGAACGAGTCTTTAGCCCCCAGTGCGAGGAACTCCTGACTTCCGACCCGCTCGAAGCGTCGCCCGTCACGGCTGGCCGCCAGATAGGGCCGCACCGTTTGGTCTCCGGTAAAGAACGCGGACGGGAAGATGACGTACAGGTCGTCGCGAAGTTTGGTGGCGGCCGAGTTGTAGAAGTGCAGGTCTGCGGGATCCTGCGGCGTGGCCGCGAAGATCACTTCTGGATCTGGGAAGGCGCTGAATGTTCGAGACTCACAGTATCCCACCTGCCGTTTACCGGTAAAAAAGTCCCCCGACCACATGCGTGTATAGAGCCGGTACACGTCGCCATCGCGGAAGCACACCGTCTGGGTGTCGCTGTTTTTCTCGAGCAGCGGCTCGGGCAGCATCTGCCAACGCAATCCGTCGGCTGAGACCGCTCCGCGCACGACCCAAGCCAAGCTGCCATCGAGTTGCTCCCCGCGGGTGAAGACCAGCTTGTACCGTTCGGCCTTGGGTGCCTGCGGGTCGAGGAACACGGTTCCCCCGTGCAGGCCGCCGGTCGCGCGGCCGTCAATGAGGATGTTGTTGTTCTTCGAACCGGCATACTCGACCAACCCCAGCTCGGGACGGGTGTAAGCCACGCCATCCTTGGAAAAGGCGTAGCACAGATAGGCGTCATTGTCGTCTGTGTAGGACTGGTCGTAGGCGTGGTACCACATGTGCCAGCCCGTTGCGTCGCGGATGACGTTGAAGTAGTTCATGTACCGGCTTTCCCACGGCATCTCGGACTCAAGCAGCGGCTGCGTGGTCCGCTGCGAGATGGCAAAGGTGGGGAGGGGCTTCAGCCTGTCCCGCGCTGTCCCGTCCGGTTGAGTGGACGCAAGGCAGCCAGCGAGGGCCAGAGCCGCTCCCAACGCGGCGGCGATGCTCCGTCTGGCGGAAGCGGTGGTCTGCGGGTCAGGCATGGCTGGGTCTTTCTTGCCGCTGTGGTGGGTGCGGTCTCGCGGCCACCGTTTCTCGGCTGGCCCCCCCCGGGGGACGGGCGAGATGTGAAAGCGAGGGAAAAAATCATTGACAAAGCAGACCAAATCTGAATAAGCTACCATCAAGAGTGGGGTACGGGACAGGACTTTTGTGGAAACAGAACGATGAATCCGACAATTCTCCTTCCAGAGCCCCCCCCCTCCATCTTCTCGTGCCCGTCGTCTGATCGCGGCGCTCGCCGTCGCCGCCTGGCTCGGTGGAGTGTGTCCGACGACCGCGTTCGGCCAGGATGATTTCTACTTCGGCGGCGGCACCCG
>Ga0194043_1001782_pt1 | contig 12056 bp, 10 predicted proteins | sample JunL4415m_MetaG_FD_161274 | JGI IMG/M metagenome (GOLD analysis project Ga0194043, IMG submission 161274) | Anoxic zone freshwater microbial communities from boreal shield lake in IISD Experimental Lakes Area, Ontario, Canada - Jun2016-L442-15m | ecosystem: Environmental > Aquatic > Freshwater >...
CTGGGGCCAGAGCCCAAGAACCACCGAGCCCTCGAGGAGCCGAGTATTTCGTGGAGGCGCCGCCCGCGATAGACGGACGCTCACCCTGCCGCCTAGGGCGCACTCCGAAACAGGGGCAGCCATGAACCGTGTGCCCGTGTGGGGCAGGAACGGGCCTGGGACGGACCTTCCGCGAGGTGCGCGTGCTGGTTCGAGCCGGCTGCTGCCACCTCGAAGAGCCAGCACCCGCCCAGGGGGGCCCGACGCCCCCACCGGTGAGGGCGGTAATGGATGGGTAGCTACGCATGCCTGCTGCTAGCCCGTACGCGACTGGCGAGCGCGCCAGAGAGACACAGCACACAATTTCGCACGTCAGCCATGGAGCTGCCGGTACTCATCCATCCTCGCCTTGGCTGCGGCAACCGTCCCAGCTGAGAACAGGTGGTGATAGGGCCGCGCTGGGTCAATCACCAGCGTCTCCACCATCAAGTCAGGTCGCTCGGCTGCCGCGAGATGCCCGAATCCCTTGGTGGAATCGCGAACGATTGACGCCACTGCTGGCACCAGGGTCCCATCCCGAAACCCTCGGTCAATCTGCTGCTTGAACCGTGTGGGCGCGTAGCGCTGCTCGGTACCATCGCTGCGGGGGATCATCACCTCGCGGGCCCGCACGTAGATGTCGATGCAGTCGTCGTACAGGGCCTGAATCGCTGCCTCCGCGGAGGCGCCCTTCTCGGCGTCGCTCATGCGTGTCTCCCGTCGTCCTGGTGAGGCGGGCCGACTTGCCCCCCACCATCGTTACTGTAGGTAGAGAACCCTCTATTCCTTACGTCCGGGAGCACACGTGCCCACCCCCATCGTCGTCTTCGAAGAGAACCTCGCCGATGCTCAGGTGCTGCTGAAGTTTGCTGAGGGGCTTCGCACCGAGCGCGCGCAGCGCATGCGATCAGAGCGACGCGAGGCACTCCGCCGTATGTGGCGGCTGAGTGCGGCCGAGGGTGCGCAGCTTGACCGCGCGGAGTCCGACCACCTGTTCGTGGTGATGAGGCCGGGCAGCGTGTTCAACCGCGATGACTTCACCGAGCCAGCCCTTCGCCCACTGCTGCGCCAAGCGATCGTGGCGCTCTCGGCCGCCATCGAGACCTACGTATCGGACCGGGCGGAAGACTTCGTCGGGGAGGCCATCAAGGACCCACCATCGCGACTCTCACAGGTGCCGCTCGACTTGAAAACGGTTCTTGAGATTGATGCCGCGTACACCCGGCGTGGCTGGGGATACCGCGAAGTTTTGGTCACCCACCTGCGCCAGCAGGCGAGCCCGGCGCCCTCCAAGATCACCCAGACCTTCCTGCTTGTGGGGAGGAAGATCAAGTGGTCGGCGATCGACTCAATGCGCGGCGTCGACAAGGGCACCTCCGAGAAGCACCTTCAGGAGATCTACGGGCGACGGAACGACATCGCCCATGCAGCGGATCGCGTGGGGCGAACACGTCGCGTCATCACAACCGACGAAGTGCGGGGGCACATCGATCATGCCAAGGGGATCGTCGAGGCACTCGATACCCACCTGACCAACTTGGCGAGCACCGCCTCGACATGAGCCCGTCGTCGGCCACTAGGTCGGCACATGTCCGCTTCGTCGAGGAGATCAGCGGCGGCGACAAGCGGCACCTGTGGGCGCCGCACCCGAATGCCGGTCCCGCGGACGACTTGGTGTACATCGAAGAAGGGTAAGCCGAGTACTTCGGCCGATGCCACTGAGTTCATGCTTCGCCCCGCCCGCAGCGGTCCCATCGCATGGCTCAGCCATGATCTGCGGATGATCGGGTGGCCGGGCGACCGCGTGGACGGCAACCGCCGTCTTGAGCTCCGCCTCGGGCCACTTACTGCGGCCCATCTGCACGACGATGGCGGAATCGCCGGGGCTGGTCGGAACTACTTCACTGCTCCGCCGCCGCCTCCTCAAAAGGCCTGCTACGAAAGCCCGGCGGCGGTAACCCACAGCTCCCTGCTGGGTACCTCGACAGGACCCTCTGGCTCGCCCGTCACGCATTCGAATCCGTCACGCCCGCGACGGGAGCGCCCTCGGAGGCCGCCAGGCTGGCCGAAGCCACGCGCTCGAAGTCAGGCCAAGTCCGTCCATAATCCTCGAACGAGTCGGCCGAGCACACGACAGTGAGGAACGCCCGCCCAATTCCCCGCCGCACCCTGGTCATGCCGGTATATGCGAGTTCCGGTGAGTGATTGTCGAGCACCACCAGCACCGAGCGACCCTCAAACCCCTTAAAACTGTGAATGGTGGTTACCTTCGCGTTGGGCGCACCCTTCCGGAAGCCCACCTTCGAGCGTCGTCCGTCGAAGGTGTGTGTGACGGTGATATTGCGGGCGGTGAGTGCTGTGACAACCGCGTGCCCGGTCGCTTTGGATTCGACGATCACCACGAGGTCGGCCCATGCGAGGTCGCGGTCCTTTTCGTCCTTGCCTGTCTGTGACGCGGTGATGATCCGATCAATCTCGGTCATGACCAAGCTGGGTTGCGGCGTGGCACCGGCCACCTGCACCCACCGCATGTCGCAGATGTCGAGCTGCATCGTCGATCCTGGAGGGGCGAGCGGAGACAGGCGCCCATCGACCTTGACGTAGTCCTCAACGAAACGGGCGAGATGGTCCCTCAACTCCTCGGGCAGGCGATAGCTGTGCAACAGGGTGGCCCAGCGCCCGCTGAACCCCGCGCCCGCCATCGTCTGCTCGTCCGTCCATCGCCGGCCGTTCTCGTAGAGATCCTGCGTCACGTCGGCGACGAGCATGCCCTCGCCACCCGGGCGGATCGCGTGGCGCCGGATGAGGTTCCAAGCATCCAAGCTGAAGTCCTGCCCCTCATCGACTAGCACGGCGTCGAACTGCTCCCAGGGCTCGAGGGGCTGCTCCTCGAGGAGCCGTCCGACAACCGTCGGCATCGTGTCGAAGCGGTCCGAGGGGTCCGAGGGGTCCGAGTGGTCCGAGGGGTCCGAGGGGTCCGAGTGGTCGTGCCAATGGCGGCCCCAGAACTTGCTGTCGCGTGCGTAGACGACCCGCCGGCACCAGGTGAAGAAGTTCATGAACGCCGCGGGCTCGTCCCAGCCACGCCCCTCATCCGGCAGCACTCGAACGGACATGTCCCGCAGGTATCCGACGAGCGTGTGGTTGTACGTGAGGACGAGCACACGCTTGCCTCGAGCGGCAAGGGTAACTGCCCGACCCGCCACGACGCACGACTTCCCGGAGCCGGCTGTCCCCCGTACCCGCCGCAATGCGATTCGATCTTCGCCCGCATCACCGGGAGTCGCCCGCTCTACGATCTCGCGCTGTTGGGCATCGAAGGTCAGTCGGTCTCGTTGCTCGGCGGAGAACCTAGGTTCCACCAGCCAGTTCCTTAGGTCATCCGCCACCTCCTTCGACATCAGCTTGGATCTCTTTCGCTCGGTGTCCGGCCAGCCCATGGCCCGGAAGTCCTCCAGCCCGACGATCAACTCGTGATCACGCCGCCCTTGGGTCATGGTGCCGATGTAGCCGCCGAACACGGAATCGATGTCACTCGCTGATACCGACCCGTCGCCGTCCGGACCGGCGAACACGAGGATCGAGGTGAGGACGGCCGTACTCACCGTGCCCCCCGTCAGGCTCGGGAGATAGAGGTTCAGGATCTCCCACTCGTACTCTGCGAGTTGCGCTACCGGATCGCGCCCCGTCCGCCGGACCCACCGGCCAGGCGATCCGACCTTCACTTGGAAACCCGCGTCCAGGTCGTACCGATAGCGCTCCGGGTCGAGCCCGGTGTCTTTCACCTCGATCACCGCGATGCCCACGTTCGGATTCATCACAACGAAGTCGGGGCGCAGGCCGTTGAGGTGGGGCTGGATATAGATCTCCCAGTCCAGAGGCAGGCTGGAATCAAGCACATCGAGTACCACCTCCTCCCCGCCGGTCAGCCGAGTTCGCAGCCGCTTCAGTTCGCGGATGGGAGGATCAATGATGCGTTGGCGGCGTCCGGCCATAGGCATAGTGTTACGGAATTCACGAAGAAGAATTCCGCGTGCGCCCAACGGGAGCCGAGATGATCCTTGAAACGCCCGATTTGCTCCTCGAGTTAGAGGATGAAGAGGTCGCCCACGAGGGGGTCCCGATCGGCGCGAAAGCAAGTCAGATGGGCGTCGCACGGACATACAGGGTGCTGGGCCTCAACCCGCGCGAGGTCGAGCTCGTCATTCGCGACATCACATGGGTCACCGGCGACCGCGAGGTGTTCGCACCCGAGCGGGAGACGGGCAATGACCCTCGATATGACGGCATCGTCGGGCGGCATCGGTTGGGCATCAAGCGTGCTGGCAGCATCTCGTACATGGTCCTCGCCCAGACACGTCTCAACGGGACCCCTAGGGCGTCGCGCGCATTCCCTCCACTACTTGAACTGGACGCTGGAGCGGGCGTGCCCCTCGCCCCAACCCTTTTCCAGCATGGAGCAACAGCAGTGGACTCGCGAGAGGTGCTCCTCGGCGACAGGGGCAACCAACGAGGTCGACTCGTGGTCACCTTCGAGCCCGAACAGGCACCGCATCTACCCGCCGTGGTCTTCGTCCTTACTCGCGTGTCCCCCATCGCACGAGGCGTGACAGCGTGAGTAGGGCACGAACACCCGCCGAGGTTGCCGACGAGATGATGAGCGGCAAGAACGAGCTCCTCGTCGACGTCTTGAGTGCAGGGCGCAGCTACGAGATCCCTGCGTATCAACGCGGCTATCAGTGGGACGAAGTGCGCTGGCAAGACCTAATACGCGACATCGTGGAGGCGGCCACCAAGCCGGTTGGGCAGAACGGTGAAGCCGATCCCTACTGGATCGGGATCATGATCGTTTCGAACGTACAGACGCCCGGTGGTGGGGTGGCCGACCGCACGCTCCGCGTCATCGATGGCCAGCAACGGCTCGTGACGCTGATCTGCTGGCTGCGAGCGCTCCACGATCATGCCGTCGACTGCCATCTACCGGTGGCTGATGACCCCGGGACTCTCGCCTCCATCGCCGTCCAAGAGAAGGACAGAATGGCGATGGATGTCATTCTCACAGGTGGGTGGCGAGACGCAGCGAACCGCGATCTGCTCACCGACGGGCCCCTCGGCGCGTACTGCTACTTCCGCAAGCTCCTGCACCGAGGTGACGGGGCCCTCATGTCGACGGTGCCCCTGAAGCGACCGCCGCTTGTGGGACTGACGCCGAACGCGAGCGATGATCCCCTCCTCAAGATCCAAGAGCAGGCCGGCGGAGCGCTCCATTCCCCGGCAGACCTTTACGAAGCAACTCTGCAACACATCGCTATTTTTGGCATGACCTATACCACGAGCGACAATGCGGAGGCGGGGTTGTTCGATGCGCTCAATGGGAAGCGCACTGAACTGGAACCGCTGGACTACATGCGAAGCACACTATTCGTCCGATTGCGCCAAGCCGATGCACAGTCAATCTATGACAAAGACTGGAAGCCGCGCGAAACGACGCTGTACGACGTGAAGCTACGCGGTGTCCAACCTGGTCGGAATTTCCCGTATGACTTTCTCATCGCCCTCGGGGACCCGGCCGTTGGCGAAGGCCTAAACGCGTCGCGGGCGCACGTGGCCTTTTCGAGGCTGCTCGCGCATCACGGATATCAAGAGAAATGGCTCAAGGAACTTGTCACTGACAAGCTACTGCCGGCCATGACTGCGTGGCCAGCGGTGGTCGGCGAGCAGGATTTCGTCTTACGCAAAAACGGCAAGCGCAGGAAGGTTCCGCCCGCGATGCTCGAGCTCATGCGCAGCATCTTCACCATGAGCCGCCAACCGGTGAACCCACTGGTCCTTCATATTGTCTGCGCATGGAACGCCGGTGCCCTGACCGAGGCTGATGCCGTGGTCTCGCTGGAGATGGCTGAGAGCTACGTCGCACGCTGGATTCTGGCGGGTACCCGGCTCAACAACCTCCGTGCTGACATCATGTCCGTGATGGCGCGCCTCCGGGGCGCGACAGACCCGGCGCGACTCCGAGAGGAGCTGCTTAAGGGCCAGTGGGTGGGCGACGCTGAGATCACGGACGGCGCCCGTTTACGACCGTTCTACGACGCCGGTGGTCCACGGCCAGCCGCCCTAGGCGCCCTGTTGCGCGGCATCGAACGACACCAAAGCGGCGGGGTGTGGCCCCCTTGGCAGATGGGCACAGGCAAGGGCGATTACACCGTGGAGCACATTTACCCCCAGAAACCCCGCCTGTGGGAGCCCGACCTCCGAAGGTGGCGCCAGCTTGGCGCGGATATGGATGAGCGGTTGCACTGCCTTGGAAACCTGACCGTGGTCACTTCCCAGCACAACAAGCGGGTGAAGAACAAGCCCTTGGCAGACAAGCAGACAGAGGCGAGTTTGGTGAACGCTCCGATGCTGCACATCAACAAGACTTGGATGACGACCCCAAAGTGGAAGGCGCAGGACATCGACGCACGAACGGATGAGCTAATCGGTGTGGCACTCCAGCACTGGAAGCACGGGTGACTATCTGTGCATCAACCGGGCGAAGTGAGCATCCCGTGGTCGTGTCGCTCCCCCACAGCCGCACGCTCGACGGCTTCGTCCCACGCCTCTCGCAGCATCACCAATCACCTCTTCGTTGACGACCCGTCCCGCCCGCCGTCGACTCCCTGCACAGCGGGGTGAGCGCGTTGTCTTGAAGCCCCATTCCGACGTACCGCAGCCCGATGACTTTGCAGCCGTCCGGGCATGGGTCGCCGGCCGACCAGGACTCACTGCTATCGACCTGTTTGCCGGCGCGGGTGGGCTGAGCCTCGGGCTTGAACAGGCCGGGTTTTCGGTCCTCGTCGGTGCCGATCACGACCCCCTAGCCGCCGAGACGCATGCTGCCAATATTCGCGGCCTCTCTTTCGCCGGGGACTTGGCCGATCCGGCAGAGTTCTTGGGCCTCTTAGGCCGATGGGGGATCGATACGATCGACCTCTTGGCCGGCGGGCCGCCGTGCCAGCCGTTTTCTCGGGCCGGTCAGTCCAAACTGCGTCACCTTGTCGAGACGGGAGCTCGCCCGGAGCACGATGCGCGCGCCGACCTCTGGACGTCGTACGTTGACATCATCAAGGCGTTGAGGCCGCGCGCCGTCCTCATGGAGAACGTCCCTGATGTCGCCAGCTGGAACGAGGGTGCGGTGCTCACCGGCGTGCTCTCGCTCCTTGAGACCGCGGGCTATCGAGTGGAGCCACGAGTCCTCGCCGCGCGGGACTATGGCGTCCCTCAGTATCGCCAGCGCCTCATCGTGGTCGGCGTCCTAGATGGCATTGACTTCGCATGGCCTGAACCAGCGATCGAGCAAGTGACCCTCTGGGACGCAATTGGTGACCTGCCTCAGATCGGACCAGGCGTGCGAACCGACCCCCAGCCCTACAGCGGCCGGCCCACGTCTGCCTTTGCGAAGAGCATGCGCATGCCCGGCCCTGGGGCAGACCCGGCACTGGTTCACGACCACATCACGAGGTCGGTGAGAGATGACGACGCCGAGGCGTTCGCGCTCCTTCCTGAAGGGGGGCAGTACAGCGATCTGCCGCCGCGCCTACAGCGTTACCGAACGGATATCTTCACCGACAAGTACAAGAGGCTCGTGAAGGCGAAGAGCAGCCGAACGATCACAGCACACCTAGCGAAGGATGGATACTGGTACATCCACCCTTCGAGCGACCGGACACTGTCGGTGCGGGAGGCCGCCCGCATCCAGTCGTTCCCGGATTGGTTCCGCTTCGCCGGTACCCCGACCCACCGCTACCGCCAGATCGGGAATGCCGTCCCACCGGTCCTCGGCCGAGCGCTTGGGGCCGCCCTCGGCGCAGCGCTGACCGGGGCAGCAACTGGGCCAGCTCGACGCCCTAGGACGAAAGACCTTCGGCCCGTCTTAGTTGACTGGCACCAGACGCACGGACGCGACTACCCGTGGCGAATCACGAGTGACCCGTGGCTCATCTTGCTTGCCGAGATGTGCCTCCGGCGGACCAAGGCGAACAAGGTGGCCTCGGTATTCGACGACCTCGCGACCCTCGCTCCGACCCCAACGGCCCTTCTTGACTCGGCGGGCGATGTTAAGCACCTCCTTGATTCGCTTGGGCTCCGCTGGCGAATCGAGAACGTCATCGAGACGGCATCTTTCATTGAGGCCCAAGGCGGGAGAGTGCCATCAGCCCCTAGCGCGCTAATGGACCTGCCCGGCGTCGGTGCCTACGTGGCGAACGCAGTGATGTGCTTCGGGTTCGGACGGCGAGCGGTACTGATCGATACGAATACAACGCGCATCACCACCCGGCTCTTTGGTCGCACGGCCCCGATACGACGGTGGCAAACACGCATAGACCTTCTCTCTCTAGCCGGGGACGAAGGGCCGAACGCCGAGTTCAACTACGCGCTGCTAGACCTCGGAGCTCTGGTCTGCAAGGCCCGCTCACCTAACTGTGAGGCGTGTCCTCTCAGCAGCCAGTGCGCGCTCGCCCGAGCCGGGCGCGACGAGAGCAGCCTGACCTAGCCTGCAGGGCCGAGGGCGAGAGCTTCTTGGATTCCGCTCGCTGTGCCGCTCACGCCCGAAAGAACAAGGCAGAGCGCACGGCTGCTCCCGCCCCCCTGGGCGCGCCTGTCGGCATCTTGGCCGACCATCCGGGCGCGGGTCATGATCGACGATCGCAGTGCATCAATGTCTGTCACGTCCGCCAAGACGAGCGGCAGGCGCCCTCGTTCAAAATGCACTCGGCGTTCTACGCGGGGCTTCTTTCTCATCGGCTCCGAGTCGACGAGCACCTCCTCAAGAATGGCGCCCAGCCCAGCCAGTCGCGCAAGCAGGATGTTCATTCCGTCTCGGTAGTCAAGATTACGGGGGTTCGGGCCGCCGCTCCGCCCGCCCGAGGACTCATAGCGCAACTCAAGCGTCGGGCCGTCTGCCTCGATACGAAAGTGTGCATCGATCTGCGACCCATCAGCAGCGCGAACCGCGCTGGCCCTAGGACCGCCGCCGCTCGACGCCTTTCCTCTGCCTCCGCCGCCAACAGGGGTCGTGGTGCCCACTCCGCGGGCCCCTAGTTGGGCTACCTTCGACGCTTGGAGCCCTTCTCTCAAGATGACGCGGATCGCCTCCTCATCAAGAGCCTGAAGCGTCGCGGTTCCTAAGCAGAACTGCAGCCACTTCACAGCATCACGTACCGGCTTCTCCCCTTCGCCCTCAAGCTCGGCCAAGCACGCTCGGGCGGCCGGCTTGTAGAGGCCGTAGCCACGCTCAAATATGGCTTGGAACAGATCCTGGTTGGCGATGGCCCGACGCGCTCGGTCGTAGTCTCCGTCGAAAGCTTCAGCAACCCACCAGAGCCGCGCAAACGTATTGCGACTCACCCCGTTCAGAGTTGCGGAGCACCCAAAACGCGCCGCGCGATCAACCGTGAACGTGTCGCCCCAGTCTGAAGGTGGTGGTGATGCGCGCCACCACCGGCGCCACACAAGCTCAGGACATCCCTTAAGAGCGAGCCACTGCCACACCCGGGGGTCTGCCGCAACACGCTGCGACATTGGGAGCGCGCGGTGCAGCGGCTCCACGAGACCTTGGTCAATCGCCGGCCCGGTGGCGGCGCCAAGCTGTGTAATGGCCGCGTAGAATTCCTCCAGCGGAGGTGACCCGGGCGGGCGCTCCGTCTCGACTGATCGCCCATTGAGAACCGCCGCGATCGCGTCGGGGCGTTGGGGCACGGAAGACACGAAGCGTCTCAGCTCGGATGACATCAGATACCTGTCCCAGAGCGCAGGATCAGAAGTGCGTCGTAGCCGGATCGCGAGGCGACATGGTGCTGCACGACGTCCGCGAGGCGCGAGAAGAAGTCCGCAGCACGGCCATCGATCAGCGCGGCTGCGACAGCCTGCACAGCATCATCCGCCGACAACTCATACACCTTCGGGCAGAGATACCGCAGCACGGACTGCTCCCAGTCATCCATCAGCTCGAATGCCGCTAGGCGCGCCTCCAGCGAACCATCGACCGCCTCATCATCCTCTAGGAGCTGAGACCTAAACCGATCAAGAGCCACGCCCGCCAGAGACGTCCAGACCTGAGCGGCGATTGCCGGATAGATGGCGGTCCTGATTCGCGCTTCATAGCCGCGCCTTGCTTCCGACTTCATGATCCGCTTCAGGTCGTTAACGGCCGAGTTGAGAAGGATGACTGGGGGCGAGCTCACGAAGTCGATCGCGTAGAGCTGATCACTCCTGTCGCTCAGACTCGGGTCAGCGAGGAAGTCGACAAATCGGACGTCGAGCGTCTCCCCGAGTGGTCGCGCGCGAGGATCGCAGCGCACCGTCGCCTGCATACCCCTGAGGATCATCGCACCAGTCTCATCCGCGAATGAAGGATCGCTACCGGCCGCGGCGCGCACCACAACAGGGGTGAGCGATATGTCCCCAAAGCTCGCATCAAGGGACTGGTCCCACTCCCCGACGAATACGCCCGGGTGTGCCCCCGCCCCGAGAGTTATGGCGCTCCGTGCCCGTGCAGTCACACTCTCAACGAGAACCATGACCCTGATCGGTGGGCCTGCGAGCTCGCTGGGGGGGAGCACATCACGGAGAGACTGCTCCGGAATTGTGACCTGAATGGACCACGTGAAGCGCGCACCCGGCGGGGCGTCGACTATCTCGGCCAAGCCGTTCACACAGGCCGGCCCCAACGGGCCCGCATCTAGATGCATCTCGAGCGCATGGGCGCCGCTGAGCACCGGGTACGGGAAGAAGTCATGATGGATACTCATTCTGGGTCCACCCTGCTCACCATTAGGCGCCCTCGCACGCGCCGCTCTTGGCCGACGATCACCCCTGCGCCTGAGAGGGGCTCCGTCCGTCCGGAGAAGGCGACTCGCTTTTGGTCCGCGGGCACGTCAACTATGCAGCCGCCTCCGCTACGCAGGAGGCCCGGCGGCTCGACCATGAATTCGGCAATCTCCACCGTCTCCGGTCGCCCCTCTCCAGCCACCGCAATCCGCACGCGAAACGCCCAAGGCGAACCCTTCTCCTTCTCTGTCTTGGGGTTTCTCTCGAACTCGCCTGCGAAAGCCCATGCGTCACCCACAAGCCGTCCACTGCCCTTCCGCAGGAAGAACTGCTCCGTCTGCTCGCGCTCCCCGCCAGACACGAGCGGAAAGAGCCGCTTGAACGCGTCCGGGCCGTCGTCCGAGTCATCAGGGGGAGGGGGAGACAGTTCACGTAGCTGCTCCTCGACGCCCTTGTTGATCCCGTCAATGGCTACGCGCACCTGGTTCTGGGGCGTGTACTCCCCCCGAACGCGCTCGGTCTTGTGCGTCCACTTCTCGTGAGCTGGCGGCTCGGCCGCGCGCAGGAAACGCTCTAAGACACGATCGCTCGCTTCAGCCCCATGAGCTTCACCCGCCTCAAGCACAGCGTGAACAACCCCATCAACGCCGGGGCGCAACGTAACTGGTTGGTAGGCAATAACCATCCCTGAGCCGCGAGTGAGAGCCACGGTGTTATCGAGTGCCGTGTCTGCCCCCGGCCCGCCGAGGGCTGCCCTCAGGCGCACAACGGCGTGTACTTCAGCGTTCGGGCTCGTCACGCTTCCATCAGTCACCATCCGAGGAACGTCAACTCCGATCTCCCACTCGTAGACCCCGGGTCGCGCAGAGATGGGCTCGGGCGGGCCAAGATCCAAGGCGAGGGCATCAATGAAGGGTCGGGTCGAGTCATCCTCAGGCGGAGCGATCGTTCGGGGGAAGACGAGTTCGTCTCCTTCCCAGCCCTCAACCGTGACTTCCAGCTCGCCGCGTCGAAGCGTGGGCCAGAACCACTTCGTGGCGGACCGGAGCATTGCCTCGCACGAGGCACGGACCGCTGGCTCGTTCTCTTCGGCCGGATCATCGAATCCGATAATGAGAGCGCTCGTTCCGGTATCGCCCGGCTCCCGCACCAACAGCGTTCCGCTGACCGCTGCTACGGCGTTGGCCCCACGCAGGGAGACGGCACGCTGCTGGCGTTGTGTATCAAGG
>Ga0194043_1001784_pt1 | contig 12049 bp, 9 predicted proteins | sample JunL4415m_MetaG_FD_161274 | JGI IMG/M metagenome (GOLD analysis project Ga0194043, IMG submission 161274) | Anoxic zone freshwater microbial communities from boreal shield lake in IISD Experimental Lakes Area, Ontario, Canada - Jun2016-L442-15m | ecosystem: Environmental > Aquatic > Freshwater >...
GTACTTGAATTACTTACCAAGTATTAATTGACACATCTAGAGGCATCATGGTGCTAAAGTGAGTATTAACTTTAAGTAATTAAAAAAACATCCTGATTCTTATTGACAAATATCATTCATCGTAATAGAAGGGCCTGAAGGGGAGGCTTACTCAATTGACCATGAGGTCCATTGAGGAATTCCTATTTGAAGGTCTCGCCTCTTGTCGGTGCCAATTGCTCTGAGGTCAAGGTGGATTCTAGATGCCGGTTCCTGTTTGAACACTAAAGGGATTCACTCTGAGGGTTCATTTTGTAATGGTTGAGATTATTGAAGGTTTCTAGGATTTTCCTGGAGAGATCAGAAGTTTTCCTCCTTGGTTGGGGGTGATTTTATGAATTTTGTGGAAGCCTACAATGTAATAGACTTGTTCATACTGGGAACTCTACTGATAACAATAGTTTTAGGCTTCTGGAAGGGTTTTGTCAGGACACTCAGTGCAGTTACCGGCCTGATCTTAGGGGTTGTAGGGGCCGCGAGATACTACCCTCTAGTTGAACCGTATTTGAGCAGAATTTCTTCGCTCGATCCCCAGATATGCTCAATCCTGTCCATGGTACTAATTTTCATCGGCGTGCAAGTTGTATTTGTGCTGATCCGCAGAATACTGGACGCACTGATAGACCTGACTCGTCTAAGTTGGGTGGACCGAGTACTCGGTGCTGCTATGGGGGCTGCGTCAGGTTTCCTCGTAGTGGCGGCAGTGGTTCAGGCCGTCTTGATAGCAATGCCTGAGTGGCCGGCGGTAGGTACCTCCAGGCTTGTCCGGCCGGTAGATGGACTGACGGGCAAAGCATTAAACTATGCTCCCGAACAAATTAGAAATCAGTTGCAATCATTGATAGCAAAATGGAAGGGGCCCCAGGAGTCTTATCCGCAGGCTCCTCAGCATCGCACTGCTGCGCCCGGCAAGGAGCCGCTCGACCCTACGGGACGAATCAGAGAATGAACGGCCCCATCCGTTCCAGGAGGACCTTATGAAGCGACCTCTATCTTTTTTTCCAATCATTCTTATGCTCGGCCTGATTACGGGATGCGCTTATTTCCAAAAGAAGGATGAACCTCCTCCGCTTCCCCCCATAGAAGAAACCAAACCGCCCCTGTCTCTGAAAAGCGTGCATTTCAAGGTATTCCCGTGGGTGGCGCTCCCTAAACCTCGCAAGGATGGAAATGACCCGGATACCATTACCTACACAATGAAGGAAGGAGACACCATGGAAATTGTGGCAGAGAGCATGATGGGCGATCCTGGTCTGAGCGTTGGCCTCGCTTCATTCAACGAGCTTTCTTCTCCTTCTGCGGCTCGCGCGGGTGACAAGATCGTAATCCCGAACCCCATGATAGGAATGAGCAGCCAGATAATGGTTAAGTCCAAAGGTGACAAGGATTTCGGTGAGCCTAAATCTTTTGGTGTTGAGTTCAAGAAAGGCGACGAATACAAGCTGAGGTTTGAGTCCAATGTGAACGGCTTCTTATACGTGCTTAGGAAAGGCGCTAAAGGAATGGAATACCTCTATCCCGCCCAGGTTAAGAAGGGTAAGAGGAACAAGGATCCCAAGCCTCTCATGCGTGACACAGGAAGAGTCACCGCCCACGAGGCTGTCGAGATTCCCATTGGTAAGAATGGATTCGTTTACGATCCCAAGAAGGCAGGCGATATGATTTACGCATTCCTTTCGTTGAAAAAAATCCCCGAACTCGAGGATCTCAAGGAAAAGAAGGCAATACGCGTCGAGGACGTGGAAGACGTGATGCATCGAGTAAAAGAGGGAGAAATACTCAACGAGACACCATTCCACCTTCTGAGAATATCAGATCCATCCGAGATACTTGGATTCAGCCAGAACATAGACGGATAACAGGAAAAAATTTGACAGGTGATCGGCATACTGATAATAAAATACTCATGGGGCTGTAGCTCAGTTGGGAGAGCGCTTGAATGGCATTCAAGAGGTCGTCGGTTCGATCCCGTCCAGCTCCACCATGAAAACTCAGTCATTTCAGATTATAACCGCCGACGCACCGGCGGTTTTTCTTTTCCGGATACACAACTGCGTTAAATTTGTGTCATTCATCCCTCCCCAACTGGCCGATGGAATCTCGGTCAAATTCTGTGGAACGTTTGGCTATCAATCGAGGTCCGGATGGGGGAGCCTCCAATACTCATTGGGGCTGAAACCAATTTATTCGTTCCGTGATTGATCTTTCGAGGGTCTCTCTGCACATAGAGCCGATATTTAGAAACTGCCCTACATCAATTCTTGATCACAGAACAGCCTCTGATGAGCCTTCTCAAACCGAAGATGGGAACCTCATGCTTCAAGGGCAGACACCGACCGGTGATAAATTTTACTATGTTTAGATAGTTGAAGATAGCTGAAGAGGGTGCCGAGATTTTGTGGCAGGGAACGGAAGAATGATTCCCGATAGACAGGGCTGTAAAGGATGTGACTTCCAGTTCTCGGATTGGGGTGCATGGCAATTGAGAAACGATGTATGCGCCGAGGAAGGACCGAAGATGGGTTACGAAGTAGCGGTACCCGCAAGCATTGGGCATTTGAGATGTGGCCTACCATAGCGGGTCAGGTTTTCATTCATTGTCTGGTTCCCTTACTTCAACCTCCGGTTCCTTACTGATCTCGTCTTCGGGTACGAAGCAAATTCTCATACCCCAGCCCGAAAATGTCGTAAGCATCCGGCCAAATTCCTCGAGTGAGAAGTCCCGTCCATCAATCTCAATCACCGCTCCGGATTCGTCATCGTTCACTACGCAACGCACGACATCTCCTCGCGGTACCCATTGGCAACACTCCTCAGAATAGCGCACTTGAGGACTTCCTTCCGGGATCTCGATTGCGATGTGGTGGTATGAGGCAGCAAACTGCCCTTGCGTCTGAATTGTTTCATTAAACAAAACGAGGATTTCCTTATCGCTCATTCGTGAAACCCCGGGACCAAGAGTAAGATGTGTAGTAGCTATCCCAGGTTCGAGGAATTTGATTGTGGCCTGTTCCTTTTCCCTGGTAATTCTGACCTCTTCTAGTCTTGCAATACGGGGTCTTTTAAGTCTAGGCATCTAGAAACCTCTCATCCATGACGATTCCGAACGTGTCAGTTACCCTATCGACAAAGGTCACCAGTACGCGTCCGCTGGTGTGGAAGGTTAGGGGTGAATTTCTTCACTGAATTCCACACCACAATAAGGGCAGCAGCTAACCTTTGATGTCAGCGTTAAAGGCGACATTGTTTGGGCGAGCAGCAAACCAAGGTTTCCCTTGCATCTTGGGCAGCGAACAAAGAAAACCTGCACTAATACGGCACCAATGAAAGGCACAAAAAACACCAAGGGCAAGAAAGGGCGCCCCGACTTAGCACCGACAAATAATGACCCAGCGAAAGCGAGCCAAGCCAAGAACCCTACTAGGAGATTCCTGCGGCTTTGACGAGTCAGCAGATCACGTATGGTCATCGCTGCCACCAATTTCTGCATATATGGTTTCAAGATAAACCCGCTTTCTGGTTATTGCTTCCATATAACATTCCACGGCTAATCTGACGGCATAAATCGATTGCGAGGAAGTGGTTGTCCCCACTGCTGGCGGGAAAGGAAAGCGTTATCGACCAGAGGGATGGGGCTCCTTTGGTAGATCTCGAGAAATCCTAACTTTGAGGCAATCACCTCGGTATAAGAGTTTCGGTACCTTTGCCGTCGGCCCAGACACCCTTCACGACACTATTTTCTCACATAGAATAGGTGACGATGCCGTCAAGTTCATCGGGACTGGTGCCCCAGTTGATATAAAGAACGTTACCGGAGAGCACTCCTTTACCGAAATGTTTCTTGCCTGCAATATTCCACGTAACTTCGTAGCGTTCCCCCACCTGGGAAATGACTGCCTTGCCCCGGTAACTCGTCCCGTTGGGGTTGGTGCCTTCCACAAAGTATTCACCCGGTTTGAGGCCATCTGCGCTCGGCTGATGGACACTAGGACGGGCGCCACTGTCTGGAGGCAAGGAAATGTGAACGTTAACAGTGCGAGAGACAGGAAACGCACCCAACAATCTGCCCTCCATCTGTGGGTGCTGCACGCCTGATGTGGCTTCTTTTGTCTTTTCATACACGTAATCATAGACTTCCTTAATGGTAACTACGCCATCACCGTCGGTATCCGCTTCGCCCCTCAAGCCCTTTATGAGAAAATATGTGAACAGACTGTTTCCCAATTCAGCCTTCTCGTTGCAAAGGAGGGTCAAATGAACATTACGGAAAAGCTTCTTCTGAGTCAGAAGGAAATCAGCAAAATCACGAGCGTCTTTATCTGACACGGTCAATTTGGGAATCTTCGGATGACTGTATCTGGAAATGCCCACAACGACGGCATAAAGGTCTCCAAGGGCTATCTGAGACGAAATAAGTGGTGGCTGTCTGGTGTCATCAGTTTGTAGGGCTTGTGCGGGCAAGAAAACCCACGCTATAAAGAACAGCAGGCATGATACTATTACTGTACTGGTTGACCGATAGACTTTGCCAAAGAAGAACAAGTGAGTCTGTGGAGTACCCATTGCTCCCCCCTCTTGTTCCTCTCCGCCGTGAATATTCACACTCTCTTGAGCAGTCCCAAAATGAACAGCAACACTACCGCCCCGACTGTAGCCGATACCAACGATCCGATAAGTCCGTGCATAGACCAACCCAAGTAGCCGAAAAGAAAACCACCGATGTAGGCGCCTATTATCCCTACGATCAGATTGACAATGAGGCCGCCTCCTGATCCTTTCATGAATTGTTGGGCCAGCCAACCCGCTACAAGTCCTATTATCAAGAATCCGATTAAGTGCATGTGAGTCTCCTGTGCTCATATATTGTTTCAACTCTCTTTGGTAAGAATATAGGGCAAAAGGTGTTGGCTGAACAGGATTTTCTTGAGAGATTTATGCCATTCAGCGGACGAGGCACATGTGCGAACTGCTCGTATTGAGCTTCAATCAGCCTCTGGAGATGGTAGTTTCATTCTCGGTAAATCCATATTGATGCCTGACCTACACGACGACAATCAGAATTATCTCCTATTGGTATTTACTGGGATCACCGTGAAGGTGGTGGAGAGTATGCGTACGTTCCATGAAAAGGTAGAGGTTCGTCCCCCTTCTTGGCCAAGGGAAAAAGTGCCACAACATAAGTACACCTGCCCGATATTTTAATATCGCAAAATCGTCATTTAATCTCGTAATTCTGGGATCATATTTACACTTTCCAGAAATCTTCCGAGGTATTTTCTTGCGTGACTTTTGCGTGATTCAGTAGTGATTCGTTGTGAAAAACTATGATTTTGTTGCGAAGGGCGTTTTAGCAAGCAGATGATATAATTATGTTTTAAATTCCATTTTCTGCATGGCATTCAAGAGGTCGTCGGTTCGATCCCGTCCAGCTCCACCATGAAAACTCAGTCATTTCAGATTATAACCGCCGACGCATCGGCGGTTTTTCTTTTCCGGATACACAAGTGTGTCAAATTTGCGTCATTCATCCCTCCCCAACTGGCCGATGGAATCTCGGTCAAATTCTGTGGAACCTTTGGCTATCAATGGAGGTCCGGATGGGGGAGCCTCCAATACTCATTGGGGCTGAAACCAATTTTTCGTTCCGTGATTGATCTTTCGAGGGTCTCTCTGCACATAGAGCCGACATTTGTCGGCGAGAAGGATGATTCACCCATACCCGATATTTAGAAACTGCCCTACATCAATTCTTTATCACAGAAGAGCCTCGGTAATTCCTGGGGCTTTTTCTCTTGCGTTGCACAAAGTTGACCGAGGCGTCGTTTACGGATAATCTCAGCCGCCATGTATCAGTGCAAGGTTTCAGAAATTACCGTTAGACGCAGCAATCGAGTCATTGAACATGCCCGGAAATTCATAGAGGAATGGCGATCCGAGTGTTCAGGTTCAAGGCCCCATGCTCGCGTCAAATTTCTCGGTAAAAAACAGAGAGTTTTTATAGACGATTTCCATTACCATATCGAGGCAAAGAGCATGAAGGACATGACGGGCCGCTACCGATTGCTCCCCTGCGTCAAGGAACTGCTGAAACATTCAACTGATGAGCCTTCTCAAACCGAAGATGGGAACCTCATGCTTCAAGGGCGGACACCGACCGGTGATAAATTTATTGTAATAATAAGGCCCGAGAAAAGGGGAGGCTACTTGCAGAGTTTTTATAAGACCAGAACATGAAAAGCCCATGTGCCTTTATGCCGTGGTCTGAACCGTCGGGTTGGCCGCGCTCCGGGCGATCTTACGTTACCCCTATGACGGCAAGGTGTGAGGCTCTTAGGTCCTCTGCACACGGGTTTTCAGGTAGAAGGTTCCCTTCCACATTTACATTTTAATGAGACATCCTTCTTACGTCAAGGTTTCTTTGCAATTTCTTTGCAATTACATATCAGTTTGTTGACAAAAAAATCGGGTACCATTTACGGTACCGTTATCCACCGAGTGTGAACATAAGGTTAATTTTCCCAATCAGAATTATGAATTCCACCCTATCCATGATATAAAAAATTAAACAATTTAAGCTGAAACCTCTTCATTCACCACCAGTCACCTTCCCCTCAGGAGGAGCCTGCCATGCAAGACGATGAAAAGACCAAAGAACAGCTTATCGATGAATTGATCGAGTTACGCCTTAGGGTAGCAGAATTTGAAACTGCTGAGACTAGAGCCATAGGCTCTGAAAACGCACTCCAGAGAAGTGAATACGGTTATCGGACTTTGTTTGAACGAGCTAGGGATTCGATCATGATTATCGGTCTAGAGGGAGATAGGAGGGGACAAATTGTTGCCGCTAATCCAGTTGCCGCAGAAATGCATGGATACAATCTAGAAGAAATACTGACTCTCAAAATAAGTGATCTTGACACCCCCGAGTCCGCTGAAAAGTTATCAGAGCGAATTGATCGCATTCTCAAGGGGGAATGGCTCAAAGAAGAGGCTACGCACCGCCGGAAGGACGGCAGTGTTTTTCCAATTGAGATAAGCGCCTGTGTTCTCGAACTTGGAAATGAGAAGTATGCTCTTGCGATTGACAGAGACATTACCGAGCGCAAGCGGGCTCAGGAGGAGTTGCGGGAGAGTGAGGAGAAGTTCGCGAAAGTCTTTCGTTATGCTCCAGTACTAATAACCCTTAGCAATGTGGATGACGGGACGTACCTTGAAGTTAATGACAAATTTAGCGAGGTATCCGGTTTTAGCCGTGCGGAGGCTATTGGAAAGACATCGGTCGATTTGGGCTGGATTTCACCAGAAGATCGAAAACGGTTGATTGAAGAGTTGCAGGCCCATGGGAGCGTCAGAGGGATGGACCTCAAGCTTCTCACCAAAGACAAAAGAGAAATTCACATCATTTATAACGGTGAATTAATAAAAACCAAGAACCGCCAGGTGCTTTTGTCAATCGCTCACGACATCACCGAGCGCAAGCGTGCAGAGCAAGAATTGCGAAAATTCAAGTCCATCTCTGACCGTGCCAACTACGGCTGCGCTATGGTTGACCTTCGGGGTTTTCTCACTTACGTGAATGAGGCATTTGCCAACATGCACGGTTTTTCTTCGCCCGAGCTAATCGGTAAGAATCTTTCAGTGTTCCATACTGATGAACAGATGGAGCACGTGATCCGACTTATTGAAAAACTTCATCGTGACGGCGAATTCGAGTTCCAAGAAGTCTGGCACGCGAAGAAGGACGGCACTGTCTTCCCTACTCTAATGGGTGCTGCTGTAATAAAAGATGATGAAGGAACTCCCATATTCCTATCAGCAACAGCCATTGATATTACCGACCGCAAGCAAGCCGAGCAAGATAGAGAAAACCTCAGGTCCCAGCTCCTCCAGTCACAAAAGATGGCAACAATGGGGACACTAGCCGGAGGCATTGCCCATGATTTCAACAACATGCTCGCTATAATACTTGGTTTTTCGGATATGCTTCTTGCGGATAAGAATGAAGGAGATCCGGAGTACGAAGAACTCCAGAAAATAGTAAAAACATCTCGCGATGCAGCAGACCTTGTCCAGAGGATTCGCATATTCGGCAGACGGGCTGAAATGGTTCTTGTTCCCCTGGACCTGAACCATCAAGTTGATGAGGTGACAAAGCTCCTCGCGAGCACCTTGCCCAAGACGATTGACATTGACATTCATTTGACGAAAGACCCTGTAATTATTAAAGCTGACGCCTCTCAAATTACCCAGATGGTCATGAACCTCGCCGTCAACGCCAATGAAGCAATGCCACAGGGAGGCAGATTATCTATTCAGACCGAGAACATCCTACTGGATAATGATTATTGCAGGGTACATGTTGGAGTAAAGCCTGGTCCACACGTCATGCTCACAGTGTCAGATACAGGTCGAGGAATAGACAAGGGCTTGATGGAGAGGATATTCGACCCCTTCTACTCTTCAAAAGCCAGAGACTACAGAAAAGGAACAGGTCTTGGGTTGTCAGTCGTACAAGGAATCGTGCAGCAGCACGGTGGTCACATAACTGTTGAGAGTGAAATCAGTCAAGGTACCTTCTTCAGGATGTACTTTCCTGCACTGGAACATGAAATAGTACCTGAATATGTAGAGACGAAAATTCCTTTTTCTGCCGGGGGTACGGAAACCATTCTCCTGGTAGAAGACGATGAAGCCGTGAGAGAACTGGGAGTAATCATTCTTGAGAAATTCGGATACACGGTCCTCAGTGTAGGTGATGGACAAGAGGCCCTTGATGTGTACGAGAAGGAACAAGGGAATATTTCTCTCGTCATACTGGATATACTTATGCCTCGGATGGATGGCAAGGAGTGCCTTGAGCAACTCCTGCGGATTAATCCAACTGTGAAAGCTATTATTTCCAGTGGTGTAGGTCAGGAAGATTTGATTCAGGATGTGGTCAAACTTGGTGCAAAGGGTGCCGTGAATAAGCCGTATGGGATGAGACAGCTTCTAGGGATGGTTCGTGAGGTACTGGATGGGGATTAAACGGGTAACAGAATTTCAAGCACTTCTTCACGGAAATTGATATAATATTAGAAATACTAGCTAATCCTAAGAAACGTCAGCTCACTCAGTTCAATGAAGCCATCCGGGAACTGGGTTTGTACTGGATTTTGATCAATGAACCACCTCCAGTGGTGAAGTAAGGATAAGGACATGAGCACCATTCCCCTGCGAGTAATGATTGTGGAGGATTCTCCTGATGATATGACACTGCTCGTCCGCATACTCCGCAAGAGCGGTTTTGAACTATCCTTCGAGAGGGTTGAAACGGAAGACTCAATGCGTTCCGCACTTCTTGAGAAGCCATGGGATATCATTCTGTCTGATTACAGGATGCCCACCTTTGATGGTCTGCGTGCCCTTGCAGTCCTCAAGGAAACCGGTCTGGATATCCCCTTGATCATCGTATCCGGTACGATTGGCGAGGAGATTGCGGTGGGAGCCATGAAGGCCGGGGCATGCGACTACGTCATGAAAGATAACCTGCCGAGGCTTATTCCCGCCATCCAGCGGGAACTCAAGGAGGCTGCATCCAGAGAGGAAAAGAAAAAGGGCGAGAGAGAGCTACGACAGAGTGAAGACAGGTACCGCATGCTGGCCGACAGTATGGAAGATGTTATCTGGCAAATTACCCCTGAGATGGTGTTCACCTACGTAAGCCCTTCCATTAAGAAACAGCGAGGATATGACCCAAGTGAGATTTTAGGTAGACCGATATGGGAATTTATCACCCCAGACTCGATTGAACCAATTAAGGCGAGGGTTGCGGAGCGTTTTAAATTATTGCTATCCGATAGGGGGAGTTTTGTAACCGAACCGTATGTAACTGAGCAGATCCGGAAGGACGGAGCCACCGTGTGGACCGAAACAATAACGACCCCGGTTTTCAACGATGAGGGGCAACTCATTGCATTCCAAGGCGTCACCCGTGACATCACTGATCGCAAGCTTACGGAGGAGGCACTTAGGTTATCTGAAGAAAAATACCGTATTGTTGTGGAGAAGGCTCATGAGGGAATTCTTATCGCCCAGGAAGGAATACTCAGCTTTGTAAATCCCGGAGCCTTGCAAATAGTGGGCTATGATCCTGAAGAAGTAGTCTCCAAACCTTTCACGGAATTCATTCACCCGAACGACCGAGATATGGTACTGCAGCGTCACCTCAGGAGAATAAAAGGAGAAGAGCTTCCGAGCCGTTATTCGTTTCGGATAGTCAGGAAGGATGGGCAGATTAGGTGGGTTGAAATCGACTCCGGTCTGGTTTCGTGGGAAGGTAGGCCTGCGGCACTGTTTTTCATGACCGATATCACTGAGCGCAAGCGGATGGAGGATGAACTTCGACAGAGCGAAGAGTGGTACCGTTCCCTTGTGGAGGATAGTTTTGACGGCATATTTGTCCAAAAGGGGCCTAAGATCATATTTGCGAATTCACGCCTTTACGAGATGCTCGGCTATTCTGAGGGAGAGTTGGAAGGTATGGACCACTGGCTGGTCTACCACCCGGATTACCAGGAGATCACTTGCGATAGGGCCACTGCTAGAATGAGAGGTGAACAAGTCACTCCCCAATACGAGGTCCTGCTACAAAAAAAAGACGGGTCATCTTTATTCGGAGAAATCAGTGCCCGACAGGTGAAAGTGAGAGGAGAGAGTGGGATTCAAGTATGGATCAGAGACATTTCAGGACGAAAGAGATCCGAGGAAGTTCAGAAACGTTTGGCCACAGCCATCGAGCAATCCATCGAGTCCGTAATGATCACGGATCGGGACGGTATTATCCAATACACCAATCCTGCTTTTGAGCATATCTCCGGTTATCAGAAGGAAGAAGTTATTGGCAGAAGTACCAGATTCTTGAAGAGCGACAGACACGACAGTTCTTACTACAAGGACCAGTTGGCGTCCATCAGGAGCGGTAAACCCTGGAAGGGAAGGCTTGTGAGCCAGAGAAAGGATGGCCAGCTATTCTACGAGGACGTTGCAATTTCCCCTGTTCGTGATTCCTCGGGCCAGATCGTAAACTTTGTGGATGTAGGCCACGATGTGACCGAGCAGGTGGAATTACAGAAGCAACTTCTCCAGTCCCAGAAGATGGAGGCTGTTGGAACCTTAGCCGGTGGCATAGCGCATGACTTCAATAACCTGCTTCAGGTGGTATTGGGGTACTCTGATTTTCTGTTAAGTCAGAAGCAGACAACTGATCCTGAGTACGATGAGCTTCGCAAGATATATCAGGCTGGAAAACGAGGAGCTGATCTTGTGCAGAACCTCATGATGTTTAGCCGAAAGGTCGAGCCAAATCTTCGTCCTGTCAACTTGAACGATGAGGTTGTTCAAGTCCAAAAGCTCCTGTCTCGTACGATTTCTAAGACCATCAAGATCAATCTGCACCTTGGTGGGGACTTGGAATTCGTAGAAGCCGATATTTCCCAGGTAGGACAAATTCTTATGAATCTTGGGGTGAATGCAAGAGATGCCATGCCGGATGGCGGAACGCTGACCATTGAGACGATGAACATTGAATTGTACGAGGATTATTGTTCAACCCATCTAGAAGTAAAGCCGGGTCGTTATGCATTGCTTACGGTCTCAGACTCCGGCCATGGAATGGATAAAGAAACACTATCCCACATCTTCGAGCCTTTTTTTAGCACCAAGGAAGCGGGAAAAGGCACCGGGTTGGGACTTGCCACGGTATTTGGCATCGTCAAGCAGCACAAGGGTCACGTAACCTGCTACAGCGAGCCTGGACACGGGACCACATTCAAGATCTATTTCCCTGCCGTCCAGAAGGGAAAAGATTCAGAAACCCCAACGATTGAGAGGCCAATTCGATGGGGGACAGAGACCATTCTTCTGGTAGATGATGAGGACGTTCTCAGGGACCTGGGCATCAGTATTCTGACTCGCTTTGGGTACGAAGTCATCACAGCCGGTAATGGAAAAGAGGCACTTGATATATATC
>Ga0194043_1001785_pt1 | contig 12049 bp, 9 predicted proteins | sample JunL4415m_MetaG_FD_161274 | JGI IMG/M metagenome (GOLD analysis project Ga0194043, IMG submission 161274) | Anoxic zone freshwater microbial communities from boreal shield lake in IISD Experimental Lakes Area, Ontario, Canada - Jun2016-L442-15m | ecosystem: Environmental > Aquatic > Freshwater >...
GTTGAGGCGCTATCGGATACTCGGCGACAGCCAGTCGTATTCCATTGTGCTGCTGGTAAGGACCGCACCGGATTGATCGGAGCGCTGGTCCTTGAATTGTGCGGCGTCGAGAGAGATCTGATCATTCATGATTTTCTCCTAACTAATGACCGAATGCCGCTAATGATTGATCGGCATCGTGTGGCTGCCGAGATCGATGGCAAAGATGCAGAGATAGAGGCACAGACCCTCTTCCCGACAGAGGAGATTCTGATCGATCTCTTCACTGAGTTTGATGCTCGCCATGGTGGCGCTGAGTCATACCTGCTGGCGGCAGGGATAGACCCCAGCGTGATTGCGAGTCTCCGTAGCGCTCTCGTCGAGCCGACACCGGCCTAACGCCCACCGTAGGATGAACTCTTAATGGACCTTAGATACTCCGATGTTGATGAAGCCTTTAGAGCCAGACTCCGTGAATGGTTATCGAGTGAGTTACCAAAGCTTCCGGTGCAGCCACCTCGTGATGACTGGAGCGCTCGCAGAGGATGGGATACCGACTGGCAGCGCCGCCTATTCGACGCGGGTTATGCAGGGATCAATTGGCCAAAGGAGTTCGGCGGGCAAGGCGCTACACCAAGCCAGCACTTAGTTTTTCTTGAGGAGACAACGCGTGCACGTGCTCCTTATGTTGGAGTCAACTTCGTTGGGTTGCTTCACGCGGGACCAACAATCATCGCTGAAGGAACCGAGGCTCAGAAGACTGATCACCTCTCCAAGATCCTGCGTGGCGATGAGGTTTGGTGTCAAGGATTTAGCGAGCCGCAAGCAGGCTCAGACTTAGCCGCAGTTCGCACCAAGGCAGTGTTGGACGGAGACCATTACGTAGTCACCGGGCAGAAGATCTGGTGTTCATATGGACAGATTGGGGATTACGGCGAGTTGCTTGTCCGCACAGACCCGGATGCTCCAAAGCACAAGGGGATTACCTGGTTAATGCTTCCAATGGACCTTCCAGGTATTGAGATTCGTCCGCTCAAGACTGTTCTTGGATCTAGCGAATTTGCAGAGTTATTTCTCGACGAGGTGCGGGTTCCGGTCTCCTGTCGCATCGGTGCTGAGAACGACGGCTGGCGTGTCACGAATGTGACCCTCTCGTTTGAACGTGGAACGGCATTCGTTAGCGAGATGGTCGATGCGCTACGCCTCATTGATGACCTTTCTCCTTACGTCACTGACCCTGCTTACCGTCGAGAACTCGGGCACCTTGCCGCGGAGATGGATGGGATCTGGGCTCTCACCAAACGCAACATCACCCAGGCCGCGCGCACCGGGGTCATGGGCCCAGGCTCAATGATGATCAAGTACGCATACTCCGAACTCCGTCAGCGTCTCGGAGAGTTGTCGATGAAGGTTTTGGAACGCGATGTATTGGCGGTCGATGCTGTAGGCGAGTTTGTTGAGGAGCGGTTGCGGACCTTGGCGCTAACGATTGCTGCGGGTACATCTCAGATTCAGAAGAACATCATTGGTGAACGCGTGCTTGGCCTACCGAAGGAGCCGCGCCCATGAACTTTGATTTAGCAGATGACCAGGTAGCTCTGCGCGATGGTATTCGGAGTCTTCTAGAGGGTCGATTCTCTATGGAGAGAATCCGCGAGGGCTTTGACCGTTCGATGTTCGACGAGCTATCAGAGGCTGGAGTCTTCTCACTTAGGGCTGATGGTTTCTCCTGGGCGGATTCTGTTGTCGTATACGAGGAGATTGGGCGTGCTTGCGTTCCCGGCCCACTAGTTGGCTCGGCTGGTGCAGATGCGGTAGTCGATGTCATTGAGGGGCGAGGCGGAGATGCAGTATGGGTCGAGCATCTCGCTTCATTAGATCGTCTCTTAACACTTGGTCATGATGGGATTCGAGAGATTCCCATGGCTACTCTCGTCGGAGCGGAGGCTGATTGGCCGCTAGATCCGTTAACCCCTGCTCATCGCGTTGAGTCACTCCCTGCCGGCGAGTTAGTCGGAACTGCGAGCGAGGCTTCGAGACTGCGTAATGAGTTGACGCTTCTGACCGCTGCCCAACAGGTGGGGCTCTCCGCCGCTCTCGTTGATATGTCGGTCGGATATGCAATGACTAGGGAGCAGTTTGGCCGCCCGATTGGGTCTTTCCAGGCCGTGAAGCACATGTGTGCGGAGATGGCAGTGAAGGCGGAGGTAGCGCGCGCGGCAGTACAGGCAGCAGCATGCATCATGGATGATCCAAGTACCGGAGACGCGATGCGTTCGCTACATGGAGCGAAGATTGTTGCGGGGGAGGCTGCAATTATGAACGGCCGAACGGCAACACAAGTTTATGGTGGCATGGGCTTTACGTGGGAAGTTGATGTTCACCTTTATTTGAAGCGTGCTTGGGTATTAGAGACCCGTTTTGGCTCGGCAGATTCACATGCTGACGCAGTCGCTGAGATTCTTCCTCCGCCAGATCGTTCGCAGCGCTAAGAAGTGGAGAAGTCTCTGGCCTCTCAGATCGATGAGTGGGAATCTCTGATTAATGATCTAGAGGCCCGCAGAGCACTTGTGCTGGAGATGGGCGGGGAGCAGCGTGTTCTTGCCCAGCACGCCAAAGGAAGGCTCACAGCGCGCGAGCGCTTTGAGATGCTCCTCGATACAGGTTCATTCTGCGAAATTGGTGCTTTCGTGGGTTCAATTCAGCGCGGTGCTCTGCCGGTTGCCCCTGCAGATGCATTCGTTATGGGGCACGGAACCATCAACGGGCGCGCTCTGCTCGTTGGCGCTGAGGATGCAACCGTGATGGGCGGAACCATCGGGGTTGGGACGCTGGCGAAGAGATTGCGGCTCTTTGACCTAGCGAGAAGAACTGGCTTGCCGCTGGTGTTGTTGCTAGACGGAGCGGGGATGCGCACTCGTCACCCCAACGATCGCACTCTCTTCATACCAGACGATTTATCCGCTCTTGCTGCAGTAAAAGGCTCATCCCCGATAATCGTCGGCGTAATGGGTACCTGCGCGGGTCACGGAGCACTTACCGCCACCTTCGCCGATCGTCTAGTTATGGTCGAAGGAGCTGCACTCTTCGGGGCTGGCCCACCTTTAGTTCATGCGTTGACTGGGATGGATGTATCCGCTCACGAGCTAGGTGGTGTGCATGTGCATAGCCGAGGCGCTTTAGGTGTTGAAGCAAATAGCAGCAACGGCGCAGGGAATAGCCCAACGATGACCGACGAATATATAGGGCTTGTGGACTTTGTTGCTAGCGACGATGAAGCCGCAATCGTAGAGATAATCAGATGCTTTGACTCCTTGCCATCACGGGAGGAGAGCAATGTCGATTCGGTACACAGAAGAGGTCATTTAGCTCCAAGAGAGACACCTCTCAAGCGACACAAGCGCAACGAGGCAGATTTACGAGCGATAGTCCCTGCGGATTCGGCGACTCAGTGGAATGTCCTCTCCCTTATCGAGGAGATCGCTGACGATGACACACTCGAGGTTTTCTCCAACACTGGTTCTGTTATCACCGCTCGACTCGTGTTCTTTGGACGTGAGTTGGTTGTAATCGCTAATCAGCCTGCATTTCTCGATGGACGCCTCGAGAGCGAAGGCGCCTATGCAGCAGCGGACGCACTTGCGATGGCCTCGGCCACCAATACCGCCGTGCTGCTGCTCGCAGATTCGCCCGGGCTGGCCGTCGGGATTAAGGCAGAGGCCTCTGGGGTGTTGAGTGCTGCACAGGTGCTCCTCTCGGCCCAGCGTCGATTTGCCGGAAGCACCATTCACGTAACGCTTAGGCGATCGTACGGGGATATCTCGCCTTTGATGGGGCTCGCTCCATTCGGGGGCCAAATCTGCACTCTCGCATTACCGGGAGCACGCCTCGGTGAGTTCCCCGCAGAGACAGCGAGCGACGCAGTTCGAAACTCTGGAGACTCCGCAACAGTGCTTGCGCATACAGAGTTTGGGGGAGCCTTAGATGCAGCCGAACAACTCCTCTATGACACTGTTATAGAGCCCAACGAACTTATTCCTGCACTCCGCGCGACACTGCGCCTTCTCTAAGAAGTTTAAGAACTCTAAGAAGATTCGCGAATGAGTTGTATTGGCCTATCAAGAATCTGTGTGATCGCAGATGGTTCGGCTGGCCTTGCAAGAAGATAACCGCTTGCACTTTCACAGCCCATTGCGCGCAGCGCTTGGAGCTGATCTTGGGTCTCAACCCCTTCAGCCACAACGCGAAGCTCGAGCATCGCAGCGAGGCTCCTAAGCGAAGACACGATCGCAGTGTCATCTCTACTGATGCCGAGACCGGATACGAATGCCTGGTCAATCTTTAAGGTGTCAGCAGAGTATCTACGCAGGTACAACAAAGAGGAGTACCCGGTTCCAAAATCGTCGATTGCGATCGAGTAGCCAAGGTCTCTCAAAATGCGGAGCCTCGCATCTATCTCAGGCTGAGCATCTATGAGTGCGGTCTCTGTTATCTCGAGTCCTATTGCATGGGAGGGGATCTCAACTCTCGACAATAGATTGGTTATCTCGTCGACAATCTCAATCCGCTCGAGCTGGAGAGCAGAGACATTTATCCACATCTTGGCCTGCCTCGTTGTTCCGAATCCCCAAGCTTTAGCTTGTTGCATTGCGCGCTCGATTACCCATGCTCCGAGGGCAACAATGAAACCTGACTCCTCGGCCACAGGGATGAAGTCGCCTGGTTGGAGCAGCCCGCGAACGGGGTGCTGCCAGCGGACAAGGGCCTCTGTCCCTAGTAGTCCTCCTGAAGATAGGTCGTAGATGGGCTGGTAATGAAGCACGAGTTGGTCGTTCTCGATTGCGCCACGGAGTGCCTCTCGAATCGCTAGCTCTGACAGTTCAAGCGAGCGCACGGCCTCATTGTAAAAAGCAATACGGTCTCGCCCGTCCTTCTTCGCAACAAACATCGCAGAGTCGGCATTCTCAAGCAGATCGGTAGCCGAGTACGGATTGTCGTTAGAGGAGACTGCAATCCCGATGCTTACCGTTAGGTGTAAGTCCCTGCCGTTGTGATTAAACGGCTTTGAAAGATCGCGGCGCAGGCGATCCGCGAGTATTCGTGCCTCTTCCCATGAATCAATCTCGTCTGCACAGATAACAAACTCGTCTCCGTGGAGTCGCGCCAAGGAGTCTCCCGCACGAATCGCTAACTCCATGCGACGAGCCACCTCGCAGAGGAGGAGGTCTGCTCCACCATGCCCGATGGTGTCGTTTACATGCTTAAAACGGTCGAGGTCGCAGTAGAGAAGTGCGACGAGCCCGCCGGATCGCTGACTCCGATTTAGCGCTGACTCCAAACGATCTACGAACAAGACCCTGTTTGGGAGCGCAGTGAGGCTGTCGTGAAGCGAGCGCCGAGCTAGTTCTTGCTCGGCCAAATGCCTTGGGGTTACATCATGAAAATGGAGGATGATTCCTTCGATTAGGGGGTCATCGAATTTATTCAAGATAGATGCGTCTAGCCATCTCCATGTTCCATCTTTATGCAGCCCCTTTAGCTCTATTTGGCGCCTACCTTCGGGCTCCTCCGCAACGGCTGTGACAGCATCAATCCAGCGTTGTAGGTGATCAGGATGTAGGACCTGTCGCCATGTGAGCTCGGAAGCCAATTCGGCGCTCCAACCCATGACACGTTCGATTGATGGGCTTACGTAAGTGAGGTTCTGTCCGTCCCTGCCTATCACCATAACTACATCGGAGGCCTCTAAGAGCAGAGCTCCTAGTCTTGCCTCGCTCCGTGCTGCCTCGGCTCGCGCTTGTTCTCTAACGGATACATCGCGAAAGTGGAGGATTGTTCCTCCCGCAAAATCGCCGACATCTGGCCGCCACCACTCAGCCTCGAAGAATCTCCAAGTCTGGTCTTCGTGGAGGCCACGGATGATAATTGGGCCGGCATGGCCAGATTTCTCGGCGGCCTCGCGATACTCGAGCATTGACGCTACGTCGTCTGGGTGAATCCAATCGGCGGCCATTCGCCCGATAAAGGCCTCCGGAGATATCCCAAGCACATCTGCTATCGCCGGGCTTGCGTAGATAACGCCGTATTTGTGGTGCACCACGATCGCAGCATCTGATGAGTGGCTTAGAAGTTGCTCAAGAAAAGAACTCGAGTTGCTATCTATAATCTGAGGTTCGTCGTCGCTCAAGTTCGCCATGCTAATACCTCCCCGGCTACTGAGATCAGGGACTCCGTCTCTGAGAGGTCTATATCTCCTGGCCCCCACTGCTCAATTTTTACGGGAGCCTCAATCTGGGTGCCCATCTCTTGTATCGCAGCGGTTATTGCGTCCATTGGAGAACTGGTAATCACAGTTGCATGACGGCCGTGAATAGCTGCGATTAGGCCAATGGCAGCAGCTGCCCCCGGCCTACTCCAGGCCGGGACAATGATTGTGCCCGGCCTCTCCGTTGGGAAGGTTCGAGCGAACCAGAGCCCGAGCAGGCCAGGCTCTACTACTACGACTCCGCCTGGTGGTACGGAGCGCTTGACGTCCATGACGCAGCGAGCCGGGTGGCGTGGAGTTTGATTACTCAAGTAACCGGGCTGTGCGATATCTGCAATAGCAGTGAAGAGCGGTGGCTTCGTTAGAGATTCGAAATCCGCCGTTCTTCGCGCTATCGATAGCGTCTCAATTTGGAGTGGGTGGACGTGGAGCACCTCGCATCCAATGGCGTCATCAGGCGACTCGAGAGGATCAGCACCAATTGCGATAACAAGATCTAGATCATGAAAATTTAGGAGTTTGAAATCCTCTGCTTGTAGGCCGACGGTGCCCATGTGGAGAGGGTCGGCCCAATTGAATACACCCTTGGCCCCCCAAGTATTTGCAACCATCATCCCGGCTCTTCTCGCCATACTCGCGAGAGCCTCGATCTGATCAAACCGAAGAACCTCAGGACCAGCGAGCAATCCAAGCTTCGCGCCTTCTCGGATTGTGGGAGCATCTCTGCGCTCCCACAACGGAGGAGGGAGGTTGATGGCAAATGCAAGGGCCGCAGGAATCGGCGCGCCGATGAATAAATCGGCTACTTCACCCGAAACAGGGCGAAGAAGGTCACCTACGCTCTGTATCACCTGGCCCTAATTACTTTGGCTCAGCCGTGCGGACTTCATGCCTGCGTTATTCTAGTCATCTAAAGTAGGCCGAATGACCGGCGGTGAACTGCTCCACAAAATGCCTACTAGCCAAGAGGGGGTTACGAATCCCATCCAGGTTCAAGACCTCGCTCTTGATGGCAGATCTATTGGAGAACGCGGTTCGCGCACTCGCGACCGAATACTTGCGAGCACGGCATCAATTCTCGAGGCCGTAGGAATCAACGATCTAAGAGTCGTTGATATTGCGCGCTCCGTAGGTTGTTCTCCTGCGACGTTTTATCAGTATTTTCGCGACTCGTCCGATGCAGTGCTTGCACTCGCTGGGCAGGTTGGCGAGGAGACGATTCCGTTAGGTGCTGAGATGCGGGTTGATTGGCGTGGACCCGATGGTGCGGAGGCCGCTCGGCGCATGGTCGATGGATTTGTTAGATATTGGGATGCCCACCGCGCTGTGCTGCGCACTCGCAATCTCGCCGCTCAAGAAGGCGACCAGCGCTTCCGAGATGTTCGAAATCGCGCGCTGCGCCCGCTGACAGAAGGCCTTGCATCAATGATTAGCGAGTCTCCCGCTGGGGGGTCAAATGAACTCACGCCATATGCGGCAGCAGCGGCATTAGTTGCGATGCTCGAGCGAATGGCCGAGTTCCACTCTGACCTCGAGGGCTACGGGGTGTCACGCGACGACGTTGTTACGACGACTGCATTAATTATCCACTCAACTGTCACGCGTTGAGTGAATTCTTAAATTAGGTCGGAGGGGCGCGGCGCGCTGGGTGCGCTGTAAATTCGATATCTCTTCCGAGTGTGGCCTCGAGGACCCCGCGCTTGCGCCTCGCTCCCCAGATTTCGAGTTCTGGATCGAGTCTCGTGCTCAACCGAAACAGAATTAGAGATGGGTTAGAGCTGACCTGAATATCTGTAACCAATTGATGACGACTGCGGTCGAGTCCGTCTGCGATCCTTAGGATTCCAGTAAGAATCCTGCATTTCTGTAGGGCGTAACGGTCTAGGTCGCCGGTTCTTGAGTCGGAGCGAACCTCTCCTCGACGGTGCCACCTAACTAGGGCGACGATCATCGTTATCTCTGCTGGAGAGAAGCCCCGCAGTTCGCCGTGCCTTACAAGGTATGCAGCATGTTTCTCGTGACCCTCATGGGCAACGTGCTCGCCTATGTCGTGCAGGATCGCTGCGTACTCAAGCAGTTCGCGGTCCAGCAGATCTAATCCGTGAATGTCGCGAGTCGCGTCGAAACACTGCAGGGCAAGCTTTGAGACATGGAGTGAGTGTGCCTCAGGCCACGAGCACCGCCTAGCGAGTCCGAGTACGGAGCCTCTTCGAATCGACTGAAGTTCGCCTGTCCACTCTTCGGGTTCGTGCTGAGCAATTGCGTCGAGGACAATCCCCTCACGCAGTGCCCAGTCAGAGATTGTCAGCTCCTTGAGATTAAATACCTCAAATATCGAGCGCAGTACAACAGCTGCTGATGCAACTAGATCAACGCGCTTTAAGTCCATCCCCGGAATGTTTCGCCGCTCAGCCTGGGTTGATCTTGTAATCGATCGATATAGCGGGAGGAAATCTTCGAACGTAAATGAATACTGGTTCAGACTGTTCGGTGTTCCGCCGCTTGTGGTGGCCGCAACCATCGTTGCAAGAGCCTCGAATGATCCACTAGACCCAACCGCTAGCTGTGCTCCTAGATGCTCGACTTGTTTTGCAATTGGCGAGAGTAGCGAGATGCAGTGCTCACGCATTGACCTTCGAGCAGCATCGCTGAGCGGGTCCTTCTCTGCGTAGATCGCTGTTAGGCGCCCCACCCCGAGTCGCTCGCTAGCGGCAAACTGCATGCCGTTCTTGTCGCCGACCGCTATCTCTAGGCTTCCGCCGCCGAGGTCGAAGCAGATCGCTGGACCTGGATCAAGGACAACAGCTGCTCGAATCGCAGTAAAGATAAGGCGTGCTTCCTCTAGCCCATCGATTACGTCGACAACTACTCCAGCTTCAGCCTCGATGCGGTCCACGAGCGCTGGTCCGTTCTCTGCACTCCGAATCGCACTCGTTGCTTTAGCGTGTATCTCATCGGCTCCAGCGGCCTCGGCAAGCTTCCGGAATCTTCGTATAGCGGAGACCGCAGCATCAGCAGATGCTTTGGGGATCTCACCGAGGCGGGTGACGTCCTCGCCTAGGTGGAGCATTTCTTTCTCTCGAATCGTCGGAGCAAAGGTTCCGTCTGGGCGCACATCGGCAACCACAAGATGAAAGGAGTTGGACCCGAGGTCCATTGCTGCTATCCGCACCCTCTGACCGTACCGCTACTTGCTCCAAGAACGTCGGACCGGGGGTCTGCGATCTAGGCTGAGCAACATGTCGACGCTCATACTTCTTCGCCATGGACAAAGTGTTTGGAACCTCGAGAACCGATTTACAGGTTGGGTCGATTGCGACCTTACCGAGCAAGGGGAGTCCGAGGCCCAGCGCTCAGGGGCGGCACTGCGGGAGCACGGAATTCTCCCCGATATTCTCCACACCTCGCTACAGAAGCGCGCTATTCGAACCGCCGAGATCGCACTCCGTGAGGCCGACCTCCTGTGGATACCGGTTCAGCGTTCTTGGCGACTCAACGAGCGGCACTACGGGGCTCTGCAAGGTAAGGACAAGAAGCAGACAACCGAGGAGTTCGGGGCCGAGCAGGTAAAGCTCTGGCGTCGCGCGTACGACATTGCGCCTCCTCCTCTTGATTTCGACGATCCGGGGCACCCTCGCTTCGATCCTCGGTATGCATCGCTTCCAGTTGATGTGCTGCCGAGCTCTGAGTGTCTTGCCGATGTGCTCGAGCGGATGCTCCCGTATTGGTATGACGCGATAGTGCCCGACCTCGCCGAGGGGAAGAAGACCCTCGTTACTGCTCACGGCAATTCGCTAAGGGCACTTGTAAAACACCTTGATGGAGTCTCGGATGCAGAGATTGTTGAACTAAATATCCCGACTGGTCAGCCCTTGATTTACGAGCTCGACGAGCACCTAAATGTGCTGACGCGTGGTTACCTTGACCCTGAGGCTGCTGCGGCCGCTGCCGAGGGTGTCAAGAAACAAGCCGGTTAGCTCTGCTCTTAGTTCTTCGGCGGTCGAACATTTACAACAAGAGTAAATGTTGATTTCACTACCGGCTCGCCGCTCTTGAGGTCGCGCCAGTCTGTCTCTGTGACATAGAACTCGAGGCTGCCACCGTTTGATTTTGTCTTCTCGTAGACGTCTGTGATGGTTGTAGTGCCCTTCAGCACATCCCCTACACGCGGCCAACGCGTGTAAGTGAAGCCTTGCTCTCCATGAAGGATCGCTCTACCTGCTCCTCTGAGCCTCTCAATTGGAAGGCCAGGCGTTCCCTCCTGCTCAACTGCTCCCCAGAAGTGCATGACGAAAGGGTAAGTAGGCGGAACAGGAGCCAAGTCAGAGTCGTAGATCGGGTCGTCATCAAGTAGAGCCTGAGCAAATACTTTTACGGGGCCACGTTCGATTCGAACCGTCTGGCTGCCTGTCTCTTGGCCAATTAACTCAATCAGCGCCATAGCGTTCTCCTCTGGGGGAAATATTTTGGTGGACAGGTTTTTGGTGGAGATGGTTTTTGGTGGAGATGGGTTTTGGTATAGCCGGTGTCCGTATTGGACCCTCTGTGTAGTTCAAAGAGTTCCCGAGGATAACCCCGCGGAGGTGGGGGAGCCTAACTTGGGCTGCTGAGTCCAACCTTGGAGCCCCTCTCTCTGTAAGGCTCGGGGAGTGCGCGTAACTTTTCTAGGCCATGTAGGTATGTATGTTGAGACTGAGGGTGGGTCGGTCCTATGCGACCCTTGGTTCAACCCTGCATACTTCGCGTCATGGTTTGTCTTTCCTCGCAATGATGGCCTCGATGTCTCTGCGTTTCTGAAACCGGATTTCCTCTATATCTCTCACCTCCACCACGATCACTACGACCCTGAGTGGTTGATTGAGAACGTCGATAAGTCGACAACGGTCTTGCTCCCAGAGTTTCGAGTGAACCATCTCAAGGAAGCTCTCAGAGAGTGCGGGTTCTCAAATTTTATTCAGACCAAGCACGGAGTCAAGCATGATCTCGGCGGTCTAGAGATAGCGATTCTGGCGATGACTGCACCAGCTGACGGACCTGCAGGCGACTCCGCAATTGTCATTGCTGACTCCACTGCTCGAATCCTGAATCAGAACGATTCACGCCCGCGTGATGCAGATGAAGTTAGAGACCTCGGTCCATATGACGGACATTTCACCCAATTCTCGGGTGCAATTTGGTATCCGATGGTCTACGACTTTGATGCTGCTGAGATGGAGCTACTTGGACGGCGCAAGCGAGCTGATCAAGAGACACGTGCGCTCGCATATATCCGAGATGCAGATGCAGCATTCGTCTTCCCATGTGCAGGCCCGCCCTGCTTCCTCGACGAATCGTTATTCAATCTCAACGATTTTGACTCTGATCCATCCAATATTTTTCCGGATCAACCTACGTTTCTGGAGTATTTGAAGCAGAACGGGATTGAGGGTGGGAGGCTCGTTGTCCCTGGCAGCGTGATCACTCTTGATGGAGCAGACTGCAGCGTTCTGCACCCTGGTGGAGATGCGTCTCCCGATGCGATCTTCTCTGATAAGCGGGCTTACCTAGAGAAATACCGGGCTGATCAAGAATCATTTCTACGCAGCACACTTAGCGCTCTTCCTAGGCATCGTTACGACGTCCTTAAGGAGCTAAGTGCGTGGTGGGGACCAGTTCTCGAGACTGCGCCGCTTACGCGCTCTGGTGTTGGGTCGCCAATCTTGTTGCGCCTCACCGACGAACTCGATTCGAAGGGCCCTCCGCTTGACGTAGTAATCGACTTCCCTGCCGGAGTTGTTAGGGGCGCTTTGCCCGATGATGTTTACT
>Ga0194043_1001790_pt1 | contig 12035 bp, 5 predicted proteins | sample JunL4415m_MetaG_FD_161274 | JGI IMG/M metagenome (GOLD analysis project Ga0194043, IMG submission 161274) | Anoxic zone freshwater microbial communities from boreal shield lake in IISD Experimental Lakes Area, Ontario, Canada - Jun2016-L442-15m | ecosystem: Environmental > Aquatic > Freshwater >...
GCCGCCGTGTTTGCGCCAGTTATAGGTCCAGTACAGCAACTGCTCGTAACGGGCGGCTGCGCGTTCACCGCTTGCGTTGATCTGATTCATGTCTTTCCAACGCGAGATCCCCAGCGAGCTGGTGATGGTGTCGTAGCCATGCTCGTAGGCATACAGAGCGGTACGCTCAAAGCGCATATCAAAACACTGTGTGCAGCGTTCGCCGCGCTCGGGCTCGTTTTCAAGCCCTTTAATCCGTTCAAACCAATTGTCGACGTCGTAGTCAGCATCAATCATGCGGATGCCGTGTTTTTCGGCAAACCTGATGTTTTCATTCTTTCGGATTTCGTATTCTTTAACGGGATGAATGTTGGGATTATAAAAAAAGATATCGTACTGAATCCCGGCAGCCAGCATGGCTTCCATGACTTCGCCCGAGCAGGGCGCACAGCAAGAGTGCAGTAGCACCTTGGTTTTGCCTTCGGGCAATGAAAAGCTAGGGCGTAGAGCGTCGGGCACGATCCAATCCAATTTTTTAAAAATGTCTAGAGGCGACACTTGAACGTTAAGAAAAGGTGTCCAGTGGTGACGCCCCGAATATCACGAGTGTGTAGGGGTGACGCACATTCTGGTCAATAATTGACAAGTTTAACAAGAAGTGCGACCGATCTCTTACTTTGACGCAGACGGGAAGATGCTTGCTTTGCAGAGGGTGAGAGGCCTCGCAGTTAGAGTCTGGCTTCCCGCGGCTTACTGTGATCCAGTGGTCTGGGATGCCTCGCCTAAAACCACCTTCCACAACTCTTGCACGGCGAGACGCTCTGCAGGCAGCTCGTCATGCGCGACGCGCGCTTTGTCTGCGCCTTGCAAACGCACTTCGTGCTGACGCCGTCGCAAGTTGCGGTAGGCGTCGCTGGCGCGCTGCGCTAACGCAATGGGGATGAGTCCAGCATTGCCAGCAAGCTGTAACAACGCAATATTGCCTAAATTCTTGAGCAGCTCTGGATGTTGGCCCGCATGCACCAGAATCAAATACTGCGTGACAAACTCTAGATCCACCATGCCACCGTGGTCGTGCTTCAGATCAAACAGGGCAGTGGTGTTTGGATGGCCTGCTGTCATTTTGTCGCGCATCGAGCGCACTTGTTGTGCAAAAGGAGTGGGTGCCCGCGGACGTTTTAAAATTTCGTGTCGGATTTGCTCAAAGCTCACGCCGACGCGCTGATTGCCTGCAGAAAAGCGCGCGCGAGTCAGCGCCTGATGCTCCCATGGCCAGGCGTGACTTTGCTGGTATTGTTTGAAAGATTCGAGCGAGGTGGCCAGCAGGCCCGAATCGCCATCGGGCCGCAGGCGCAGGTCGATGTCGTAGAGCCGGCCTGAAGACGTCATGGTCGATAGCCACGAGGTCAGTCGTCGCGCAAGTTTCGCATAAAGCTCTGGCGCATCGTCGCGGGGGTCATCGTATAAATAGACAAGATCCAGATCAGAAGAATAGCCAAGCTCTTTGCCGCCTAAGCGTCCGTAAGCAATGATTGCGAATTGTGGCTCAACCTCGCAGCCAGCGGCATCAGGCAGACACACCTGCGGCCAGACTCTCACCAAGGCCTCTTGTAAAAGAGTGTCAGCCAAGGCCGACAATTGATCGGCTAAACGCTCAACCGTTAGGATCCCTTGAAGATCTTGCGCTAACAGTTGGAAGCTGACCTGTCGTTGAGTATCGCGCATCAGGTTCATTTGTTGTTCGATATCAAACGAGCCGTCGGGCAAAAGACATGCATCAAGGTCTTCGTGCATCGCGGCTGCCACGCGAGCTATATCCAACGGCTCCATTAAGGTGGACCAGGCGATCAGGCTATCGAGTACCAACGGATGTTGAATGACGTATTGCGCGGCCCACGGGCTTGCCGTCATCATGCGAGCGATACGCGCCATTGTTTCTGGATATTCGGCAAGTAACGCTAGATAAGCGCCGCGCTGCGCGACCGTTTCAATTAAATCCAAAAGTCTCAAGGCCGCCGTCAACGGCTGCGTGGTGTGTTGGGCTGCGATCAACGCCAGGGGCAGTAACGTGTCGATACGGTTACGACTCGAGGTCGATAAAGCCCGAATTCGATGACCCTCCAAAAACGTATCGACCCGCGACGCCAAGGCCGCAGAGTGCTCGCCAAACGCAAGTATGCTGGCTTCAAGCGATAGAGTTGGTGCCGATTTTTCTTGTAGTTCGCGTTCGGCCTCATTGTAGCCATCACCTAAGCCGGCAATCCGAAACGAATCGCGAAAGGTTTCGGCAACAAAGAGACGGTGTTTGGCCAAGGTCTGTTCAAACTCTGACAGTGATAAACGCATAGCTCTCGCGAGTTCGCCCAGACGCTCGCGCTGCGCGGGCAGTTGATGTGTCTGCTCGTCTTCGGCGTACTGCAACGCATGTTCGGTACGTCGCATAAAATGATAGGCTTGCGCTAATTGTTCGGCGGTTGCGTTTGGTATCAGTGCCGCGCGGGTTTGCGCCTCAAGCGCGGGCAATAATCCTCGCTGCTGCAAGGCGGGCATGCGTCCGCCTTTGATCAGTTGCACTAATTGCACAACAAACTCAATTTCTCTAATTCCACCTTCGCCCAGCTTGATGTTAAGTTGTGTCTCTAAGCCTGGGCGAGTTAGAGATTTTCGCTGTAAATCTAAGCGGATGCGCTCACGAAGGGTACGCAGTGCAGCCAAGGTACTAAAGTCAAAGTATTTTCGATATACAAAGGGTTGGCGTAGGCTTTCAAACTGCCGCTCTTGAGTGGTTGAGTCACTGTCATCAAACGCGCGAGCGGGTATCACTCGTGCCTTGAGCCAAGCATAACGCTCCCATTCGCGACCCTGTGTAAACAAATACTGTTCAAACGCGTCCAGGCTCCAGGCCAGCGGACCCGCATCGCCATCTGGGCGCAGGCGCAAATCGGTTCTAAAGACCTGCCCGTTGGCGTCAAGCTCTGAGAGCACGGGCATCATGCGTCTTGTCAGACGACCATAAAACTCGTGATAGCTCAATGGCCTGGGGCCCTCGGTTTCGCCTTCCTCGTTGTAAAGCATAACCAAGTCAATGTCTGACGAAACGTTTAGTTCGGCGCCCCCGAGTTTCCCCATGCCAATGATCAACATTTCTTGTGGGAGGCCAGTCAGTGCGTCTTTGGGTCGACCATGTAGGGCAATCATGTCGTGCATGATCGTTCGATAGGCCTGTTCGATGCAACGATCTGCCAGGGTGGTCATGGTACCAACCACCTCATCGAGTGTGGCGAGCCCTGCAAGATCCCGGACCATGAGTAAAAAAAAGGTTCGCTTACGCAAGGCACGAAGTACTTGACGACCAGCGCGAAAACGCTGGATCGCTTTGCGTCAGACGACGTAACGATCCAGACCAGGCGAGGGCAGAAGAAAAATCAGATTCAGACATACTTTGAGGGCTAGGACGCCGCCTCATCACGGGAAGAGGGCGGCTTGGGCGACAAGCTTGCACAATACCCTATAGAATAGGTCTTCACAAAATCCTTTTAATTCGTCTGCTTTGCGACCCGTCAAATATTTATTGCGCCTTGCGCTTTTGAGTCTGCTGCTGCTTTATTTTGCAGCCGCTGCGACGATGTTGACGGTGCGTTATTGGGTGTTGCCGCGTATTAACGATTGGCGCCCGCTCATCGAGCAGCAGATTTCCACTGCCTTGGGCACTAAAGTGTCAATCGCAAATATTTCGGCAGATTGGTCCGGGCTCAATCCAACCCTTGCAGTGCGCGACCTTGCTGTCAACGATGTCAATGGCGACGTGTTGATACAAATGCCTGAGGCGTTTGCCCTAGTGTCCTGGCGCAGTCTCTTGGATCTCGAACTGCGTCTCAGTCGCTTAGAAGTTAAAGGCATCGATTTGTCAGCGACGCGTCATGGCGACGGAAGCGTGTCTATTGCAGGTCAACGCCTTGAGCCCCATACCAACGAGCAACTTAAGCTAGACCGTGACACCTTGGCTGTGCGCTGGCTCTGGGATCAGGGTGAAATCGTCATTCGCGAGGCGAGCTTTCGCTGGCTTGACCAGTTGCGCGAGGCGCCTGAATTAAACCTGTCCCAAATCGATGTGCGCTTGAGCAATAGCTTGTTTCGTCACGAGCTACGGTTGACCGCAGCGTTGCCCGAGTCGGTGGGTAAGCGTATTGAGTTCGTCATGCGAACTGAAAACATTCTGAGTCAAATCGCGCCTGGATCGACGCGCGAAGCTGAAATTTTTATTGAGCTTCAAGACGTGCATCTTGCAGGCTTAGCGCCCTGGGTCGATATGCCAGCGGTCTCCGGAAACATCGCTGCGCGTGCCTGGATCGATGTGCAGAACGGGCTCCTGGGCCAAACAACACTTGAGGTTTCAGCAAAAAAAATCGCCGCGCCTCTAGTCCTGAATGGCCAACCTGCACTTTTTGCACAGACCGGCCAACTCAGGTTGACGGGTTGGCTCGCCGACTTGTTACCTGAAGGGCACTGGCCTGTCTTGGCACGCAGTCTTGGTCAGCAAGGCCTCACACTAAGTGCGACGGCCTCTGAACTGAAGCTTGAGAGTGCCCTGTTTGAGCCGCCTACGCTTGAACTTGGCGAGGTCACGGCGCGTGCAAAAGTGTCTAAAAATGCGACGGACATGCTCGTCATAAATTCGGCACAAGTTGACCTGAAGTCGGGCGAGCTTGCTGCACAGTTACAGGGGGCGTGGGTGTCGGCAGGAGCGAACCGAGCTGGGCAAGTGGATATGACGGGGTTGATCGCTAAAGCGCCTGCTAACAAACTTCATCAGTATGTGACTACGTTTGCGCCCCCTGAGGCGCGTCAGTTTTTGCGTTCTGCTATCACGCAAGGGCAACTCACTCAAACGGCTGTGACGCTCAAAGGTAACCTTGACCATTTTCCTTTTAATCAAGGGGGCGTGTCAGGTGTGTTCCGGGTTGAGGGTCAGTACAGTGGGCTGAATGTTGATTACGATCCGATTCGCTCAGGGCAGCCTCACTGGCCTGCACTGACGCAGGCTCAGGGCACGGTTCTACTAGACAAATTGTCTTTGAGTCTGAGTGCGTCTCGCGCACTAATGCTTGATCCCAATGGCGATCGTGTGCAGGTGAGTCAACTTGCGCTCAAGGTTCCTGACTTTGAACTGCAGCCTGAACTTTCGCTGGATGGGGTGCTGGATGGTCAAGCGAAAGCCTTCCTGTCCGTCTTGCGCGCAGCGCCGTTGCCCAGCGCGCTCAAACCCACCCTCGAGCGCCTTGAGGTTGATGGTTTGTTAACAGTGCCTTTGTCGCTCAAGATTAAGCTAGGCAGCGATCAGATTCCACAGGTCAAAGGTCGAGTCAACCTTGCGGATAGCACAATTAGAGTTGGGGCCGATTTTCCTGCCCTTGAGAGGGCTCGAGGAGTGCTCGAGTTTTCTGAGCAGTCCGTACGCACCGATAACTTGAGTGTTCAGTTTTTAGGCGGCGAATCGTTGCTGCGCGGTGCCTGGGGCGAAAGCGCCCAAAGCGTGCAAGCAGAGGGCTCGATCACGGTCGCAGCACTGAAAGAGTTAGCGGGCGCTAAAGCGTTATTGCCGTTCACTGGGCAGGCTCGCTATCAGGCGCGACTCGCACCGACAAAAGACCGGGGTTACGAGGCCGTAGTGAGTTCAACACTTGAAGGTCTGGCAGTGAACCTGCCCGCGCCCTTGGGCAAGGCGCCTCAAACACGCGCGTCAGCGACGGTTCGCTGGACAGCGACGCCGGTTAAAAACGATTTTCGCGAGACCTTGTCGGTGAGTGTGACCAACCTGCTCAGTGGCCGCTTTGAACGGCCTGCCGGTGCCCGGCCTTCTCCCTATTTTTCGCGTGCTGCGATTGCGATGGGCGAGACTCTGCAACTACCTTCTAGTGGCTTGGCACTTGATCTTAAGCTCGACCGCGTCGACTTTAGCGATTGGAGCAATTTGTTTGAGCAAGTGACTCAAGAACCTAAACGTGCGTCAAAAGCAGAGTTCAGAGTGTTTCCGAGTTTGGCGACGGCACGGCTGCGTTCGCCGCACTTTATTTTGTCTGATCTAACGTTCACGGATCTGGACCTTACAGCAACACAAGACGGCTCTAATCAGTGGGCTGCTCGGATCATGTCAAAAGAAACCGAAGGAAGCGCCGCCTGGCATGCCGCGGCTGGTGCGCTCGACGGACGTATTCAGGCAAGGTTTTCAAAGCTGACTCTTGGGGCACCCGATAATGGGCAAACCGAAGCGTTGAAGATCGATGTGATTGAAACACAGCGCTGGTCTGATATTCCGGCAATCGATCTCACCATTGACGACTTCACGTTGTACGGCAGCCAATTAGGTAGGTTACGCCTCATTGGCTCTAATCAACAACGCACTGAACTCTGGAACATCGAAAAACTCGCTATTCAGAGTGCGGCTGCTACGACCACTGCAACCGGCCAATGGCGCCTAAAGGGACCCACGCGTGGCGTACGGCTAAACGCAGATATCGTTATTAGTGACTTTGGCCAATTCTCAACACAAATGGGACATCCCGAGCGAGTCAAGGGTGGCAGTGGCACGATTCAAGCGCAAATCGATTGGGTGAATTTCCCGTGGGTGTATAGCTATCAGGGCTTGAATGGTTCTGCCAAAGTCGACTTTAAAAACGGTGTGTTCGAGCATGTGAACTCACGCAGCGCTCGACTCTTAGAGCTCTTGTCGCTTCAGTCCCTGCAAAGGATCTTGAGCTTCAATTTTAGGCCTGGCAATGAATTTAAAGACGGTTTTCCCTGGAGTGCGTTGGCCGGAAGTTTTGTGTTCACCAAGGGCGTAGTCGACACCAAGGATTTGACCATTAGTAGTCCGATTGCAAGTATTTTATTAGTGGGCAAATCGGATCTGGACAAAAAGCTGTGGGATATGGAGGCCGACGTCAGGCCGCAGTTCGATATGAGCGGTGCGGCACTCGCGACCGCCTTTGTGGTTAACCCTATCGCAGGTTTAAGTGCCTTAGTTACGCAGTTTTTGTTGCGTAATCCAATTGAGAAGGCAATGACTGTTAAATACTCTGTCACTGGCCCTTGGGATGATCCCAAACTTGAACTACGCGGAGCACCCGAACCAGCGTCAACGCCTAAGCGCGCCTCCCCTAGTCCGGCAAATTAGCAGCGTGAATAGCGCTTGCCTGCCATAGCTAACACTTCCCTCGCTTTGACAAACTAGCAGTGCTTCGCTGGCTTAGCGCTTCATTAACTCAAAAAACTCATTGTTGTTCTTGGTTGAACGCATTTTATCCAAGATGAATTCCATCGATTCGACGTCATCCATGTCGTGAATAAATTTACGTAGCACCCAGACTTTTTGCAACAAATCGGGCTTGATCAGTAGCTCTTCGCGACGGGTGCCAGACTTGTTCAAATTGATGGCCGGGTAGACGCGCTTTTCAGCCAAACGACGCTCAAGGTGAATTTCCGAGTTACCGGTACCTTTGAACTCTTCGTAAATGACTTCGTCCATGCGGCTGCCAGTTTCAATCAAGGCGGTGCCAATGATGGTCAGTGAACCACCTTCTTCAAGGTTACGTGCGGCACCAAAAAAGCGCTTAGGCCGTTGCAGTGCGTTGGCGTCGACGCCACCAGTTAGCACCTTGCCCGAGGCCGGCACTACCGTGTTGTAAGCGCGCGCTAGGCGAGTAATCGAGTCCAACAAAATCACAACGTCTTTTTTCATTTCGACTAGGCGCTTAGCCCGTTCGATGACCATCTCAGCAACTTGAACGTGACGGGTCGCGGGCTCGTCAAAGGTCGATGCCACAACTTCACCGCGCACGGTACGTTGCATCTCGGTGACTTCTTCTGGTCGCTCGTCGATCAGCATGACGATCATGACCGCATCAGGGAAGTTGTCAGTGATGGCGTGAGCGATATGCTGCATCATCACTGTTTTACCCGACTTCGGGCTTGCAACGATTAGGCCGCGCTGTCCCTTACCAATTGGTGCAAAGATATCAAGAATACGACCGGTCAGGTTTTCTTCACTTTTGATATCACGCTCGAGGGGCATGACTTTATCGGGATGCAGCGGAGTCAGGTTCTCAAACATGATGCGGTGTTTGATTGCCTCAGGCGCATAGCCATTGACCTTGTCGACTTTCACCAACGCAAAATAGCGCTCGCCATCTTTAGGGGTGCGAACCTCGCCCTCAATCGAATCGCCAGTGTACAAATTAAAGCGACGAATTTGTGAGGGCGAAATATAAATATCGTCGGTACTGGCCAGATACGAGGTGTCGGGCGAGCGTAAAAAGCCAAACCCATCGGGTAAGACCTCTAGTACGCCATCGCCAAAAATTTGTTCGCCTTGTTTAGCCCGCTTTTTCATGATGGCAAACATCAACTCTTGTTTGCGTAAGCGACTAGCGTTTTCGATTTCGAGGCCTGCGGCCATTTCGAGCAGCTGCGAAACGTGCTGCGCCTTCAGTTCGTTCAGGTGCATTGATGTCAGTGTAAAAAATTACTTCAAAATAGAAGAGGAGGGGGGAAAGAACAGGTTTGGTAAACGAACAGCCCGCCTTAAGCGAAGCCAGTGGCGAGCCACGAAGGGGCTCGCGCGTGACGGCATCTTAGATCGCGCTGTCTAACCATGCGGTTAGTTGTGCTTTTGACAGAGCGCCGACTTTGGTGTCAGCGACTTTGCCATCTTTAAATAACATTAAGGTTGGAATACCGCGAATGCCAAAGTTACCGGCAGTCGCCTGATTTTCGTCAACATTGAGTTTGGCCACGGTCATTTTGCCGGCGTATTGCGTCGCAACTTCTTCAAGCATTGGGGCGATTTGCTTGCAAGGGCCGCACCAGGCTGCCCAGTAATCAACCAATACGGGTTGTGAAGATTTGATGACGTCCGCGTCAAAGCTGGCGTCGCTCACGTTTTTGATGTGTTCGCTCATGGTTTTTCTCTGAGAGTGATCGGTCTGGCAAATTTGGGATATTTTTTGCTTTTACATTCGGCAATGCCGTTCGGCAAACTTGGCCGAAACTGCAAGGGATCAACTTTTTGGATCCTTGGTGGCTTGCGTCGCCATCTGTCTTAACTGCATTAAAGCATAACATCCCCCGATTTTGCTAACTTTGCGGTGTTTGGCGCTCAAACGACCGTGCAGAATAACAACTCGAGGCCAAAGCAGAGCTCGCCGACTAGGCCCACCATGCAGTGCACGAGCACAGTTTAGGCCCCGTTTTACCTTTGAAACTGCCTGCTTCTGCATTTTCCGTAAAATGGCGCATCTTTTATTGCATTTGGGGATCTCTTGAGTACTAAGTCTTACAACGAGTCATCGATTCGGGTGCTGAAAGGCCTTGAACCCGTGCGCCAGCGGCCTGGCATGTACACCCGCACCGAGCACCCGCTTCATATTATTCAAGAGGTTCTCGATAATGCGGCCGATGAGGCCTTGGCCGGTTTTGGTAAGCATATTCAAGTCACCTTACACACTGACGGTAGCGTGACTGTTGAAGACGATGGGCGAGGAATCCCAGTGGGCTTGCACCCTGAAGAAAAAGCCCCCGTGGTCGAACTTGTGTTTACGCGACTGCACGCTGGCGGAAAATTCGACAAAAAAGGGGGGGGCGCCTACGCCTTCTCGGGCGGTTTGCACGGGGTCGGTGTTTCGGTCACCAACGCGCTGTCAAAGCGGCTTGAGCTAGTGGTGTGGCGCGAGGCGGCTGCACACCGTATGGTATTTGCCAACGGCGATGTTCTCGAGCCGCTTGCCGTGGTCCCCGAACTCAATCGCAAAAAGTCTGGCACGCGGGTACGCGTGTGGCCAGACAACAGTTTCTTTGACTCTGGGGTCATCCCTCTTAATGAGCTGATGCACTTGCTGCGCAGCAAAGCCGTGTTGATGGCGGGGGTCAAAGTCACCCTCGTCAACGAAAAAATCGGCGATACACGCAACTGGCAATATGAGGATGGCTTGGCAGGCTACTTGTCTGAGGCTCTTGATGGTCATGAATTGCGCGTGCCGATGTTTCAAGGCGAGCAGTTTGCGCTGGCCGATCACGAAAGCTTTGCACAAGGTGAGGGGGCTCAGTGGGTGGTTGTTTGGGCCGATGAGGGTAACGTGGTGCGTGAGTCCTATGTGAACCTGATCCCTACTCCCGCAGGGGGCACCCATGAAGCCGGCCTGCGCGAAGGTTTATTCAGCGCCGTCAAAGGCTTTGCCGAATTGCATAGCCTGCTGCCCAAAGGCGTCAAACTTTTGCCTGAAGATGTTTTTGCCCGTGCAAGCTTTGTGTTGTCTGCCAAAGTGCTCGACCCGCAGTTTCAAGGGCAGATCAAAGAGCGGCTCAATAGTCGTGACGCCGTGCGTCTGGTGGGTGGTTTTGTTCGCACCTCACTCGATCTTTGGTTAAACAGCAACGTCGAGTACGGTAAAAAACTAGCTGAACTCGCCATCCGACAAGCGCAGGCGCGGGCCAAGTCTGCGCAAAAAGTTGAAAAGCGTAAAAGTTCGGGTGTGGCCGTGTTGCCCGGTAAGCTCACTGATTGTGAATCGTCTGATTCCTCGCGCACTGAAGTCTTTTTGGTTGAGGGTGATTCGGCAGGTGGCTCAGCCAAAATGGGTCGCGATAAAGAATTTCAGGCAGTCTTGCCCTTGCGCGGTAAGGTCTTGAACTCTTGGGAGGTCGATCGTGATCGTCTGTTTGCCAATAACGAAATTCACGATATTGCGGTGGCAATTGGCGTTGATCCGCATGGCCCCAAAGACACGCCTGATCTGTCGGGGCTGCGCTACGGTCGTATCTGCATTCTGTCAGATGCTGACGTTGACGGCTCGCACATTCAAGTTTTGTTGCTCACTCTGTTTTACAAGCATTTTCCGCGACTCGTTGAATTAGGTCATGTGTATGTGGCGCGTCCCCCCCTGTTTCGCGTTGACGTCCCCGCTCTAGGCAAACGCCCAGCCCGAAAAATTTATTGCCTAGACGCCGGCGAGCTTGAGGTGGTCCAAGACAAGCTGCGCAAAGAGGGTGTGCGAGAGGGCTCTTGGGATATCAGTCGCTTTAAAGGGCTGGGTGAAATGAGTCCGGTACAACTCTGGGAAACCACCATGAATCCAGACACCCGTCGGATGTTGCCGGTTGGCTACGGGGCGCTCGCGCCCGCAGACACCACTGCGATGTTTGACATGCTGATGGGTAAAGGCGAATCGGGTGCGCGTCGTACTTGGCTCGAAGATAAAGGTAATCTTGCAGAGGTTGATATTTAAATGACTGACGGTACTCAACCTGGTTTGTTTGATCAAAAAGATGATAGTGAATCCTTAACGCTTGGTCTGTATGCCGAGCAGGCGTATCTTGACTATGCGGTTTCAGTGGTGCGTGGGCGTGCCTTGCCGGATGTCGGTGACGGACAAAAACCCGTGCAACGTCGTATTTTGTACGCGATGCAGGCGATGGGTCTGCAATCGGGTGCCAAGCCAGTCAAGTCTGCGCGTGTGGTCGGTGATGTGCTGGGTAAATATCACCCGCACGGGGATCAGGCCGCGTACGACGCCTTGGTGCGGATGGCGCAACAGTTCACCTTGCGTTACCCCCTGATCGATGGCCAGGGTAATTTTGGTTCGCGCGATGGCGATAATGCCGCGGCGATGCGCTACACCGAGGCCCGACTGACGCCTTTTGCTCGCCTGCTGCTCGACGAGCTCGACGAGGGCACGGTTGATTTCGTGCCGAATTACGACGGTAGCCATCAAGAGCCTGACATGTTGCCCGCACGCCTGCCCGTGATGTTGCTCAACGGTGCCTCCGGGATTGCAGTGGGTATGGCCACAGAAATCCCTTCGCATAACCTGCGCGAGATCGGGCAGGCCTGTGTTGCGCTCATTAAGCAACCCAACTTAGCGGATGCAGCTCTATTTGAAATGGTGCCAGGCCCTGACTTTGCAGGCGGCGGACAAATCATTACTGCCGCGGCAGACATTGCCCAAATTTATCAAACAGGTCGCGGTTCAATCAAGGCGCGCGCGCGATGGCAGTTTGAAGAG
>Ga0194043_1001792_pt1 | contig 12017 bp, 10 predicted proteins | sample JunL4415m_MetaG_FD_161274 | JGI IMG/M metagenome (GOLD analysis project Ga0194043, IMG submission 161274) | Anoxic zone freshwater microbial communities from boreal shield lake in IISD Experimental Lakes Area, Ontario, Canada - Jun2016-L442-15m | ecosystem: Environmental > Aquatic > Freshwater >...
ACTATCACCAGAAGTACTTCGAGAAGCACGGCCGCAGGCCCCCCGGCCCGTCAGATCGCGCAGCCGAAGCGGCCGTGCTTCTCGAAGTACTTCTGGTGATAGTCCTCGGCCGGCCACCATTCCGGGGCCGGCGCGACGGCGGTGACGATGGGCCGGCGCAAGCGCCCCTCCGTTTGCAGAGCCCGGATCGCGGCGCGGGCCGCCTCTTCCTGCTCGGCCGTGTGGAAGAAGATCGCCGAGCGGTACTGGTCGCCCACGTCCGGGCCCTGGCGGTCCATCTGCGTGGGATCGTGCATGCCGAAGAACGCGGCGAGGAGCTGCTCGTAGGTGATGCGCTCGGGGTCGTACTCGAGGCGCACGGCCTCGGCGTGACCGGTGCCATGCGAGCAGACCTGCTCGTACGTCGGGTGCGGCGTGGAGCCGCCCGTGTAGCCGACCTCGGTGCGGGTGACGCCGTCTACCTGCGCGAAGCGTTGCTCGACGCCCCAGAAGCAGCCGGCCGCGAGTGTCGCGATGGCCATCGTGTCGCCTTTCCGCCGGTGTCGCGCGCACTCTGTGCGCGCCTTGCGGGAGGATGATTCCCGCAAAGGCGGAACGACACTCACGGCGCACAGCGGCGCGCCGCCCGCGGGCGGCGCGCAGTCCGAGGCTACGCCCGCTGCGCGCCCTCAAGAACGCCGGGCGGCCGTGACCGGCGCCGCTGTTCGAGCATGCGCATGTGCCGGCGGTTGCGCGGCTCGCGCCACCACATGCGCGCGTACCACCAGCACCAGCCGTACTCGAGCATCCGGTCGTAGCTGCGCTGCTTACGCGTGACTGCCCACGAGGCGAACTTCGCCACGGGGCGCTCCGCATGGAAGAAGCGCCGCTGGGCGCGCAGCACCTCGCGCTGCAGCTCCGCGGCGCTCATCTGCTTTGGTTCGAACACCACGTGCTGCGCGTCGTACAGATACCACTCCTTGGTGATGATGCGGCCCTGGGCGTCGAGGTCGTTGAACTGCCGGGTGCCGGGCAGCGGCGTGAGGATGTTGAGCATGACCGTGTCGATGTGGTTCTTGAGGGCGAACGTGACCGTGTCACGCACGGAGCTGGGCGTGTCGCTGTCGGCGCCCAGCACGAACATGCCGTGGCTGCGGATGCCGTAGTCGTGCAGCACCTTGATGGAATGCTCGATGTCGCCGACGGTCTGCGACTTCTCGAAGTGGTCCAGCGTCTCCTGGTTGACCGACTCGAGGCCGAGGGCGACGAAGTCGGCCCCCGAGGCCCGCATGAGCTCCAGCAGCTCCTTGTCGCGCACCACATCGGTGCGCACCTGGGCGCCCCAGGGCATCACGAGGCCTTCGTCGATCATCAGCCGCAGCAGCTTCTTGAGACGCTTCTTGTCGGCGGCGAAGTTGTCGTCGTAGAAGAAGATCTTCCTGGGCTTCTTCTCTTTGATCTCCGCCACGACGCTCTCGGCGCTGCGAAAGCGATACTTGCGCCCGAACATCGCCGTCACCGAGCAGAAGTTGCAGGCGAAGGGGCAGCCCCAGCTTGTCATGATGGGCATGTGCGAGAGGCGCTCGTTGCCGACGATGAGCGTGAGGTCGGGGAACGGCAGGGTGTCGAGGTCGGCGCAGCGCTCGTGCAGCTCGTTGTGCACGGAGCGCCCGTCGCGACGAAACGAAAGGCCGGTGACCGACTCGAGCTCGCGCTTGCCCTGAAGGACTTCGACGAGCTCCGCCATGATCGTCTCGCCGCCCTCGCCGCGGGCCACGTAGTCGGCGTGCTCCAAGGCCTCGTCGGCCATGAAGGTGACGTGCGAGCCGCCGACGATCACCGGGATGCGCCGTCGCCGCAGGCCGTCGGCGATCGCGTAGGTGGCAGGGGTGGTGGAGGTGGTGCTCGACAAGCCGACGAGCTCGGCGGTGTGCACGTCGTCCCAATCGATGGGCGCCAGCTGCGGGTTATAGATGCGCACATCGTGGCCGAGCTGTTTGAGCCTTGCCCCGATCATGGGGAGGCCGAGCCGCACAAAGTACGAGTGCGACCACAGGTGCATGCTGGGGGCGTCGGGCTCGATAAGACGGATCTTCATGAGCCTCCTTTGGATGTGGCTGCGACCGCGGCGCGGCGAGACTGGCCGGCTACGCGCTGCCGCTAGAGGATATGGCCTTTCACGTTGCAGGACAAACGGAGCTCGCGGCGCACGTCGTCGCGCGGCGGCCGGCCTGGGCGGCTCGCGGGCGCCGCGTCTGATACCGTGGTCGCCGACACCCCGACCACGCGAGGGACCATGCGCATCGACTTCGACATGCCCGTCGACCGCACGGGCACGGCCAGCTTCAAGTGGGACAGGTACCCCGAAGGCGTTCTGCCTCTCTGGGTGGCCGACATGGACTTCGTCTCGCCGCCGGCCGTGGTGGCGGCGCTGCGCGAGCGCGCCGCCCACGGCGTCTTCGGCTACGCGCTGGTCCCCGACTCGCTGATCGACGCCGTCAGCTCGCATCTGCTTGCCCAGTACGGCTGGAGCATCGCGCCCGAGTGGCTGGTGTGGCTGCCCAGCGTGGTGCCAGGGCTCAACCTCGCCTGCCGGGCGTTCGCCGGGCCCGGCGAGGCGGTGATGACCATCACGCCCGTCTACCCGCCGTTCCTCGAGGCGCCGCCGGATCAGGGCCGCCGGCTCGTGACCGTGCCGGCCGCCACCTCCGCCGGCAGATGGCATCTGCCGCTGCAGGCGATGGAGGCGGCCGTCACCCCCGACACCCGGGTGCTCCTCTTCTGCCACCCGCACAATCCGCTGGGCCGGGTGTGGAGCGCGGACGAGGTAGAGACGGTCGTGGACTTCTGCCGCCGTCACGACCTCGTGCTGTGCTCCGACGAGATCCACTGCGACCTCATCCTCGACGAGCTCGCCCACGTGCCGGCGGCGCTCGCCGCTCCCGGCGACGCCGACCGCATCGTCACACTGATGTCGCCGAGCAAGACCTTCAACCTGCCGGGTCTCAACTTCGCCTTCGCGATCATCGCCGACGAGGAGCTGCGGCGACGCTTCATGCGGCCGGGCGAGGGGCTCCTGCCGTTCCCCGGCTGCTTCGCCATCGACGCCGCCGAGGCGGCCTACCGCGGGGGAGGCGACTGGCTCGCCGAGCTCCTCGTCTACCTGCGCGGCAACCGCGACCTCGTCGAGAGCTTCGTCGCCGAGTCGCTGCCGCGCGTGACGATGACGCACGTCGAGGCCACCTACCTGGCCTGGCTGGACGTGCGCGCGCTCGACCACGCGGATGCCGCCAAGGCCTGCCTGCAGGCGGGCGTGGCGCTGTCGCCCGGGGCCGCCTTCGGCGACCCGGGCTTCCTGCGCCTCAACTTCGCCTGTCCGCGCAGCACCCTGCAGGAGGCGCTGCGCCGCCTGCAGGTCGCTCTGGGCTGAGCTACACTCTCTGGCCATGGCCTCCCGCAACGACCGCCGGATCCGCCGCGACCGCAGCCGCGTGTACCGCCGGCGACGCCTGTTCGCGCTGCTCGTCGTCGTCGTGCTGGTCGCGGCGATTGCCATCGCGATCGCCGCGACGCGCGGCGGCGGCTCGGCCGCCGCGGCCGGCGACAAGCCCGGCGGCACGACGACCGCCACGCCGTCTCCCGCCTCCACCGCCTGGACCGGCGCGCCCTCCGACAAGCTCGAGCTGCAGCTCCGCGACGTCATCGTCAGCAGCGACATCTCGCCGAAGTCCGTGGTCTCCAGCGGCGCCGGCTACGTCTTCGCGCAGAACATGATGTACCGGCACACCATCACGGTGTACGACACCGGGACGCTCGAGTTGGTCGAGACGATCTCCGACCGCATCACGCTCTCCGACTACGGCTACAAGAAGAAGACCGGCAGCGTCCAGGGCTCTCCCGTGGAGGCCGCCGAGACCCCCGACCACCGCTTCATGTACGTTTCTCAGTACTCGATGTACGGCGACGGCTTCTACCATCAGGGCGCCGACGCCTGTTCGCCGGCCAGCGGCATCGACGACAGCTACGTATACCGCGTCCCCATCGACACCCTGCAGATCGACAGGGTGATCAAGGTAGGGGCGGTGCCCAAGTTCCTCGCCGTCACGCCCGACCAGAAGTACCTGCTGGTCAGCAACTGGTGTTCCTACACGTTGAGCGTCGTGGACGTGCGCACCAGCAAAGAGCTGCGCCAGGTCTACCTCGGCCCTTACCCGCGCGGGATCGCCGTCGACCCCGACTCGCGCTACGCCTACGTGGCCGTCATGGGCACCTCCGATATCGCCCGCGTGGACCTTCAGGACTGGGGCGTGAGCTGGATCCGCGGCGTAGGCCTGGGACCGCGCCACATCATCATGAGCCCGAACGGCAAGAAGCTCTACGCCACGCTGAACAGCGAGGGCAACATCGCCAGGATCGATGTCGCCGAGCAGCGCGTCATCGACAAGGTCTCCACCGGCTCGGAGCCGCGCAGCATGGCGATGGCGCCCGACGGCAAGTCGCTCTACGTGGTCAACTACGGCTCCAACACGATGAGCAAGGTGCGCACCAGCGACATGAAGGTGATCCAGGTGGTGAACACCAACGCGGCGCCCATCGGCGTCACCTACGACGCCCCGACGAAGAGCGTCTGGGTGTGCTGCTACTCCGGCAGCATCATGGTGTTCTACGACCGCTGAGCTTGCTCCCGAGCGCCGCTCTGGGCGATTGTTCCATAGCGCTCGCCGGCTCTCGCGCCGAAGAGTGTGCTGAACGGCCCGTCCTCCAGAGAGAAGATCGGGGCATGAGGAGCAGTAACCTGTCGCGCCGGCACGGCTTCACGATGATCGAGCTGCTCATCGTCATCATCGTCATAGGCATCCTCGCGGCCATCGCCATACCGCTGTACATGAGCCAGCGCACCAAGGCCAAGGACGCCGCCGTGAAGGAGGGCGTACACGTGATCCAGGTGGGCGTCGTGAGCTGGGCCGCGGACCATGGAGGCGACCCCAACGAAGGTTACCCAGGCAACGGCGATGTCACGTCGCTCAAGAACGGCCAGCCGTCGGCGTTCTCCGCCTACGTGAAACCCTGGCCGACCAATCCGTTCACGGGCGCGCCCATGCGCGGCAGCTGGGATGTGGGCAACTACACGTATCACTGCCCAGCGAGCACAGACCCGAGGGATGACCGCCCCTGGTACCTCGGCATGCCCGACTACGCGCTCTTCGGCCACCTCTCGACGGGCAAGACGTTCCCCTCGCAGTAGACGCCGGCGGCGTCCGCCGTCGCCTGCGACGCCGCCGGCCGCGGTCACCCCGCGGCAAGGCGCGCTGTAGGATTGCCGACATGCCCATGCACGAACCCACTCCCGAGGACGCCGCGGCCGCGCGCGCGATGCTCGAATGGTCCCTGGCGCGGCTCGCCGACCGGCGCGCGATCCTGCCGCCCGCCGCGCCAGTCGATGCGCTGCCCGAGCTGAGCGCTCAGGGCATCGGCGCGGAGGCCGCCTTGCGCCTGCTCCGCGACGTCGTCTTCCCGACGGCGGCGCCGCCGGACCACCCCCGCTTCCTGGCCTTCATCCCGGGGACGCCGACGGTGGTGGCGGCGATCGCCGACATGGCCCTCTCGGCGGCGATGATCTTCGGCGGCAGCCGCCTCGAGGCGGGCCTGGCCGCCGACGCCGAAGACGCGGCGCTGCGCTGGCTCGCCGACGCCGCCGGCTTCCCGGCCACCGCGCAAGGCACGTTTGTGAGCGGCGGCTCCATCGCCAATCTGAGCGCCCTCGTGGCCGCTCGCGGGGACAGATATGCGGCGCCGCGTCGTCAGGTCATCGTCGCCGGCGCCTCGGCGCACTCGTCGATGGCCGCGGCGGCGCGCATCATGGGCTGCGACCTCTGCGCCGCGCCGCCCGCCGACGACCACGGGCGTCTCAATGGCGCCACGCTGGCCGCCGCCCTCGAGGGCAGCGATCCGGAGGACGTCGTCGCGGTGGTGGCCACGGCCGGCGCGACGAACACCGGCGCCGTGGACGACCTCGCCGGCGTCGCCGAGGTCTGCGCCGCGTACGGCATCTGGCTGCACGTCGACGGCGCCTACGGCGGCGCGGCCCTGCTGTCGCCGCGCACGCGTCCCCTCTTCGCCGGCATCGAGCGCGCCGACTCGCTCATCGTCAACCCACACAAGTGGCTGTACACGCCCTTCGACTGCGCCGCTCTGCTGTACCGCGACGGCGCAGCAGCACGCCGGGCGCTCACCCAGGAGGCCGACTATCTCGACGCCATCAGCGATGAGGCCGTGGGCAACCCGTCGGACCTCGCCATCCACCTCACGCGGCGCCCGCGCGGCCTTCCCCTGTGGGCGTCGGTCCTGGCGTACGGCACGGCGGCGTACACCGAAGCCGTCGAGTACTGCCTCGACACAGCTGCGTACGCTGCGGAGCGCATCGCTGCCTGTGCATATCTCGAGCTGGCGCTTGAGCCGGCGCTGACCGTCATGCTGGTGCGTCGGCTCGGCTGGAAGAGCGAGGACTACGAGGCGTGGTGCCGGGACGCCCTGCGCAGCGGCCTGGCGATGGTGATGCCGACCAAGCACCGCGGCGAGACCATGCTGCGCTTCTGCTTCATCAACCCGCTGACCACACCGGGCGACGTCGACCTGGTGCTGGACGACCTGGGCTGAGCTCGCAGCGAAGCGGCCCGTGGTGTGAGACGCGGCACCGGGCGTCCGCGCAACACGGTAGACTGACCGCGTAGTGGTTGACGAACGACCGGGAGTCAGCCCGACCGCACGGGTTCGGGGGCGCGGTCGGGCAGACGATGTGGGGCAGCCAGTGGGGCTTACAGAAGCCGATACGCGCGCCAAGCTCATCGATCCTGCCATTCACGCGCGCGGCTGGACCGAGGATCTCATCCGCCGCGAAGAGACGGCCGGCGCCATCGAGATCATCGACGGCCGGCCGTTCAAGCAGACCAAGGGCCGCATCGACTACACGCTGCGCATCAAGGCGACGGCCGAGGCGCAGCCGGTCGCTGTCGCCCTCATCGAGGCCAAGCCCGAGGACAAGCCGCCGGGCCACGGACTCGAGCAGGCCAAGCTCTACGCCGCCTCCCGGCGCCTCAACGTGCAGTTCGTCTTCGCCAGCAACGGCCACCAATTCGTGGAGTTCGATCGCTTCACCGGCCTCACGCACGCTCCGCGCAAGCTCACCGACTTCCCCACGCCGGCCGAGCTGCAGACGCGGTACGAGCAGGGCATGGGCTTCGCCCTGAGCGACCCTGCCGCCGCCCCGCTTCTCCAGCGCTACCCCAGCGGCGAAGGCACGCGGCGCTACTACCAGGACGCCGCCATCCGCGCCGTACTCGAGAAGATCGCCCGCTGCGAGCGAGCGGGTTCGCCCAGGCGCGCGCTGCTCTCGCTGGCCACCGGCTCCGGCAAGACCCTCATCGCCGTGAACTTGCTCAAGCGCGTCGCCGACGCCGGGCAGCTGCGCCGTGCGCTCTTCGTTTGCGACCGCGACGAGCTGCGTATCCAGGGCACTGGCGCCCTGCAGGCTGTGTTCGGCGCCGATGCCGCGCCGGTCTCGTCCGGCAACCCGCAGAAGAACGCCCGCGTGCTCATCGCCACCTACCAGACCCTCGACGTGGCCACCGACGACGCCGACGCCAACTTCCTCCTCGCCAACTACCCCGAGGATTACTTCAGCCACATCGTCATCGACGAGTGCCACCGCTCGGCCTGGGGCAAGTGGTCGCAGGTGCTCACGCGCAACCCAGGCGCCGTGCAGATCGGCCTCACCGCCACGCCGCGCACGCTCACGGTGACAGAGAAGACCAAGGAGGCGCTGGCCGACGCCCAGGTCAACGCCGACAACCTCGCCTACTTCGGTGACCCCGTCTACGAGTACGACATGAGCCAGGGCATCGAGGATGGCTACCTGGCCGCCTGCGAGATCGTGAAGCAGGCGGTCTTCCTGGACGGCGAGCGCGACTGCGAAGAGATCACCGGCGTGGACCGCGACGACCTCTCCGGCAAGCAGCTCATCGACGCCTTCACCGGCGCGCGGGTCGACCTGGACGAGGTGCGCGAGCACTACAGCGCCGAGAGCTTCGAGGCGCTGCTGCTCATGCCCGAGCGCGTCGCCGAGATGTGCGCCGATCTGTTCGCCCACCTGGTCGCCACCGGCGGCCCCGAGCAGAAGACCATCGTGTTCTGCGCCCGCGACCACCACGCCGACCGCGTCGCCGCCGAGCTGAACAACCTCTAGGCGGCGTGGTGCGAGACAAACGCCTGCAAGCGCGCCGAGCCCTACGCCTTCAAGTGCACCGCCAGCGTGGGCGGCGCCGAGTACATCGCCGATCTCAAGGCTGCCTCGCGCTCGCACTTCATCGCCACCACGGTGGACCTGCTGAGCACCGGCGTAGACGTGCCGCCGGTGCGCAACATCGTCTTCTTCAAGTACGTGCGCTCGCCGATCTCGTTCTACCAGATGGTGGGCCGCGGCACGCGCCTGGACCCTACGACTGGCAAGCTCATGTTCCGCATCTACGACTACACCAACGCCACCCGGCTCTTCGGCGAGGACTTCGCGACGAAGTACCGGCCGCCGCGCAAGCCGCGCCCGCCCGGAACGGACGAGCCACCCGAGCCGCCGGCCGAGCCCGAAGTGGTCCTGGTGGCAGGCGGCTTCGAGGTGCGCCTCGTCCACGACGGCACCTGCATCGTGACCATGGACGACGAAGGCAAGGCGATGCCGATCCCCGTGGAGGTGTACAAGGAGCGCCTCGCCGCCAGACTCATTCGCGAGGCGCCGACGCTCGAGGCCTTCCGCCGGCGCTGGATCACGCCCGTGGCTCGCCAGGAAGTGCTCGCCGAGCTGGGCTACGGCCTCGCCCCGCGCACGCGCCTGGAGCGCGCCGAGGCCTTCGCCTACAAGCACGCGGGCTGGCTCTCCGGCCTGCCCGCGAAGACGGCGGCCACCCTGCAGGCCCTGGCGCTGCAGTTCGCGCAGGAGGGCACGTCGGCCTTGGAGAGCCCGCAGGTGTTCCGCGTCCCTGACGTGGTGCGCGCCGGAGGGCTCGCCGCCCTGCAAGCTCTCGGCGAGCCGTCTGAGGTCCTGCTCGACACCAAGGCGCCGATGTTCGCAGCGTGAGCAGCCTGGCGCCCAAGTGGCCATCAGCCACCCTCGGCGACCTATGTGAGATCGCTATCGGGCGCACGCCTCGCCGCGACTCGCCAGAGTACTGGCACGGGAGCCTGCCATGGGTGACCATCTCGGACCTGAACGATGGCCTCGTGACGGAGACTCGTGAGTGCATCTCGAGCTTGGGCGCGGTGGCGTCTGGAGCGCCACTTCTCAAGGCCGGAACCCTGCTGTTCAGTTTTAAGCTGACAATCGGCAAGATGGCAGTCGCTGGTGTCGACGTCTTCACGAATGAGGCCGTCGCCGGGCTCATTCCACGGAACCCCTCGCAAGTCACAACCGAGTACTTGCGTTTCGCGCTGGCCGCCGCTGACGTCTCTCAAGGATCTTCGCATGCCGTGAAGGGCAGGACTCTGAACCTGCCGCTACTGCGCGCCATCAGGATTCCGCTCCCGCCGCTGTCCGACCAGAATGCGATTGCCGTACGCCTAAGCCAGCAACTGGCTGCGGCGGCGCGCATGCGCGCCGCCGCAGAAACCCTTGGCGGTGAGATGAAAGCTCTCGCAGAGGCACACATCAGGAAGACGTTTGAGTCACCGGCGTGTTCAGCGGCCCCGGCGACCACCATCGGAGATGTGGCTTCTCTGGTGATAGACGGCCCGCACGTCACGCCTACCTACGTCGACCAAGGCGTGCCGTTCGTCACGGTCCGGAACATCGCCAAACGAGTGATCGACCTCACTGAAACGAGCTTCATCACTGCGGAAGACCACGCCCGATTCTCCAGTCGGGGCAGGGCCGATGTTGGCGACATCCTTTACACGAAGGACGGAACCCTCGGCATTCCCTGCCTGGTCCAGGAAGCGCACGAGTTCAGCTTCTTCGTCAGCGTTGCCCTCATCAAACTGCGCAGGGACCTGGTTGATCCCCGCGACGTGACGTACGCACTCGACAGTCCAAGTGTTCGCAGCCAGGTTGGAACTCTGGCCGCAGGCGCTGGACTCAAGCACATGGTGTTGAAGAGCATCCGGTCGCTGTCCATACCATTTCCGTCTCTCGAGACCCAACGACTTCTCGTAGCCGAACTGAGCGACAGATTGCGACGGACTCACGCACTTGCCGAGGTCATTGGGGAACAGGCAGCACTCGGCGCGCAACTGCCTCCAGCCCTTCTCCGCCACGCCTTCTCAGGAGGTCTATGACCATGACAGCCACCAAAGACATCACGGTCTGAGGCATCCACGCCGGCAAGACGGGCGACGCGGACGCGCTCTTCCTCAAGAAACACGTGATGGCTATCGGCTGGGACGCCATGGGTGATCTGGCGGCCCTTGCGCCAGATCGCGAAGCGTTCAAGGCACAAGCTCAGAAGGCGTACCCCGACGCCAAGCCCGGTGCCATCCCACTCACCGGCGGCCAGAACTTCCGTTTCGTGCATGAGGCTCAGGTCGGAGACCTCATCGCCTACCCGTCAAGGAACGACAAGAAGATCCACGTTGGCCGGATCGACGGGCCATATCGATACGATCCCAGCCTCGAACCAGGGTACCCAAGTCAGCGGCCGGTCACGTGGCTCCACTCGCTGCCGCGGACCGACTTCAGCCAGGGCGCCTTGTACGAGATCGGCTGCGCCTCGAGCTTCTTCCAGCTCAAGTCCTACGCCGAGGAGTTCATCGCCGCATCGCTGGGCAAGCACCCCAAGATCGAGATCAAACAGGATCCCACCGTCGCACTTGTTGCCAGCGACGTGGAGCAGTCGACCAAGGATTACCTCCTCAAGACGCTCACGCAGAACTTCAAGGGCCATCGCTTCGCCCACCTGGTCGGCGACCTGCTCGAGACCATGCGCTACCGCACGCGAGTGTCGCCGGAAGGGCCGGACAAAGGCATCGACATCGTCGCCTTCAGGGACGAGCTGGGGCTCCACCCGCCGATCATCAAGGTGCAGGTCAAGAGCGGCGAGGGCAACGTCGGGTCACCCGAGGTAGCGGCACTCGCCGGGGCGATCGGCGACAAAGGCGCCGGGCTCTTCGTCACGCTGGCGTCGTTCTCCAAGCAGGCGCGCGACTTCGCCGACGCCAAGGGCAACCTCCGCCTGCTCGACGGCGACGCACTCCTCGACCTCCTGCTGGAGCACTACGAGGACCTCGACGCCAAGTATCGCGCCGAGATCCCGCTCAAGCGGGTGTACATCCCGGAGCCGGCGGAGGAGGCGGGGGAGGTCTGAACTTTGGACCAGCTCTTGCCGGTTTGGAGCCGGAAGTCATCCTCTAGCGCTTGGCACAGCAGTTATTGCCTGCAAAATAGTGAGAAATGGAGCGGTCCTGCTGACGCGCGACGTTTGGACCGAGTCCAATCGCTTTAGACTGAACAGCGCGATATCAATGCTGGCGACGCACCACGTAGTTCAGATGGAGGATCCTGAGAATGGGAAGGGGCGGGCGAGGGCCGTGATCGACAGGGCGCTGAACAAGACCTGAGTCTTCACCGAGAGTGACGGGAGTCATTCCAAGCAAGCGTCAAGGCGCCGGATACCTCCGTTGTCAGCTTCCCATCAGCCACCCATCAGGCTGCGCTCGACAGCGCCCCGACGTCGATCAACTCAGTTGTGCGAGGCAGCGACTCGGCGGCTGAAGCCGGGCAAGCCTGCTCCGCGTCTGAGCCCTTGAGGTCCCAACACGCCACCGCCCCCGGCGTCTCGGCCGGGTCGACCGCAGCGGTTTCGTCTACCCATTCGAGTTCGAGAGTCCGGCCACCCTCCGCGAGGGTCCCCCGAAAGGGTTCAGGGATGTCGAGGCCATCGTCGATCCGCCAGGCGATGAAATCGTCGAAGGCTTCTCGAAGATGAGTCAACGCCTCGGACCGCGTGGCTCCATCTCCGGCGATGCGCGGGAACTCGGCGATCCGGACCACGAAGTAC
>Ga0194043_1001794_pt1 | contig 12011 bp, 14 predicted proteins | sample JunL4415m_MetaG_FD_161274 | JGI IMG/M metagenome (GOLD analysis project Ga0194043, IMG submission 161274) | Anoxic zone freshwater microbial communities from boreal shield lake in IISD Experimental Lakes Area, Ontario, Canada - Jun2016-L442-15m | ecosystem: Environmental > Aquatic > Freshwater >...
GTTTTGCGGCCTGACCGATCTCGTGACGTATCAGGTGACCGTCGTGGCGCTCGAGGGGGCGGCATCGACGCCATCGGCGCCGAGCAGTCCGCTGAGTGCCACACCAGCTTCCTCACCTTCGTCGCCGGTGCTGACCACGCTCACTCTTGGTTCTGCTGCGGTGACGGTATCGTGGCGGCGGTCGATCAGCGAAGGCAGTCTTGCGGTGACTTATGCGGTGGTGGTCACCAACCGAAGCGACGAGGTAGTCGCTTCGATCCCCACCTCCGCCACGAGCGCCACCATGGGGGGATTGACCCGAGGTGCACGACTTCGAATCCAGGTGGTCGCCTCCACCAGTGCGACAACCGCAGGGTGGGCGGCATCGAGCCACTCAAGCACTCGCGCGTTCACGGCCCGATGAGTCGGCACGTGGTTCGGGCACGATCGATGTTCTCCGCAGAAGGCCCGAATGTGATCGAACTCACTGCGCTCCTTGTGAGCGTCGTCCCCTCCGGAGTTCGACCGTGCGGTTCGCCAACCCGACTTGAGGAGGATCAATGAGATCGGACACTAAAGCGACACCGAGGTCGGGGCAGATCGCCCTCGCCCAATACACTGACCATGTGCAACCTCACGACCTAGGTTACGCAGGACACGTCGTGGTTCGTCGATGCGGGGAGTCACACTGATGGCCCCAAACCAGAGGTGGGCGCTAGCGCGTTGCCGCGTGGAGATGCGAGCGGAGACGGCCGAGCAAGTGGCCAAGAACGCCATAGCCAAAGGTGATGTGCTTGCCGCCGCACGCATCGCCGGCATCCAGGGAGCCAAGCGCGCAGCGGAGATGCTGCCCGGCTGCCGCCTCGTCGCGCTTGATGCCACAAGCGTGAACTTTTCGATCGGCGAACGGTCCATCGAGGTCGAGGTCGACGTTCGGGCACAAGACCGCACTGGAGTCGAGATGGAGGCGATGATGGCCTGTGCCGCTGCGGCCCTCACCATCTATGACATGTGCAAGGCGCTGGACCGCACGATGTCGATCGAGCAGTTATCTCTCTGGGAGCGGGCCGACGGCCATTCCGGCAGCTGGCGTCGCTCGCCCGGGGAGCCGAGCGCACCGTGAGCGGCGCTGCGGTGGTGACCGGCGTGCTTCGGTCGTGCTCACCTAGGGTGAGCAAATGATGCGGCATGTCCGGGGCGATGACCTTGTTGACGCCTTTGGACGAGTGGTCCGAGACCTCCGTATCTCGGTGACCGATCGCTGTGATCTGCGTTGCTCCTACTGCATGCCTCCGGAGGGTCTCGAGTGGATCCCCTCTGAAGAGGTGCTCACGTTTGAGGAAATCGCCAGGCTTGCGGCACTGTTTAAGGGGGTGGGGGTCTCATCGGTTCGCCTCACCGGTGGCGAGCCGCTGGTTCGGGCCCGCCTCGCTGATTTGGTGTCGGATCTGCGCTTGATCGGCTTCGAGGATCTGTCGATGACGACGAACGGGACTGGTCTCGCCCGCAATGCCCGCAAGCTCAAAGATGCTGGCCTCCACCGGGTCAACGTGAGCATCGACTCGTTGCTCAGCCATCGCTATGAGGAGATCACGCGTCGCTCCATGCTGGCGCAAGTGCTCCAGGGCATCGAGGTGGCGATGACGGTTGGCCTTGCTCCTGTGAAGATCAACTGCGTGGTGATGCCGGGCACCAATGACGACGAGATCCTCGACTTCGTAGAATTCGCTCGACTGAGTGGATGTCAGGTGCGCTTCATTGAGAACATGCCGCTCGGAGCGCAAGGCGGATGGAGTCCTGAGCAGATGTTTCCGGCGGTGTCGATCTTGGCGCTCGTGGAGGATCGCTACGACCTCGTCGAGCTACCCCGATCGTCGGCTCCGGCGCGCCTCTTCGCCTTCGCCGACGGATCGCCGGGTGGGATCGGAGTGATTGCGTCAGTGACAGCGCCCTTCTGCGAAACGTGTGATCGCCTTCGCCTCACTGCGGACGGAGCGATGCGAACCTGTTTGTTCGCCCATGGGGAGTTGGACCTGCGTGGTCCAATGCGCGCGGGAGCGAGTGACGATGAGCTTCTGGCGTTGATTCGGGCTGAGGTGCACGCCAAGGGTCGAGGCCATGAGATCGGAGCGGCGGGATTCCGCCAGCCGGTTCGAGTCATGTCAAGAATCGGAGGCTGAGCGTGGCGGAGCATCGTCGATCGGTCGCAGCGGCAGAACTCGATACCCCCATGCTCGCCTACGCCGATGCGGTTGAACTCATCGAGCAGTGGTTCACGCCGCTCGAGCCAGCGACGCGTGCACTCGATGACTGCCTCGGCCTGGTCCTCGCGCAAGACGTGGTGGCCTCTGATGACGTCCCGGCCTTCGGCAATTCGGCCATGGATGGCTATGCCGCTCGAGCAGCAGATGGTCTGGGCGGGACCGTCGTCTTGACGGTCGGTGACGAGATCAGCCCTGGCATCGTCGTGAAGGTGATGACGGGTCAGCCGATCCCTGATGGCGCCGACTGCGTGATTCCATGGGAAGAGGCGACCTCAGCGGACACGGCCAGCATAGAGATCACTGGTGGTCTCGCGGTGGGGAGGTTCGTCCGTCCCCAGGGGGAGGATGTGAAGGCTGGCCAGTGGGTGTTCGGCCATGGAACGATTCTTGGTCCGCTTGAGCTGTCAATGGCGGCGGCGCTTGGGTGGACCCATCTTCGAGTGATCCCGGCACCTCGAGTGGGCGTGCTTTCGACGGGCGATGAGCTGGTGGGGGTGAGCGAAGCGGTAGGGGTGGGCCGAGTGCGTGACTCGAATGCGCCGCTGATTGCAGCAATTGCCCGAAGCCTCGGAGCGGAGGTGGTGAGTGTCCAGCGCACCGTCGACGATCCGGCGGAGATCCGACAAGCGCTCGAAGGACTCGCCCGATCCTGCGATCTCATCATCACGAGTGGCGGGGCGAGTGTGGGGGAGAAGGACTGGGTACGGTCCGTCCTCGAGCAGCATGGCTCAGTGGCGATGTGGCGAGTCGCCATGCGCCCCGGGAAGCCAGTCGCGCTTGGGCGGTTCGGTGAGGCACGCGTGGTGGTGCTCCCTGGGAACCCCGGTTCGGTCGTCGCGTGCAGCCACGTTGTGGTGGGCCGAGGGCTTCGGGCCATGGCGGGTCGCCCAGCTGCTCCGAGCTCCGTTCCCCGAGAGCTCGGAGAGTCGATTGAAGGTGATGCCGTCCGGACGGTGATTCAGCCCGTCACGCAAACCGATGGAGCAGTGCAGCCGATTCAGGCCAAATCGAGCCAAGCGCTCTCGGGCTCACTGGGGCTGACGGGGTGGGTCATTGTCCCGCCCGGTGGTCTTGATTCAGGTATCACCGTTGAGGTGGAGGCTCTTCCATGACGACGGTGCTGCTGTTCGCTCGCGCCGCAGAACTGGCGGGGATCAGGACCCTAGAGATCCATGCCGATGATGCTGCAGAGGTGATCGCCTCGCTCGATATCCGCTTTGGTCCGGAATTCGCTCGCGTGAGCCGTTCATCGAGCATCGCCGTGGACGGCGAGGTCGTGAGCCGAGATGACCTCATCGGGCAGCAAGCAACGGAGCTGGCCATCCTGCCGCCAGTGTCTGGCGGATGCATTGAGCGGCAGCGATGATCGGCGAGCCCATCATCCGGACCGGACTGGTGACGTGCAGGTTGCAGCGCAGCGAGGCGCTCCTCGAGCTCCCACCCCATCACTGCGGAGGATTTGTCGTCTTCGAGGGATCGACCCGAAGCCCCGACGACAAACGCGTGATCGAGGCGCTCGAGTACGAGGCATGGGAGACCCGGACAGAGGCACAGCTTGAGACCATCGCTCTCGAGGTGGCCCGCAAGCACGACCTGGGCGCAGCAGTGATCCTCCATCGAGTGGGAAGAGTCCCTGCGGGTGACGTTGCGGTCATCGTGGCCGCCGCCGCCGCTCATCGAGATGCGGCATTCGTGGCGGCGCGCGAGTTGATCGATCGGACAAAAACAGAAGCGTGGATCTGGAAGCGAGAGATCGGACCAGCCGGTGAGGCCTGGGCCGATGGCTGTGTCGACCATGACTGATCAACTCAGCGAGATCGTTGAAATCGTCAATCGCTGGCGATCGGGCGAGGACGTGGTCATCGCTACGGTGGTCCGCACGTGGCGATCATCACCTCGGCCGGCGGGAGCCATGATGGCCGTGACGAGCACCGGCGAGGTCATTGGATCGATCACTGGCGGATGCGTGGAGGGGGCCGCCTACCAGGTGGCGACCGAGATCCTGGCGGGAGCACCCTCAAGGCGAACTTCGTGGGGAGTCACCGACGACGATGCCCTCGAGGTCGGGCTCATCTGCGGCGGCACAGTGGAGGTCCATTTCGAGATGGTCGGTGATGAACTGGGCAGCCTGCTCGAGCGTCTCATCGAGGTCGTCGGAACTGGCCGCAGCGCTGCGTTGATCAGCCATCTCTCGCTGGAGCAGCCCGGTCATGTTGTGGTCACCGACGAGGACGTGCTCGGTGCGTTCGGTGGACATGAGATCACATCGAAGATCATCGACGAAGCTCGCTCGATTCTCGCTGCGGGTGGAGAGGCGCAAGAGATCTCGATCAGCTCGAGTGCGGTCTTCGTGCTTCCGTTCGGCCGCCGCCGAGCGATGTACATCTTCGGGTCGATTGACTACGCCGCCGCTCTGGCTGAGGTCGGCACATTCCTCGGTTTCGAGGTCGTGGTGTGTGACCCGAGAGCCGTGTTCACCACCGAGCGGCGGTTTCCGTCGGCGAGTCAGGTCGTGGTGCAATGGCCACATGTTTTCCTTGAGACGGCACCCATCGATGGCTCGACGGCCATCTGCGTGCTCACTCATGATCCTAAATATGACGTTCCGGCCCTGACCGTTTCGTTGCGAAGCCCAGCCGGCTACGTTGGTGCGATGGGCAGCCGATCGACAACGCTCGATCGGGAGCGTCGCCTCCGAGAAGTCGGATTGGGCGATGAGGAGCTTTCCCGACTGCGGGCCCCTATTGGGCTTGATCTCCAAGGATCGACACCTCAGGAGACTGCACTGGCAATCGCGGCAGAGATCGTGGCGGTCCTCAACGGTGGGAGTGCGGTTGGATTGACGGAGATTGATGGCCCGATCCACAGTGGATCGGCCGATCGCTGCTGATGGGGCTCGTCGGCATCGTCCTCGCTGCAGGCGAGGGCAGGAGGCTGGGTGGCCCGAAGGTTGAGGTAGTCCTTGGAGGCCAAACCCTTGTCGCTCGAGCAACGAGCGTGCTGCTTGGGGCAGGCCTTCCGGACGTGGTCGTGATCACCGGTGCGTCATCACCCGTGGTCCCCATTCCTGCGGTGGTGGTCTCGAACCCACGCTTCGCCGATGGGATGGGCTCCTCGCTCCGATGCGGCCTCCAGGCCGCCATCGAGCGCGGGGCCGATGCGGTGCTCGTGACGCTGGTGGATCAGCCGGGAATCGGGATTCCGGCGGTGACGGCCATCCTCGACGCATACCGCGGCGGTTCCCGGATAGCCCAGGCCACCTTTGATGGGAGGCGAGGTCACCCAGTTCTGATCGGGGCAGAGCATTTCGAGGAAGCGGCGAGTGTGGCTCAGGGCGACGCAGGGGCTCGAAAGCTCCTCGGACGAGCAGCGAAGGAAGGTTGGCTCACTCTCGTGGACTGCGACGGAGATGATCGCGACCTCGACACCCCATCTGATCTTGAGCGCTGGATGACCCAATTCTATGACGAAAGTGAGAATCCTCTCATATCGCCTCCGCGCCCTTGATTCTCTCAGGGGTATCGGTAGGGTCATGGACAGGTCGACATGTGGCGACCAGAAAGGTGCGGTGATCTCCATGACCAAGGTGAATCTCAACATCAATGGGGCGACCCATTCGATCGATGTTCCCGACACTGGGATGCCGTTGCTGTGGGCGATCCGTGACTACGCGGGCCTGACGGGGACCAAGTACGGCTGCGGTGTCGAGATCTGTGGGGCCTGCACCGTATGGATCGACGGGTCCCCGGAGAAGTCATGCGACACGAGCGTGAGCGAAGGCGTCGGACGAGCCATCACCACCATCGAGGGGCTGAGCGCAACGACCGCCGGAGCAAAGCTCCAGCAGGCCTTCGTCGATCACCAAGTGCCGCAGTGTGGGTACTGCCAGTCAGGGATGCTGATGGCCGCAACGCGTCTCGTGCAGTCAGGGTCGGTCCCCTCTGACGCACAGATCGACTCCGCAATCGGCAACATCTGCGTCTGCGGGACCTACCCGCGGGTCAAGGCAGCCATCAAGGCGGCATCCGGAGGAACAACACCGATTCCGACGACCACCACGACCCGACCGACCACAACCACCACGACCCGGCCAACCACCACGACGACCAAGCCACCGAAGCCGACCACCACCACGACGACCAAGCCACCGAAGCCGACCACCACCACGACGACCAAGCCGCCGCGACCGACGACCACCACGACTCGCCCGCGCAAGCCGGTGACCACGACCACGATCAAGATCAAGGGTGACGACTGATGTCAGATGAGACGACGATTCCATCACGATCAATCTCCGAGTTTGGCTTCAGCCGCAGGGCATTCATGGGAGGCGCCACCACCACGGTGCTGGCCTTCGTCCTTGAGGCATCGTCCGCACCGAAGTTCGCCCCAGCTCTCGCCTCGGAGCCGGTCGGGACCCCGTCAGGCACGACGGGCTTCATCGGTATCAACACGGACAACACGGTCACCATCGCCTTCGGTGGAGGAGAGATGGGTCAGGGATCCATGACCGGCCTCGCTCAGTGTGCGGCGGAGGAGCTGCAGGTCGCGTGGTCGAAGGTGGCGACCGAAGCTCCGGCTATCTCCCAGACCTATGTGACGGGAGGCAGCAGTGCCATCCGGACTCAGTTGCAGTCGATGCGCGTCATTGGCGCGCAGGCCCGAGCGGTCTTAGTGCAGGCGGCGGCGAATCGCTGGGGGGTCGATCCATCGACGCTCACGGTGACCAATGGCACCATCGTGAATCCCGCTGGTGGAGCGACGCTGACGTATGCCGAGGTCGCCGCGGCCGCAGGCGCATTGACGCCACCGACGAACCCGCCGTTGCTCGATCAGTCGAAATTCAAGATCCTTGGCACGAAAGCTCAGCGGATCGACATCCCGAGCAAGACCAACGGATCCGCCATCTATGGAATCGACGTCGTCGTCCCAGGCATGGTCTTCGCGTCGGTGAAGCACGCGCCGACGGTCGGAGCGACGCTCGTGGGGACTCCAGCAACACCGGCAGGTGCGCTGGCCGTTGTGCCTCTGGGCAATGCGGTGGGCGTGGTGGCGAAGGACACGTGGTCGGCCATCCAGGCGGCACGCAGCATCAACGCGACCTGGACAACTCCAGCGAATGCCAGCCAGCTGAACTCGGCAAACCTCCTGGCCCAGGCCCAGACCTTGATGGCGTCGGGGACGCCTGGTTCACCGCTCACCCTCAATACCGGTGATGCGAATGGTGCTTATGCCGCCGCCGCTCACAAGGTTGAGGCCACCTATCAGCTTCCCCTGGTTCCTCACATCTACATGGAGGTGTGCAATTGCACGGCGAGCGTCACGGCGACGTCGTGCGAGGTGTGGGCCCCCACGCAAGCGCCTGCCTGGGTGGCAGGGACGGCAGCGGCGATCACGGGACTGCCACTTTCGTCGATTACTGTCCACCCCACCCTGATGGGGGGAGGGCTGGGCCGCAAGATCGATATGGATTACGTGGCGCAGGCGATCACCATTGCCAAGGTCGTCGGTAAGCCGGTCAAGATGGTCTGGTCCCGCGAGGAGGATATGGGGCACGATCAGTACCGGCCGAGTGCTCTCATTCGGGTTCGCCTCGGCTTGGCATCGGATGGGACCTTGAGCTCCTATGGGGTCCGTCACGTATCACCCTCCCCGCTCTACCAGCGGGGGTTCATGGGTGCGACCGGGAACGACAACACTGATGGTGCTGCCGACGTGTCCTACCCGGCATCGAATGCCCTCGTTGAGTACGTGCTCCAAGACACCCCGATTCCCGTCGGCTTCTGGCGTTCCGTTGGGGTGGGGATGAACTGCTTCGCCATCGAGTCGGCGATCGACGAGGCAGCCAAGGCGATGGGGGCCGATCCCGTGACCTATCGACGCTTGCTCCTCGCGGGCAAGACCCGAGAGCTCGCAGTGTTGAACCAAGCGGCCTCCATGATCGGGTGGACCACGGCTCCGGCCTCGGGAGTTGGACGCGGCATCGCGTTCTCCAACGGGTTCGGCAGCCTGGCCGCCTTGGCTGTCGAGATCAAGAGCACAGCGACATCGATCTCGGTCACCAAGGCCTGCGTAGCGGTCGATGTCGGCTTCGCCGTCAACCCTGACCAGATCGAGGCGCAGATCCAAGGCGGCCTGATCCAGGGGATCTCTGCGGCTCTCTGGGGTCAGACCACCTTCACGAACGGTGTCGCATCGAGTCGAAACTTTTCGAACTCTCGAGTGCTGAAGATGTCGGAGGTCCCAGCGATCACCGTGGGGATCATCGAGAGTGGGATGAACAACCTCGGAGGGGTTGGCGAAGTCGGAGTCCCGTTGGCTGCGCCAGCCATCGCCAACGCCTATGCATCCCTCACTGGGAATCGGGTACGAACGCTGCCCTTCTTTCCCGGTGCCGGAATGAGTGATGGCTGATAGGCCCCAAGCGCTCCGCGCCAGCATCTTGACCGTCTCGGACTCGGTGGCGTCAGGTGGAGCCGATGACCTCAGCGGGCCAGCGATTGCTGACCGAATCTCGGGTCATCACTGGATTGTGCTGGAGCGACAGGTCTGTGCGGATGGTATTTCGGAGGTGACGCCAGCCCTGCGTCAGCTTCTCGAGTCGGGACCGGACCTGATCTTGACCACAGGTGGGACGGGGTTCGGCCCGAGAGACTTGACGCCGGAGGCCACAGCGCCACTGCTCGAGCGCAGCGCGCCGGGGGTGGCGGAGGCCATCCGAGCTTCGAGCGCCAAGGGAGTCTTCAGCCGAGGCGTGGCGGGAACGGTCGGGTCAACCTTGATCATCAACCTGCCTGGGTCTCCCGTGGGTGCTCTCGAGTCGCTCGATGCGGTGATCGGAGCGATTCCCCACATCACCACTCTTCTCAACGGGGGGTCGCCTCACCCTCGCTGACTGGGGAAGGGTCGACGAGTTCGTGACGTCGCCAGTCACCCGACCGACCACCGGCCTTCTCGAGGACACAGAGGTTGACAAGGATCGGCTTGCTCTCGCAATGTCGAACCTCCGACATCACAGCGAGTGCAGCGGTGCTACACGCAGTGAGCGCCTCCATCTCGACACCGGTCCGCTCGAAGGCCGCCACGTGCACAGTGATCTCGAGGTTGCCATCGACCATCTCGAGGGCGACGGTCACCGAGTCGATCCGCAGCGGGTGGCAGAGAGGGATCAGGCGTGAGGTGTCTTTGGCTCCGAGGATCCCGACGAGGCGCGCAGCGCCAAAAATCCGCGCTCGGTCATCCGAGTTCGCCAGGAGCTCTCGAGCATCGCCTTCAAGGAGAAGGGTGCAGGTTGCCGTGGCTCTCCGGTGGGTGCTGGCCTTCTCGGAGACATCGACGATGCGAGCTGCTCCGGTGCGATCGAGGTGCGTGAAGTGTTCAGCCATGGGGCCAACCTAACCCTGGGATGCGCCCGGATCCTCAGAATCGCAATTACGATGTTTTTCTTTATAAATACTTGTATGTGCGGGATTATTCCTGTCTACTACGTGTATGACATTTCTGAAGACCGGTCAAGTGGCGGAGATTCTCGGAGTCAGTGCTGACACCGTCCGCCGGTGGTGCGATGAGGATCGTCTCGCTACGACAAGGACCGAGGGAGGCCAGCGTCAGATCGAAGGACGGTCCCTGGCGGCGTTCCTCCAGGCGGGACTCGATCTGTCAGCGTCGCAGATTGATGGCCTCCAGCAGTTGTCGGCTCGCAATCGCATCCCTGGGATCGTGACCAAGATCGAGGTGGATGCAGTGGTGGGGACGGTCGAGATCCGCTCCGGCCGCCATCGAATCACGTCGGTGCTGACCAGGGCCTCGATCGAAGAGCTCGGCCTCGTGGAGGGCGCCCTCGCAACAGCAATCATCAAATCCACCGACGTCATGATGGAGGTTTCCCAACCATGAACATCTCAGAGCCTCGCATGCGCCGGCGCCGGTGGTCTCTCGGAGCAGTTGCAGCTGCAGGGCTCCTCGTCTGTGGGTGCTCCACGGTGGGGTCGACGTCGAGTAGCCCAACGGTGCCCGCTCCTGCACGAGGCTCGATCACGGTTGCGGCAGCATCGTCGCTTTCGAAGGTGTTCCCTGCGCTGGCGAGGGGGGCCGACAAGGTGCACCATGGAGCCACCATCACGTTCGACTTCGGTTCTTCCGGGACGCTCGCCACCTCAATCTCCGCAGGCGCTCCGGCCGACGTCTTTGCGTCAGCGGCCCTGTCCTCGATGGCACCGCTCGTCTCGGCGGGCCTGGTCGCGGGACGGAGCATTCCCTTCGCCTCGAACGCCCTCGAGATCATCACCAAACCGGGCAATCCACTCGGGATCCACGCGCTCAGTGATCTGGTAAAGGCGAAGGTTGTTGCGCTGTGTGTGGTGACCGCTCCGTGCGGAGCAACCGCCCAGGCCGCATTGTCAAAGGCCGGTGTGCACCTCCCCGAAGGTCAGGTGACCGTGGCGCCCGACGTCGATACCACCGCTGCTGCCGTCACGACAGGTGACGCTGACGCGGCGATCGTCTACGTCACCAATGCGCGAAGTGAAACGGGACATGCCCAAGGCGTGCCGATTCCTAAAAAGGAGAATGTCGTCACGACGTATCCCATCGCTGTCATGGCGGCGAGTCAGAACAAGTCTCTGGCCAAGGCATGGGTCACCTATGTTCAGAGTCCGATCGGTCAGGCGGCCCTGCATTCTGCTGGCTTCTCCCCAGCCGCGTAGCTGACTCGAATCCCCCTCTCAGATGCGGGCCGCGACGAGTTCAAGAGTTCCTCGGGTGGCAGGTGCCCTTGGCCTTCTCGGTGGACTCCTCCTCGTGGTTCCCGTCGTGGCATTGGTGGCGAGAGCTCCCTGGGGAACGGTGCTGAGCAATCTGGGATCTCCTGCCGCGGTTCAGGCGCTCGAGCTCTCGGGAATCTGTTCGACCGCAACGCTCATCATCTCGATCATCTTCGGGGTGCCGTTGGCGTGGGTCCTCGCCCGGTCGACCCTGCCAGGCATGCGCGTCCTGCGGGCGGCCGCCACCTTGCCGATGGTGTTACCTCCGGTGGTCGGAGGAATTGCCCTTCTCATGGCGTTCAGCCGTTACGGCCCGCTCGGCAGGGTCCTCTTCAGCGTCCTTGGGATCCAGCTCACCTATTCGATCGCTGGCGTCATCTTGGCGGAGACCTTCGTCGCCATGCCGTTTTTGGTCATCACGGTGGAGGCTGCCCTCGGTGCGGTCAGCCCTGAACTTGAGGAGGTCTCGGCCACACTTGGTGCTGGGCCGTGGCGAACCTTTCTCTTCGTGACTCTGCCGGTCATCGGTCCGAGCTTCGCGGCGGGTTGTGCGCTTACATGGGCCCGAGCGCTCGGGGAGTTCGGCGCCACAATCACCTTCGCCGGTGACATCGCCGGACGAACCCAGACCCTTCCACTTGCTGTCTACCTGGCGCTCCAGCGCGACGAAGGCCTCGCGGTCTCCCTCAGCATCGGCCTGCTCGCCATCTCCTTGGCCGTCCTCATCGGCCTTCGGGGTCGGTGGCTGGGGGCGGTCCGCACGTGAGTCTCTCCGGCACGATCGGGATCAATCGAGAGGAGTTTTCTCTTGTCGTCCCCCTGGACGTGGAGGGGGGAGAGGTTCTCGGCCTCGTCGGCCGAAACGGGGCAGGCAAGACCACGGTCCTGCGGGCTGTTGCTGGCCTCGAGCGACTCAACCTTGGAGCATTGGCTCTCGATGACCAGATCCTTGATGACGCCGGTCGACGATTCGTTCCTGCGTTCCACCGTTCGGTAGGGATGGTGT
>Ga0194043_1001795_pt1 | contig 11998 bp, 12 predicted proteins | sample JunL4415m_MetaG_FD_161274 | JGI IMG/M metagenome (GOLD analysis project Ga0194043, IMG submission 161274) | Anoxic zone freshwater microbial communities from boreal shield lake in IISD Experimental Lakes Area, Ontario, Canada - Jun2016-L442-15m | ecosystem: Environmental > Aquatic > Freshwater >...
TTGAGGACCTTGTTCACCTGTATAACCAGTAATTCCTTGATTACCTTGAGTTCCTTGAAATCCTGTATAACCAGTAATTCCTTGAGGACCTTGTTCACCTGTATAACCAGTAATTCCTTGATTACCTTGAGTTCCTTGATTACCTTGTGTTCCTTGATTACCTTGTGTTCCTTGAAACCCTGTATGACCTGTAAATCCTCGAGGACCTTGATCACCTGTATAACCAGTAAATCCTTGATGACCTTGATCACCTGTATTACCAGTAAATCCTTGATTACCAGTAGCACCACCGGAATCTCCTTGAATGCCTTTATACCCTGTAGATCCTTGATTGCCTTGAACACCGGTATTTCCTTGAACACCTTTATCACCTTGAACACCTTGAACACCAGTAGAACCACCAGAATCTCCTTTATTTCCTTGAGACCCAGTAGGGCCGCCAACACCTTGACTACCAGTAGGGCCGCCAACACCTTGAGACCCAGTAGGGCCGCCAACACCTTGACTACCAGTAGGGCCGCCAACACCTTGACTACCAGTAGGGCCAGTATATCCGGTTGGATTATTATTAATATTTAGATTGGTAAGATCTTCCCAAATTCTTTTACCGTTTAATCGATCAACTTTTAAATCTTTGTACACATAAAACGCTGGACGATCACTCATTTATAAAAAGATAATATAAATTTTAATCAAAACTTCAAAAACAATTTTAATATATTTAGTATTAAAATAACCTATTCTACCGATATTTCGGTTTTAACATCACACCAAATCCATTTTTTGTTACTATTATTAAAAGTTAAAAGACTTTTTTCATTCGGGAGATATGACTTTTTTGTTAAATTAAAATCACTAAAATTAAAATCAATAACTTTAGACTCTTCAACTTTAGACTCTTCAACTTTAGACTCTTCAACTTTAGACTCTTCAACTTTAGACTTTTCAACTTTAGACTCTTCAACTTTACACTCTTTTTCTTTTATGTTTTGATCACTTATGTACTTATTAAATGGTATTTTATTTATAACTAAAGTATTTGAAATTGAAAATCCATTCATTTAATTAATATATATATTATTTAAATTTAGTTTTAAAAATTATATCTTTATAAATAAATGAATTTCGCTATTGATTGCTGTTGTAGTCGAAAACCAAATAAATCTAATCATGAAATGTCAGAACGCAGAAAACAAGAAATTATTCAATTTAATAATAATTTAAGCGATATTCACGAACTTGTTATGACACCATGTGAAAATGTACCAGATATGCCAGAAACTTTTTCAAACAATACAGAATCGCCAGACACACGAAAAAAAGTAGGAGTTTACCTTAATTTTTTTGAAGATGATGACACACCAAACACACCAAACACACCAAGAACACCTGACATAAACAAAAATACAATAAATTTATCAATTCCAAAAGGCTAGCAACTGTTGCTCTTATTCGTATGAATTAGTAAGAATTAATACTTTTGTTTTAAAATTAATTTTTTTAAAACATAATTCATACTAATAGTTAATAAAACAAATGAATGATGAATATATCACAAGTACAAAAGCCAGAGAATTACATCTGAAACACTTCGTTCTTGGAATAATAAAGGAAAGATTGATGCTATTAAATTACCATCTGGACAAAGAAGATACAGTCTTAAAGATATACACAAATATCTTGCTATCACACCTATACCCGATAAGAACAAACGAAAGATTTGTTACTGCAGAGTGTCTTCTAAAAAACAAATGGATGATCTAGAAAGGCAAAAAATGTTTTTATACAAGAATATCCTGATCATGAATTAATTACCGATATTGGTTCTGGTATTAATTGGAAAAGAAAAGGTTTAAAAAAAATTGCTTGGAAATGTCGAACAAGTTGTTGTTGCCCACAGAGATCGTATATTTAAAAAAATGATATCTGTTTTAAATTTAAAATTGATTGAATTAATAAATTCTATGATTAATAATAGAAAAATACAATGGATGGTAAAGAAAAAGAAATTATTTACGATAGAACTAGAACATTTTGTATCCGGTGTAAAATCGGTAAATCGTGTCCTAATAAATTGTTATCCTGATAAAAAACATATAATCGCAAAGAAATCAGCTCTTATTTTAGCATCACTTCTTCTCTTGAGGAAAAGAAAAAGATTTGTTAGTGTAGAACATATACCTCAAAATAAGTGGGAAATTCTCACTAATGACGAAACTATGTTTGATGACGATACCATTTTGTTTAAAAATTGGTTAGCAATGATATGCTTGTCACACTCTGCTAAAAAGAAGATATTTTATCCATTTTGGAATAATCGTTGTATGGAAATATCAAATGATATATGGTTACCAACACAAAACGTTATTGATTCAAAATCAAATTCTTGGGTATTATCTCAAACAATTGAGAATACAAACCTAACCTACTCGTCTGAGTATATGTTTATTTCAAGAGAAAAATGTGACGAAAAAGGTATGCGTGCTAGAAAAATACGAATATATCCAAACAAGACTCAATCAAATAAGCTAAAGAATTGGTTTGGGACTAGTAGGTATGTGTACAATCAATCTCTTAATTACGTAAGGACTAAAGGAAACAAAGAGTTGAATTTTTACCAACTAAGAGACAAATTTGTAACAGCAAAAAATAATCCTACATTAAAAGAGTGGGAATTGCTTACTCCAAAAGATGTTAGAGCAGGTGCAATCAAAGATATGGTAAATGCATACAAAACATCATTCTCAAACTTAAAAAAAGGAAACATACGACAATTTAAAATTAACTATAGATGCAAGAAAAAAGATCGATCAATTGAAATTCCAAAGACCGCTATTTCGTACAAAGATGGATCATTATTCATTTACAAAAAATACCTTAATAGTAAAATAAAAAAGTGTAAAGAAACAATACCAGAAATAAGATATGATTGTCGTTTGCAATGGGAACGAAAGCAATGGTATCTTATAATACCAATAGACGTTGAGTGTAAAGATTCTGGTTTTGATAAAACGGAAGCATGTGCTCTTGATCCAGGATCAAGAAAGTTCCATACTATATATTCAGAAAACAAAGTAGAAACAGTTCGAATTAGAAAAGATCAAATTAAAAAGTTGCAAAATAAACTAGATAAGATGAAGTCACTTAGAGATAAAAAAATTATAAGCAGAAAAAGATACAAAAATAGAGAAAATAGAATTTACAATAAATTAGATCATCTGATTGATGATATGCATTTTAAGACGATTAATTCGTTAGTTAAAAATTATCTGGTTATTTTTCTTCCTATCTTCGAAAGCCAAGAAATAGTAAGAAAAAATAAATATGGTAATCGCAATCTTCTTCAATTAAAACACTATCGTTTTAGAATGCGACTTGCCGAAAGATGTAAAATAGAGAAAGAAACAAGATTAGTTGTATGTACAGAAGAATACACCTCCAAGACATGCACTCGATGCGGATCGCTCAATGATGTTGGGTCATCAGAAGTTTATCAGTGTTCTAATTGTGATCTGATTATAGATCGTGATGTCAATGGTGCAAGAAATATTTTTATCAAGTGCATCAATGAAATAATGTGATTTCTTATATTTTCCCGTAAAGCTACTTACGGGTTAGAAGCTCGAAAGAGTTGGATTCATATGAATTCGTATGAATCTAGTAGCGGCTGTGATATATATGTTAATTATGAAAAATATAATTTTACTTAAATTAAGTAAAATTTTCTTAAAAAGACGCTAATTCAGTTTTTATAGCTTTCAATATCTTCATTTTTACAAAGTTTGTATCAGCCGTTTTATAATTACTAATAATAATGTTCAAAAACAAAATTTCAGCAGTAAGGACAAATAAAAGAATAATACTTCCTTCTAACAAAATATGCTTTTTGTTAATTTTTCGATACCAACACATTAAGAAAGTAATAAGAACACCTGAAATAAATAAAGGTATAAAAATTTTCAATGCTTTATTTTTTAAAGCATTATTACGATCTTCAGCATCTTCATCAGCTTCCTGCATATCTGGGACAACAAGTGATGATGAAATCATTTTTCTTATTTCTGTTGGTAAAAATATTTTAATATCAGAAGCGATTGATTCGGCAATATATTCACTTTGGTTTTTAACTATCGATTCTTCTAAATTTTTTCCATAAGTAAAGAATAAAAATGCTATTATACTAGATATCAGTGTAACATTAAATGTGACTTGAGCGATTTTTTTATAATTTAGTTTAATCATTTTTATTATTAACACAAAATATTAATATTTCATTTATAATAAAAATGATTTCGTCAAAATGCGACAAAAAAATATCTGAATATTTTTCTCTTGGTATTAACGGAATCTTACACGTACTAATATTATTTACGTTTTTAACAATTTTGTTTTTTACACTTGTATCATCTCTTGAAAAAACATCTTTTGAGAATGAAATAACGAACGAAATAAATAATTCTGTAAAAAGTATGGCTGCAAATATATCAGCACCAACGAAAGAAAAAGTTTCACAAGTTCTTAACAAACCTATAAATAAAGATGGTAAAACAGCATTAGATATAGCTATTGAAAGTTACTCAAAACCTTCTGAGATAATTATAGAACACAACAAATGGGTTAAAGTTACAGCAATTTCAGTTATATTGGTTCTATTTTTGTGTCTAATAATAATTCTTCTTGTTTTGGCTTACAGTTGTAATAAATGTACTGGAATATCATCTATAATTAAAGAGAACATTATTACTTTTATATTTGTTGGAATTGTAGAATATTTGTTTTTTACACAAATTGCGTTTAAATATGTGCCAGCACCTCCAAGCACAATGGTTACAACTATAATTGATACTTTTAAGAAAACAATTGTTTAATATAGGTTCTATTATTAACTTAAATTTTTAGCTTAAAAGTTTAAGTTAATTTTTAAACTATGAAAACAACATTACTAACGAATATATATAATGAACAGTATCTATTACCATTATGGTTAGAACATCATAAAAAAATGTTTGATCACGGTATAATTATAGATTACAGAAGCACTGATAATTCAGTTGAAATTTGTAAACAAATATGCCCAACATGGGAAGTTCGTATATCAAAAAATGAGGAATTTGGGTGCAACGAAAATGATGAACAATTTATGGAAATAGAAAAAACAATAAGCGGTATTAAAATGATTTTAAATACAACTGAATTTCTTTACATAGATAAACCATTAACAGAGTTTTTTGATGAAAAAACACCAAAAGCATTTGGAGTCAGTTCATATGGTGTTTATTCTAATACAGAGTCTGATGTGATAAATATACAAGAGCTAGAAAAATGTGTTTTAATGAAAAATGTAGTATTTTTTGAAGAATATACGAGAGGTCATCGTCAGATTCATACATTTCCAAGTGGTAATTATGGTTTAGGACGTCACAGCTCATACAATAATTGGAGTAAAACAGATAGTATGGCAATTCTTTGGTTAGGATATTATCCATGGAATCAAAAAATGATTGATAGAAAAATGCAAATTCGTAAAAATATTCCTAAAACAGATATAGATAATGGTTATAGTTATCACCATTTTTGGGATATTAACAAACTTTTATCAGTAAAAGAATATTGTTATAATAACGGTAAACCAATAAAAGATTTATGTCCTAATTTGCAAAAAATGATAGAAAAAAATATTAACTCTAATTAATTGATATCTTAGTTTAGAATAATAATCAAATACGCAAAAATAAAATTGGTGTTTAAAGAAATATTCTTTAAATAATAAAAATGATCTCATTGAAGACAGGTTCTACTTTAGTGTTTCCAAGCTTTGATGATATTAAAGTATCAACCAAAACATTTACCGCTACTACTAATTTAAATATAGAAATTGAAAAGTTATATCAAAAATTGCCTATCACTTCTTACGTTGTTACACCAAAAAAAAGAGGGAGGAAGAAAAAGTGTGATCAAGTTGATCAAAATAAGTTTATTAAACCAGGATCTATAGTTACAGTTAAATACGAAAATGAAATTCGAGGAGTTGAGTTAAAGCCAAAGAAAATGAAAGCTGGAAAGAAAAAAAAATGGTTTCGTAATTCTGTTACAGTTGTAATTATTTTAGACAAGCCTATTAATTTTAAAGTTTGTCGGAATGGAACTTTTCAAATGACTGGTTGTAAATCACACGAACACGCTGACAAATGCGTGCAATATATTTGGGAGTACATAAAAGATTTTAATGATATTTACTCTTTTACAAGAGGAACTAATTTGGAAACTATCGTTATTCCTTCTATGCGCAATATAGATTTTTCTCTTGGATTTATTGTTGACAGAGAGAAATTAAATAGGTATATGTGTACGCAAAAAGAATTTCATTGTCTGTTGGAAACATCTTTTGGTTATACAGGAGTCAATATTAAAGTTCCTCTAGAAAAAGATATTACTACTATGAAAGTTAAAAAAATAACTGAAAAAAATGGAATTTTTAATGAATGTTGGACTACATATCAAGAATATATTGATATTCTTTCTCCAAAAGAAAGAGAAGTAAAGCTTCAAGCTGATAGACACAATACGTTTTTAGTTTTTCACAGTGGAAAAGTAATTATGTCTGGTTTAACAGCTGATTTTATGCGTGATGTATATTATTTTTTTCTTTCTATAATTAGATCAGCTTTTGAAAAAATTGAGGAACGCTTAGTTCCTCTTGCTGAGGAAGATGAAGATAATCTTTCTTTTGAAGAAGAATTAGCACTTCTAGAAATATCATAATTTATTATTTTACATTTAGAAAAAATAATATTTATTATTTTTTCTCTTATTAAATAATAAAATGACATTCGGTAAAATAAAAATTGGATCGACACTTTTTATGTCGCTAATATTTATTATTGGTTTTGTAATAACAATTGCTTCTTTTAAAATTGCGAGTACAGTAGTTGATTGTAGCCTTAATGCTCAAAATGCAGTTAGAGGTCTTCTTGTAATGGGAACCGCATTGATTTGTATACCTATTACTATTTTAGCTTTTAACTGTACTTTGCCATTACAATCTGGAAAAGAATCAATGATGAGTAATATTTTTGTTCTACTATTGTTCTTAATTAATAGTTCTATTATTGGTTTGTGTTCGGTAATTCACAATGAATGTGAAAATGCCAGACAATATACTCAGTTCTTAATACCTATAAGCGTATTAGCAACTGTTTGTTCGGCTGGGTATCTTGGTTATGAAGGATATACTAAATTTGCGAAAGGAAAAGGCAAAAGTAAAAGTGTAGGCAAAAGTGGAGACAAAAGTTTTGAATTATTTAACTTGAAACAAAAATTACCTGAAACACCCGGTACACCTTCTCCTTCTCCTTCTCCTTCACCCTCACCTTCAGCATCAGAGTCCTCTTTACCCATAAGAGGAGGATGATAAATCATAAATCAATATTATGTCAATAATCCTAAAAAGAACTAAAATGTGACAAATTTGCTATAAAACCGCAAAACGGAAAAGCAGATTTTGAAAATTAGTTTTTACTTAATTATAAAATGAAACATTTTTAATACTCTAATATTAGTATTAAAATTTAACGATACTGTAAAATATTTGAAGAATGAAAAACGTCATGTAATTCATTCATATCCGGTTTTGGTTTGCACGGTCTAATAGTACTACAAGAAGATTGAAAACAGTGATTTGGGTAAGGATCAGATTTTTCAAAACTTACAATTTTATTGGTTTTTGTCATAAAACCAGCCTCTCTTTCAGCAACAATAGGATTTGTCACAGTTGGAATTCCACGAAAATATCTTGTATAAGGAAAAACATCATAATCTGTTAGAACTTGTCTAGATTGTTCCGTTGTTGATATATACGGATTAATTCCTTTCTTTCTCTCAATTTGTTCTTTTACTTTTAAAATATTATTAGCGATTGTGTCTCTATTGTAGTAACTTTCCATTTATCTTTTACATTTGGCAAGATTAAAATATATACATAATTATAAAAATGATAATAGCAATTATTTTCTTATTATTAATTATTCCATTTTTGATATTTTATATTTTTGCAAAAAAGAGAGATTTTAAAAAATACAATGGTTTGGTTCTTTTTGATATAGATGGAACTCTTACTCCAAATAGTGCAAATTATAATTTTTTACTAGTTCAAACTTGTATTAATGAAAATTTTGCGGTTGGAATATGTACAGCTAATCGTAGATATTCGATGAAAAATATTCTTACTTTTGACTGGATGCCTATTAATCTTTACAACTTTATTAGTAAACAAAAAAATATAACATTTAATAATGTAAGCAACCAAGTTTTGATGGGAGAAACAACGGAACAGTATTTTAAACTTTTAAATCAACATCCTGGATATCTAAAAGGTTTTGCACTTGAAAAAACCGCAAATACTTTAGGTATAATAAATCCTAGTTGTATGATATTATGCGATGATGATAACGGATACATAGAATATGCTCTGAAATATAAATCAGATATTAATATCGTAAATTGCGGAATAGAGAGACTTAATACTCAAAATCTTAAAAGTGCAATGTTAAAATGCTTAAAATTATAATTATATTATTTATAATATAAATAATATGCCTCCTAAAGAAGATTTTTTTTCTTTATTAAATAATGTGCATAAAAGACTTTTTCCATATTTAACTTTGGACGAATTGCATAGTATGAAACTTACAACAAAACAAATCAAAAATATTGTAAATTCATACTTATATGCAACAAATAAGTTATGCATTCTTAAAATGCCTCCAAATATAAAATATACAATTGATAGTATACAAAATCTTGATCAAATTATAGTAGCAAGATGTGAAAATATCTATAATAAAAGTCCAGATGAATGTACAATTCACTTGCAAACACAAATTTCTTATAATACAAGAAAAGGACGTATATCTTCTACAATTCCTTTAAAAGCATTAAAAAAAATTGGTGAGATTGGAATAAAAATAGTATTAAGTATTACAGTTGATCCAAATGGTTTATCAGAAAAAGAATTATGGGAAGTCTGGAGATCGTATAATATTTTAATAGCAGAAACCTTAAAATTACTTCCAACTATAGAATCTCTTGAAATTATTTTTCTAAATAAATCTATTAGAGAAGTAGAAGACGAAAAATGGTTTGAAGATATTTCAAAATCTCTAAAAAATTTACAACATCTCACATCTTTAAGCATTTCAGGAAGAATTTATTGGAATCCAGTATTAATTTGTATATCTTCTATGAGTCAACTTACATCTCTAAGTGTTTGTGATTCTTGGATTCCCGAAGTTGAATTTATAACATGTATATCTTCTATGACTCAACTTATACATTTAAATATATCTAAAGCTACTTTATCAGGAGATGCATTATTTAATTGTTTGGCTATAATACAACCATTATCTCTTGGATTTTTTTCGGCCAAAATAATTGATATGGATATTATGGAATTTGCAAGAAGATTAAATTTATATATACCAGGACTTGTCAAATTGAAATTATCTAATAGTTACGTAGATAGTGAACAAATATATGAATCTTTGTCATTGTTACGATTACCAAATCTTACATCTTTAGATTTGTCAAATAATTTTTTTGATACAAATGCAATGTTTTTTCAAAATGAGATAATACCACAGATAATAAAAATGACAAACCTTACATCTCTTGATCTTTCTCATAATGAAATAGATGTTAAAGTATTATTGCCATTATTAAATGCTTTAAATAACTTAGTTGACTTAAATTTAAAAGATAATTCTATAACATCGGAAGATATACTTGTTTTAATTCCAACTCTTCAAAAAATGCCATTTTTGAGTTCTTTTAATATTTCGTCAAATAAATTAGATCAAGATACAATTAATGAATTAAAAAAACAACTTCGACGAGTTAAAAAATTAGACACAAGTGATAACTCACTTGAAGATGATGTTGAATAAATCAAACAATTTTGAAATAGTATAACATTTCAAAAACTTTGCCACCAAAAAGATTTATACTGGCTCAGGAATAGTAACGACTGGTTGTTCTGGCTCAGGAATAGTAACGACGGGTTGTTCTGGTTCAGGAATACTAACGACGGGTTGTTCTGGTTCAGGAATAGTAACGACGGGTTGTTCTGGTGCAGGAATAGTAACGACTGGTTGTTCTGGTGCAGGAATAGTAACGACTGGTTTTTCTGGTTCAGGAATTGTAACTACGGGTTGCTCTGGTTCAGGAATTGTAACTACGGGTTGTTCTGGTTCAGGAATAGTAACTACGGGTTGTTCTGGTTCAGGAATAGTAACGACTGGTTGTTCTGGTGCAGGAATAGTAACGACTGGTTGTTCTGGTTCAGGAATAGTAACGACGGGTTGTTCTGTTTCACTAATTGTAACTACGGGTTGCTCTGGTTCAGGAATAGTAACGACTGGTTGTTCTGGTGCAGGAATAGTAACGACTGGTTGTTCTGGTTCAGGAATTGTAACTACGGGTTGCTCTGGTTCAGGAATTGTAACTACGGGTTGTTCTGGTTCAGGAATAGTAACGACGGGTTGTTCTGTTTCACTAATTGTAACTACGGGTTGCTCTGGTTCAGGAATTGTAACGACGGGTTGTTCTGGTTCACTAATTGTAACGACGGGTTGCTCTGGTTCAGGAATTGTAACTACGGGTTGCTCTGGTTCAGGAATTGTAACTACGGGTTGTTCTGGTTCAGGAATAGTAACAACTGGTTGTTCAACAACTAATTGTTCAGGAATAGTAACCACGGGTTGTTCAACAACTAATGGTTCAGGAATAGTAACAACTGGTTGTTCAACAATTTTTTTTAATTTTAAATCTTCAATTTCTTTTTCTTGAGTTTTAATCAAATTTGATATTTCTTGAACTGAATTAATTAATTGATTAAGATCAATTTTTTTTAATTTTAAATCTTCCATTTCTTTTTCTTGAGTTTTAATCAAATTTGATATTTCTTGAACTGAATTAATTAATTGATTAAGATCAATTTTTTCTTTACTATTATTAATTTCTGAAATCAGAGGCTCCGTTTCTGGCACAGGAATAGTAACGACGGGTTGTTCTGGTTCAGGAATAGTAACGACGGGTTGTTCTGGTGCAGGAATAGTAACGACTGGTTGTTCTGGTTCAGGAATAGTAACGACGGGTTGTTCTGGTTCAGGAATAGTAACGACGGGTTTTTCTGGTTCAGGAATAGCAACGACGGGTTGTTCTGGTTCAGGAATACTAACGACGGTTTTTTCTGGTTCAGGAATAGTAACGACGGGTTGTTCAACAACTAATGGTTCAACAATTTTTTTTAATTTTAAATCTTCCATTTCTTTTTCTTGAGTTTTAACGAGATTTGATATTTTTTGAACTGAATTAATTAATTGATTAAGATTACACTTTTCTTTACTATTATTAATTTCTGAAATGAGAGGCACCGTTTCTATTTGTTTTTCTGGTTCAACAATTATTTTTAATTTTAAATCTTCTATTTCTTTTTGTTGAGATTTAATCAGACTTGATAGTTCTTGAACTGAATTAATTAATTGATAAAAAGCAAATTTTTCTATACTATTATTAATTTCTGAAATGTCAGGTTTTGTTATTTGTGTGACTACCAGTTCTGCTATTTTTTCCGTTTCTATTTGTGTGACTACCGGTTCTGCTATTTTTTCCGTTTCTATTTGTGTGACTACCTGTTCTGTTATTTGTTGACTCTCTGTTTGTGTGACTACATGTTCTGTTATTTTTTCCGTTTCTATTTGTGTGACTACCTGTTCTGTTATTTGTTGACTCTCTGTTTGTGTGACTACAGGTTCTGTTATTTGTTGACTCTCTGTTTGCGAGACTTTAGGTTCTGTTATTTGTTGACTCTCTGTTTGTGTGACTACAGGTTCTGTTATTTGTTGACTCTCTGTTTGCGAGACTTTAGGTTCTGTTATTTGTTGACTCTCTGTTTGTGTGACTACAGGTTCTGTTATTTGTTGACTCTCTGTTTGCGAGACTT
>Ga0194043_1001796_pt1 | contig 11989 bp, 12 predicted proteins | sample JunL4415m_MetaG_FD_161274 | JGI IMG/M metagenome (GOLD analysis project Ga0194043, IMG submission 161274) | Anoxic zone freshwater microbial communities from boreal shield lake in IISD Experimental Lakes Area, Ontario, Canada - Jun2016-L442-15m | ecosystem: Environmental > Aquatic > Freshwater >...
CCCGGCCCCAGCGCAGTTAGCGCAGACTCTTGATCTCGCGGGCTATGCGTGGAAAGCCGTCTCGAATGCGGCCGTAGCAACACAGCTAGAACCTAAAACCGGCTGGGCTGGCGCCATCATTGTTGCCGACGAAGACCCCGAGGCCGCGTTCTCACTCTGCCGAAGTCTTCGAAAACGAGACTCAGTATTAGAGCCTCTCCTCCTATTGATCTCCGGCGCGCAACTCGCAGACCTAGAGCAGCGCGATGACCACTTCGACGACTTCTGCCTAACTCCTTTTCACCCTCGCGAGCTAGAGGCCCGACTCAAGCACCTCTTTCATCGCGCTGGGCGCGGACCGGCTGCCGAGATTCTTGAGTATGGGGATCTTGTTCTAAACCTCGAGACCTACCAGGCTGCGTTTGCTGGCAATCCGCTCGACCTCACATACATGGAGTACGAGCTCCTCAAGTTTCTAGCGACGAATCCGGGCAAGGTATTCACGAGAGAACAACTTCTCTCTCGCGTATGGGGTTACGAGTACTACGGCGGAGCGCGCACTGTGGACGTTCATGTTCGGAGACTTCGCGCCAAGTTGGGCGAGGAGCATGCCAGCCTGATTCACACTGTGCGCTCGGTCGGCTACCGCTTCGGGGTCTCTCGCTTTACTCCACACGACTAAACGTTTTTATACAGCCGTTCCATTGACGGAGCGTTAGGAGGGTTTGCCTTCACTGCGCTCGTCTGCATCGTCAGCAATAAGCAGGCCCATGAGGCCGCTCCATGCAGCTCCACCGAGCATTGTCCCTACCGGGATAGCGACGATCATTACTAGAACAATTAGCAGCGGTCCGATCATCTCTAAATCCTAACCCTCGATTGGCAGGTAAGCCCAGACTTCAATCTCAACACGGGCACCTGCTGGCAGTGCAGCAACCTGAATTGTCGAGCGCGCGGGGTGATGGTCACCGAAAGCCTCCGCGTAGATTCCATTCACAACCGCAAAATCAGCAAGGTCCACTAGAAAGACCGTTGCCTTTGCAATGTCGGTTAGCGCTCCGCCAACATCACCAAGAACTGCGACGATGTTCGCAATGACGCGCTTCGCCTGAGCAGCAATATCCCCCTCGACGAGTACACCGGTAGCTGGGTCGAGTGGTATCTGGCCAGCGAGCACAACCCAGTCGCCTGCGCGCACCGCATGCGAATATGGACCCGCTGCTGGGGGCGCACTCGGTGTCTTCAACGGCTGTGCTGGCATTTTGCTCTCCTGAAAATTTTGGCCGGAAAATATTGGCTGAAAATATTGGCTGGAAATATTGGCTGGAAAATCTGGCTGCAAGATCATTCTGCTAGATCAATCCTGATTCTAGAGAATCCGAAATTGGAGCTACCGACGCAGAATGCGCGCAGTGCGCGTCTCTCTTGCCGGGAAAGTTGTGGGGCGTGAACCATCGACGCGCAGCAGCGCGTCCCACGCCGCGGCTGCAACGGCTGCGAATACCGCGTCCGAAGACCGCCCCAGAGGTGGTCCAGCCTCATCAATTATGGATATCTCGATCTCGGGAATGTCCTTCGCTCGGATAACGCCGAGGGAGCGGATCGTGAGATCTAGGGGTTCGCCTGTCCCTGGGTCTACGGCGAGCCCCTCGGTAAGCACCCAACCGAGTGCCATGTGAGCGGCGCCTGCAGCGTAAGAGCGCATAACGACATCGTCTAGGGGGTCGCCAGCCGCAACCTTCACCTCTACCTTCTCTAGTTTGCCCGTCTCTGCGTTGATCTTGACGCGAGCCCCCGCAATCGCTCCCTCGAAACCCAGCACGCAACTATCTAGAAGCACTGAGGCTGAGCGAGCATCCTGAATAAGGCTGAGGCGATCTGCTCCAGCGGCAGTGAGTGCCCCCTCGACCAACACTGCGGTCTCCGCCAAACCAAATGCACGTAACGCACTACTAACCCGGAACACTGGAAGAGTCGCTCCCTCCCAGACTGCATCTATACCGACTCCATAGGGCGAAGCATTCTCCGCGGCCTGACTTAGCCGAGACTCTCCACCCGATGCACATGTGCCTCGAATAGTTACAAGTTTCCCATCAAATCGCGCAGTAGCTGAGATGGGTGCTCGTTTTGCAGAGAAGCGCACAACATCTTCACGCGACATCACAACACGGACACTGCGCTGCAATCGATCTGCAAGGATCCGCGCTGCGGGCGGAGCAAGCGAGTCTGCCTTGCCTCCGAAACCCCCGCCGTTACCGCGCGCTGTTGCTGGTTCTCCACCGGGTTCACACCACGAAGCATCTGGCTCTAGGTATCCGGCATCGACCCAAGATGTAGCCAAAGAGACTCCATTAATAGGCGATTCGAGAATCGGCAGCGGAGGAGCATCATCGAGTGTTGTTCGGCGCCCCTGCACCTTGCCTGCAGCAGTTCTTGCATCCCGCAGAGTGTCAGCGATCACCCACGCGATCCCCTCTGCCAACTCTGCCGAGACCTCAACGCCGGCCGAGCGCGGCACCGCAACAACTGCATCACGCGGAGCCGTGTCATCAGCAAACTTCGCTCCACCAAGCGGCACGCTCGCGTCAACTTGCTGAGGCACGCCGCCCTCAAGCGCTGCGCGCTCTGCTGCGAGACTTAAATCGCGACTCGGGTCAAGCGCCACAGGAGACTCAAGAGCGTCTAACACGCTCTGCCAACCGGTACAGCGGCACACGTGTGCGGAGAGAGCTCGCTCGATAGAGACCCGATCGCTTCGCCCCTTCGCCATTGCCGAGGCACATCGAACGATTATCCCTGGGGTGCAGAAGCCGCACTGCGAACCACCGGTTGCCACAAAAGAAGCGGCGCAGGCATCGCGCCAAACCGGCTCTAGTCCCTCGACGGTGGTGACTGCTCTACCGATGATCCGATCTACAGGAGTGACACAAGAGACCCGCGCCTCGCCATCTACAAGCACAGTGCAGCATCCGCATTGGCCCTGCGGTGCGCAGCCATCCTTGACAGACGTGACCCCGAGTCGCTCCCGAAGGACGCTCAGTAGGGATTCATTCTCCTCGACCTCGACATCAACCTCTTGGCCGTCGAGATTAAATAAAACGTGATGGGACACGGGGCACCTCCAGCGGCGACAATAGATGCATGTTGACTCCAGAACTCTCTCGACGCGCATTCATTGCTGCCGGTGGGGCTGTAGCCCTTGTTGCTTGCAGCGGAACAGACTCCTCAAAGGATAAGAAGCCGTCGAGCACATCGGGGAAAGGTGCAGGGAAGGGCGGGCTCCAGGCGTTACGCGTATCGAGTGACCTCTACGCCACTGCAACGCCGCAGCGCTTCGCATTTATCTTTACGCTCGATGGTGAGTTCATTAGCGAGGGAGATGCAACCCTAGCGGTGCGACCACAGGGCGGGTCCTTCGGTGATGACCTACCCGCGACGCTCCACTCCGAGGGACTCCCCAAGGGGCGCGGCATCTATACCCTTGATTTAATTCTAAAAACCGATGGGATATGGGAGGGTCGCGCCACGCTTAACGGCAAATCCGTGAAACTCTTCTTCCAAGTATTGAAGAAGCCTCTCGGCCCGATCCCGGGAGGCGCGGCGCCGACAGCCCCGTCGCCAACTGCATCGGCAACACTCGGGGTCGACCCGATCTGCACTCGTGCCCCGGCGTGCCCACTCCACGCTAAGTCTCTCGATGCTTTGATCGGCAAAGGTCGCCCGGTCGCGGTCATGTTTGCCACGCCAGCGCGATGCCAAACACAATTCTGCGGACCAGTGCTCGATCAGCTGCTTGCGGTGCAGGGCGATTACTCGAGCCAAGTTGATTTTGTGCACGTCGAGATCTACGAATCTACTGAAGGGACCAACCTGGTATCTACCATCTCCGCGTGGGGTATTGATAGCGAGCCGTGGCTCTTTACAATCTCCGCGGACGGAACAGTGCAGGAACGTCTAGATGGCGCTTTCGCTACAGACGAAATACGTGGAGCTCTCGACCGCCTCATCGCGTAATCGCGTAACAGCGACTCTAGAAATTAGGAGCGCTTAGTTGCAGGCTTCTTAACGGCTTTCTTTGCCGCAACAGTCTTAGTAGCTGGCGCTGCCTGCTTCTTGGGCGCAGATTTCTTTACTGCCGTCTTAGCTTTCTTTGCAGGAGTCCCGGGAATCTTTATCTGCTTTGTCCCAGCAAGCGCCTCGCGAACAGTCGCAAAGTCCGCATCTGGAATCTCGTGGAGGTTGCCCTGAAACGCCAATTTCCAGTGCTTCGCAGGCCACTTCTGCATGTACTCAAGGGCCGGACCATGCATATGCGTTGGGATCCAGTCCTCTTCAGCGGGGACTCGGTCGGCCTTTACCTCTACGCGCCACGGGTAATCCTCTCCAGGCTTAGAGAGCCAGATGAGTTCGTGCTCCTCAAAACCCTCAGAGGTGATCGTCGCAGTAGCGGCGAATACTTGAACCGCGGTGACGTAGTAGAGAAGGTTGTCTCCTGGCTTCATGTTCTCCATCACACGGCGACGTTGACGCGACTTGAAGCCCTGTTTTACGAAGCCAAGGTCAATCGTGCGCTGATAGTTATCCGCTGATGTGACGACCATCCAACTAGTCATTTAGCGAATCCATGTAGCGGTTCCATGTGACTAGAAATCAGTAGCGATGTTGAGGTGTCGCGGATTATGAGAAGGAGGAGCCGCAGCCGCATGTGCGCTCTGCATTGGGGTTCGAGATGTTGAACCCTGCGCCTTGGAGTCCATCTTTGTAGTCAAGCGAGGCTCCACCTAGGTGAAGAATGCTTGCTGCATCGACGACAACCATCACGCCGTCCTGCTCGGTCTTTACATCATCCTCAGCAATATCAGCATCGAAGAACATCTCGTAGGAGAAGCCAGAGCATCCACCCGGGCGTACAGCAACCCGAAGTGCGAGACCCTCTTGGTCCTCAGCATCAATTAGCTCCTTGAGCTTGGATGCGGCGGCGTCTGTAAGCAAGAACTGCGCTCGTGCGTCGGTGACTGTAAACATTTTGATCCTCCAGTTACTTGGATGGCTTTACTTGGATGGTTCGAATTGGATGGTTCGAATTGGATGTTTTGGATTCTGTTCTTGGGACCCCCTGAGGGCTCCGCTTTGTTGGTCTAAAGAGTAACCGATATGGGTGCATTGTCACCCCCCAGAGGATGGGGCCCCAACTTGACTACTCCTCGGCTGCTCCTCGGCTGCTCCTCGGCTACTCGTCAACTACTGACTATCAACCAGCAAGTATGGGAAAACATTCCCCGGCGGTGGTTCCTAGGCGGTCTACGCGTAACCTATGGCTATGCCTGATTCAGAGTCTCCCGTGTTCTCAAAGGTTGATCCTGAGACGGTACGCGGGATTCTTGGAGGGGTCATTGACCCAGAACTACGGGCCCCCATCACTGATCTTGGGATGGTTGGCGAGATCAAGGTCGAGGGCAGCGCGGTCGCCGTTCAGATTGTTCTCACAACACTCGGGTGCCCATTACGTGCTCAGATCAAGAAAGAAGTCATCTCAAAGGTTGCCTCGCTCCCCGGAGTCGAGGGAGTAACAATCGACTGGATCGAGATGACGCCTGAGCAGAAGGCCAAGACCATGGATACTGCTCGCAAGCGTGCCCAGGCCGATGCCCCTGAGACAGAGATCCCTCCAACGGCGCGCGTCCTCGCTATCGCTAGCGGCAAAGGTGGCGTCGGGAAGAGCAGCATCACCGTAAACCTCGCCGCCGCTCTCGCTAACCGTGGGCTGACCGTAGGCGTACTAGACGCAGATATTTGGGGCTTCTCAGTTCCGCGAATGCTTGGGGTCTCGAAGCGACTAGGTGGCACGGACGGCAAGATCGAGCCGAACGAATTGAAGGTTGGCGATGGCCTCCTCAAGGTGGTCTCCATGGGCTTTCTTGTTGAGGATGAAGGAACCGCACTCATGTGGCGCGGGCTCTTGCTTACAAAAGCATTGGAGCAGTTCCTCACCGATGTGCGTTGGGGTCACCTTGATTACTTATTGATTGACATGCCCCCTGGTACCGGTGATGTTCAGATGGGGCTTGCGCGCCTCTTGCCCCAGGCCGAGATGCTCGTTGTAACAACTCCAGCACGCGCTGCGCAGCAGGTTGCAGTACGCGTTGCCGACATGGCGCGCCGATCCAACATGAAGGTCGCAGGGGTAATTGAGAACATGAGCGAGCTAGTGCTCGCCGATGGGCAACGCATCTCAGTATTTGGGTCTGGCGGAGGCGAGGCGCTCGCAGCAAGAACAGAGGCTCCGTTGATCGCTCGTATTCCTCTCGAGCCTTCTGTGAGTGCTGGCGGCGACAACGGAAAGCCTGTATCGCTCGATGGTGTGGGCCCTGCCGCTGATGCCTTTAGGGACCTCGCTGCACTTATCGTGACTGAATTAGTTCCGCCCCTCGATATGGCTGGATGCACCGCCCGAATTCTTGAGGCGGCAGCCGCAGCGTTTAACGACAGAGACCGCGCCTAACTCAAGCTCCACTTAGTTCGAGCACTGCTACCGATAACACTTCCTTCGTTGTGAAGTTTGAGTAGGTGAGCGTGGACCTGACGACCCGCAACGGGTCTCAGCGGCGCCGCTAGCTCTGAATACAGTTCATTAACAATCCCAGCAATAGTTGATGGGCCCTTACCTAAGCACCTCAAGATTTGCTTCTCGCGTTTGCGGCGATGCTGCAGATATTCGTTGATTCGAAATCGCGGATCCTCTATTCGCTGTCCATGCCCCGGCGCTATCCACTCTGCACGAAGCGAACGCATCCGCTTTAGAGATGCGATGTACTCACTCATGTCGCCTCCTCTATTTGGCGAGATTACAGACCACATTCCATCAAGGATGTTGTCGCCTGTGAAGAGTGCCCCATCTTCCTCTAACCAGAAGCAGAGATGATTAGGAGCATGCCCTGGCGTGTGAAGCGCTACTAGTGAAAACCCTGAACCCTCAACGATCGCTCCATCAAGAAGCCGGCGATCTAAGTGCACTCCCCTCTGGCGAGTTGGGTACGCGAGTATCGGTGCTCCCGTCTTTTGAGCTAGGAGAGCAGCGCCCGGGGCATGGTCCGAGTGCGTGTGCGTGAGGAGAATCGATCGAATATTTCTCCGCCCAGCGGCAGCAATGATGGAGTCAATGTGCTTTGCGTCATTGGGCCCAGGATCGATGACACAAATATCCGAGTCGCCGACCAACCAAGTATTGGTTCCGGGCCCTGTCATGTAATTGGCGTTTGGTGCAAGCACTCTGCGCACGTAGGGCGAGAGAACATCAGGTGCGGTGTGAGTTATTCGCGCCACTTAACTAGACCTCGCGCTCGATGTTGTCTCTCCGGGAAGCACTAGCCGCTCTCCACCGGCAATATCAAGAACCATAGGAAGACGCTGATTCCGCTCTCCAGCATGCTCTTCAATATGGCTGAATAATCCATCAGTGCTCTGAAAGTGACTAAGAGCAATGAGGCTTCTGCGTGTTGGAAGAATTAGATCGATCTCATCGCGCTCTGCCTCGGCAACCGCGTCTGGCGGTCTCTTCCAAGCAGACTCGACGGTCTCTCCATCATCGTGAAGATATGAATGACCCTCTGGAGCAGCGGCGACAAAGAACCAAGTGTCGTATCTCCGCGGCATACCAGCAGGAGTAATCCAATGTGAAAAGAGCATCAGACTTGAGCAGGCGAGCATCAGATCTTCTGACTCCACCACCTCAACAAAACTGCACTCACCAGCATTCAATGCATAACGAGCCTCTACGAGACGGCCCCAAGCAGCGTCACGCGGATCTATAAAAGAACCGTCTGAGTGGCGCGCGAGCAGCACCCCTGCCTCTTCGAACGTCTCCCGAATCGCAGCAACCCAGTATCCAAGTCCACCGCTATCGTGACCAAGTAAGCGGCTAGCAGTTACGTCGTCGGGGCCATCGCAGCGGGAGAGTAAACGCTCATCACGGTCATCGGCATCGACTGCGCCGCCGGGAAATACATGCGCGCCGCCTACCCAGAGAGCACCAAGGTTGCGGCGCAGCATAAAAACCTCTAGATGAGGAGCGTCCCTTACCAGCATGACCGTTGCTGCCTCGCGGACAGGGGGCGCTACTCCTAGGTCAGAAGCTGCACTCGATGCCACAGCCTCTCAGTGTACGCAATGACCGTCAATATCAAAGACCATCTCTTAAATGCGAAGCACTCCTCGGCGCTCAACTTCATTGAGCCCACCCCAGATACCGAATGGCTCGCGAATCTCCAGTGCATACTCAAGGCACTCAGCCTTCACGCTGCATCCGCTGCATATTGCTTTAGCGCGGCGCTCGCGCAGATCGCGATCGTCGCGGCGCTCACTTGTGGTCGGAGGAAAGAACAGAACCGCCTCGGGACCTCGGCATGCAGAATTGATCTGCCAAGTTTGATTTACGGTTTTGATTTGAAATTCAGTCTTGCCCGACACGACTTCACCGCTCCCTCTAGACACATTGCTAATTGCCTTCGTCGCCGAACCTATCCCCGCTGAGCACTCCAAGTAAAGAGCGACCTAGACCCGGAGTAGTTGCCCATAGGCATGAGGGCAGGTGCAAGCAACTAAAAGTTGGTCGAGAAGGTGTAAGTAGCACGCAATTAACGACAAATGGTGCAGAAGGACGATGCTTGATAACAACCTTGTTATTTAAGGTCTTTTTGGGTGATCGGAGCCTTCCTAGCTTGGATCAAGACCCGTTTCATTAAGAGCATCACCATTAACAGCATCAGCATCGCCGACGCTTCCTCTGCGCATCTCGCGGTAGTCGCGTGCAGCGCCCTCCTCGGGCTCCACCTCAAGGACAAGTCCGTCGACCTCGCTGACCCGAATCGCCTCACCTGCTGCGATCGGAGTAGCGCGGTTTGTACGCGCACGCCATGGCGCTCCGCGCACTAGCACTACCCCATCAGGATTGATCGCTACGACCGCCTCACCCATTTCTCCAATCAGACCTTCACGCCCAACTGTTGGCGTTGAGAAACGTGAACGTACCGCTATCGGCATTGCCGTGATCATGAAAAGCAGAGTCGCTCCGACCATCACGATCAAGAGCCACCACGGAACATTGAGGCTCGACCCTGCGTCGTAGAGCATCAAGGAACCAGCAATGAGTGCGACGGTAGCTATGCCGCTCCATACTGCTGGTTTCCCAGCCTGCACATCGACCGCGAATCCAAACATTGATAGGAGGAGCAGACCGATACCCAATCCTGAGACTGGCAGGTGAGAGAACCCGATGCAGGCTCCGATAACGCAGATGGCACCGGCGCCACCAGCTAGGCCAATGCTGATCGTAAAGAACTCAAACATGATTAAGGAGAGGCCCACGAGAATCAGCACGTAAGCAAACGAAGGATTAGTAAGTGTGTGCTCCATCTGGCCGACTAAACCAAGTTTGCGGAAGCGCACATCTTGATTTGGTTGCCTACGACGATCTTGCCCTTTACCTACAACACGTGAGGTCTCTATTCGTACTGGGCCTCGCGCTGTCACTGCAACGTGGCCATCTATGCGCACAACAAAGTCCCCGAGAGTTGCGCAGCCATCGCCCTTCTTTCGAGTCCCGCAAATACGATCAGAGACACCTTTTGAAGTTGCATCCTTCGCGTTAATGCGTTTGGTACTAATCAACTGTGACTCGGAAGGATTCCGCCCAACTCTCAGCGCCTCGGTTGCGAGTAGAGCGCTCGTCTGTGAGGAGCTCGGAGTATCGGCGTCCCTTCGCATAGGAGAGGCAGCACCAATATGAGCGCCGGTTCCTACTCCAAGAATCGCTGAGGCGGCTGCGATGACCGCTGCTCCCCCCTTGGCTTCACTTCCAGATGGCCCAATCCAGGTAGTGATGGCCACTCTCGAATTGCGGATCATTTTTAGTAGTGGCTTGAGGTCCACGTCTACAGCCCCCGTTGAGTCGAGGTTGATAACCACAACCGAGGCGCGAGCCTTGTTGGCCTCGCGAATAGCGCCCATCATGATCTCGACATTTGGCGGGTCTAGTAGCCCTTTGACCTGCACCACTATCACGCCACCGCGGCCACTAGACGGGGCGGCCGTAATAGGCGCTGGCGCACCACCGGCGCCGGCAAGCGGGGCGACCCCGGCAATGATGAATCCTGCCCCTAGAAGAATTGTTAGTAGTCGTCTGAAGTGTGGCACTTAGTCTCCCGTAGCATCACGGTTAATGGATCAGCGGCGATTCTGTACCACCGCGAGGGTGATCATCGTGGCCGGGAAGGGCGGTGTCGGAAAGACGACCGTCGTGGCCGCGTTAGCGGTCGTAGCGGCGCGCTCCGGCTTGAGTGTTCTCATTGCTGAGGTCGAAGGCAAATCTGGACTGTCAAAGGCGTTCGGTGTAAACGATCTCGAATATGAAGAGATCGTATTGTCCAAAGGTATTAGCGCACGGACCCTAACCCCTGACGCAGCACTCGCTGAGTGGCTTAAGGGTAACGGAATGGGTCGAATCGCCCGCCGGCTCAACGCCTCAGGGATCCTTGAGATTGTCGCCACGGCGGTACCCGGGATGAAGGACATTCTGGTGTTGGGGAAGATTAAGGCCCTAGAGCAGAGCAGAGCATTCGATTTGATCCTCGTTGATGCACCGGCTGCTGGCCATGCAGTCTCCTTCCTCACATCTCCACTCGGATTGCTTGAGGCTGTCGGCGTTGGCCCGATTAAGGCCCAGGCAAGTGACGTTGTAGCGATGCTCTCTGATCCAACTCGCGCGCAGGTAATGCTCGTTACGACCCCTGAAGAGACTCCGGTTCGAGAAGCGATTGAGACCGCCTTTGCGCTTGAAGACCGAGTCGGTGTGGCGCTAGGGCCAATCATCGTTAATGGCATCTATACAGACGACCCCTCTATTGCATCCGAGAACGATCTAAACAACCAAGGGCTTTTTGATCACGCGGCGCTTGAGGCATCCATATCGCTCGATGCTCAAGACTCTGGGTTCCCTCTTAGCGCTAACGAGATACGCGACATTGCGGACGCTGTTTCATTTAGACATGCCCGAAGCCAAGTGCAATCGCATCAAGCTGACGAACTTAGTGAGGCTCTTCCAATCCCACAGTTGCGCCTCCCTTATCTATTTGATGGCGAGATTGGATTTGCCCAGATAGAGAGACTCGCGGATGCACTAGGTGCTCAGATTGAGATGCTCCCAGATCCAATCATCCGTGAACCTGAGGCAGATAATGGATAGCGCGGCAATGGGAGGTTCCCCTAATGATTCCAAGTCGATCACTTTCGCATCTCTGCTTGCAGACTCCCATGTCATCATCTGCGCAGGGAGCGGCGGCGTAGGGAAGACCACGACCGCTGCAGCGCTTGCGATTCAGGCAGCGCGCAATGGGCAGCGCAGCATTGTCGTGACGATTGACCCTGCAAAAAGGCTCGCCGATGCGCTTGGACTACCGGAGCTTGCTCCAGATCCCGTCATTATCGACGAGCAACTCTGGAGGCGTACTAACGACTCCTCTAGCGGGCAACTCTCGGCAATGATGCTCGACCCAAAAGCAACATTCGATGCATTAGTTGCTCGTTACGCAGACGGAGTCGAGCAGTCCGAACGGATACTCGCCAATAGTTTCTATCGCTCCATTTCGTCCGCTCTCGGCGGAACGCAGGAGTACATGGCGATGGAGAAACTCCATGAGCTCTCCGAGTGCGGAGATTATGACCTCATCGTTGTTGATACTCCCCCAAGTCGCAACGCTCTCGATTTTCTAGATGCTCCTGAACGATTACTACGCCTCCTCAACAATCGCGTCTTTCGCGTAATCACTGCACCAGCGCGAACTGGTCTCCGCGCTGCAGGCATTGCTGTACAAACTTTGGTAAGGGCAATCAGTCGAGTAATCGGTACTGAGGTCGTAGACGACATAGTTGCGTTCTTCCGCGCCTTCGAGGGTATGGAGGAGGGTTTCAGGGAGAGAGCGACGAGCGTGCGCGCGCTAATCGCAGAGAGCACAAC
>Ga0194043_1001798_pt1 | contig 11979 bp, 16 predicted proteins | sample JunL4415m_MetaG_FD_161274 | JGI IMG/M metagenome (GOLD analysis project Ga0194043, IMG submission 161274) | Anoxic zone freshwater microbial communities from boreal shield lake in IISD Experimental Lakes Area, Ontario, Canada - Jun2016-L442-15m | ecosystem: Environmental > Aquatic > Freshwater >...
GAGAGATACTTCATGCGCCACCTTGCCAATCTTCGAACTCGCCAGTCTTAGATCGACTGGCCCCTAGTAATGAACGGGGAGGTTCGGAGAGAACTCAACAAAGGGTCTCTCGATCAAGGTCGCTGAGCGACGATCACTAGCTGTGATACGGGCCCTTTACTACGGGGCCTTTACTACAGGCCCTTTACTGGGGGCCCACAACTACTCGCAGTTTTAACTACTCGGCAGAAGAACGCTCAGGCTCTACAAAACGTGATCGCAGCTGAAGGATCGCCTTTGTATGAATCTGACAGACGCGACTCTCGGTAACCTCTAGCACTTCGCCGATCTCCGCGAGAGTTAAGCCCTCGTAGTAATAGAGCGTTAAAACTAGGCGTTCTCGCTCCGGCATGCGATTGATTGCATCGGCGAGGATGTGCTTCATCTCCTCGACCTCAAAGGCAGCAACTGGGTCGCCGACAGATCCGGCGACCATGTCTCCGACCGTGGTTCCGCCGCTACCTTGCTCGCCGCCGCCGACTACCTCGTCGAGAGCAACTACTCCAACGTAAGAGATCTGCGAGAGAATTTGCTGGAGCTCAGCCTCAGTTACACCAATCTCTTTGGCGACCTCAGACTCCTCTGGCGTGCGGTGCAGTTCTGCCTCAAGTTTTGAGTATGCGCGCTCAACCTCGCGCGCTTTATTGCGAACCGAACGCGGAACCCAATCTATTGATCGCAGCTCGTCGATAATCGCGCCCTTGATTCGCGAGATCGCGTAGGTCTCAAATTTCCATCCGCGTTCGGGCTCAAACTTATCGATGGCGTCAATTAATCCAAAGACTCCGTACGACACAAGATCCGCTTGGTCAACACTCTGGGGAAGACCCGACGCGACACGACCGGCTACGAATTTCACGAGTGGCGCGTAGTTAAGGATCAATCGCTCACGGGCCTGCTCGGCTCCGGTTGATTTGTACTCAGCCCATAGAGACGCGACGACATCCTTGTCGCCTTCGCTCGTAACTAGTTTTTTGGGTTCATCAGGCACGTGGGTGAGTCTCTTCGTAGACGGCGCGCAATCGCTCGCGGGTTAGATGAGTGTACGTCTGAGTGGTCGCTAGATCCGAGTGGCCGAGGAGTTCTTGGACAACACGAAGATCAGCGCCCCCCTCGAGGAGGTGTGTGGCGTAGGCATGACGCAGTGCATGGGGGTGGAGCGAGCGTCCGTCGGGAAGCGGATGCGCCTCTAGGACCCGCCTCGCATCTCGGGGACCCATAGGTCGACCTCGACGGTTAATGAAGACAACCTCGGGCTCAGTCTCAGGCTTTGCGAGCAGCGGTCGACCCGCTAGAAGCCAGCCCGTGAGCGCATCGGAGGCAGGTTCTCCTATAGGGACTCTGCGAATCTTGGAGCCCTTCCCCAGAACGGTGATATATCCGCGAGCGAGGTCTAGGTCGCTGAGCTTCAGCCCGCAGCACTCGGAGACCCGCACGCCGGTGCTATAGAGCACCTCAAGAACTGCAAGGTCTCGCCTCGCTATCGCTACATCCTCGGCGCTTCCAATGCTCTTCGTCTCCCACTCCTCCGCCAAGTCGAGCGTCTCTGCAGATGCAGCGTCGAGCAGTGCTGTCGCCTCGCTGCTGCGCGGGACACGCGGCAGACGAGCGGCACCCTTAGGAGTTCGGAGGCTTCTCCCGGGATCAGTAGTGATCGTCCCTTGGCGCTTGAGGTATCGAAGATACGAGCGCACTGCGGCAGCCTTACGAGCAATTGATCTGCGTGCGAATCCGCGTGTGTCTAAGTAAGCCAGATATCGACGCAGCGCCTTATGGTCAAGATCCTCCGGATTTGGAGCACCGCCTCGTTCGGCCCACTCAATGAACTGCGCTACATCAGAGGCATACGCATCGTGGGTATTTTCGCTCTTCGACGTTAGGGAAGCTACATAGGCGTCGATTTCCCAAGGCATAACGTAAGGCTAACGCTCCCGGCACACGCAGAGCAGCGCATGTGTCCCACCCCTTCATTAACTTGATCAACACCGTCGAGGAGCCGCGGATTTCCGGTCCTCCCTTAAGAACTATCTAGAGCCTTCAGCACGTTGAAGCACACTCAGGCACACTCAGGCCAAGGCATCTAGATACTTCACAATCACGATTGTTTGCAGCCATTAGCTGCATCAGTTTTTGGGAGGCAATAAATGCTCGCTTCAGTTCGCAGCGCAACTCTTCATGGAATCGACGGGCAACTCGTCCGCGTTGAGGTACATGTATCCAACGGTTTACCGGCCTACACAATTGTGGGGCTACCTGATGCTGCGGGGCGCGAGTCCAAAGACCGAGTGCGCGCCGCAATGATCTCATCTCAAGTCGAGTGGCCACTTAGGCGCATAACGGTGAACCTTGCACCCGGTGGAGTGCGCAAGAGTGGAGCCGGCCTCGAACTCGCAGTGGCCCTAGGCCTCATGCTCGCCTGCGACGACCTCGACCAATCAGCACTCGATGGGGTTGGGGTTCTCGGAGAGCTCGGGCTCGATGGGCAGGTACGCCCAGTAGCTGGAGCACTCGCTCTTGTCGATGCGTTAGCGCGGTCTGGAGCTACGTCAGTTGTAGTTCCAAGTGCGAATGTGCATGAGGCAAGCCTGATCCCGGGAATTCAGATTCGCTGCGCACACTCCCTCTCGGGCGTCAAGGCTGCGCTCTCGGGCGCAGAGGATTGGCCCGAGGTCGATGCAGCACCCCTCGAGACCCCGAGTCTTGAGGAGACCCACGGTTGCTTCGATCTATCAGAGGTACGCGGGATGGCAACCGCGCGCTCGGCGCTTAGATGCTCCGCTGCAGGAGCGCACCATCTCCTGATGGCTGGGCCACCCGGGGCAGGCAAGACAATGCTCGCTAGACGTTTCCCAACAATCATGGCTCCACTAGACCCTGATGAGGCGCTCGAGGTAACTCGCATCCAATCGGCGACCGGAGCAATACCAGCACGACGCCTCGCAACCAGAAGACCCTTTAGGGCCCCTCATCACAGCGCCTCTACTCCAGCACTCATAGGAGGAGGAAGCGGGCGACCTCACCCCGGCGAAGTAACCCTCGCATCGAGTGGTGCGCTATTTCTTGATGAGCTCGGAGAGTTTGCACCGCAAGCACTTGAAGCACTGCGTCAACCACTTGAGGAGCGGGTTGTGCGCATCTCAAGGCAGGCTTGCTCGCTTGAGTTCCCAGCCAACTTCACGCTCATCGCATGCACTAATCCATGCCCATGCGGGCGCGATCCATTCCACTGCACTTGCTCTGATGTAGCGCGCGAGAGATACCGCCGTCGCCTCTCAGCCCCACTGCTCGATCGCTTCGACCTGCGCTTAGCGTTACGCGCCCCTAAAGAAATAGAGAAGCCTGGTGCATCATCTGCGGAGGAGCGCGAGCGAGTCATCTCTGCAGTAGCTCGCCAGAACCATCGGTACGCAGGTCTGCCCTGGCGGAGGAACGCTCATCTACCTGCCGGTGCGCTTACGAGATACGCGGGGCTCAGCGCGGAGGCTCACGGCGAGTGGCTCAACGCAGTTAAGTCTGGCTCTCTTACCGGCCGAGGAGCGGCTGCCATTCAGCGAACTGCGCGCACACTCGCCGACCTTGACGACCGCACTGAGATCTTGCCAGAAGATGTGCTTCAGGCAGCAGACCTTCGTCAGGATGTCCCATGACGAGCCAGAGGGAGGCGGCTCTATATGCATTGGTGGCGCTGCCTCGAATGACGCCATCGCGCATGCAGCGAGTCCTTGCGGTATGGCCGGATCCAATCGCTGCAGTCGAGGGGCTAGCGAGCGGTGCCGCGATCAAAGTGATCGGCGGCGAGAAGCGCCTAACCGACGAAACTCGCGCGCTAATCGCCGCGGAATGGCGACTCGTCGACATGTTGAGCGCTCAAAGAATCATCAAACGCAACGGCACTCGCCTCCGCTGCCTCCACGATGAAGACTGGCCTATCGAGGAAGAAGACGCGATCCTTCCTGCGGTGCTACTCAACGAAGGCGAGCGGCCTTCTTCTCTAGCAGCTCAGCGTGTTGCGATCGTCGGGACTCGAGCCGCGTCCCCTCATGGCGTAGCGGATGCACACAAGCTCGCAGCGACCCTCGCAGAGGCTGGTGCCACGATTGTCAGCGGCCTCGCACTTGGTATCGACGCGGCAGCGCACCGTGGAGCACTTGAGGCGGGCGGGCAGACCATCGGGGTCGTCGCCACCGGACTCGACGTCACATACCCACGCAGCCATCAGTCGTTATATGCATCAGTGAGGAGGCAAGGAATTATCGTCAGCGAGCATGCACACGGTGTAGGGCCGCGCCCTGAACGCTTCCCTGTACGCAACCGAATTATCGCGGCGCTCGCGGACGTCGTTGTCGTCGTAGAGGCCGCGAGCAGAGGCGGGGCGTTGAGTACTGCGGCCGCGGCCACGAGTCTTGGCAGACCAGTATTCGCACAACCCGGGTCAACCCGCAACCCAGTTGCCGCTGGCTGCAACTCTCTAATCGCAGACGGTGCGCTGCCACTTCTTGATGCTGGCGATGTTGTGCTTGCACTAGGCATGACAGCAGCCGCACGCAGGGCTCCGATTCTGGATCTGAGAGTCACCTCGAGTCCTGCAGTGCCACTGGATAACGCTGGGCGCCAAATTATTCGCGCGCTAGCGGGCGAGCCCGCGACCCTTGACGAGATTTCATTACGGACAGATCTTGAGGCAGGAGAGATTTCGAGATCTATCGCGTCCCTCTGCTCCCAAGGCCTAGCCAAGCGGGTACGCGGATTGATCTGGCCACTTTGAGATCAGGCGACGCGCCGGGCTTGAACGCTTTCGGGCTGCGCCCTCTGGCCCAATTTATGAAAAAATCCAAAATCGCCATAAAGGAAGAGTATTTATGTCCCGATGACTCTTTTTGTGAACCTAACTCTCTGCCCCTTCGACGCAAAAGACCTCAACCGTGAATACAGCGGCGGGTCATTCCTCGTCTCCTGCAGCCACTGCGGAGCCGAGTGGGAAGTTCATAACAACCTCGTGCTCCGTGTCACCGACCCTAACTGGGAGTTGGCCGAGGAGGTCGCTGTAATTGTGGCCGAGAGAATTGGCGAGCAGCTCGAGAACAGAACCGTCAGTGCGTAACGGTTAGGGATCAGTCCAAGATCCGCTTACTTAACGGTCCATGGCTCAGGGCTGAACTCCAATAATCGCCCCTCGAATCAACGCCCCTCAAACTTTGGTTCGCGTTTCTGCATGAATGCCATGATCGCCTCAACCGTGTCACGCGTTGCAAAAGAGAGCGACTGCGAGATCCCCTCCATCTCAAGTGCCTCGGCCATCGAGACTGAGAACGATTGATTTAACATTCGCTTCGAGTTTGATACCTGAATAGGCGGCAATGCAGCGAGTCGATCTGCGAGGGTCGTTACCGCTGCCGCAAAATCATCGTGAGGTACGACTCGGTTAACTAGCCCAATGCGCTCCGCCTCAGTTGCGTCAATGATGTCCGCGAGGAATACCAGCTCTTTAGCTCGGTGTAGACCAATGAGTCGCGGCAAGATCCAGGAGCCACCAAAATCAATACTGAGCCCGCGCTTGGAGAATATCTCGGAGAATCGCGCACGGTCTGAGGCCATTACGAGGTCACAACCGAGCGCCAAGTTGAGGCCGGCACCAGCGGCGACTCCATTCACGGCAGCAAGCGTGGGTTTATGCATCTCGTGTAGGCGCAGAGCGCACTGCCCGACTACGCGCATTCGTGCAACGGAGGCACCTACCCCTCCCTCGATGCGATCCCCGGCGTCATCATCTGTCAGGTCTGCCCCTGAGCAGAAAGCATCTCCGGCTCCGGTTATTACGAGTACCCGATCATCTGGGTTGCTCTCTACCTCATCAAATACTGATAGGAGCTCGCCCCACATCGCTCCATTGATCGCATTCTTCTTGGCGGGTCGATTGAGCGTGAGCGTCACAACCCCTTCACGGCGTTCAACGGTGATTGTCTCCATATGACTCAGCTCCTCGGTCTTGGCCCACCTCAATAGCCATATTGATATCAGGCGACGACTCGGCGGCGGGGTCCCTGCGCCGGTACCGTAGCCGCATGGGGTTCAATCCTGCGAGAGGACATAAGCCAAAGGGCTCTGATATCGCAATCCTCTGCTTGGCTGCTGTTGTGATCGCAGCCCTCTTGATCTGGAGTTCTGGCCTTGCGTGATTTTGGCGCAGTCGAGGTGCGCCACATTCAGCCGTATCAAGCAGAGAAGATGTACCGCTGCCCAGGCTGTAATCAAGAGATCCCGCCGGGCACAGGCCACGAGGTAGTAGTGCCGGTACACGCCCCCGAGGACAGGCGCCATTGGCACACTCCTTGCTGGAAGCGTGAAATAAAGAAGAAGCTCCCCCAGAAAAAGAAGCGCTAGACCAAGCTCTCAGCGCTCGTTAAAAACCAGCCTGTACTACCTCAACCTCTGGCTCTCCACTTGGCAAGAGCACGACGCCGGCAACATCAAATCGCACCGCTCCCCCAATACCTTCATGAGCTGCAAGCCATAGGGCCGCAAGAGTGCGAAGGCGACGCTGCTTGACTGGCGTGACAGCCTCTAGAGGTGAACCAAAACGATCGGAGGAGCGAGTCTTTACCTCGCAGAAAACGATTGAACCATCTGCGCCTAACAGCACCAGATCAAGCTCTCCCTCACGCACTCGCCAGTTTCTATCTGTGACGCTATAGCCGTGAGCCTCGTACCACTCAGCCGCGGCCTGCTCCCCTAACGCACCTAGGGCTTTACGATCCCCCGCTGCCGTCCTCCGACCGCGGGCGGGCATCTAGGCCTCTTTCTCGCCTAGTCGCTCAATGTTGACGTCCTTAAAAGTCACGACGCGAACATTCGCTACAAAGCGCGCAGGGCGGTACATATCCCAGACCCATGCATCTTGAAGTACAAGCTCGAAGTAAACGCGCCCACCATCGGAGCGTTCGTTTAACTCAACTGAGTTGGTGAGATAAAAACGCCTCTCGGTCTCCACGACATGGGAGAACATAGGGAGGACATCTCGATACTCACGATAGAGCTGTAGCTCAATATCGGTCTCATAACGCTCAAGGTCTTCAGCGCTCAACGTAGTCGCCCTTCACTCGTGTACTGAGAGTGTATCCGGGTAACGAGGAGAAATTTGCGGGTGATCAGACCCGCTTCTCCTTGACACGCGCAGCGCGGCCAACACGATCACGCAGGTAATAGAGCTTTGCGCGACGAACATCGCCGAGTGTGATGCGCTCAATCTTTGAGATGATTGGAGAGTGAATTGGGAATGTGCGCTCCACGCCAACACCCTGTGTCACCTTGCGTACGGTGAAGGTCTCCTGGATGCCACCGCCTTGACGGCGAATAACGATTCCGGTGAACTTCTGAACACGCTCGCGGGCGCCCTCTACAACGCGAACGTATACATCGATTGTGTCGCCGGGTCCGAAGGTTGGAATATCGTCGCGCAGTGATGCGCGGTCGACCATATCGATGCGGTTCATAACGGAGTGGACCTCAATACAAAAGTAGCGAATACGAGTGGTGTTGCTGAGCATCTTGCGGGTAGTGCTTCTGCCCCTTTTGGAGGGCGAGGCGCCAAGGGTATCAGGGGGAGCGCCGAACTTGGAAGTCGAACGGCCTTGGCTCTCTAGTAAAGCCAAGAATTATGTGTTCTTAGAGGCCAAACTCAGCGAGTAAAACCCTCTCCTCAGGCGTCAGGTCGGCGGCCTCGAGAAGATCTGGTCTCCGATCAAGTGTGAGCCTGAGCGATTGGGCCTGCCTCCACCTCTCAACCCTGGAGTGATCCCCGCTAATTAGGACCTCTGGGACACTCCAGCCGCGGAACTCAGCAGGGCGCGTGTACTGGGGATACTCCAGCACGGTTCCCCGCTGAGCATCCCCCGCGACCCCGTCGCTTGACGCGCTGAAGGACTCCTCTTTGGCTGATTCGTGGTTGCCCATTACGCCGGGCACCAATCTCGCTACTGCCTCAATAACGATTAGCGCCGCTGACTCTCCGCCAGCCAGCACATAATCACCGACAGAGATCTCTCCATCACAGAGGTGGTCCGCGACTCTCTGATCTACACCTTCGAACCGACCGCAAATAAGCGAGAAGCCGTCACCACTTGCAAGCTCTCTCGCCATCCCCTGATCAAACCGAGATCCACTCGCGGTGAGTAGCAGCAAAGGGCGCATCGGCTCTGCCTTCTCAACAGCATCGAACAAGACATCAGGGCGCATAAGCATTCCGGCACCACCGCCGAAAGGAGAATCGTCGACACTTCGGTGGCGGTCTTGGGTTGAATCACGCGGGTCATGCAGCCGCACATCGAGAAGACCCTCAGCGCGCGCCTTGCCTAATAGCGAGACGTCGAGAGGCCCGCCAAGAAACTCGGGGAAGATCGTAAATACATCTATCCGCATTTAGAGGCTCCCCATCAAGCGCGTCCTCATTAAGCGCGCCCTCATTAAGCGCGCCCTCAACTGCTCTTACCTAGGTCCAAGAGACCGTCGGGTGGATTGATAACAACAACGCCAGGAGAGTTCTCGACGATAAATACAACAGGCACTAATACCTCATCGCCGTTTATTGACACGACCATTAAAGCTGAGGCTGGATTATCCTCAACAGCAACGACCGGCCCGAGCAACGCACCCGATACATCTCGCACCTCGGAGCCAACAAGTTCGTGGACCCAGATGACATTCTCGCCATCCTCAATCTCTGAAGCGTCTAGTGGGTCCGCCATAACAAACTCGCCCAGGAGTTCCTCGGCTGCAGTGCGGTCCTTTATCTCTTTGAAACTAAGTAGCCATCTACCCTGATGCGGACGCGATGCTGAGACCGTGAGGGATCGCGAACCGGTATGGAGTATCGACCCTGGGGCTACACGTTCAGTTCGATCAGAGATGAGCGCAAAAGCAACCTCACCTTTGAGTCCATGAGCGCGACCTATGCGCCCAACCTGGAGACGTCCAATGGGATCTGACGTCGATGCGTCGTCCCTAGGCATTGCTGCTACTCGAGAACGTCGACGGTGGTCTTTACACCATCTGCGGCACCCGCGGCTCGCGCCAATTGACGCATTGCCTGAATGACGCGACCGCGCTTACCGATGAGTCGACCCATGTCGTTTGAGTCTGCTGCGATTAGCAACTCCACTACCTCGCCACGCTGCTTAGCCGTAACATCGACTGCGTCTGGTGACTCAACAATGGAGCGTGCTACGTAGTCAACAACGGCCTTAGCGGTTCCACCCTCGATGCTGTTCCCGGGTCCGCCAACTTCGTCCTCAAGAAAGTTCCCTGAGTCCGAGGAGTTTTCCTCGATGCGGTTTCCAGGTCCAGCTACTTCATCCTCGAAGTCGGAGCTCACTCGGAGACCTCTGCTGCTGCATCCTCTGCGACTTCTTCTGTCGCCTCTTCAGCAACCTCTTCTGCGGCAGACTCTGCGGCAGCTTTCGCAGCCTCAGCGGCGGCCTTAGCCTCGGCAGCCTTTGCGGCAGACTCTGCTGCAGCATTAGCAGCGGCCTCTGCCTTAGCAGCCTCGTCCTTAATGGCGCGTGCCTTGGTGGTTCCAAGCTTGCGTGCCTTTGCGGTACGCGTTGCAAGAGTTGGGTTAGGCGATGCTGCCTCGAACTCTGCCCATAGGCCAGTTCCGATTAGCAACTTGTGAACCTGCTCCGTTGGCTGAGCGCCTTTGCGCAACCAACCAAGAGCCTTGTCGTTATCAATGGCAAAGACTGATGGGTCCTTGCGCGGCTCATACTGGCCGATGATCTCGATATAACGACCGTCTCGTGGGGAGCGGGAGTCGGCTACAACGACGCGGTATGTGGGTTGTTTCTTCTTGCCCACTCGCATCAGACGAATTTTGACGGCCACGTGCTGGTTTCCTCTTCGTTGGGAGATCATGTGTATTACAGATCAGGTTTATTACGGGTAGATCACTTCTGGCTAACTACTGGCTCACTACTGGCTCACTTCTAGTTCACTATCTCGAATTGCGTCTTCCCCGATTTCTAAGGGAGCAACTCTGTCAGCCTTAGCCGACGAAGGCGTCAGGCTAGCGGGTCCAGCCCCTCCAAGGCACGCCGGAGCGCTTAGAAGCCCAAATCCCTTGGCTTCTACCTACCTGGCTTACCTACCCGGGCTTACCTACTGGGCATCCCTGGAATTGGGAGCCTGGGCTTCTTCCCCCCAGACATCGACTTCATCATCTGCTGCACAGTCTTGAACTGCTTCAAGAGCGCATTTACCTCTTGAGTGCTTGTTCCCGAGCCCTTAGCGATGCGTGAGCGCCGAGATCCATTGATTACTGATGGGTCGCGTCGTTCCTCAGTTGTCATCGACCTAATGATGGCCTCAACTCTCCCCAGTTGACTCTCATCGACCTCAGCGCCCTTGAGTTCTTTGGGGACCCCGGGGAGCATCTTCATGATGTTCCCAATTGGCCCCATCTTGCGCACCTGCTGCATCTGATCGAGAAAGTCGTCGAGGGTGAACTGCCCCGAGCGCATTTTCTCCTCGGTTGCTTGCGCATCCTCTGCACTAAACGCGGCCTCTGCCTTCTCGATAAGGGAGAGGACATCCCCCATCCCAAGGATTCGACTTGCCATTCGATCTGGGTGGAAGGGCTCAAAGTCTTCGAGGGTCTCGCCGGTACCGACATAAATAATTGGTTTCCCAACAACGGCTTTTACGGAGAGCGCCGCACCGCCTCGAGCATCACCATCGATCTTGGTGAGGATCACTCCATCAAGCCCAATTGCTTTATCGAATGCCACCGCTATATTCACGGCCTCTTGCCCTGTCATCGCATCGACAACCAGCAGAGAGTTCGTCGGTTTCACGATGTCGCGTACTGCAATGAGCTCGTCCATAAGAGCCTCGTCGATCTGCAGGCGACCCGCAGTATCAACAATCATCACATTCCGCCCTAATCGCGCAGCCTCATCAAATGCGGAGCGAGCAACATCTACAGCATTCTGAGGCGAACCTTCTTTTGCATAGAAGACTGGTACATCGATTCGCTTCCCAAGAACGCGCAACTGCTCTACGGCAGCAGGGCGCTGGAGGTCTGCGGCGACGAGAAGAGGCTGTAGCCCTTGACTCTTAAGGAGCCTCGCAAGCTTTGCAGCAGCGGTTGTTTTTCCAGATCCTTGGAGACCGCTCAGCATTACGACAGTCGGCGGTCTCGGATTCATGGCCAACTTCACCGTCGTTGACCCGAGTGTTGCGACCAACTCCTCGTGAACGATCTTGATCACTTGTTGAGCAGGGGTGAGGCTCTTAGCTACCTCAGCGCCAGTGGCGCGCTCCTTGATGCGAGAGATGAAGTCTTTTACTACGCGAACATTTACGTCCGCCTCAAGGAGAGCAAGGCGAATCTCGCGCGCAATTTCATCGATATCTGCATCACTGAGACGGCCGCGACCGCGCATTCGAGTGAAGATCGCATCAAATCGGCCGGAGAGTGAATCAAACATTGCCCTGAGGTTACCCGAGCACCCTGCCTACGCAGTTAGCAGCACTAGGGGGCGGGTCGAGACGCAGAGAAGTCACTCGCCGAATAGCGCTGCCGCGAATTCCTCCGGGTCGAAAGGAATCAAGTCCTCGGGGCCTTCACCGACCCCAACAATCTTCACCGGTATGCCGAGCTCCGACTGGATAGCGAGGACGATCCCTCCCTTAGCGGTTCCGTCGAGCTTGGTCAGCGCCACGCCGGTCACCTCAACCGCTGCAGCGAACTCGCGAGCCTGGGTCAATCCGTTCTGCCCTGTAGTGGCATCGAGCACAAGGATTACCTCGGTAAGCGCGTCGGGGGTCTTATCTACGATCCTGCGAAGCTTCTTAAGCTCCTCCATCAAATTGACCTTCGTATGGAGTCGCCCAGCCGTATCGACAAGCACAAGATCAGCGCCGCGAGAATTCGCAGAGGCCATGGCA
>Ga0194043_1001800_pt1 | contig 11972 bp, 9 predicted proteins | sample JunL4415m_MetaG_FD_161274 | JGI IMG/M metagenome (GOLD analysis project Ga0194043, IMG submission 161274) | Anoxic zone freshwater microbial communities from boreal shield lake in IISD Experimental Lakes Area, Ontario, Canada - Jun2016-L442-15m | ecosystem: Environmental > Aquatic > Freshwater >...
ATATAAATTAAATGCAAGTGCAGTAAAAAGTATTTTGAAAGTAATTTATAAAAAATAAAATAGTTTAAGGGGAAAGTGGACAAATGAAAAAAACACTGTCTTATTTATCAGTTTTATTGGTGTGCATCTCTCTGGTGCTAAGTTTATCGCTATTTGGATGCAAAACTACAACAGCAACAACAGCAGCAGCTGAAACAACAGCAGCAGCCGCCGAAACAACAGCAGCAGCTGAAACAACAGCAGCAGCAGCCGAAACAACGGCAGCTCCAAAAGAGCTTACCAAAATGACTTGGATAAGCCCGGAAGGGGAACTTGAAAATACCGGAGACTATGTATTGTGGGTTGCAAGTGCAATGGGCTATATGAAGCAATTCGGAATAGAATTAGCAATGGAGCCAGGTCCTGCTGACGCTCTGGGAACTACAAAGTTTGTTAGTGAGAAAAAAGCGGATGTTGGCTATCCTTCACCTGCCGTACTTATTTCAAGCATTGCAGCAGGCATGGATATTGTAATGGCTTGGGATTTAGTACCAACACAGGTTTTTGATTTTGCTGTAGCAAAAGGCAATGACAAAATTATGAGCGTTAAGGATATTGCCGGAAAATCAATATCTGTATGGGATGCTGGTGCAGAAGTAATTGTAGCCCCTATTTTGGTTGAGATAGGAGTAGATCCTAAAAGTGTAACTTATATATCAAATGGCGCATTATGGGGCCAGGCAGTTTCAGAAGGTAAAGCCGATGTAGCTGTTATTTGGGAAGGCATGAGAACCCAGTGGGATTCAATAGGAATGGAACTAAAATATTTTCTTGGCAAGGATTTTTCAAAAATGCCTGGAAATGGTTATGCAGTAAGAAAATCAGATTTGAGTGATCCTGCAAAAGTAGAGATGTATACAAACTTCTTTAAAGCATGCTCAATGGCTGCTGAATTTTCAAGATTAAACCCTCGTGCTGCAGGTCAAATAGTTACAGATCAGTTCCCTGGACTTTTAAAGACAATGACTCCAGAATTAATACTGGGCAGCATGTCTGAGCTTAGCGGACTTATCTATTTCGGCGCTAAAAATTACGGTGGTTACGGTGGCTTTGAAAGAGCGAACTGGGATAATTTATTGAAAATTGCATTTGATCTTGGTCAGTCAGACAAATTGTACACATTTGATGACGTTGCAACAGATCAATTAATTAAGGGTGCCAATGATTTTGATAAAGCTAAAATTGCAGAAGAAGCAAAAGCTTTTCAGCTCAACGATACCTGGTCAAAAATTGCTGATCCCGGTGTTTGGGAATAAATAGCAGGGAAGCTGTAATTTTTATAGCTTAGATAAATGATATGAGCAGGCGGCTTTAAAAACTGCCTGCTCATATAGAGAAAATTATACAGAGTGAAAATATTAAGGAGTATTTTTTTATGGATAATAATATTATTAATGTTGAAAATGTAAGCAAGACATATGTAACAGAAAAAGGCCAGGTGCCGGCTGTAAAAGATTTTTCTCTAAAAGTTAAGGAGGGTGAATTTGTTGCAATAGTTGGCCCCAGTGGCTGCGGTAAAACTACTTTTCTTTGGGGGCTTACAGGGCTTCATAATTTTACTTCAGGGAAAGCAGAGATTCTGGGAAAAAAAATAGATAAACCAAGAAGAGAAATAGGAATAATTTTTCAGCAGGCCAATCTATTACCCTGGAGAACTCTTATTAATAATATTAACTTTCCGCTTGAGATCATGAAAGAGAATCTAAAAGATTACGAAAAAAGAATAAAAGAGTTAATTGAAAATGTCGGTCTTGAAGGATTTGAAAACAGATTTCCAAGAGAGCTTTCAGGCGGAATGCAGCAGAGAGCTTCAATAGTCAGGGCATTGTCATATGACCCCAAAATATTACTAATGGATGAGCCATTTGGCGCACTTGATGCTTACACCAGAGATGAAATGGATTATCTTATACTTAAAATTTGGGAAAAAACAAAGAAAACCATTGTTTTTATTACACACATGATTGAAGAGGCAGTATATCTTGCTGACACAGTATATGTAATGAGCCCAAGGCCCGCAGTTAATTCAGCTACTTTTAAAATTGATCTGCCAAGACCAAGGCCGGAAGGCATAACAATGGACAGAGCTTTTTTTGATATAGTAAAAGAAATAAAGAAAACAATTGTAACTGATGTCCAGGCACAAAAAGAAGATGGAAAATATCAGAGTCAGGCTTATAGTACAACAACATAATTAATAACATTTTTTTAAATTGGCAGAAATCCTTATAATGCAAAATTATTGGGGAGAAATTTAATTAAAATATTAAAGATTTTTTAATTTATATAGGAGTTTAAGAATGGCTAATTATGATTCAGATTTAGAAAATAATGTACCGGAATTCAATAAGGTTGCTGAAGGTGCAGTAACAAAATCAGAGATGGATATGTCCGGAGCTTTATCAGTCGGTAAAATACATGGATGGAAGCAGATTGTAGGTATATTAGGTGTGGCAATAGCTTTTTTAGGTATATGGGAGTTGTTGGTAAGGCTGACTCATGTTCCTGAATATGTTTTTCCTGCCCCAAGTGCAATAGTAGTTGCACTTATTAAAAATATACCTGTCCTCTATACTCACTTTTTTTATACATTAGGTACTCTGGCCGGTGGTTATATCATTGGTGCAGCGATTGGGCTTCTTTTGGCGGCAGTTCTTATCCAGGTACCATTTCTTGAGAAAATAATAACACCGTATATAATTCTGCTTATTACTACGCCTGCAATTGCTTTGGTTCCTCTGCTTATGCTGAAATTAGGATTTGGTGTTGCGCCAAGACTTATCGTTGTTGCTTTAGCTGCAGGCCCTATGGTCATGATTAATGCAGTAACGGGATTTAGAAGGACTGACCTGGCTAAAATTGCTCTGGCAAAATCATATGGAGCCTCAAATTTACAAATATTTACCAAGATACGTTTTCCGTTAGCTCTTCCAATGATCAATGTAGGGTTACTTGTCGGAGGAATTTTTGGTTTAATTACAGCTGTTGGTGCAGATATGGTCGGTGGAAAACTGGGTCTTGGCAATAGAATAGCTTACTATTCATCATTGGGAAGAATGTCAACTTTCTTTGCAGTAATTTTAATGGTTTCAATAATAGGCATATCTCTTTGGTTAATTGTTTCAAAAATTGGGTCAAAGTGGGCAAGCTGGCAGGAATAAATAAATAATGTTTACTGCTAATGTATTTTTAAACAAAGGGCAAAAGGAATTTTTTAGAGTTGAGCTTATTAATAAACTGTCAGGCCAGTCAATTAAAAAATTAATATATTTTTTCAAAATATGTAGAAAAATTTTACTAACAGGAGATCTGTAATGAGAAATATAAGTAAAGTAGCTGTAGATTGGTGGGATTATACAACACTGGATGAAGAAATATTGGGTGATGCCGCCAGGCTTACGGAGAAAGATATCAGGCAGCTTTCAAGACCAGGATTTGAAGTAAAGTTTTATGATACCCTTGAATCTTTTTATCTGGCTGAAGCACTGGAATATATTTATTGCTGGCAAAGGTCAACTTTAAGTCAGCCGGCTGGAATATGCGGCCCTATCGGGCCAACTGAACAGTTGCCATTGGTTGCCCAGATAGTAAATGATCTTAATATAAATATAAAAAACGGGCATTTTTGGGCTATGGATGAATGGTACCTGAATGGTAAAGCTGTGCCTGTAACAGATGGATTAAGTTTTGCCAAAGCTGATTTGTCATTATGTTTTGACAGAATAAGAAAAGAATTAAGAATGCCTGATGAAAATATACATTTTTTAAGAGAAGACAATATTAAAGATTATTGTAAATCATATGACACTGCAAAATGTTTGATTATGCAGGGAGGACAAGGAGAAGTCAAGCATTGGGCTTTTAATGATCCGGTAAGAAGAATAGGAAAATATGCGGATAATCCACCCAGTCCTTTGGAATACAGAGAGTTTGGAACCAGGATAGTAGAGCTTCATCCTCTTACAATTATACAAAATGCCAGAACATCCGGCGGCGGAATCGTATCTAACATTCCCAGTCAGGCTTTATCAGTCGGACCTGTTGAAACATGGAAATCTGATAAGGTGTCAATATGGCATGCAGGGCTGCATGACAATCCTTTCGGAATGCGCCTGACTGCTTTAATGATTTCAAAAAAAATAGCTGATTCTTCTGTTCCGATGTCTTTGCTTGCCGATCACCATGATGTTCAGTTTAATTTTTACAGGCCAGGGTTGGGATCGTGCACAGTTGAGATGCATTGAAAATTTTTAATATGGCAAATGCAACATGTTTGAGGTATTAAAAATTTTAATTAAGGATATTCATATTTTTAGATTATAGAATATGAAATTATTTTAACAGCAGCAAAATAAATAGATTGCAACTGACTAAAGAGTGGCGGGATTTACAGAAGATCATGCACTTGATGCATGAAAAAAATTTGTATTATATAAAGATTTAAGACTTGACAATAGAAATAGTTTTGATAGTATTTAATTACTAACAGTACTTTAATTATTAGCATATTTAATTTAAAACATTTATGTCAAAGTTTTTTAAATTTGTAAATATACTAGAATCTGAAATCCAGTTTGAAGCAATTAATTCCATTATCTTCAGTTATACAATATTACAAGGAGGTTATTTGCCTATGCAGTAAAAAGTATCATATTAATTATTATTATCATATGAAAGGGAGGAATAGTGTCTACAGAAAATAAATATCCAAATCTTTTTAAGCCGTTGCGTATCGGCAGCGTTGTAGCCAAAAACAGGATTAATTTTGAACCTACTGCTATAAGTTGTTCGAATGCTGATGGTTCCGTAAGTGAACTCGACATAGCAGTATATTCAGAAATAGCCAAGGGTGGCTACAGCATGATAAACATCGGTGGAGTTACTCCTGATTCAAAGACAGGACGTGTAACTGTTACAGGTGTAATTGCTGATGAAGACAATATGATACCGGGACTTGCAAGACTGGCAAAAAGTATCCAGAAATATGGTGCACTTGCAATTCCGCAGTTGCAGCATCCGGGAAGGCAATGTCCAATGCCAAAAGGAAGCTACCTGTCAACCAATGACTCAGTAGTAAAACTTCCATGGTCTGCCGGACATGAAATTGTTTTTGCAAATGCAGAGGAAAAAGGCAAAGAGATCAAGGCAATGTCCACAGCTGAAGTTCTTGATCAGGTTGAAAATTTTTCTTTAGCTGCATGGAGATGCCAGGCTGCAGGAATGGATGCAGTTTGTTTGCACGCAGCACATGGCTACCTGCTGTCAGCTTTCCTTAGTCCTTATCTTAACCGTCGAATTGACCGTTTCGGTGGCAGCTTTGACAACAGAATGCTTTTCGTATTATCTGTTATAAAAGAAATTCATAACAAGTGCGGAAATGATTTTCCTGTTATGGTACGTTTCTCAGCCAATGAATGGGTTAATGGCGGGATAGATGTTGAAGAAAGCAAGAAAATAGCTGTAGCACTTGAGCAGGGTGGAGCAGCAGCTATAGATTTAAGTCAGTGTATTCAGGAAACTCCGGGTGCCGGATTTGACCCAATGCAGTATCAGGAAGGCTGGACATTGTACTCAGCTGAAGCAATAAAACCTCTTGTAAAGATACCTGTAATCATTAGTCACCAGTTAAGAGATCCTGCTTTCTGTGATAAAATCATTGCAGATGGTAAAGCTGATATGATTGGTCAGTGCCGTCAGGCATTAGCTGATCCTTACTGGCCATTAAAAGCACAAATGGGCAAACCTGAAAAGATTCGTAGATGTATATCTTGTCTTACAGGTTGCTGGCAGGAATCCTTAATGGCAAAGAAAGATATTGCATGTGCAGTCAATCCTATTTGTGGAGATCTTAATTTCTATAACATGGATAAAAGCAAAGCCAAAAAGGAAATGAAGATAGCTATCGTCGGCGGCGGTCCGGCTGGTATGGAAGCTGCAAGATGGGCTGTTCTTCGTGGGCACAAGCCAACTATTTTTGAAAAGAAAAACGAACTTGGCGGGGCAATGCTTGGATGCTGCCTTGTTCCAGATAAAGACAAAATGAAATGGCAGGCTGACTGGCTTCGAAACGAAATCAAAGATTTAGGCGTAGAAGTAAAAATGAGCCATGTGCCTACTGCAGACGAACTTAAGAAATATGATGTAGTTTTAAATGCATCTGGTGCTGTCAGCTATGTTCCTGAGGCTAATGGACTAACAGAAAAAGTAGTCTCAATGGAAGAAGCATTTTCATGTCCTAAAGCAACTTGTGAATTCTATCCTAAAGGCAGTGGTCGTAAAGGTGTCAAACTGGGCGAGAAAGTAATCGTCTGGGGCGATCATTACGGCGCAGCTGACCTTGTTGCTTTCCTTGGCGCAGCAGGAAAAGATGTAACTGTAGTTACAGACAGAAAAGAGTTTGGCTCCAGCGTGGAAGTAATCCATATGTATGTTCTTAGAAAACGTATGGCTCAGGGCGATGCAGAAGCACTTCATTCTGCACCATATAAATTCCCTGTTAAATTAATGCAGAGCTCAACTATTTACAATATTGGAGAAAAAGAAGTAAAAGTAATTGATAAGAACATGGGCATTACAACAATAGCAGCAGACGATATTGTTACTTGCTATACAAAACCAAACACAGAGATGGCAGCTGTATTTGAAGAAGTAGAAGCCGCAGGCGTACCTGTAGTTACAGTCGGAGATGCCAAGAGCCCAAGGAATCTGCACGCAGCTATTAAAGAAGGAGCATCATTTGTGCTTCAGCTTGATCCTGACACATGTGTCAAGAATCCAAATGGCGCACTCTTAGACGAACTTCCTATGGATCTTAAAAGACAGCTTTTTTAATGTATTAAAATGCACGAAGTTACATTATGATTTTTTTAATGAAAGTTATAAAAACAGATTTATTTTGCAGTAAAAGCCATCTGGCAGTTAAGGTTTGAATGCTGTAGTTTTAACGGTACAGCAGAATTTAATACAGATGGATGCAGAAAGCAGAACTATTAGAGAAGACCGGGAATTTTATCAGTTTCCCGGTCTTCTCTGTAATAAATTATGGCGATATTTAGATACCTGACAAAAAGTCTGCTGTAATAAAAAAATGCCAAAAACAACTTACAGAAAGCAAAGTGAAGACATAACTGAGCTGCTTTGATTTTTTGGTAATACAGGGCAGACAGGTTAGTTTTTAAGGCAGATACTTAACAGCGTGCATGAAAGTTTTATTTTTATTTCTGCTTTAATTAATTAAAAAATGTTTATTTAAAAATTACTGTATTTTTCTAAATATAATTAATATATTAAATATAAGAGTTATAATTATTTTATTTATTTGTAAATAATTCTATTCCTAAGGAGGAAGCAATTAATATGGAAAGAATAAAAATCGGAGTAATTGGTCTTGGCTGGTTTGGTGAACACCATATTGATACTTTAAAATCAATGCCGCAGGCAGACGTAGCAGCTATTTGCACCAGAAGGGCGGACCATCTTCAGCAAATTGCATCCAAATATGACATAAAAAAGACTTATACCGATTACCATGCTCTTCTGGCGGATAAAGATATAGACATGATATCTGTAGTGACTCACGTCGGTGATCACATGAGGCCCGCAGTGGATGCAATAAAAGCCGGAAAACATGTTTTTCTGGAAAAACCTATGGCAAATACCGTTGAAGAATGCGATATGATACTTGATGCACTAAAAAATACTGACAAGTGCTTCATGGTTGGACATATTTGCAGATTTGACACATCTTATGCGCTTGCAAAAGAAGAAATAGCTGCAGGAAACATTGGTAAAATAATATCAATTCATGCCAAGAGAAACCTTGCAGGATGGGTAACCGAAAGCTCTCTTGACAAAATAAGTGCTTTATTTGGTGACGGTATTCATGATTTTGATCTTGTGACGTGGTATACAGGTGCAAAACCCAAAACAGTTTATGCTCAGACTGTCAACACCAGGCCCAAATTCAAATATGATGACGTAGGTTGGGCATTATTCAGGCTTACAGACGGGGCTTTTGCAGTTATTGAAAATTACTGGAGCCTTCCTGACAATGTCCCATTTGCAATTGATGCAAAAATGGAAATAATAGGCACAGAAGGAATTATTAATATTGATAATTCAGGCAATAATTACTCAGTTCTTACTAAAAAAGGCATTAGTTATCCTCAGTCCACTTACTGGCCTAAAGTTAACGGAATGAGAAGAGGATATCTTAAGGAAGAATTTGATTATTTCCTAAAGTGTATCACTGAAGGCAGGAAACCGACAATTATAACTCCTCAGGAGTCAAGGGATGTGGTTTATGCCATGAGAATGGCGGAAAGATCAGCATCAGAGGGCAGAGTAGTAGAATTTTAGTTTTTTGATATCATGGTATTTGTCATGAAAATGACAGATTTATTTAAATTAAAAACAGAAGAAAGGCTTCAGTATGAAAATAGAGCTTGACCATATCGGATTAATTTCCAGCGAAAAGAGAGATAAGGAAAAATTCGCAGTGAGCATGAGGCTCTGGCTTACTGATCCCAAAGATAACCCTTTTAATATTGAGTGGCTCCGTTTCGAAGAAGACAGTCCCATACATGGACCGGTCAGGGAAAAAAATCATATTGCTTACAGGGTGGATGATATAAAAGAAGCATCAAAAGGTCTTAAAATACTGATGGAACCTTTTAAGGCGGAAAATTTTTTAAAAATAGGCTTTTACGAATATGAGGATGGAACTGTTTTGGAATTAATGCAATTTTTAATGTAAAGATATCTTTTTTATATAGAAACAAACAAAAAATAAATAAACTGTAATCATTTAAAGTATAAATAATATAATATAGATCATGGCTACCTATTCAGTGTTAATACTGGCTCTACCCAGGGCTTTTCTAGCAGGCATCTAATGGGCGTAACTGTTTCAATAAAACTTATTATTTTAAGTGTTATTAAACTTAAATATCAACCAGATATTCTAAAATAAATATGAGGAGGCATTAGAAATGAGACTAAAACCACTTCCTTCTTCAGAGTATGAAGAAAGGGTTACAAAACTGCAGGAAGAACTGAGAAATACTGGAATTGATTTGTTTATTGGCTATAGCAGCGAATGCGAGTCTTCTTCATCACGCTACCTTACAGGTTTTTGGCCATTTTTTGATTTTGCAGTAGTGGCTGTTCCTTCAGAAGGGCAGGCAGCTCTTATAACAGGAGGACCTGAGTCATATGAATTTGCCAAATACTTTTCAGATGTTCCGGCTATATTTATAAATCCTCTGCTTGTTGAAACATGTGCGCCTGAGTGGGTGCCAAAAGTTGCTGAAATGAATTTTAAAGAAATACTTTCCAAAATATGCAAAAAAGATCCTGTAAAAATAGGGATAGGCAACTGGAACATTTTTCCGCATACATTATTTAAAGAACTTAACGAGTCTATTCCAGGCGCGCAGTTTGTTCCTGCTGATAATCTGCTGCTTGATATTCAGAAAATAAAGACTAAAAACGAAATACCATATATTGTCGAGGCATATCATATTTCAGAAGAAGCCATGAAGGCAGCGCTTCTTGCTGCAAAACCGGGTGTTACAGAGTGGGAGCTTGAAGCTGTTGCGCGCAAAACAATGCTTTCGATGGGAGCTGAAGGCATGCCTTATCCTTCATGGGTCTGTTCAGGAGATCATTCGCGCTTAAGTTTATGTCGTTCAACTGATAAGGCTGTTGAAAAAAATGAATTAATTCAGTTTACTTTTGGGAACAGATATATGGGGTATTGCGGCAACATGTGCCGGCCTTTTTCTATTGGCAAGGTTCCTGTTTCTGCAAAGAAGCTAATTGAAGTTGCATTGGAAGCGTGCACTTATGCACTCAGTACAATAAAGCCAGGCGCCCAGTCATCTCAGATATTTGAAGGCTATTACAAAATACTTTCCCGATACGGATATGAGAATTTTACTCTGTACGGACCTGCACACGGTACGGGAAGCTCGGAAGTGGAAGGTTTCTGGCTTTCAGGCAGCGATAATTTTGAAATTAAACCTGGGATGTTATTTAACATTGACATATGGCTTTCAGATGGAATTAACGGCCTTCGAATTGAAGACGGTATTTTAGTTACTGAAACAGGAATAAGGGAGCTTACAAGCTACCGCAGGGAAATAATTGAACTATGACAGAAATTACTTCTGAGTTTATCAGAAAAGAAATTTTTAGCCGAAAATCTGAAATTATCCAGTGGATTAAATCACTTGTCAGTTTCCCCAGCGAAAACCGTTTTCCGTTTGGAAATGAAGCAGGGGCTCAGGATTTTATTGAAACAGAGTGTTCCTGTTTAGGGTTAAAGACTGACAGGTTTTCGCCCGAAGATGTTTCAGGTATAGAAAATGATCCTTCGTGGCTTACAGGAAGAGATTATTCCGGAGGCCGGGAAAATGTCGTAGCAACATGGAAAGGCACTGGCAAAGGGCATTCGCTGCTCTTTAGCGGACATATTGATGTTGCGCCATTTGAACCGGATAACTGGAAGGTTACAAAGCCTTATGAGCCTTTAGAAAAAGGAGACAGACTCTACGGCCGTGGTTCAGTAGATATGAAGGGGGGGCTTGCTGCCGCCTACTGGGCAATAAAAATATTGAAGGAATCTGGTTTTAACCCCCGGGGCGATATAATCTTTGAAAGCGTGGTCGATGAAGAATTCGCAGGGGGAAACGGCACTCTGGCAGCAAGGCTTAAAGGGTATAATGCTGAAATAGCTATTCTTGCTGAGCCGACCAGAATGCAAATCTGCAGCGCATGCCTCGGTGCCTTTTTGGGGGATCTCATAATTAAAGGAAAATCAGGTATGCCTTTTATGGGCCACGAGATTAAAAACTCTATAGATGGAGCTGCAAGAGCTGTAGAACTTTTTAAAGAGTGGGAATCTTATTGGCGTTCTGTTAATGGCCATGATCTGTTTAAAGAACCCGGGAAAGAATTAAACGTGGTTTTATGGAATATAGATTCAAAGACCAAAGGAGAATTTACGCAGATGGGAAACCCTCTTCTAACAAAAATTTCATGGATTGTATGGTCCTACCCAGGCATGAGCGAAGAAAATTTTTACAATAAGTTCAGGGCTTTCTGGGCTGATTATTTTAAAAGTGATCCTGTTTTAAAATTATTCGAGTATGAAATAGTGCCAGCATTTCACTATGTAAAACCGTGGGAGTCTGATGCCAATAATAGTGGAATTAAAAAACTTGCTGATGTTTATAGGGAATATACAAACACGGCTCCTGTTATCGGAGGCGCTTCTTTATCATGCGATATGGCGATTTATGGAAATCAGGGGAAAATGCCGATAATCATCCTGGGCCCTGGTGGAGATAATCTTCATGCTTCAGACGAATGGGTGTCACTTGAGGATATTTTTGAGCTTGCAGGGGTGTTTGCATTGATGATAAATAAGTGGTGTGGATAGCAGGGAATGCTCAATCGGTTTAAATGTTTGTAAGATTTTATGTATTTAATATCTCTTGACAATCAAAATAATTTTGATAACATTTAATTACTAACAGTACTTTAATTATTAACTTGTCAATTAAGGCAAAATTATCAGATTTAATAATGAAGCAATCCTTTAAGTTTGTAAAAACTGCAAGCTCAGAGCTCCAATTTAAAATAAACCAGTCCATAATTTTTAATTACCTAAGGGAAAACAGCCCTATTTCCAGGGCGAAAATATCACAGGATTTAAAAATAAGCGCACCTGCTGTATCGCGAGTTGTTGAAAAATTAATAAGCGATGATTATGTTTTGGAAACAAAAAAGCAGGAAACCAAAAGCGGAAAGAGACCAACTTTGCTTGCTTTAAACAAAGGCAGAGGTTTTGTGCTTGGGATAGATCTTGGCAGTGAAAAAATAAGGATGTCTTTGATGGATTACAGCGGGATTATCGTTAGGAAATATAC
>Ga0194043_1001802_pt1 | contig 11965 bp, 10 predicted proteins | sample JunL4415m_MetaG_FD_161274 | JGI IMG/M metagenome (GOLD analysis project Ga0194043, IMG submission 161274) | Anoxic zone freshwater microbial communities from boreal shield lake in IISD Experimental Lakes Area, Ontario, Canada - Jun2016-L442-15m | ecosystem: Environmental > Aquatic > Freshwater >...
CTTGGTACAGAAGGGGAACCCGAGTGGGGACTCCGGACACCAGAGAAATGACCCGAAATGCTGCTTGGTGAATACGCTCAGAAGCTCGACGAGAAGAACCGCGTGACGGTTCCTGCTCGTCTGCGCGAGCCATTCGCCGAGGGCCTGTTCGTGACGCGCGGTCTTGATCACTGCGTTGCGATCTACGCCCGTGACGGCTGGGAAAGCTTTGTTGAGGCGCAGACGTCGCGACTCGACCCGTTCACCCGCGAAGGCCGTCAGCTCGAGCGTTTCCTCTTTGGTGGCGCAGTCGAAGCCGAGCTGGATCGACAAGGGCGCGTCGCCCTACCCGCGCCACTGATGCAGCACGCCGTACTCCAGCGCGAGATCGTCGTTGTTGGCGTACGTGATCGACTCGAAATTTGGGATCGCGGGGCCTGGGAACGTGGCCTCGCCGACTTGGAAGGTAGTGCCGAAAATGTCGCAGAACGCCTGGTCCGTGATGCCCGCTAACGCTGCCATCCATGATCCCGTGCTCGCGCACGAAGTCGTGGCTCTGCTCGACGTGCAGCCTGGCATGACCGTCGTCGACGGCACCTTTGGTGCTGGTGGACACGCCACGATGCTGGCCGAGTTGATGCAGGGGCGTGGAGCCTACGTCGCCATCGATCGCGACCCCTCGGTCGAGAACCGCGCCCGCTCGTTCCGCGCCTCGCACCCCGACATGGCCGTGCGACTTCTCAAGCGCGACTTCGTTGACGCCTTCCGCTCGCTCGCTATCGAGAACGTCGAAGCCGATGCGATCCTCCTGGACCTCGGCGTCTCGTCGATGCAGATCGACCAGCCCGACCGTGGTTTCTCCTACGCCGTCGACGCACCACTCGACATGCGTATGGACCCGCGTGGGGGAGACACCGCCGCAGACCTGCTTGCCAACCTCTCGGAGCGCGAGCTCGCGGACATGTTCTCTCGCTACGGCGAAGAGCGCTACTCGCGCCAGATCAGCCGCGCCATCTGTCGCCGTCGTCGCGAGCGCCCGTACGAGCGCAGTGCCGACCTCGTGGACACGATTCGCCACAGCATCCCGACGCCCGCACAGTTTGGTTCGGGCCATCCCGCCAAGCGCGTCTTCCAGGCGCTACGCATCGCCGTCAACGACGAGTTGACGATGGTCGAAGATGGTCTTGACGCAGCGATGCACATTCTCAAGCCGGGCGGCCGGATCGCCGTGATCTCGTTTCATTCGCTCGAGGATCGAATCGTCAAAGAGCGATTCCGCGATGCCTCGGCGCCCTGCACCTGCCCACCTGACCTACCGATCTGTGGCTGCGCACGAGAGGCCACGCTTCGTGTCCTCACGCCTCGGGTCATTCGACCCGGATCGTCCGAGCTTGACCGCAACCCCCGCGCCGCCTCGTCGCGCCTCCGCGTCGCCGAGCGCACCACAGCCGACCTTCCGAAGGACGCAGCCTGATGGCCGTCGCCGTTCCACGCCCAACAACTGCGCCACCGCGCCCTCGTCGCAAGCCCGCTCCGCGCCCGATTGACGATGTCAAGGCCAAGCCGCGTCGGCGTGCAGCGACACCCCGCGCGCGTGCCAAGCGGGCATCCGTTAACGGGCGACTAGCGCCGTTCCGGATTGCCGCGATCATCGCGATTGTCGGCGTTGTGCTGTCGGTCATCGTGTTTCTCCACGTCTCCTCGTTGCGCGCCACGATGCAGGCTGGCGAATTGCGAACTCAGGTTGAGGCGACGCAGAATGACGCCGCGAATATTCGGGCCGAAACCGAGCAGCGCCTTGCCGACGGTCGTGTCGAGCAGGCTGCAGCCGCCTACGGCATGGTGCTCGTGCCGTCGCAGGCGATGCGCACGCTGTCGATAAAAATCCCGAAGGATCTTCAGACTCACTAACGTGGCAACGCGCTCCGCTCCTCCACGAACGCCGCGTCGCGCAACAGGTCAGCGCCCACTTCCGCCGCCAGCGCGTCGCATTCGTTGGCTTCTCGTCGCAGCGGGACTGTTTCTCCTCATCTGCCTCGGACGAGCCGTCCAGATGCAGGTTGTCGATGGTGGCTGGTATTCCAAGCGAGCGAGCGGTCAGCATCGAGTGGAGTTGGCAACGACGGCGCCACGCGGCGCGATTCTCGACCGTGACGGTTATCGCCTAGCTCTGACCGAACAGGCGAGCACGATTGGCGCGACGACATCGATGATTACCGATCCCGCACGCGTTGTGGCAGCGGTCGCAGAGGCGAGTGGAGAGTCGCCTGACACGATCATGTCGCGGCTCAACGCGACGGGTCCAACGCATGTTGATTTGGCGCGCCAGGTTCCACAGGCCGCAGCCAAACGAGTACAGGCAATGGGGATCAAGGGTTTGGATTTCACGGCTGAAGATCGTCGCGTCTATCCGAGCGCGATTGCTGCTCCGGTGATTGGCGTCACCGATCTTGAGGGCAAGGGACTCGCCGGGCTCGAGTTGCAGTACGACAAGATCTTGCGTGGCCAGAACGGCCTCGAAGTACGCACCGAAGATCCTGGTGGCAACGCCATCAGTGTGATCAGTTCGCAAGCGATGCGCCCGGGGCACACGATCAGTACCGGGCTCGAGCGACAGGTCCAGATTGAAGCCGAAGGCGTCACGGCAGAGACGCGATCGACGTATCACGCGAAAGCAGTGACGGCGATCGTGATGGATCCGAAGACGGGCGAGATTCTGGCGATGGCTTCCGCGCCTGCTCCCACCAGTGGCGATTATCGACAGGCCACGGCAAACGAGGTTCGGCTACGAGGAATTACGGACGTCTATGAGCCTGGCTCGACGTTTAAAGCCGTCACGCTGGGCGCCGGGCTCGCAACGGGCCGCATTTCGCCAACAACACGCGTAGATGTTGGCAGCGAATGGCAGCTCTATGACGGCACGCTGCACGACTCGCACCCCAATCCAGGCGTCAAGACGGCAACCGAAGCACTCCGTATTTCCTCGAATATTGGTGTCGCAAAACTCGCCTATGAGCATCTCTCAACTCCGGGCGCACACGACAGCGTCCTCTCGCATTGGATCGATCGGTTCGGCTTCGGTATACCAACCGGCATCGATTTGCCAGGTGAGGTGGCAGGCATTGTGCCCGCATATAAGGATTGGTCGGGCACCTCGCCGTTGAACATTCCGATTGGGCACGGTGTGGCGGCAACACCGATTCAGATCGCACAGTTGTACGCCACGATCGCCAATGGTGGCATCCAGACGACGCCTCACGTTGTGACACGCATCGATGGACAGGGGCCGATCGGTCTGCAGCAGAAACGCATCATGCCCGCACGGGCCGCACATACGCTCGCCGGCATGCTCGAAGGCGTTGTCTCGGATCAAGGCACGGGGTCGGCGGCCCAAATCCCTGGCTACTCGGTGGCGGGCAAGACCGGCACGACGAAGAAAATCGACAAGAGTGGTGTGTATTCGGACCACCGCTACCTGTCCTGGTTCGTCGGCTTTGCCCCTGTCGTACACCCGCGCGTCTTGACGCTGATCATGGTTGATGAGCCGCACGGTGGTCAGTACTACGGTGGTGAAGTTGCGGGTCCAGCCTTCGCAAAGTTGACGGAGCGCGCCTTGATTGCGCTCGGCGTCCAGCAGGACCGCCCCAGCACTGCAACGGGCTAGTTAACGCGACACCGACCGACGTCGGCATCCGGAATGTCCCCGAAGTGGCGGTGCGTGGGGTGCGCGGACTAGGATTTGACGCATAGTGCTGCTCACGGACCTCCTCGGTCCCGTTCTAGCGCGGGGTACGACGCTCCCAATTGTTGGAGTTGAAATCGTCGATCTCGCGTACGACTCGCGACGAGTCGCAGACGGGACATTGTTCTTCTGTGCCCCCGGCGCCACGACGGACGGACATGACCACGCCGAGGCGGCCGTCGCCGCTGGTGCAGTCGCTCTTGTCGTCGAGCGTGAGCTACCGATCGCTGTCCCACAGATCGTCGTCGAGTCGACCCGCGCAGTGATGGGACCGCTCGCCGACACGTTCTTTGGCCACCCGTCGCATCACCTTCGCGTGCTGGCCGTCACCGGAACGAATGGCAAGACCACCACGGCATACCTCCAGCACGCGATCCTGACGGCCGCCGGTGAGCAGGTAGGGCTGCTCGGCACCATCGAGCGACGCATCGGTGGCGTGAGTGAGCCTGCGGTGCGCACGACGACTGAGGCGATCGATCTGCACCGCGATTTCGGCCGCATGGTGGAAGCTGGCGATACAGCCTGTGCCATGGAGGTCTCGTCGCACGCACTGGAGCAGGAGCGGGTCGGGGGCGTGACGTTCGCCGCCGCCGCCTTTACGAACTTGACGCGCGACCACCTCGATTATCACCCGACGATGGATGCCTATTTTGAGGCCAAAGCGTTGCTGTTTGACGGCCGTTGCCCGTCGGCCACAAACGCCGATGACGCCTACGGCTGTCAGCTCGCGGCCGATCTACGCTTCGGCATGGCCACGCCTACCGCAGAGGTTCGCGCCGAGCAGATCTTCCTCGGCCCAACCAGCACGCGTTTTCGCCTGTGTAGCCCCTGGGGCGAAGCCGACGTCGAGACACACCTTGTCGGACTGTTTAACGTCGAGAATGCACTGGCAGCTGCCAGTACTGCGGGACTGGCAGGCATCGGCCTTGAAGCGATCGTGGCCGGACTCGCTGCCGCACCAGGCGTGCCCGGTCGGTTGGAGGTTGTCAGTGGCGACCAGCCATTTGCCGTCATCGTCGATTACGCACACACAGCGGATGCCCTGGCCAACGTCTTGCGTGCCGTGCGAGAACTCGCAACGGGACGCGTGATCGTGGTGTTTGGCTGCGGTGGTGACCGCGATCGTGGCAAACGCCCCGAGATGACCCGGGTTGCCTGCGAGCTAGCCGACCACGTGATCATCACGTCGGATAATCCACGTTCCGAAGACCCACAGGCGATTGTCGACGAAGCGCTTGTCGGCGCCGATGGAGACGTTGACGTCGAATTGGATCGTCGCACGGCGATCGCCCGCGCAATCGAGTTGGCCGAACCAGGTGACGTTGTGTTGATAGCCGGCAAAGGCCACGAGCAGGGGCAGGATACCGGTGGGATCGTGACGCCCTTTGATGATCGTGTCGTTGCACGCGAGGTGCTGGCGTGATCCCACTCAAACTCATCGACGTACCTGCTTCGATCGTCATGCGTGGCGACGCTCAGGTGCGAGCCACAGGTGTCGCGATTGACTCGCGGTTAGTCGAGCCCGGTGATCTCTTTATCGCCATCCGTGGTGGTGTCGATCACATCGAGGCAGCGGTCGCCGCCGGTGCAATCGCCGTTGTCGTCGAAGAGGACCACGTCGAAAAGGCACTCGAAACCTCGATCCCGACGATCCTGGCGACGTTCTCGAGCATTCGCTGCCTGCAGTGTCTTGGCGACGTCAACGCCGCCGCCACATTGGCACGCCGCGTGGGCATTACGGGCAGCACAGGCAAGACGTCGACAAAAGATGCGCTCGCCCACCTGATTACGGGTCAGCGACGGGTCGTCGCGGCCCACGAGGGACACAACAACGAGATCGGCTACCCGTTGACCCTGACGCGGATCGGCGAGGACACCGAGGTTGCCGTCTGCGAGTTGGCGATGCGTGGCAAGGGTCAGATCGCCGAACTCTGTGCCATTGCTGCGCCAGATATTGGTGTGATCACGAACCTCGGTGTGGCACACATCGAACTCCTCGGATCGATCGAGGCGATTGCCGCCGCCAAGGCAGAGATCATCACGGGCCTCCGAGAGGGCGGGCAGGTCGTCTTGCCATTCGCCGAGCCACTGCTCGATCCGTATCTTCCTGCCGACGCAGAGATCACGACCTTTGGGGTTGAGGCGGGCTCGGATATCCAACTCGTCGACCGTAACGTGCGTGATAACGGACAGGACCTCACGTACCTCGTCCACGGCGAGCTTCTGACGCTCAATACCAATCTTGTGGGCCGCCACCATGCCCGCAATCTGGCGGCTGCCATCGCGGTCTGTCAGCTTCTTGAGCTCGATCTCGATCGTGTCGCCGAGCGCGCCGGCGATATTCCGTTGCCGCGTTGGCGTGGCGAGACGCAGCGAATTGCGGGTGGCATCGACGTTGTCAACGATTCCTACAACGCTAATCCCACGTCGATGGAGGCGGCATTGCGACTCCTCGCAGAGACCCCGACCGAAGGCCGTCGCATCGCTGTGCTGGGGCTGATGGCCGAGCTCGGACCAGACGCAGATCGGTACCACCGGGAGGTCGGAGCGCTGGCGGCGAGGGTCGGGATCGATATGGTGGTCGCCGTGGGGGATCTCGCACGTGCCTATCTCGACGGAGCTGGTGATGGTGTGGTCGGTATTGCCGTTGCCGATACTGACGCCGCCGTCGAACAGTTGCTGGCAACCGTGAAGGAGGGCGACCGTGTGCTCGTGAAGGGTTCGCGCGCCGCTGGTTTAGAGGTTGTGCCCGTTCTGCTCGCAGAGCGCCTCGAGGACGCCGCAGCATGACCAACGTGCTCGCCTCTGGCGTTGTCGCAATTCTGATCTCGATCTTTGCGGGACCCCGGTTTGTTGGCCTGTTGCGTCGATACAAGGTTGGACAGCGCATCCGTGATGAAGGCCCGGCTGGCCACCAGACCAAGTCCGGCACACCCACCATGGGCGGTCTGATGATCATCCTTGCCACGTTGGTGCCCTACCTGATCTTCTCCTCCTTTGGAGCTCGCAGTCTGGCGGTTCTTGGCGCGCTGATCGGCTGCGGCCTGATTGGCTTTATCGACGATTACCTCAGCGTGATTCGCCGACGGTCACTCGGTCTGCAGGGGCGTTGGAAGCTCGTTGGTCAACTGATCATCTCGATCGGGATTTGTTTTGTCGCCGTGCATGAGGGAATTTCCACCAGCATTTTTGTGCCGATCGCAGACATTCACGTCAACCTTGGACCGGCCTGGTACGTCCTCGTCTTCCTGATCGTGGTCGGCGCATCGAATGCGGTCAACTTGACTGACGGCCTCGATGGCCTGGCCGCGGGCACCTCCACGATTGCGATGCTCGCCTTTACGTCGATGTGTGTGATTGGTTTCCAGGTTGGTCAGCGGGCACTGTCAATGCCAGGTATTGACGACACGTCGACGGGTCCTGGACTGTTTGATCTGCAACGCCAGACCTCAGAGACGCTGGACCTCGCGATCCTGGCCGCAGCGCTCCTAGGAGCGTGCGTGGGGTTTCTGTGGTTCAACAGTTATCCCGCTGAGGTTTTCATGGGGGACACCGGTTCGCTCGCACTCGGTGGTGCGTTGGCGGGCTTTGCGATCTTTACAAAGACCGAGCTCTTGTTGCCGTTGATCGGGGGTATCTTCGTCGCCGAAGCCGCGAGCGTGATCATCCAAGTGATCAGCTTCCGCCGCTTTGGTCGCCGCGTCTTCTTGATGGCGCCGATCCACCATCACTTTGAAATGAAAGCCTGGAGCGAAACGAAGATCATGTTCCGCTTCCTGATCGTGGCATCGATCTTTGCCTCAATTGCCTTCGTTCTCTACTACGTGCGCTTCAACCAATACGCATGAGCGGCGACCTCGAGTTACCGAGACATCCGCTCGTGCTCGGCGCGGCGCGTTCTGGTCGAGCAGCAGCACGAGCGCTGCTGGAGGCCGGTGTAGAGGTGACGCTCGTCGATGACGAGCCGAGCGACAGTACGGACGCGCCCTGCGAGATCGTCGCGCCGGATACCGTCGACGTGGCGGAGTTTGACGTCATCGTCAAGAGCCCCGGCATTCCGAGTAATCACCCGTTGCTCGTTGCGGCGCGCGAGCTCGATTTGCCCATCTGGGCAGAGGTCGAGTTGGGCTATCGCCTGCTGCCGCCGGGCGCACGCGTGATCGGCGTGACGGGCACGAACGGCAAAACGACGACGACCGAACTCGTTGGCGCGATGCTCTACGCGGCCGCATTGCCGTACGTCGTCTGTGGCAATGTCGGAACGGCATTGTGCGAGGTCGCAGTCCACCTCCCACAGGGCGGCATCGCAGTCTGCGAACTGTCGAGTTTCCAACTCGAAGACATCATCAGCTTTCACTGTGACGCCGCAGCGCTGATCAACATCACGCCAGATCACCTCGATCGACACGGCTCGCTTGAGGCATACGAGCAAGCAAAGTTGCGGATCTTTGAGACGCAGGACGAGAACGACATCGCCGTCCTCAACGACGACGATCCTCACTGTGCCGGCCTCTCGCGACTACCCGGCGACGGCGAGATCGTACGTGTTCGCGGAGCCGACGCTGAGGCCTTCGGGTTCGACGACGGGTACTTGCTGGGTGACCATAATCGTGAGAACGTGGCCGTGGCCGCGGCACTTGTGCAGGCCGTGGGTGTCTCGCCCGAGTGCATTGCCGCAGCTGTTCACGATTTTGAGCCCGTCCCTCATCGCCTCGAGGATTGCGGCAGCGTGGGGGGTGTCCACTACTGGAACGACTCCAAGGCCACGAATGTCGACGCCACGATCAAGGCGCTGACCGCGTTTCCGGACGGTGCCGTGCGGTTGATTCTTGGTGGTAGCGATAAGGGCGCAGATTTTACGTCGCTCGCTGAGGCGCTTCCGGGTCGCATTCGACGGGCCTATCTGACGGGTCCGGCGGGCGCACGCATGTTTGACGCGCTCACTTCGGCCGGCGTTGATGCTCTCGTCTGCACAGATTTTGACGATGCCGTCCACACGGCAGCACGCGATGCCGAAAGTGGCGAGCACGTTCTGCTCGCGCCGGCCTGTGCCAGTTTCGACGAATTTGCCGACTACGTGGCTCGCGGCGAGCAATTTCGCGCTTTGGTAACAGTGCTTGGAGCCGCGTAGATACAGGCAGAGGGGATGCGAATCGGGTGGCGAACCCACCTGTGTGCAACGCGCCAATCCTCTCCGGCTGTTTCGTTCTGACGACGGCACTCCCAAACTCTTGCGGCGCGAGTTACCACTGGAAGCCCAGGTCCTGGCGATCGTCACGATCTGCCTGACGGTGTTCGGTCAGTTGATGGTCTACTCGGCCTCGAGCGCATACGCGATGACGCATTCCGAGTTCAACTTCGACTCGTTGTATTTCATCAAGACCGGCATCATCTACACCGTTGTTGGTGTGGCACTGATGATTGGTCTCATTTTCGTGCCAGCAGGCTGGCTTCGTCGATTTGCACCAGTCATCTTTATCGCCTCGTTGGTCGGACTCGTAGCGGTCAAGGTGCCCGGCATTGGAGTCTCTGCGAATGGTGCAGCGCGCTGGCTTGCGCTCGGACCAATCACGATCCAGCCGTCGGAGTTTGCGAAAGTGGGCACGCTCCTGATCGTTGCCGCCATGCTCGCAACCAAGAAGCGCCCACCCGGAACGCTGAATGAGCTCCTCATGCCAGTTGGGCTCGTGGTGGGGATCGTCTGCGCACTGATCATGGTCCAGCCCGATCTCGGCACGACACTCGCCGTCTGCATCATGGTTTTTGCGCTGCTCGTCGCTGCAGGAACCAAGACTTCACTGTTGGCCAAGGTGATGGCAATCAGTATTACGCTCGGCGCCGTGATGATCTATGCGGCGCCGTATCGACGTGATCGCATCTTTGCGTTCCTCGATCCGTGGGGACAGAGCGCTGATGGCGCGTATCAGGTTGTCCAGTCGATGATCGCGGTCGGGTCTGGCGGTATCTTTGGCGTTGGCTTGGGCGGTAGCGTGCAGAAAGTGAACTTCCTCCCCGAGGCACATACCGACATGATCTTTGCCGTGATTGGCGAGGAGTTGGGTCTGATCGGAGCCCTCATCATCGTCGGACTCTTCGGTGCTTTTGCCTGGGCGGGCTACACAATCGCCATGCGTACAGCCGATCCATTTCAGCGCCTGCTTGCGGCCGGTGCGACGGCGCTGATCGTCGGCCAGGCAATTGTCAATCTCGGCGCCGTGATGGGCATCTTGCCGCTGACGGGTATCCCACTGCCACTGATCTCCTACGGCTCGTCATCAAGGATCGTGATTCTCGCGCTCGTGGGCGTCTTGATCGCGATTAGTCGTGAGCCCCAGATGTTGCCGACAATCAAGCGCACGCGTGCACCAGAGCCCGCGCCCGAGAGTCCAACGCCGCGCCCGTCCCGGCGACGCCCCGTCGCAAATGTCGGCTAGGCGCCGCAGCGTCCTCTAGCCTTGGAGGCATGCCAGTGCGGATCCTGATTGCCGCTGGCGGAACCGTTGGTCACGTTGCACCAGCGCTGGCCGTCGCCGACGCCCTGCGTGAGCGTGGTGCCGATGTCACCTTTGCGGGCACACCGACGCGTATCGAGGCCGAACTCGTGCCAGCTCGCGGCTACCCGTTTATGCCGTTCGTCGTAGAGGGTTTTCCGCGCCGCCCGAGTCTCAAGTTGGTCAAGGCGCTTGGTCGTGCAACCGTCGCTCCCGTGGCGTGTTCTCGCATCATCAAGACCGTTCGTCCGGACGCCGTATTTGGGGCCGGGGGCTACGTCGCTGGTCCGATGTTGGTGGCGGCCCGTCGGCATTCGATTCCCTCAGCACTGAGTGAGGCTGACGCTCGACTTGGTCTCGCGAATCGTCTCGCGGCACCCCTGGTCGATCGCGTCTTTCTGGCGTTTCCTGTGGCTGGTCGCACGGGCGATAAGTACCTCGTGACTGGTCGTCCTGTCGACCGGGCCTTTATCGAGACCACGCGCGCCGAGGCCCGCGAGCAACTCGGTATCTCGAGTGACGAGCGAGTGATCGTCGCGTTCGGTGGTTCGCTCGGCGCAGGCCCCATTAACAGTGCGTTGCGTACTGCCTACGACGACGCGGTACCGGTCGGACAACGGGTCTATCTGATCGCCGGTCGCGGCAAGGCACGCGCCACAGGGAGCCCCGACCGTTTTGAAGAACAAGAGTTCACGAGCGCTCTGCCCGTATTGCTCGCGGCCTCCGATGTGGTGATAGCGCGTGCTGGGGGCTCGGTTGCCGAGGTGGCAGCGGCCGGTCGAGCAGGGGTGCTGATCCCCTGGGCTGGCGCCGCAGACGATCACCAAACCTTGAACGCGGCATCGTTTGCAGCCGCCGGTGCGGCGATAGTGATCTCCGACGCAAACCTGACTCCGCACGGGCTGCGTAAGGCGATCGATGGCATCGTCGGAGACATCGGGCGCCGAACCGCCATGGAACAGGCAATGCTGTCTCTCGCCCGTCCAAACGCAGCACAGGAAATGGCGAATGAGCTCCTGCGCCTCGCCGAAGGGACGACGCGATGAGTATCCACATGGTTGGAGTCGGTGGCGCGGGCATGAGTGGTATCGCACGCGTGCTTGCACAGCGTGGGCAGGTCGTGACGGGCTGCGACCGCGAGGAAAGTCTGCTGACGAAGAAGCTGATTGCAGAAGGCATCGCCTGCGAGATCGGTCACAGCGCAGAGCACGCCGAGACCGCTGAGCGTCTGATTGTCTCGGGCGCAATTCCCGATGACGCCCCCGAGTTGATCCGCGCGCGCGAGTTGGGGCTACCAATCCAACACCGAGCAGAGGCCCTCGCCGAGATTCTGCGAGAACACACCGAACGCGTTGTCGTCACGGGTGCGCACGGCAAAACCACGACGAGCGCCATGCTGGCCGCTGCTGCCGTGGAATTGGGGCTCGACCCAACCTTCGTCGTCGGTGGAGACGTTCGTCAACTCGGCACCAACGCCCGAGGTGGGGCGGACCGGATCGCGATCGTCGAGGGCGATGAGTCCGATCGCTCTGTGCGGCAACTACCAGCCACGATTGGTGTCGTGCTCAATGTCGATTTCGATCATGTCGACCACTACGACTCTGTCGAGGATGTGGTCGCCCTGTTGGGCGAATGGGCCGACACCGTGCCGACAGACGGATTGATCGTGCTCGGTGACGGTGTGGCGATTTCCCCGGCGGCCGAGGTTGCGCGCTTTGGTGTTGGTCCAGGCGACGGATTGCGAGCGTTGGAC
>Ga0194043_1001804_pt1 | contig 11961 bp, 7 predicted proteins | sample JunL4415m_MetaG_FD_161274 | JGI IMG/M metagenome (GOLD analysis project Ga0194043, IMG submission 161274) | Anoxic zone freshwater microbial communities from boreal shield lake in IISD Experimental Lakes Area, Ontario, Canada - Jun2016-L442-15m | ecosystem: Environmental > Aquatic > Freshwater >...
GGTCTCGCCGGTGACTCCAGTTACGCCGGTATCGCCGGTGACTCCAGTTACGCCGGTATCGCCTGTGACTCCAGTTACGCCGGTATCGCCGGTATCGCCGGTGACTCCAGATACGTCAGTAACGATCGCAGTAGCAGGGGCCTTGGGGCCTGAGTCGCTAAGTGCGCCAGCTGCGAGGCCACCCGCAGTGATGGCGATGATCGTGGATCCAATTATTGCTAGGAAGCGGTTGGGTTGCATTTTGGGCTTCTCTCTCTTTGTGGGGATTGGGGTTCTTTGATTGTCAGGTGTTTGGAATTAATGAGTGTTTTTTTCTTATGAGCTCAACATACATACCCGAAATGCCGCTAACGGACAGCAAAAGGCCAAGAAATGGCAAAGATGGAAAATAGTGAGGGAAAGTCAAGCGAAGTAAGGGCTGAGTGTGGCATTTTCCCTGCATGGACATATTGATTGTTGAGGATGACGACTCGATAGCTGAACCTCTAGAGCGTGGCCTCACGCGGGAAGGGTTCAATACTCTGCGTGTCTCCACAGGTGCCGCAGCCCTCTCATCCTCGCCGGTAGACGTCGTGCTTCTAGATCTTGGTCTCCCCGATATGGATGGGGGGGATGTATGTAAAGCCATTCGGCTGGTGTCGCAGGTTCCCATCATTGTGGTCAGCGCGAGAGGTGAGGAGATTGATCGAGTCTTGCTTCTCGAGATGGGTGCAGATGATTACCTTGTGAAGCCGTTTGGGTTTCATGAGTTAGTAGCGCGTATCCGTGCGATTACTCGCCGCAGTGGTGGGGTCATCGGCGCTAGAGATTCGAGTGAATTTACTGATATTGGACCTTTACATTTAGATAGGCGATCGCATCAAGTAACAGTCTCGGGAGAGCAGGTAATGCTCACGCCAAAGGAGTTTGAGCTCCTAGCAATGCTCGCTACCGACCCAGGACGGGTATTCACGCGAACCGAAATATTCGATGAGGTATGGGATCCGCATTGGTATGGCCCTACAAAAACCTTAGATGTGCATGTTGCTGCGGTGCGCAAGAAACTCGGCGACCCCGGATGGATTGAGACCGTGCGCGGAATCGGGTTTCGCATTATGGAACCCATCGCGTGAGACGAAGACTCCTTTTTGGTTACTTAACAATCACCGTGCTGGTTCTTCTCATCCTTGAGATACCCCTTGGTTTCGCCTACTCCAACTCCGAGCAGAGGAGGCTTCGTTCGGATGTCCAGCATGATGCGCTGGCTCTCTCGATTCGCTTGCATGAATCTGTGGAGTCAAACCAAGGAGCAGCGCTTCAAAAGATTGTGGATGACTATGCGTTGAGCGTAGGTGGGCGCGTTGTCGTAGTTGGCCCTGCTGGTGCCCTGCTAGCGGATTCATCTCCATTGCAAGGGAGTTCGAGCAGCCGATCCTTCGCTGATAGGCCAGAGTTTCGTAAAGCACTAGCGGGGAGCGAGGCGAATGGGACGCGTTTCTCGAATACTCTCGGACGAGATTTGCTTTATGTCGCTGTTCCTCTTGTCTCTAATGGCGCTGTAATCGGAGCGGTTCGGCTCTCCTTCGAGACTTCATATGTAAACAATCGCATTCAACGAGTATGGATCGGCCTCGCAGCGCTTGCAGTAGCGATTCTCGCGTTGGTCTTCCTCGTGAGTCTTCGTCTCGCAAGAATCGTGACCCAGCCCGTCTCAGCTCTAGAGAGCGCCGCCAAGCAATTAGGAACAGGTGACCTAACTGCGCGAGCAGCGGTGCCCGACTCTCCTGCGGAGTTGCGCGTGCTTGCAACATCGTTCAATACAACTGCCTCACGCCTTGAGTCGCTAGTTGAGTCTCAGAGAGCGTTCGTTGCAGACGCGTCGCATCAACTTCGCACTCCACTGCAGGCATTACGCCTGCGCCTTGAGAATCTTGAGCATGATGCAGCCGATGGAATCCCCGCTGACTCTCGAGACCTAGAGGGCTCGCTCGCGGAGGTTGCGCGCATGTCGCGCCTCGTAGATGGATTACTCATCTTGGCGCGTGCAGAGCAGCAACTAAGTGCCCCAATTCAAACGGATGTTGCCGAGTTGGTTGCTGGGAGAATCGAAGCGTGGTCTGCATTCGCTGATGACCAAGGCGTGAGCATCACAAGCAATATCGCCCTTGGTTTGAGTGCCTGCATCACAGCTGGGAATCTCGAGCAGGCGTTAGACAACTTGCTTTCTAACGCCATAGAGGCTTCTCCTAGCGGGGGAGCAGTGGTCATTTCTTCGAGCACAAATGCATCAGGGAATGTGCTCATTACAGTCAGCGACTCGGGCGGGGGCATGACCCCTGAGCAGATCGACCGAGCATTTGATCGCTTCTGGCGACCCGCCGGTGCCGGGGCGGGTGGCTCTGGCCTGGGACTCGCGATTGTTAGGGGATTGATCGAGACCGATGGGGGATCGGTCGAGTTGGCGCCGTCAGCTAGCGGTGGGCTTGCAGTGTTGATTAGCTTGAAATCTTGCTGACCAACTAGTTGCTACGAAAAAAGTCCAGAAGTTCTCTGCAGCGAAAGCGACTAGGCGCTGTGGTTAGGAGTCTCGTACAGGCGCTGATGCATGGCCGAGAATGGTGCGTTCTACTAGGTCTGCCAAGGTAGTGGCATCCAGGTGGAGTCGCATCTCCTCGCCGACCGATACCCATACTTCCTGCAGAACACAGTGCCCTTCGCAGTGATCATGCTCGGTAACGAGGGTAGTTAACGGTCCATCAACCGCCCCGAGAATTTGAGCCAACGTAATCTCAGTCGCAGGTCGTGCGAGTACGTAACCCCCACCCACGCCGCGCTTTGAGACGACTAACCCTGCACCTTTAACTGCAAGCAGAATCTGCTCAAGATAAGGCTGTGGAAGGTTGGTCCGCTCTGCAATCTCCTTGACCGAGGTCGGGCGCTCGGAGGCGTGAAGGGCTAGAGAAAGCAGTGCCCTGACGGCATAATCCCCTCGCGTTGAGACTCTCACCCGGACATGTTCGCACATTCGCGACCACTCGGGCTTCACAGGGGTGGGTGGTTCGCAGCGTCTGCAATCTCGCAGGGCAGCGTGACCCCCGAGGGAGGGATGGGTCAGCGCCACATTTTGAAGGCTACGGTCAGCGGGATGGAACCGATTAGACCTGACTTTGCAGGGGCCTCAATCGCAGGGATCATCCCGGCGCTCTTGGGTGCTCGCCCTGCCACTTGGGTTCCAGCCGCCGCGAATGGGGCTGAGAGCGTCGTGCTTTTAGTACTCGATGGCCTTGGGTGGACCCAGATCGAAGCGAATAGGGGCCTGCTGCCAAATATCTCCGCAATGCAGGGCTCAGCAATAACGAGTGTGGCTCCGTCTACAACTGCAACTGCGCTCACGTCGATTACGACAGGCCTCACCCCGATCGAGCACGGCGTGCTCGGGTACCGAGTTCGCGAAGAAGATGACGTTCTAAATATCCTCTCGTGGCGGACTGACCAAGGGTCCCGTCCGCCCGAGCCCGAGGCCTTTCAGCGCCATGCAGCGTTTATGGGACGAGAGGTTCCAGTTGTCACCAAATCCGAGTTCCGCACTACCGGTTTTACTAAAGCGCATCTAGGCGGTGCTCGTCTCGAGGGATGGTCAACAGTCGCTGTATTGGTTGAGCAGTGTGCTCGCCTCGCGCTGACAGATCCCCTTGTTTATGCTTATTATCCAGGCGTAGATGCTGTCGCCCATGAGTATGGGCTAAACGATGATCGTTACTTCGCCGAGCTGAAGTTCGCTGATCGTTTAGTCGGGTGGATTCTTGAGTCGCTACCTTCATCAAGCGCGCTTCTGATTACCGCAGACCATGGACAGGTCGAGGTGGGGCGTGACGGCTGGCTTGAGACAGGATCGCTAGCGAAGTACATAGAGCTGCAGGCCGGAGAGGGGCGGTTCCGTCACCTATACGCGAAGCAGGGTGCTGCCGCTGACCTAGCAGGGGCCGCTCGCGCGGAGTTTGGTGATCAAGCCTGGGTCTTCACGCGTTCTGAACTGATCAATGATGGGTGGTTTGGCGAAGGGCGCCCGACCCCTTCTGCTGGTAGGCGAATTGGGGATGTTGTCCTGGCGGCAAAGGATTGCTGGGCCTTCACGGACCCGAGCTTGAGGCGAGAGGCCCAGCTCATCAGCGCCCACGGAAGCCTCACTGAGGCCGAGATGTTCGTACCCTTCCTCGGGGCAAGAGGCGCTCGTTAGGGGGTTTGCTCCCTCCCAACTGCTACTTATTAGATTCCTAGGTGCGCCCCTTTCGGAGGAAGGGTCGGATCGTCTAGGTTCCAAGAGTTGTATCTAGTTACATGGATGTGATTTGTCCACAGGTTGCTCCACAGGCTGTGGAGAAGAGCGAAGAAGAAACGGATTACTGGCGGAGTGAAGTTCTTGGGCGGTAACAACAGCAAGTGGAGCGCTCAAGTAAACGCGCGCCCAGATTCACCGACCGAAGCAGACCGAAGCAGGCCGAAGCATCGCGAGTCTGCGTGAGTAAGTCATTCGCCCATCTACATCTCCATACCGAGTACTCAATGCTCGATGGAGCTAGCCGAGTCTCTGATGTAGTTGCCGCAGCAGTGGCCGATGGTCAGCCTGCTGTGGGCATCACAGACCACGGAAATATGTATGGCGTGCTGCCGATGTACGAGGCGGCTCGTGACGCTGGAATCACGCCGGTGCTCGGGATGGAGGGCTACTTCGTTGCGACCAGCCGCTTCGAACGCCCAAAGCGTGCAGATCATGAGATGTACCACCTAACGCTCCTTGCGGAGACAACGCAGGGCTATAAAAACCTTATGAAGGTCTCTTCGCAGGCCTACCTAGACGGCTTCTATTACAAGCCTCGCACCGACTGGGAACTCCTTGAGCTCCATCACGAGGGAATCATCGCGAGCTCCGGGTGCCTTGGAGGTTTGGTGTGTCAAAAAATTCTTGAGGGGGACGATGCGGGCGCTGAGGCAGCGGCCGTTCGATTCCAAGAAATTTATGGACGCGATTCCTTCTTCATCGAGATTCAAGATCATGGCCTTGATGAAGACTCGATCGTTACTCCGAAACTGCTACAGATCGCAGCGCGGATTGGTGCGCCGTTACTCGCAACCAATGATTCTCATTACACAAGGGCAGAGCACGCTGAGGCCCATGACGCGCTTCTCTGCGTGCAGACTGGCGCAAAGATCCATGAGACTAATCGCTTCAAGTTTGGTGCTGAAGAGTTCTACATAAAGGGCGCAGACGAGATGCGCACACTCTTTGCCGATGTTCCTGAGGCCTGCGACAACACGCTATTAATTGCGGAGCGCGCAAATGTTGAGATCGAGTTTGGTAAGGCGGTTCTTCCTTCGTTCCCGGTTCCCGATGGGTATACAGAGGATTCATATCTTCTTGAGTTGACACTTGCAGGGGCCAAGGAACGGTATGGAGATAAGCCTGCACCGCATGTATTAGAGCGCATCGAATTCGAACTAGATGTCATTCGAGACATGGGTTTCTCCGCCTATTTTCTAGTCGTATGGGACCTCGTGAGATTTGCTCACGAATCCAACATCCGAGTTGGGCCCGGCCGCGGAAGCGCGGCTGGTTCGTGCGTTGCATATTGCCTACGAATCGTCGACATCGATCCGATTCGTTACGACTTGCTCTTTGAGCGCTTCTTGAACCCAGGGCGAAAGCAAATGCCCGACATCGACATGGACTTCGACTCGCGTTACCGAGGCGACATGATTCGCTACGCAGCAGCGCGTTACGGAAGCGATCGCGTGGCCCAGATCATTACTTTCTCAACGATCAAGGCGCGAGCTGCGGTGCGTGATGCCTCGAGGGTCCTTGACTATCCATATTTGCTAGGCGACAAAATCGCAAAACTCATCCCGCCACTGATAATGGGGCGCGACACTCCACTGCGCGCGTGTTTCGAGTTGGATCCAAAGTACAGCGATGGATACAAGATGGCGTCTGAGCTTCGAGATTTCTATGAAATCGATCCAGATGCGAAGCGAGTAATCGATGTTGCTAAAGGCCTCGAAGGGCTACGCCGCCAGGATGGGATTCATGCTGCTGCTGTGGTGATTACGCGCGAGCCGCTGATTGAGTATCTCCCGATTCAGCGCAAGCCTGAGCCCGGTGGTGCGCTCCAAGATGCGCCGATTGTTACTCAATATGAGATGCACGGCGTCGAGGAACTCGGGCTCCTCAAGATGGACTTCTTGGGGCTTAGAAACTTAGACGTTATGGAGATCACGCGCGACCTCCTCGAGCAGCGAACTGGGGTCCGCCCGGATATCGACAACATTCCCCTCGATGATCCAAAGACGTTTGACCTTCTTCGCAAGGGCGACACGATTGGTGTATTCCAATTAGAGGGTGGCCCAATGCGAGCCCTTATTCGCTCACTTGCTCCGTCGATGTTCGAGGATATTTGTGCTCTAGTTGCGCTTTATAGGCCCGGACCGATGGGCGCCAACATGCACACTGCCTATGCAGATAGAAAGAATGGCCGGAAGCCGGTTGAGTTCGATCACGCTGACCTTGAAGAGATTCTCTCGCCAACGTATGGGCTGATGATCTATCAAGAGCAGTTGATGCGAGTCTCGCAGCGCCTCGCTGGATACTCCCTTGCTGAAGCCGACAACCTCCGCAAAGCAACCGGCAAGAAGGACCGCGAACTTATTGCTAAAGAGCGAGCCAAGTTCGTTGATGGTTGCGAGACCCAAGGGTATGGACGCGAGTTCGGCGAGCGCATGTTCGACATCATCGAGCCTTTTGCCGACTATTCATTCAACAAGTCTCACTCGGTTGGTTATGGGTTCGTGGCGTATCAAACAGCGTTCCTAAAAGCCAACTACACGAACGAGTACCTTGCAGCGCTGCTCACCACGGTCAAGGGTGACAAGGACAAGAGCGCCATCTACCTAAATGAGTGTCGTCAGCTCAAAATCCCTGTATTGGTCCCAGATGTAAATCACTCCTCGATGGATTTCTCAGTCTCCGATGACTCAATTCGATTCGGGCTCTCTGCAGTGCGAAACGTCGGCGAGGGGGTAGTTGGGCTCATCATTGCGGCTCGCGAAGAGGGCGGAGACTTCGTTGATTTTTATGACTTCTGCGAGCGAGTCGATCCATCGGCGCTGAATAAACGAACGATCGAGTCGCTTGCTAAGGCAGGGGCTTTCGATGCTCTCGGGCATTCGCGCCAGGGGCTAGGCCTCGTCTCAGATCAAATTATTGACCAGGCGGTTATCCGTCGCAAAGAACGCGATGCAGGGATTATGAGTCTCTTCGGTGACTCGGTCGTAGAGTCCGACGGGTCCTCCGACTTCAATCGCATGCCAATCCCTGATGGTGAGTACTCGAAGACTCAACTGCTCGCGTTCGAGAAAGAGATGCTTGGCCTATACGTGAGCGATCACCCGCTGATGGGGGCGCAGAGTGCGTTGTCGCGCTTTACCGACTCAACCCTCTCAGAGCTCAAAGAGGGTAGAGAGGGGGATATGCGCACTGTCGGGGGAGTCGTCACTGCGTTAAACCGTAAGCACACAAAACGAGGCGACCTTATGGCTACCTTCGTCCTTGAGGACCTCGCATCTGCTGTTGAGGTATTCGTCTTCCCTAAGACGATGGCGCAGCACGGTTCGCTGCTTGAGGAGGACGCCATAATCTGCGTCAAAGGGCGCCTCGACATGCGTGAGGACCAGGCGAAAATTATCGCCATGGAGATCATGCGCCCAGAACTCATGATCGATGGCGGACCACCGCTGCGGATCAAGATCAAGCCTCACCAGCTAGATGAGGTCAAGTCCCGCATGCTTACTGAGATTCTCAATCAGCACCCGGGAGAGAGCCCGGTATTTCTTCACTTAGACCAGCCATCCAAGACCACTGTGATGCGCCTCGGGGATGAGTTTTTGGTAGATGCCCGCAACGGGTTATTCGCCGAACTGCGGGTTTTGTTAGGCGCCGACTGCATAATTTAGGTGGCCCTGCCAGGCCCCCAAATGGCGGGGTTCGCGTAAGGCGCCTCCGGCGTGCCACACTTCCGCGGTGCGAATAGGAATCTTGGGAGCAACTGGACCAGCCGGACGTGGCCTCGCCGCGCGCTTAGCCGATGTGGGGCATGAGGTGATAGCCGGGTCGCGAGAGAAGGCTAAGGCCGAGGCTGTCGTCGCTGAGTTGACTGAGAAGTGGGGCGAGCGAGTTGCGCGCATCACTCCAGGGGACAACTCGGATGCATGCAATGCCGATGTGGTTGTGCTTGCTGTGAACGCGGACGCGGCCCTCGATACCTGCCGCAACTTTGCTGAAGAGTTGCAGGGTCGCATCGTGGTATCTATGGCGAATCACCTTCAACGTAACGGCAACGAGTTCAACGCGGTGCTCCCTCCTCACGGTTCAATTGCTAAAGAGATTCAAGTTCTGCTTTGGAAATCCCACGTCGTTACCGCTTTCCACCTTGTCCCTGCTGCCGAGTTCGGCAGGCTCGATGAAGCCATGGAGAGTGACGTTGTTGCCTGTGGCGATGATGATGACGCTCGTAATGCGTTGATGGAGATAATTCGTACTATCCCCGACCTGCGCGCATTCGATGGTGGATCGCTCGAGAATGCAGTCGGCATGGAGACATTCGCCGCGGTGCTATTGACGATCAACATTCGCCACAAGGTGCGCGCCGGGCTTCGCCTGAGCGGCGTCTAGGAATTAGCGCAATGGCACTTCGCCTCTGGGACACCGCATCTAGAGACTTTAAGGATTTTGAACCAGGCCCGATCGTCACAATGTATGTCTGTGGGATTACTCCTTATGACTCAACCCACCTTGGGCACGCAGCGACTTACCTCACCTACGACCTACTAATTAGGCGCCTTGAGGATCTTGGTCACGAAGTGCGCATGGTGCGCAACGTCACCGATGTTGATGACTCGATCCTTCCAAAGGCACGAGAGCTTGGTATTCCGTACCTTGAGCTAGCAGAGGCAGAGCTCACGCGATTCCGACGCGATATGCGTCAACTAGGAATGCGACCCGCATATGCCGAACCGCGCGCTACGGAGACGATTGACCGCATCATTGAGTTGGTGGAGCAGTTACTCGACTCGGGGCACGCCTACCTGACCGCGGGCACTGCATATTTCGATGTATCTACTGCTCCAAACTTTGGAGATCTCTCTCATTACCCTCGTGATCAGATGCTGCGTCTTGCACGCGCTCGCGGTGGAAACCCAGACGATCCGCACCGCAGAGACCCTCTTGACTTCGTGCTTTGGCAGCCGAGCCTCGCCGACGAACCAGCGTGGCGTGCTCCGTTCGGAGTGGGTAGACCTGGTTGGCATATTGAGTGCTCGGCAATGGCCACCCAAGAACTCGGCGAGACAATCGACCTCCACGGTGGCGGAACTGATCTGATCTTCCCTCACCACGAGTGCGAGATTGCTCAGAGCGAAGCCATCACTGGGAAGCCGTTCGTTAAGCACTGGCTCCACTCTGCGATGGTTGCCTATGAGGGCGAGAAGATGAGCAAGTCGCTTGGAAACCTCGTATTCGTCTCTGATCTACTTGAGCAGGCCGATCCTCGAGCTATTCGCTTAGCTCTAATGCACCATCACTACCGCTCTGGGTTTGAGTGGCATGACACCGGCATCCAGGACGGAACAGCACTGCTCCACCGCTTGCTTGCCGCAGCGCAAGCCTCCGGAAACCCTGACCCTGCCCCCTTCGCTGAGCGTGTTCGCGCTGCGCTAGATAACGATCTCGATGCCCCGACCGCACTCGAGGCCTTAGATGACCTTGCCTCAGCGATTCTCTCGGACGGATCTGAGGGCAGTGACTCCGCTGCAGTGCAGCAGCTATGCAGTTTGAGCGCCCTTATTGGGGTCGATCTATCGACTCCATTCTCAATCGGCGCAGAAGCACTCTAAGGAAGCGGCTCTGGCCGGTAACCTCTAGACCAATGAGTACTCAAGTAACGATTACCCTCCCCGACGGTTCAACGCGCGAGTTCGATGCTGCCACCTCTGGTGCGCAGATAGCGGCGGCTATCGGTTCCCGCTTAGCAAAGGCTGCAGTAGCTGCAAGGGTCGATGGCGAGGTTGTTGACCTCAGTGCGCCGATCGCAGTGGATGCGAGTGTCGCGATTATTACCGGAGACTCCGACGAGGGGCGCGAGGTGCTTCGCCACAGCACATCCCATGTTCTCGCACAAGCAGTCTTCGACCTATTTCCAGGGGCCAAGTACGCAATCGGCCCTGCAATTGCAGACGGCTTCTACTACGACTTTGACCTACCAGATTCTCAGCACTTCACCGAGGACGATCTTGTGAAGATCGAGAAGCGCATGCGCGAGATCGTAAAAGCAGATCAACCATTTGTGCGCGAGGAGTATGCGTTTGCTGATGGTTTAGAACTCTTTAAAGATCAGCCATACAAACGCGAGATCATCGAGAATGTCTCAGCCAGTCAAGAATCTGGCACTGGAGAATCTGGCACTGGAGAATCTGGCGCATCTTCTGGTGAGGATGCGAAATTAGATGCCGGAGAGGTTGCGCAAGGCGGAGTCGTTGGTATTTACCGCAACATCGCTGCAGATGGATCAACCGCCTACTTAGATCTGTGTCGCGGTCCGCACGTCCCCTCAACCTCGCGCTTGGGGTCTTTCAAACTGATGAAGGTTGCTGGTGCCTACTGGCGAGGAAGCGAGAAGCGACCGATGCTTCAGCGCATCTACGGAACGGCTTGGGAGTCCAAGTCTGCACTTGAGGAGCACCTGACGCGTTTGGCCGAGGCCGAGCGTCGTGACCATCGAAAACTCGGAGCGGAGCTCGATCTCTTTTCGTTCCCAGAGGAGCTCGGTTCAGGGCTCGCTGTTTGGCACCCGCGCGGTGCTGCGATTCGTCGTGTGATGGAGGATTTTTCCCGAGTTGAGCACGATGCTGCCGGGTACGAACTCGTATTCACGCCGCACATCGCTAAGTCTGTGCTCTGGGAGACGAGCGGTCACCTCGATTTCTATGCGGATGGCATGTATCCGCCGATGGAGCTCGAGGGCGCTACCTATTACCCCAAGCCGATGAACTGTCCGTTCCATGTGCTGATCTTCAAAACCCACACGCACTCCTATCGTGATCTCCCGCTTCGTTTCTTCGAGCTTGGAACTGTGTATCGATTTGAGAAGTCGGGTGTGCTCCATGGCCTCCTGCGAACGCGTGGGTTTACGCAGGACGACAGTCATATTTTCTGCACGCGCGAGCAGATCGTTCCGGAGCTGAGTTCGCTCCTCGAGTTCGTAACAAGGTTCTTACGTGCTTTTGGATTCCACGATTTCGAGGCGGATATCTCGACTCGACCAGAGGGCAAGTCGGTCGGTAGCGATGAAGACTGGGATCTCGCAACCGCTGCGCTATTTGAGGCTGTAGAGGCGTCAGGCGTTCCGTATCAAGTGGCAGAGGGCGACGGTGCTTTCTACGGACCGAAGATCGATATTCATATCCGTGACGCAATCGGACGCCGCTGGCAACTCTCTACGCTTCAGGTCGATTTCCAATTGCCGCAGCGTTTTGATGTTGAGTACGTAGGGGCAGATAACGAGCGCCACAGACCAATCATGATTCACCGTGCACTATTTGGATCCATTGAACGCTTCTTTGGAATTCTTGTTGAGCACTACGCCGGAGCATTCCCAACGTGGCTAGCGCCGATACAGGTAACGGTTCTTCCAGTTGCTGATCGGCACGACGACTACGCATTCGAGGTTGCTAAGAAACTCCGCGACGAAGGCTTGCGCGTTGAGGTACGCGAGGCGTCCTCTGATTCGTTAGGTGCACGCGTGCGCAGGGCCAAGATGCTCAAGGTTCCTTTTGTGCTCGTTGTTGGAGACGATGATGCAGCGGAGGGGAGTGTCGGCGTGAATGCCCGAGGCTCTGATACCCCAGAGCGCGGTGTCAGTATCGATGCGTTTGTAA
>Ga0194043_1001805_pt1 | contig 11958 bp, 11 predicted proteins | sample JunL4415m_MetaG_FD_161274 | JGI IMG/M metagenome (GOLD analysis project Ga0194043, IMG submission 161274) | Anoxic zone freshwater microbial communities from boreal shield lake in IISD Experimental Lakes Area, Ontario, Canada - Jun2016-L442-15m | ecosystem: Environmental > Aquatic > Freshwater >...
AGTTCGTCTTCGGTTGCTTCGGGACGGGCGTAGAGCAGGTTGGCTCGGATGGTGTCATGGAACATGTGTGCGTCTTGGGTGACGACACCAATGGCGTCGCGCAGATCGTGCGTCGACGCATCGCGCACATCAACACCGCCCACTCGCACTGAACCGGACGTTGCGTCGTACAGACGAGCGGTCAGTGCTGTGATCGTGGTCTTTCCCGCACCCGACGGACCCACCAGTGCCACCATCTGTCCTGGTTCAGCCGTGAACGTGAGTTCGTGCAACACCAATTCGCCGGTCGCTGACGATTCGGGACGGGCCACCGACTCGAGCGATGCCAGCGATACTTCATCGGCCGTGGGGTAACGGAACACCACGTGGTCGAACTCGACTCCTAGTGCGCCAGCGGGGATCGCAATGGGATCGGTGGGCTCCTTCACCAACGGAGGAAGGTCGAGAACCTCAAATACCCGTTCAAACGACACCAGCGCCGTCATGATGTCGACTCGCACGCTTGAGATCGAAGTGAGCGGTCCGTACAACTGAGCCAGTAACCCCACGAGCGCCAGAAGCGTCCCGAGTGTCATCGCGCCGGCGATGACCGCGTTACCGCCCGCTCCGTACACCAATGCTGTGGCAAGTGCAGCGACAAGCGTGAGCGCCGTCATGAACACGCGACTGGACATCGCGATCTGAATACCAGTGTCGCGCACGCGCGCAGCCTTAGCCGAGAAGTTGACGTCCTCTTCCTCCGGCCGGCCAAAGAGCTTGACCAATAGCGCCCCCGACACATTGAAGCGCTCGGTCATCTGACTGCTCATGTCGGCGTTCAACTGCATCTGCTGACGGGTGAGGCTCTGAAGTTTGCGGCCCATCCATCGGGCCGGTAGCAAGAACACGGGGAGCAGAATCAGTGAGACGAGAGTGATTTGCCACGAGAGCAGGAACATCGTGACAAGGACAACGACGAGACTGATCATGTTTCCGAGGACGTTCGACAGTGTTGATGTGAACGCCTGCTGAGCCCCAATGACATCGTTGTTCAGGCGTGAAACCAGCGCACCGGTTTGCGTTCGGGTGAAGAACGCAACGGGCTGACGCTGAACATGCGCAAAGACCTCGGTGCGTAGGTCGTAGATCAGTCCCTCGCCGATTCGGCTGGAAAAGCTCCGACTGACAAGCCCAAGGCCGGCATTGACGATCGCGACCAGAGCCACAAGAAGTGCTCCCATTGTCACCACGGCGGCATTTCCGGGGGTGATTCCTTGGTCAACGATTCGACGGAACAGCAACGGCTGCGCCACCACGAGGAACGAATCAATCACCAAAATCACGATGAACAGCACCACCAGCGTGCGATAGGGCCGTGCGTACGAAATGATCCGTTTGGTGGTTCCGGGCGCGATGGTGCGCTCTTTGACCGATTGATCAGACGTCATTGAACGATAGGCAGCCCAGTTGGCGTGCGACATGTAGTTCCTTCCTTGCCGTCAGAGATGACAGCGGTACCGCAGGCAACAACACATCTGAGTGCCTAGGTATGCCCGCGTGGGTTATGAACCGAAGCCGGCAAGAGCCGCCAATTCGCGCAGGCGGTCACGTTGGGCATCTCTTTCGGCAGCCCGCTGGTCGACCGGATGACGATGCGCGGCGCCTCGCAGCAGGTGCTTGGTGGCGGTGACCGACCCTGCGGGGTTGGCCACAATGGGCGCGATAAGCGACGCGAGCACCCCGTTGATCTCACCGGCCGCAGCCACTGCAACCACGAGACCGATGCGCAAGGCCTCCTCGGCACCCACACTTCTCGAGGAGGTGCAGATCTCGAGGGCTCGGGAGTACCCGACGGCCTCAACGAGCGGGGCGGTACCCGCCAGATCAGGAACAAGTCCGAACGAAGGCTCCTTCATGCTGAACAGGGCGGTTTCGTCGGCCACGATCAGATCGCAGCCGAGCGCGAGTTGAAATCCTGCACCAATCGCATGACCTTGGACCGCCGCAATGGTGATGGCATCACTGGCCCGCCACCAGGTGAATGCGTCTTGGTAGGCGCTGATCTGCGCGTCGATCTCGTCGTCAGAAGCCGCGGCGAGACTCAACAGCGAAGGTTCGCCGGGGATCCCGTCGGGAGTGAACATTCTGCGGTCGAGACCAGCCGAGAACGTGGGTCCGGCACCGCGCAATATCACCACTCGCACGTCGGGCGTCAGTTCGCGTCCCACGTGCACCAGAGCCGCCCACGTGGCGGGCGTCTGAGCGTTGCGCGCCTCGGCGCGGTCGAGGGTGACGGTCATGACCGCGCCGTCGACTTCGACTCTGACGTTGCCAGCAGCAAGAAGGGATGCATCCATACCCCCATCCTGACGTACGCCTCGCGTGTCAGGCGAGGGAGACCAAGTCGACGTAATCGTCAGACCACAGATCCTCAACGCCGTCAGGTAACAGCAGCACCCGCTCGGGGGCGAGCGCGAGTACGGCTCCTTCATCGTGGGTGACGAGCACCACGGCACCTTCGTAACTACGCAGTGCACCCAGGATCTCTTCACGGCTTGCTGGGTCAAGGTTGTTGGTGGGTTCGTCGAGTAGCAGCACGTTGGCCTTGCTCACGACGAGGGTGGCCAGCGCCAATCGTGTCTTCTCGCCACCCGAGAGTGTTCCGGCCAATTGATCGACTACATCACCAGAGAACAAGAATGATCCGAGGACGCCCCGCACTTCGGTATCGGTGAGATCGGGTGCTGAGCTGCGCATGTTTTCGAGCACAGTGCGCTTGGGATCGAGAGTCTCGTGCTCCTGGGCGTAGTAGGCCAATCGCAGCCCATGCCCTGGTTCAACTTCCCCAGTGTCCGGAGAGTCAGCGCCGGCCAGAACTCGCAGCAGCGTCGTCTTTCCAGCACCGTTGAGACCAAGGATCACCACTCGGCTGCCGCGGTCGATCGCAAGGTCAACATCAGTGAACACCTCGAGCGAGCCGTACGACTTCGACAGTCCGGTCGCCGTGAGCGGAGTGCGTCCACACGCGGCGGGCTTGGGGAATCTCAATCGTGCGGTGCGATCGGACACACGAACATCTTCTAGGCCCCGCACGAGTCGCTCGGCCCGTTTGGCCATCGACTGAGCAGCCTTCGCCTTGGTTGCCTTGGCTCGCATGCGGTCAGCCTGCGATTGCAGGGCCGCCGCTGTCTTCTCGACATTGGCGCGCTCACGCTTGCGGCGACGCTCGTCGGTCTCGCGTTGTTGAAGGTACGCGCCCCAACCCACGTTGTAGGTATCGAGAGCCCCGCGATTGGCGTCAAGGTGCAGTACTCGGTTGACGACGGCATCAAGCATCGCCGCATCGTGAGAGATGACGACCAGCCCGCCGCGGTAGGCGCGGAGGTATTCGCGCAACCACACGATGGAATCAGCATCGAGGTGGTTCGTCGGCTCATCGAGCAACAGCGTTTCGCTCTGGCCGAACAGGATGCGTGCGAGTTCGACGCGGCGGCGTTGACCACCTGACAGTGTGCCCAAAGGTTGGGCGAGGATCCGCTCCTCAAGGCCCACGCTCGAGGCAATGGTGGCCGCTTCACTCTCAGTCGCGTAACCGCCCGCGCTGAGAAAGTCTGTCTCGGCCGAGGTGTACCGGCGCATGGCCTTCTCGCGCGCTTCGCCGTCGTTGGCTGACATCGCCTGCTCAGCCTCTCGCATGCGGCGAATAGCTCCGTCCAGTCCCCGTGCAGAAAGAATACGATCACGCGCGATGACCTCAAGATCGCCGGTGCGTGGATCCTGTGGCAGGTATCCGACCGGACCGCTGCGAGTGACCGTACCGGCCGCGGGTGCCCGCTCGCCGGCCAAGACCGAGGTGAGGGTGGTCTTACCAGCTCCGTTACGGCCCACGAGGCCAATGCGGTCGCCAGCAGACACGCGGAGGCTGGCTCCCTCGAGCAGAAGGCGGGCCCCGGCGCGCAGCTCAAGGTCAGTGGCGACGATCACGGTGCCCTCAGTCTAAGCGAACCCGAGGGCTCACCCCGCCACAGTGCCGTTGAACAGGGCATGGCGGGCAACCGTGACATAACCTCATGCTCAGAACGTGGAGTGATTCCTGACCGGAGGACCGATGGAGTTCGACGACGACAAGATCGACCTATCTGAACTCGACGATAGGCGCGGCCAATCTGGTGCTTCCGGCGGCGGCGCGTTCGGGGGCGGCGGCCTCAGCGGCGGTGGCGGCGGTGGTGGCGGCGGTGGTGGCGGTCTCGACGCGGGTGGACTCGGCAGCATTGTGGCCGGGGGCCTTGCGGGTAAATCGCTAGGAAGCATGGGCGGCATCGGCCTCATCATCATCGTGGCACTGCTGGTTCTTAGCCAGTGTCAAGGCGCGAGTCAGTCCTCCTCCCAGTTGCAGGGAAGCGGCAGCACCAACCAGACGGTGGCGTCGGGCGACCCCAACAACATGGCGACTCGGTGCGTCACGAAGGAGGCGATTGCCAAGTACGACGACTGCTACATCCTCAAAAGCCACAACGAGATCAACGAGGTCTGGACTTCGTACTTCGCGACCAAGGGCCAGCAGTACCGCAAGCCTAAGCTGGTGTATTTCACCAAGTCAGTGCGCACAGGCTGCGGAATGGCCCAAAGCAATGCGGGCCCGTTCTATTGCCCGCCTGACCAGTCGGTGTACATCGACCTTGACTACATGAACACCTTGTTCAAACAGATCGGGGCTTCTGGTCGCTATGCGCAGACGTACGTGATCGCCCACGAAGTAGGACACCACCTGCAAACCTTGCTCGGAACTGAAGCGAAGGTGCGCAAACTGCAACAGCAAAACCCGCGGCAGGAAAACGCGCTCAGCGTGAAGATGGAATTGCAGGCCGACTGCTATGCAGGGGTTTACGGCAATCGCGCGAACAAGCAGGGTAACCAGAAGATTACGCAGGCCGAGTTTGATCAAGCACTGCAGGCAGCGGCCGCGGTGGGTGACGACAAAATCATGGCCAGTGCCGGTATGCGTGTGAACCCCGACAATTTCACACACGGCAGCGCGGCAGACCGCCAAAAGTGGTTCAACATCGGATTTAAGTCCGGCGACATCAGCAGTTGCAACACCTTCGCCTAACGAAGGTCAGACGTTGAAGCCCAGGGCGCGCAGCATCTCGCGACCCTCGTCGGTGATCTTGTCGGGGCCCCACGGCGGCATCCAGACCCAGTTAATGCGGTAGTCGCTGACGAGCCCGTCGAGGGCAGCTCGTATCTGGTCTTCGATGACGTCGGTCAGAGGACATGCGGCTGAGGTCAACGTCATGTCGACGGTGGCGGTATTTGAGTCGTCGACGTCGACTGCGTACACGAGCCCGAGGTCAACGACGTTGATCCCCAACTCAGGGTCAACCACGTCATGCAAGGCTTCCATCACGTCGTCGGCCGACGTAGGCGCGGTAGTGGTCTCGGTCATCAGTCCAGCTCCTCCTCATGGGCTGCGGCGGCCTGAGCCACCGCGTCCTTCAACGCCATCCAACCTAGGAGGGCGCACTTTACTCGTGCGGGGTACTTCGAAACGCCTTCGAACGCCACGGCGTCACCCAAGATCTCTTCGTCGGGCTCTGCCTCGCCGCGACTGTGCATCACGTGCAAGAACTCTTCCTGAGCCCGCAGTGCATCGTCGACCGTTTCTCCGGCCACCAAGTCGAACATCACACTGGCGCTTGCTTGCGAGATCGAGCAACCTTGGGATTCGTAAGAAACGTCCTCGATGACCATGTCGTCACCGAATCCGCTGATCAACACTCTGAGGGTGATCTCATCACCACAGGTCGGGTTGACATGATGCACCTCGGTGTTGAAAGGCTCACGAAGTCCGCGACCGTGAGGGCGCTTGTAATGATCAAGAATAATCTCTTGGTACAGAGCTTCGACCTGCATCAGGACACTCCCCAGAATCTGCGAACCTCGTGAATGCCGTCTGTAAGTGCAGTGACGTCATCGAGACCGTTGTAGAGGTAGAAGGTCGCTCGAGTGGTCGCAGGAACACCGTAGCGTCGGCACACAGGCCACGCGCAGTGATGTCCCACCCGAACAGCGATACCCAGCGAGTCGAGGATCTGCCCGACATCGTGCGGGTGCACTCCGTCGACCACGAACGACACCGCTGAGCCGCGGTCAACCGTGTTGGCCGGCCCGATGATTCGTACCCCGGGGATATCGGCGAGTCCTGCCACCACATCCTGCGTTAACGCGTGCTCGTGGGCAGCGATTGCCGGCATTCCGATCGCCTGCAGGTAATCAACAGCTGCGGCCAGACCGATAGCCTGCGCCGCCATGGGTACACCGGCCTCAAAACGCTGCGGCGGCGGCGCGTAGGTGCTGCCTTCCATGAACACCGTCTCGATCATCGAACCGCCCGTGAGAAACGGCGGCATCGAGTCGAGCACCTCAGCGCGCCCCCAGAGACAACCGATACCGGTTGGACCGAGCATCTTGTGCCCACTCCAGGCCACAAGATCGGCACCGAGGTCATTGACGTTCAACGGCATATGCGGAACAGACTGGCAGGCGTCGACGACGACAAGAGCGCCCACGGCATGTGCGGCTCTGGCAATTTCGTGAACCGGGTTGATCGTGCCGAGAATGTTTGACTGGTGCACGACCGACACCACTTTGGTGCGTTCGGTCAGCAGGGAGGTGAGACCCTCAAGATCGAGTCGGCCCTCATCTGTGAGGCCGAGCCAGCGCAGGGTGGCGCCAGTCTTCAGACACAACTCCTGCCACGGAACGAGGTTGGCGTGGTGCTCCATCTCAGTGACGAGGACTTCATCACCAGGGCCGATAACAAAGCGTTGCGTCGACTCAGGCAGCGCCACACCCTGACGCGCCTTGTCGGTGGCATTGCTGAATGCATATGCCACGAGATTGATCGACTCGGTGGCATTGCGCGTGAACACAAGTTCGCTCGCGGGCGCTCCGACGAATGCGGCGATGCGTTGACGCGCTGATTCGTAGGCGTCAGTCGCTTCCTCGGCGAGTTGGTGGGCTCCACGATGCACCGCGGAGTTGTGTTGTTCGTAGAACTCGCGCTCTGCATCGAGCACCTGCCGTGGCTTTTGCGACGTAGCACCGCTGTCGAGGTACACGAGTTTCCTACCGTCGCGCACGGTGCGCGACAAGATTGGAAAGTCAGCCTTGATCGACTCAACATCGAGTAGGCCTGCAGTCGACAACGAGGTCATGATGTCGCCGGAGCCCCAAGGAAACGCTCGTAGCCGGACGCTTCGATCTCGTCAGCAAGTTCGGGTCCGCCGTCAGCCACAATGCGTCCGTCGACAAACACGTGAACAAATTCGGCCGGAATCTCGCGAAGCAACCGGGTCGTGTGGGTAATGAGCAGTACGCCGATGTCGGTGGCTTCACGCACGCGGTTGACACCCTCGGCGACGACCTTCAACGCATCGACGTCGAGACCCGAGTCGGTCTCATCGAGAACCGCGAATCGCGGACGAAGAAGATCGAGTTGCAGGATTTCGTGGCGCTTGCGCTCGCCGCCTGAGAAGCCCTCATTGACGTTGCGCTCGGCGAACTTCGGGTCGACGCTCAGTGCCGCCATTGCCGCCTTGAGCTCCTTGAGCCAATCGCGCAACTTCGGTGCCTCGCCGCGGATGGCAGTAACCGACGTGCGCAGGAAGTTCGACACCGAGACGCCGGGAACCTCGACGGGGTATTGCATGGCGAGGAACAGACCGGCGCGCGCCCGCTCATCGACAGTCATCGACACGACGTCGACACCGTCGAGGGTGATGGAGCCCTCGGTCACCGTGTACTTAGGGTGTCCGGCGATGGTGTAGGCCAGCGTCGACTTGCCCGAACCATTGGGGCCCATGATCGCGTGGGTCTGGCCACTTTCGATCGTGAGGTTGACGCCGCGCAGAATCTCGCGGACGCCTGCATCGGACTCGACCTGAACGTGCAGATCGTGAATGTCGAGAGTACTCATGAGGGCGATCCCTTCGTGATGTCGACGCAGATCATTGCGTCGTCTCCTGCGCCCTCGATGCTGACGGCATAGACAGGAACGGGTGTAATGGCTGGCAGCCCAGTGGGCATGCCCGTACGCAGATCAAAACGGCTGCCGTGTAACCAGCATTCGAGCGTGCACCCGTCGACTTCACCCTCGGAGAGGGAGACGTCGGCGTGTGAACAGATGTCGTTAATCGCGAAGACTTCACCCTCGGCGTGCACGAGGGCCACCGGCGTGCCTTCAATGGTGACGAGCTTCGCAGTGCCTTCGGCAAGGTCGGCGAGCCGGATCGTGGGCTCGAATCCCATCAGCCGGTCCCTTCGTCGAACGGGGCGTCGCCCAACTTCTCTTCGATACTGCGAATGATGTGCGCTGCAACCTCGTCGTCGGCAATGCGTGCGACCAAGTCGGCAAAGAATCCGCGTACGACGAGACGTCGCGCGGTATCGGGGTCAATACCCCGCGCCTGGAGGTAGAACAGTTGCTCATCATCGAAACGACCGGTGGTGCTGGCATGTCCGGCACTCTCGACATTGCCCGTTTCGATTTCAAGGTTCGGAACAGAATCCGCTCGTGCGCCTTCAGTGAGCAGAAGGTTGCGGTTGATCTCGTACGTTTGTGTTCCGACTGCTTCGGCGCGAATGACGACATCGCCAATCCAGACTGAGTGGGCGCCATCGCCTTGCAAAGCACCCTTGTAGGCGACGCTGCTATGACAATGCGGCTGCGAGTGATCGACGAGCAGACGGTGCTCAATGTGCTGTCCTGCCTCGGCGAAGAAAACGCCCAGAAGTTCCGCGTCGCCTCCGGGGGCGCTGTACTCGACGGTGGGAACGATGCGCACGACGTCGCCACCAAGAGTGGCCACCAGAGATCGGAACCGTGCATCGCGACCGAGGACCGCGTGTTGACGACCTAGGTGCACCGAGTCACCGGCCCAGTCTTGAATCGAAATTACTGTGAGGTCAGCGCCGTCGCCCACCTCGATTTCAATATTGGCGGAGAGCGTGATCGATCCGGTGTTCTTAATTACCACGACACCGCGTGAACCTCGTTCAGCGCGGATGACCAGATGCGTGAGCACCGTCGAATCCACACCGCCACCAGTAATGGTCACCGCGGTGGGAACCGCGGAATCAGTGCCAGCAGGAATTGTCAGAACACCCGATTGCGTTGACGCCGCTCGCGCGAGGGCGGCAGGCCATTCAATGGGGCCGGATGCAGCAGGAAGTGAATCGGTTGCTACATAGGCGAAAGCTGCCACGGGTGAGGTGACAACAGCAACCTGAGCACCGACTGCACCTTCAACCGACTCGTGCAACCCACGCAACCTCGCGAGAGGCGTGAAACGCCACGCCTCTTCACGCCCGGTGGGCGCACCGGCAACAGGTGCATCTGCAATGACGGTCATATCAGCCGACTGCTCCTTCCATCTGCAATTCGATCAGCCGGTTGAGTTCGAGTGCGTATTCCATGGGCAGCTCGCGAGCGATGGGCTCGACGAATCCGCGCACGATCATCGCCATCGCTTCGTCTTCGGTCATGCCACGCGACATGAGGTAGAACAACTGGTCAGCGCTCACCTTGGAAACCGTTGCCTCGTGCCCCATCGAGACGTCGTCTTCGCGCACGTCGACATACGGGTACGTATCGCTGCGGCTGATGTCATCGATGAGCAGGGCGTCACACTTCACGGTGCTCTTCGAGCCATGTGAACCCTCAAGAATCTGGACAAGTCCGCGATAGGAGGTTCGGCCACCGCCACGCGCCACCGACTTCGACACGATCGTCGACGAGGTGTTGGGGGCGGCGTGCACCATCTTGGCGCCGGCGTCCTGGTGCTGACCTTCGCCGGCGAAGGCGATCGACAGCGTCTCACCCGTGGCGTGCTCGCCCATCAGCCAGACAGCGGGGTACTTCATGGTGACCTTGGAGCCGATGTTTCCGTCGATCCACTCCATGGTGGCGCCCTCAGCGGCTGTAGCGCGCTTGGTGACGAGGTTGTACACGTTGTTTGACCAGTTCTGGATGGTCGTGTACCGGCAGCGCGCACCCTTCTTCACGACAATTTCGACCACTGCCGAGTGCAATGAATCGCTGGAGTAGATCGGCGCCGTGCACCCTTCGACGTAGTGCACGTAGGCACCTTCGTCGACGAGGATGAGCGTGCGCTCGAACTGACCCATGTTCTCGGTGTTGATGCGGAAGTAGGCCTGAAGGGGAATCTCGACGTTCACGCCCGGCGGAACGTAGATGAACGACCCACCTGACCACACGGCGGTATTGAGGGCCGCGAACTTGTTGTCGCCGGGGGGAATCACCGAGGCGAAGTACTCACGGAAGAGGTCTTCGTGCTCGCGAAGACCACTGTCGGTGTCGAGGAACAACACTCCCTGCTCCGCGAGGTCCTCACGAATCGCGTGGTACACCACTTCGCTTTCGTACTGCGCTGCCACACCCGCGACGAGCCGCTGCTTCTCAGCCTCTGGGATACCGAGTCGGTCGTAGGTGTTCTTGATGTCGTCGGGCAGTTCTTCCCAGGATGTGGCTTGCTTCTCAGTTGAGCGCACAAAGTACTTGATGTTGTCGAAGTGAATGCCTGACAGGTCGGAACCCCAGTTCGGCATCGGCTTCTTGAAGAACAAGCGAAGACCCTTCAGACGCATGTCCAGCATCCACTCGGGCTCATTCTTCAGCGCGCTGATGTTGCGGACAACGTCCTCGTTGATTCCGCGTCGTGCATTGGCCCCCGCGACGTCTGCGTCGGCCCATCCAAATTCGTATGATCCGATGCCGTCAAGTTCGGGGCGCGCAAGATCGGTCATGAGGCGTTCCTTCCAACAGAGGTTGTAACCCGGGGGACATGCGTAGTACACACACCATCTCCGTGCCCGATGGTGGCCAAGCGAGTGACGTGACTCCCGAGAAGTCGCTCGAATGCTTCGGTTTCTGCCTCGCAGAATTGCGGAAACTCCTCGGCGACGTGCGCCACCGGGCAATGGTGCTGGCAGAGTTGATCGGCGGTTGACGACGCGGGAGTGACGCTTGCCGCGTACCCATCGGCCGTCAGAGCGGCAGCGAGTGCGGCGACTCGACGGCTTGCGTCGGCAACCGAGTCGACAACGGGTCGGTATCTGCGCTCAAGTTCAGAAACTCGCTGGCGGGCGAATTCGAGGACAGCATCATCGCCATCGCGGTCTGCGAGGAATCGAAGGGCACCCACTGCCACATCGTCGTATTCCTGGTCGAAAACTCCACGGCCTTGAGAGGTCATCGAGTAGACGCGCGCCGGTCGGCCTCGGCCGCGCTGACCAACGGGTCCGAAGGGTGCCCGGTCGCTGGGTGCGACGTCACCATCGGCGAGCAGTTCGTCAAGGTGGCGACGCACCATGGCGGGGGTGAGCTCGAGTCGTCGAGCCAGCTCGGTAGCGGTCGCTGGCCCCTCGTCGAGCAAGGAGCGCAGAACCCTCGTGGAGCCCGCCAATGTTTTCACAACCCTATTGTTGCGTATTTCCTCCCGCGCGCAAACCGGGGGTTGCCTCTGCCTAGGATCAACGGGTGACGGAGTCAGCGCTCGAGGTGGTGCAGCTGTGCAAGCGCTACGGGTCTGTCACCGCGCTGAACGAACTGTCGTTCGCCGCTCCCGCGGCCAAGGTCACCGCGGTTCTCGGCCCCAATGGGGCAGGAAAGACAACCGCTCTCGAAATCTGCGAAGGTTTCCGTACCGCTGACTCTGGGGTGGTACGAGTCCTCGGGCGCGATCCACGCAGTGACGCTGCCGCCCTGCGTCCACGACTTGGCGTCATGCTGCAGTCGGGTGGAATGCATCCCGGCGCGAGCGCTGCGACGCTGCTCGACCACGTGGCGTCGCTCTACGCCAGTCCGCTCAACACGGCTGCTCTGTCTGAGCGCCTCGGACTATCTGGTCTTGGACGAACACCTGTCCGCAGACTGTCAGGCGGTGAGCAACGTCGCCT
>Ga0194043_1001807_pt1 | contig 11954 bp, 11 predicted proteins | sample JunL4415m_MetaG_FD_161274 | JGI IMG/M metagenome (GOLD analysis project Ga0194043, IMG submission 161274) | Anoxic zone freshwater microbial communities from boreal shield lake in IISD Experimental Lakes Area, Ontario, Canada - Jun2016-L442-15m | ecosystem: Environmental > Aquatic > Freshwater >...
AGCCCCTCCTGAGCCGCCAGGGCGTTGATCTTGTCGCGGGTCTCCGAGGAGACCTTGATCGTCGTGGCCGTCATGGCTGGAGTATACCGGCGGTATACCAAGGCGGCTAGAGGACGAGCGCGTCCAGCACGTCGGCAACGCCCTCGCCGGGAGTGCCGTTCGTGATCGTGTCGGCGACCTCCTTGACTGCCGGCGGCGCGGTGTCCATGGCGACGCCCAGACCCGCCCACGAGAGCATGGCGGTGTCGTTCCACGAGTCGCCGATGGCGATCGTCTTCGCCGGGTCGTAGCCACGCAGGGCGCACAGGCGCTCGAGCATCGTCGCCTTATTCACGCCCTTGGGTCCCACGTCGAGCCAGGCCACGTCGGCCACACCGTAGATGACGGACTGATAGCCGAGCCGCTCGACGATGGGCCCGAACCCCTCCTCCGTGTGCTCCTCGCTGCGCACGACGATGCGCACGATCGGCTCGTCGAGCAGGTGATCGAAGGGCACCTCGCGCACCGACATCGCCAGCGGCCCGGTCGGGAACATCCTCGTGGTTCGAAACATCCCGCTCGGGCTCTCCACGGCGAACACGGCGTTGGGCAGATGCTCGATGAGCTCCTCGAGGACCGGCCTCGGATCGAACGTCACCGCCTCGATGGTCTTCTCCACCTCGACGTTGACCAGCAGCGCACCGTTGCTGCACACGATGAGGTCGTCGATGCCGGCCGCCCTCGCGACCGGGATGGTCGTCGACGGAGTGCGTCCCGTCGCGATCGTGACGACGATGCCTGCGTCTCGAACGCGCTCGATCGACGCAACCACTCGCTCCGAGACCCCGCCGAGGTGATGGACCAGAGTGTCATCGACATCAAGCGCGATCAGTTCAGGGACGAAGCCCTCGGGGATGACGGGGACCACGCTCATGAGGCGGGCTCGATCACCGTGCGACCACCGAAGTATGGCTGCAGCGCAACGGGAATCCGGACGCTGCCATCGGCCTGCTGGTGGTTCTCGAGGATGGCGACGATGATGCGCGGCATCGCGCACAGCGTGCCGTTCAACGTCGCGAGCGGGCGGGTCTGATCACCGTCGCGCATGCGGATCCGCAGGCGACGGGCCTGGAACTCGGTGGTGTTGGACGTCGACGTGATCTCGCGGTAGGTGCCCTGCGTGGGGATCCACGCCTCCATGTCGAACTTGCGTGCGGCGCTGGAGCCGAGATCGCCCGTGGCAACGTCGATGACGCGATACGGCAGTTCGAGGGAGTCGACGAACTCGCGCTCCCAGGCGAGCAACTGCGCGTGCTCGGCCTCGGCGTTCTCGGGCCGGCAGAAGACGAACATCTCGACCTTGTCGAACTGATGCACACGGATGATGCCGCGGGTGTCCTTGCCGTAGGAGCCCGCCTCACGCCGGTAGCACGACGACCATCCGGCGTAGCGCAGCGGCAGTCGGTCGGCGTCGATGATCTCGTCGGCATGGAACGCGGCGAGGGCGACCTCGGACGTGCCGATGAGGTACATGTCGTCGGCCTCGACACGGTAGACGTTCTCGGCAGCCTGGCCGAGGAAGCCGGTGCCCTCCATCGCTGAGGGCAGCACGAGGCTCGGCGTGATCATCGGCACGAGACCGTGTGCCGTGGCCTGCGCCATCGCGAGGTTCAGCAGGGCGATCTCGAGCATCGCGCCGGGACCGGTGAGGTAGAAGAAGCGGCTGCCTGACACCTTGGCGCCGCGCTCCATGTCGATGGCGCCGAGCAGTTCGCCGAGTTCGAGGTGGTCGCGCGGTGTGAAGCCCTCGGCGGCGAAGTCGCGCGGCGTGCCGACGACCTCCAGCACCTCGAAGTCCTCCTCGCCACCCACCGGCGACTGGAGGTTGACGAGATTGGAGACCTGCAGCCACAGGGCGTCGACCGTCTCGCCGGCAGCGGCAGCCGACTTCTCGGCCTCCTTGACCTGGTCGGCCAAGGTGGTCGCCTGGCCCATGAGGCCGTCGAGTTCGGCCTGCGCGTTTGCACGTGTGGAATCGTCCGCGGCCTTCTTCAGTGCACCCTGCAAAGGTCCGATCTGCTTGCCCAACTGCTTCTGCTTGTTGCGCAACTCATCGAATTCCTGTTGGGCCGTCCGCTTCGCGATGTCGGCTGCGATCAGGTCGTCGATGACACCGACATCCTCACCGCGTCGTCGCTGTGATTCACGAAGGCGGTCGGGGTCGGTGCGCAAGATGGTGGGGTCGATCACATGTCAAGCCTAGGCCCTTGCTGAATTCGTTCTCGTTAGCCTTCTTATGGCAGACTTTCGGTCGCTTTGCCCGTGCCCGGCGGGTGGTTGTCGAAGGGATTGCGCACGAGTGGACTACAACTGGCTGACCCCGAAGGCCCAGGCGCGCCCCGCCGGCGAGAAGGGCTGGGGTTCGTTCGTGATCGAGCCGATCAACGCCGGCGAGACCGTTGCGGCCTTTGGCGGCTGGGTGGTCTCACGGGCGACGCTCGCGGAGATGTCCCACGACCGTCAGTCCCGCTCGATCCAGGTGGACGACGACCTCTACCTCGTCTCGGACGAGACGCCTGAGCCCGGCGACATGCTGAACCACTCGTGCGAGCCGAACGCGGGACTTGAGGGCTCGATGATGCTGGTCGCGATGCGTGATATCGCCTTCGGTGAGGAGATCACGTTCGACTACGCGATGTGCGACGCCAGCGACTACGACGAGTTCTTGTGCATGTGCGGGCAGCCGACCTGCCGTCAGATCGTCACAGGTGCCGACTGGCGCGACCCCGTCCTGCAGGCGAAGTACGACGGCTGGTTCTCCCCGTACCTGCTCAAGCGCATCGCAGCGCTCCCGGCGCGCTAGCGCGGACGACTAGCTGATGACGGAACGCCCGCCGGTGGCTATCCGGCCGCTCGACGTCACCTCGGCGTCGAGCCTCGCCATCGCCTTCGAGATCGTGCGGGACTGCGAACTCGCGGCCGCGGGCTGGACGGACTCGACCCTCGAGTCGGTCACGTCGAACCTGACCGGACCACGTGCATGGCTCGAATTGCACCGGCTCGCCTATGTGGACCGGACGCCGAGCGCGCTGCTCGCCGCTGAACTCGACCTCCCTGCGCGTGAGGTGTTCCTGGACGCATTCGCGGTCGGCCCCCGTGGGGCCGAACTGCAGCACCTCTTGTTGGCGGGCGGCCTGAGGGCGGCGGCGAACGTGGCGGAGCAGGATGGCGACACCGTGACGAGGGACATCGAGGACCCGTATGAGATGTCGGCCGACGTCTGGCAGGTGCTGGCCGCGTGCTTCGTGCAAGACGACAGCTACGCGGCGCAAATCCAGGCGTTGGGCTTCCGGCGGATCCGGAGATTCTGGCGCATGATCTGCGACCTCGACGGAACCTCCAGCACGGAGCCGCCGGCACCAGTAGGCGTAACGCGCAGGGTGGTGGCAGGCGACGCTGACGAACGGCTCCTGCATCGGCTCTTCCACGAGTCGTTTGCCGAGCACTTCGGTCACACGGTCGAGCAACCGTTCGATGAATGGATGGCTGAGGTGCGCGCCAACGCAGGCAACCGCGAGGACGGCTGGTGGATCGCCGAACTCGACGGCAAGCCCGTGGCGATGTGCATCGTCGACGACTCCAAGGCCGCATTCGGCGAGGGTTACGTCCGTACGCTCGGGGTCCTGTCCGAGGCGCGGGGACGCGGCCTTGGGCGGTGGCTGCTCGGGTGTGCTGCATCCGACGCCGTGGGTCGAGGACGCGCGGCCATCGGCCTGGCGGTCGACGGCGCCAACACCTCGGGCGCGACTGCGTTGTACGAGTCGGTCGGGTACCGGATCCGACAGGAGATCGACCTGTACTGCTACCCGCTCGTCGACAGCGCCTTAAGCAGGTAGGCGTCTCCCCAGACGTAGGTGCCCTCGCGCGGGTCGATAGCGACGCTGTATGCCTGTTGCTGTAGCAGTCCCACCGCGCTGCCTGTCTCGGTGACCCATGGTGCAAGGCTCAGCGTCGTCAGAATGGCCTGGGCGTACGAGCGGTACGCCGAGGCGCGGGTGGCGTCGGGCTCGGCAGCCGAAAGCACGAGCATCCCGTCGGCGGCGATCGCGGCGGCCGACGAATCCCGCAGCGCGGTGGCATCCGTCGCATCGAAGTCCCACGGCGGCACCAGGTCGGTCTGGTGGCGGGAGATCCAGTAGTCGGCGGTGCGACGGGCCGCGGCGAGCAGGCGTTGATCCTTCGTGAGCGTGTACCCCTGGGCGAACCCGTTGATCGCCCAGGCCTGACCGCGTGACCACGTGCTTGACTGGCTCAGCCCCTGGCCGGGGATGGGTCCGAGCAACTTGCCTGTGCGCGGATTGAAGGCCATGCGATGGAATGTCGAGCCGTCTTCTCGCACGAAGTCCCTTGCGAGTGTGAGCAGGTGCTTGGTCCCGCGAACGATCAGGACCTGCCCCTGCTTCCCGCCGAGGCTCCTGCCTGCGGTGATCAGCAGGGGTGCGTTCATTGCCGAGTCGATGATGACGCCCCACTGACCGGCGTAGTCGGCGGATTTCAGCGCTCCTACGCGTGCATTCCATCGGGTGGCCAGCGAGATGGCAGCAGTGTTCGTGGCCTTCCGGTAGGCGGCCCGGCGCGTGGCGTCAGGGTCCAACTGGAGGCCCAGCCCGGCCGGCAGGCCGATCATGAAGCCGAGGTCGTGGGTACCGCGCCAGGACGCGACGGGCAGCACGAGGTCGGTATAGCGGCGTGCTTGAGCAAGCGTTGCGGGACTGTTGTCATGCGCGTAGAGCAACCAGAGCGAGGCCGGGAAGAAGCCCGAGGTCCAGGCGTACGCATTCGTCCGTCGGTAGGGGCCGCCCGCTGTGGACCCGAAGGGCAGCGTGCCCGGACCGGTGAGCGAGGCGAGACGGGTGGCCGCCAGCGACCACACGCGGTCAGCGGAGCTCGGCGCTGGTGGATCCTCGGTACGGTGCACGGCCTGGGCCGCAGGTGCGAGCGCGAGAGCGCCAACCAGTGCGCCCACGCCGAGCACTGCTACCAGGGTGCTGCGCCGGATCATGTGTTGGACAGTACGACCTTGCCGGTGACGTTTCCATCGGCCAGCAACTGGTGCGCATACGCGGCATCACGAAGCGGCAGCACTCGGTCGATGATCGGGTGGACGATCCCGGCGTGTACCCAGGGCCACACGTTCCGCTCGACTTGGGCGCAGATCGCTGCCTTCTCCGACTCCGGGCGTCCGCGCAGCGAGGTCGCGTGCACGGACGCGTTCTTTCGCAGCAGCGCATTGATGTCGAGCTCAGCCCGAGCGCCGCCCTGGAGGCCGATGACGATAAGGCGGCCGTCGCGTGCCAGCGCCCGGACGTTCCGCTCGAGGTAGGCCGCGCCCATGTTGTCGAGAATCACGTTGACGCCGCGCCCGCCGGTGGCATCCATCACGACCTCGACGAAGTCCTGTTCGTTGTAGTTGATGAGCACGTCCGCACCGAGGTGAGCGCAGCGTTCGAGCTTTTGTGCACCGCCCGCAGTGACAGCGATGCGGGCCCCGAGTGCGCGACCGATCTGGATGGCGGCGGTGCCGACGCCCGAGCCGCCACCATGGATGAGGAGCCACTCGCCTTCGCTGAGATTGGCCGTCATGTCGAGGTTGCTCCACACGGTGCACACGACTTCGGGCAGCGCGGCCGCCTCGATGAGCCCGATTCCGGTGGGAACGCTCATGATCTGACCGATCGGTACCGCGACCTTCTGGGCATATCCGCCGCCGGACAGCAACGCCGTCACCTTCTCGCCGATGCGGTTCAGTCCGATTGCAGCACCGACCGACGAGATCGTGCCGGAGCACTCAAGGCCCAGGATCTGCGACGCTCCGGGCGGCGGGGGGTAGTGGCCCTGTCGTTGCAGGAGGTCCGCCCGGTTCACCGCGGTCGCCGCGATGTCGACGATGACCTCGCCGGCACCAGGAGTTGGGTCAGGGACCTTCTCCCACTGCATCACCTCGGGGCCACCAGGCTCGGAGAGGGTGATCGCCTGCATGGCTCACCTCCCGGTGGAGTTCTGCCTGATCACGACCAGCCGATCGCCAGCCTCAAGGCGTCCGATGCTATCGGTGTCGAAGCGGTGAGCGGTGTCTTTGCGCACGACGGCCAGGACGATCTGGCCGTTGGCATCGAGTTCTGCGGGCGAAAGCCCTAGCTCGTCCAGTGTGATGTCACGCTCGGCGACCTCGAGACCGCGTCCGGAGTCGAGCAGGTCCTCCATCAGCTCACCTGCCGCGCTCGACATCAGCGACAGGCTCATGAGCCGACCGGCGGATTCAGCCGTCGGGATGACGTTGTTGGCACCTGACTGGCGGATGATGTCCGCGTTCTGGGCCTCGCGGGCCGCCGCGACGATCTTCGCCATGGGGGCCAAACGTCGTGCGGTGAGGGTGATGAGGATTGTTGTGTCGTCCTCATCGGTGGCGACGACGATGCTTGCCGCCCGCTCGACACCAGCATCCATGAGGACCTCCTCGCGTCGGCCGTCGCCGATGATGCCGACGAGGCCGTCCCGTGCGGCGGAGTCGACGGCTGCTCGCTCATTCGCGACAACGACGATCTGCGACTTCGGCACGCCTGCGTCGACCAGCCCCTGTGCGGCAGCGCGGCCCTTCACGCCGTAGCCGATGATGAGTGTGTGGTCCTTCACCTTTGACCTCCAGCGGCGGGTGCGGATCTGGTCGCGGGTGCGACGGGTGAGTACCTCGATGGTCGTGCCGACCAGGACGATGAGGAACAGGAAGCGCAGCGGCGTGATCACCAGCGCGTTGACGAGGCGGGCCGACTCGCACACGGGCGTGATGTCGCCATAACCCGTGGTCGAAAGCGACACGGTCGCGTAGTAGAAGGCGTCGATCCAGCTGAGGCCGTCCATTTCGTCGCGGTCCTGATAGCACGCCTGCTCGTTGTAGACGATGACCGTCGTGGCGAGGAGTGCAAGGAGGGCTATGCCGACGCGGATGGCGATGATGCGCATCGGGCCGAGCCGACGCTCGGGGAAGCGCACGAAGCGCGAGATGTCGACGTCGTCGTCGTAGAGCGGGCCCTCGTCCTTACGCGGCGACATGCATGCGTTCCCGGACGATGAGGACGATCACGACGGCGACACCCACGAGAGCGATCATGCCAGCAATCAGGCTTGATACGCCGAGCAGTTTGAGGGCTGTAGCCGAAAGGATCACCATCAGCAGCCACCGCAGTGCGTGGCCGTCGTACCGGGAGGACATGCGGGCGCCGATCCAGACGCCGGGGATCTGGCCGATGAGCAGGGACACGACGACGACCCAGCTGATGTCACCGAATCCGGCGTGCGCGATGGCTCCGGCGATCAGCATGGGAACGGCCTGGGTGAGGTCGGTGCCGACGAGGATCGATGGCCGGAGCAACGGGTACAGCAGGAGCAGCGTCGTGACGATGAGTGAGCCGGAGCCGACGCTCGTCATGCCGACGAGGATGCCGACGAACAGGCCGAGGAGGACGGTGGGCACCGGCTTGATCGGCATCTCGGTGCCGTACGACGTGATCTGCTCGCGGAGCCCCGTCGCGCGGCGTCCGACGAAGACCTTCACGACCATCGCGCCGACGGCAAGGAGGAGGACCCAGCCGATCCAGGTCTTGATGGTCGCGGACGCATCGTCCGTGGTGAGCACCTTCGCGAAGACCACTGTGCCCAGTAGCACGCCCGGGATCGAGCCGGCCGACAGCCACCGGACCAGACCCCAGTGCACCGTGTGCGCGCGAATGTGGACGAACGCGCCGACCGGCTTCATGAAGGCGGATGCGACGACGTCGCTGGAGACTGCGGCCGCTGGGTTGATGCCGAAGAGCAGCACCAGCATCGGGGTCACCAGGGCCGCCCCGCCCATGCCCGTCAGGCCCACGATGATGCCGGCGATGAACCCCCCGAGGGACAGCGCGAAGTCGATGTCGCCGAGGCTCACGAAGGCACGCTAGGGGGCGGTCTGGAGTTTGTCTACTTAATAGATCGAAAAACGACAGGCGGTTCGCGGGTCGATTCGACGGGCCATCGGGGGCGCTCGTGGCTAGCGTGGCGGCCAGGGGCGCGAGGGCGGAGTCGTCGGGTGGAGCCAGGGTTTCGGTGTTGGGTGCTGGTCGGTGGTGCCCTGCTCATGGCGACGGCGGCCGTGATCGGTCCGGCCGGACCTGCGCGTGCGCAGCCGGCGCCCATCGTCAGCGTGCAGATCCCGCACTTCGCCGCATCCGTCGCGCTCTCCTTCGATGGCGCACGCCTTTTCGCGGCCATGGACTTCGACTACAACGACCACCGCATCCTTCGCATCGACACCGCTTCAGCGCTGGTGACCGCGACCGCGTCAACCCCAGGCTCGGGAGCGATCACGTTGTCGCCGGACGGTTCGCGGCTCTACCAACTGGGCTCCGGCTCTGTCGTCGTGCTGGACGCGGGCACCTTGGCCGTCCTCGGGCAGATCGCCGTCCGGGCCTCGGCACTGGCACTGTCGCCGGATGGCTCCCGGCTGTACCTGACGACCGGGTCGACGGGTCACCTGACGGTCGTGGACGCCGCCAGTTGGGCGGTCCTCGCGGATGCGCAGATCGCCCGCGAGACCCACGCGCTCGCGATTGATCCCAGTGGCACGCGCGCCTACGTGATGGTGACCGGCGCGCTGTCGGGTGGAGGCGATGGCCTGGCCGCCGTCGACACGACGTCCCTGGCCATCACCGCAGTGGGGATGCCGACGGAGCATTCCGACTGCGTTCTCGTCAATCCGACTGGTTCGCGGGTGTACGTCAATTCGCAGACTCCCCTCGGTGTTCGCACGTTGGTCTCAGTCGACCCGGCCACCTTGGCGCAGGTGGCCACCGTCGACCTCGGCAATCGCGCCGGGTGCCCCGCCGTGTCGCGTGATGGCGCACGCCTCTACGTCGTGATTCCCGATGACATGTCCGGGCGGAAGGAGGGTTCGCCGTTGTCCTACATCGACGCGGCGACCATGACGCGAGCCGGTCAGGTGCCGTTCGCGTCGGCGCCCAGTCCGTTCGCATTGCTGTCGGACGGGTCGCACGGCTGGTTCAACCTCGGCACGTCAATGCAGTTGATCGACCTGTCTGCGGCGATGGAGCCCGCGCCCGCGCTTGCGTTCACCGGCACGATCGCTCAGTTGGCTGCGCTGCCAGGCGTGGCCGCGATGGACAAGGCCATGCAGGGGATGCTGGCCCGCGACGTGGACGCCAGTTACCGCGAGACCGGGCCGGACGGCGAGGCGTATTACCCGGTGTGGACGTTCACGCGGGCCAAGGGCACCGCCCGCTGGGGCTCGAGCGACGAGGTCACCTACATGGACGGCAAGCAGGTGTGCAACCGTCGCGCGACGAGGAAGCTCCCGAACGCGATCGCCAGCGATCGGTCTGCCCACTGGAAGTGCCGTCACCGAACGGCGGCGGACGAGGACCTCGCCATGCCGGCGATGCGCTATTCGCCGTCCGTGTTCCCGACCACCCAGCTGCTCGTCAAGGAGCCGTCGGTGCAGGGCTCGACCGCGCCATTGCAGGCGGCCGACCCGCGTCGGATCGCCTACGGACTGTTCATCCCCAGCGTCATCGGAGCGCGTCCTGATGTGCTCGCGACCTACGCGCGCTCGCCCAAGAGGTACACGCTCGAATGGGGCGCCGACACCGGGCTGAACTTCCTCGCCGGTCGCATGATCATCAGCCGAAGCAAGGTACTTGCCCTGCCGAAGCTCTCGACTCTCAGGAAGTAGCGGCTAGCTGGCGCGGCCGTACGGATCGAGCAGCTCGACGACGTCGCCGCGCAGCCCCGCACCGGGCGGCACGATCGCGATCGCGTCGGCGTTCGCCCAGCCGAGCAGTTGCGCCGGCCCACTGGCAGGGATCGGACGAGCCTGCACGGCCGCGGACGACACCTCAAGGCGCACGGGAATCAACGCGGTGTCGTCGGCATAGTCGGCTGGCGGGGCGTCGTCCATCAGGACCGCGGAGCGTGGCCGCCCCTCCGGCGGGTCGCCGCGCAGGGCCCGGATCAGCGGGCTCGCCAGCGTCAGCAGGGCTGCCATCGCGGACTGCGGCTCGCCGGGCAGCCCAATGAGGAACCGACCATCCTGCAGGCGAGCCAGCACCATCTGCGCGCCTGGCGTGACGCTGACGCCGTCGACCAGCCAGCGCGCATCAAGATCGCGCAGCACTCGGCGCAGGTGGTTGTCGGGGTCCGGCGCAGTGGAGCCGGTCGTGATGAGGACATCGACGGCCGCGTCGTCGATCTCGCGCAGCAGCAGGTCCTCGGTGTCGGGGGCACGCACGGCAGGGTTGCCGCGAGCACCGAGTGCACCGACGAAGGCGGGCACGGAATCGCCGAGCGCGTCGCGCACTCGTCCGTTGCGGGGCAGCCCGCGATCGAGGAGCGACTTGCCCAGGACGAGCGTGCCGACCACCGGCGTGCGCACGACGTCGAGCTCGTCATGCCCGCCGGCCGCAGCGAGGGACAGCACCGCCGGCGTGACGGCCGCCCCGGCTGGCACCATCTCGTGCCCGGCGGCGGTGATGCTCGCCTGCAGCACGATGCCGCTGCCGAAGTCGGGGCGGACTCGCTCGTCGGGGATGTCCGTCAAGGGGTCGCGGGCGATCACGATGGCACGCCCGTCAGCGCGAGTCGACGTCGCCGAGGCCTCGATCCGCAGGACCGCATCGGTGTGGCGGGGAATCGGCTGCCCGATCTCGAGCGGGGTGGCGACGCCGGGGGTGAGCACATCTGGAACGTCCTCCAGCAGCCACGGTCCCTCGCCACACACCGCGTAGCCGTCGAAGGCCGCACTGTCGGCTGGCGGATCGTCCTGCGCGGTGATGAGGGGCCGAGCGAGGTTCGCGCCGCCGCCTTCGTCGAGACGGGCAGGGACGAACGAGAGAGGTCGACCAGCGGCCGCGGCGACGATCCGTGCCTGCGCCCAAGGCAGGACGCCGTCAAGACCGTAGGTGCTCACGGGCTCATGCTGGCATGAGTCGGCCGCGCCCTGGTGGATGCGGCAGGTCAGCTGGACTTGGTGGTGCTGTTCGCGACGGGCTGGGCCGCCGGTGCCGGCTGGGCGGCCGGTGCGGCAGGCGCTGCCGGAGCCTGCGCTGCGGGCTTGGCTGCCGGAGCCTGCGCTGCGGGCTTGGCCGCCGGCTTGGCCGTTGACGGTCGGGGTCGTGAGGCGGTGGTCGACGAGGTCCGGTGCGTCGTGGTGCGTGAGGCGGTGCTGCGACTGGTCTGGCCGGTCGACGAGCGCGATGTCGTGGCAGCCGACCTGCCCGCCGGTTCCTGGGCCCGCGCCTGAAGCCGCTTGGCCGCCCGGATGAGCTTGGCACGGTAGGCGTCCAGGCGCTGCTTCTCCACGACGAGCGAGGCCGCATACGCGTCGAGCTGCTCGCGGGTCAGACCCCCCGTGGTGGTGGTGGCGGCCATCGGCTCGATGGCGACCACGGGCTCTACGACGGTCTGTCCCGCAGACTGGGCGGCGGGCTGCGCTGATGGGACGGTCGCGGGCTGGGGTGCCGTCACTGCCGAAGGCGCCGCCGTGGTATCGGCGGAGGCCGAGGCGTTGTAGTCGATCGTCCGCATGCCGATGACACCCACGATGCCGACACAGGTCGCGGCGGCTAGTCCGGTCGACAGGATCTTCTCCGGTGCCGACGAGCGACGCAGGGGGGCACGGCTGTGCCGCCGGGCGCTAGTCGTCACTGCCATGACCTCCGCTGCCACCACTTCCGTTGCCGGACTGCTGGTGCGTGTCGCCAGACTGGCGACTTGGTGATGGGGCCGGGTTGGCCTCGGCATCGACATGCCAGTCGTAGATCGTTCCGGAGTGCACCTCGACCCAGCCAGTGACAGTCGAGGTGTCGTGACGGGTCACCTGCACTGCCCAGGCGGAGAAGCCGTTGTGCTCGACGCGGCTGACACTG
>Ga0194043_1001808_pt1 | contig 11954 bp, 11 predicted proteins | sample JunL4415m_MetaG_FD_161274 | JGI IMG/M metagenome (GOLD analysis project Ga0194043, IMG submission 161274) | Anoxic zone freshwater microbial communities from boreal shield lake in IISD Experimental Lakes Area, Ontario, Canada - Jun2016-L442-15m | ecosystem: Environmental > Aquatic > Freshwater >...
CCCGCCGAGCGGCGAGTTGTGGCCGCCCGGAAGGGGCAGAAGACCGGCCACGACTCGCCACTCGGCTGGGTGGGGAAGGGGTTAGGCGGACGGGCCCTTTGCCCGTGCCTCGCGGACGGCGGACATGGCCTGGTCGAGCTCGCTGAGCCAGTCGCTCTCGTGTTGACCCACCAGCTTCACGCACCACGCGAGCGCGTCCGAGCGGGAGCGGGCCACGCCGGCCTCTACGAGGGTGTCGAGGATCTTGCGCTGCGGCTGGGCGAGGCGGGTCATGACGGGGACCGCGAGCCGGGTGAACGACTCGGTGGTGTCCCCGCAGGTGACCGCCCAGGAGACCTTGCGGCCCGTGCGCTCCTCGAGTTCACGAGCGATGTCGATGCGGGCGGAGCGGGTGTCCTCGCGGAACCGGGTGATCCGCCCGGCCTGCGCTTCCGGGGAGTCGGTTCTCTCGGCTCCGTCGGCGGCGGGCGCGGGAATCGTCCCGGTGATGGTGATCTCCTCGCGGTCGAGGGTGACCTCGACGGCGGTGAACCAGTCGGCGGGCAGGCGCCCGTCGAGCCAGTTGCTGACGCTGAACGGCTTGGTTTCTGTAGTCATGTAATTATGATTACTCAGCAAGTCTGGGACGGCAAGGGCCGTTCACTGGCGGCGAAACCGGCTAGTGGGTGAAGTGCTCGACGACGGGGATACCGTCGAAATGCGGCCCGATCAGGGCGCGCCACTGGGCGAACAACTCGCCGCCGCGAAAGCCCTCGAGGTGGTCCTCCAGCGTCTCCCAGCGGATCGTGAACAAATAGGTGAGGGGCCGCTCGACGCCGAACCCGTGGCCGCCGAACTCCAGGAACCCGCGCGCCTGCGGCAGCACGGTGCTCGCAGCCTGGAGGAGGTCGGCCTCGAAGTCGGCCTCGTGGCCGGGCTGGACGGTGACTAGGGCGACCTCGAGCACGCTCATCAAAAGCTCCAGTCCTCGGCGAGCACGTTCTCCTGCATGGCCATCCGGAGGGGCTCCATGCGCAGGATGGCCGGCGGTCCGGCCAGCAGTTCGGGCATCGTCGACATCATGCGCGCGAATCCGGCGGAGGCGCGGTGGGCATCCTCGGCCTCCTCGTCCTTGAACATCTCGTACAGCCACACGATCGACGCGTTCTCGGAGTCCAGCGAGACCACGAAGACCTCGGTGCCGGGCTCCTCGGCCAGGCCGTCGGCGTAGGTGTTGACGATGTCGAGCATCGCTGCTCGCATGCCGTCCTGGCACGTCAGGCGGACGAGCATGCTGCGGCGTCCGGGCAGCAGCGCCTGTACCGGCTCGTCGGCCATGGCTAGGCCACGTTCTCGACGTACCACTCGTAGGTGGTCGCCAGCCCATCGCGCAGCTTGATAGTGGGATACCAGCCCAGATCGTTGATGCGGGCGGTGTCGAGCAGCTTGCGCGGCATGCCGTCGGGCTTGGAGGAGTCCCAGACGATCTCGCCGTCGAATCCGACGACGGACGCGACGGTCTCGGCGAGCTCGCGGATCGGCATGTCGTCGCCCCAGCCGACATTGATCGTCTCAGCGGAGTCGTAGCTGTTGAGCAGCATCAGACAGGCCTGCGCGAGATCGTCGACGTGCAGGAACTCCCGGCGGGGTGCACCCGTGCCCCAGACGGTCACTGTGGATGCGCCCGTGACCTTCGCCTCATGGAAGCGTCGGACGAATGCCGGCAGCACGTGCGAGGACTGAAGGTCGAAATTGTCGTTGGGGCCGTACAGGTTCGTGGGCATCGCCGAGATCCAGTGCCGGCCGTACTGGGTGCGGTGCGACTCGATGTAGAAGATCCCGGCGATCTTGGCGATCGCATAGGCCTGGTTGGTGGGCTCCAGCGGCCCGGTCATCAGTGAGGACTCGCGGATCGGCTGCGTGGCGTGCCGCGGGTAGATGCAGGAGGACCCCAGGAACAGCAGTCGGTCGACATCGGCGGAGTGCGCGGCGTCCATGACGTTCGTCTGGATCAGCATGTTGTCTTTAAGGAACTCCACGGGGTACGTCGAGTTCGCCATGATCCCGCCGACCTTGGCGGCGGCGTCGATGATGACGTCGGGCTTCGCGTCATGGATCGCGTCGTGGGTGGCCTCGCGGTCGGTCAGGTCCAGTTCGCTCGACCGCCAGCCGACGACCTCGCCGACGTCCTCGGCCTCGAGGGCGCGCACGATCGCGGACCCGACGAGCCCGTTGTGACCCGCGACGTAGACCTTGACGTCGCTCCAGACGATTTGCGGCTGCATGGTGCGCAATTGTGGCACAGCAGGCATGGCGAGCACCCTGCCTCGACCCCGTCCGGCTGAGAGGATGGATGGCATGAGAGTGGTCAACCTTGAGCAACTGAAGCCGATCCTTGCCAACCTGCCGGAGAACCCTCGTGTCGTTGCGTCGGGCAACTTCGCGACTCCGCATGTCCTGCTGGGGGCGCTTGACGCGGTCGTGCCCGAGTACCGCCTGCACATGCTCAATGCGCAGAAGGGCCTGCCGGACCGCGAGGGTGTCACCTACGAGACCGCCTTCGTCGGCCCTGGCATGCGCAACCACGAGCGCCTCGTCTACATCCCGTGCCGGCTCAGCCTCGTGCCGGTGCTGTTCCGCGACCACTACCGCCCCGACGTCGTGCTCCTGCATGCCAGTTCCCCGCGCCATGACACCGTCAGCCTGGGCACCGAGGTGAACATCCTCCCCGCGGCGATCGAGTCCGCACGGGAGCGCGGCGGCCTGGTTATCGTCCAGTCGAACCCCCGTATGCCCTACACCTACGGGGACGCCCAGATCTACGAGCACGAGATCGACTACCTCGTCGAGGTCGACGAGGCCCTCCCGACGCACGCCCCGGGAACGCCCGACGAGGTGTCCCTTCAGATCGGCGAGTTGATCGCGGCGCGGGTGGAGGACGGGTCGACGCTGCAGCTGGGCATCGGTGCGGTGCCGGACGCTGTGCTCAACTCGCTGACGCAGCGCAAGGGACTTCGCATCTGGACGGAGATGTTCAGCGACGGCGTGCTCGAGCTCAATCGGCGCGACTGCCTCGACAAGGAGGTGCCGCTGACGGCGTCGTTCATCTTCGGCTCGCAGGACTTGTACGACTGGATCCACCTGAACAAGTGGATCCGCATGCTGCGCACCGAGCGCACCAACGACCCGGGCCAGATCGCCCGCCAGGCCCGCATGACCAGTGTCAACGCAGCCCTGCAGATCGACCTCTTCGACCAGGCGAACGCCAGTCGGGTGAAGGGGCGCATCTACTCCGGGTTCGGAGGATCCACGGACTTCATCGTGGGCGCCCTCCACGCGCGCGGCGGCCAGTCGTTCATGGCGCTGCCGTCCTGGCACAAGAAGGCCGACGTCTCCACGATCGTGCCGCGCATCCAGGAGCCCGTGACCAGCTTCGAGCACAGCGCAGTCGCGACCGAGAATGGCATCGCCACGATGTTCGGACGCAGCCAGCGCGAGCGCGTCACCAACATCATCGAGCGGGCCGCACACCCCGACGCGCGAGAGGGCCTGCGCGAGGCGGCCGCGGAGATGGGACTGCTGTAGGTGCCGGAGTTGCCAGAGGTCGAGGCGCTCGCACGGTTCCTGACCCAGCAGACGGCCGGGCAGATGGTGGCCGACGTGTCGTTGGCCAGCCTCAGTGCGTTGAAGACGTTCTCGCCGTCGATCACCGACGTGCTCGGCAGGCACGTGACCGGAGTGACGCGGCGCGGGAAGTTCCTCGACCTCGCGACGCAGGACGGGCCGCACGTCGTATGGCACCTGTCGCGGGCCGGCTGGGTGCAGTGGCGCGACGAGGTCCTCACCACGCCGGTGAAGCCGGGCAAGGGGCCACTCGCACTGCGGATGTCGTTCGTCAACGACGATGGCGAGCCGATTGGCCGCATCGACATCACCGAGGCCGGCACGCAGAAGCGCCTGGCGATCTACGTGGTCGACGACCCGGGCGATGTTCCCGGGATCGCGCGGCTTGGCCCCGATGCACTGGGCGACGAACTAACGCTAGAAGCGTTTGCGGCCATCCTCGACGGCGCGGGACGCGCGCAGATCAAGGGCGTCCTGCGCGACCAGTCGATCATTGCGGGCATCGGCAATGCCTACAGCGACGAGATCCTGCATGCGGCGCGGCTCTCGCCGTTCCACCCGTGCAGCACGCTGACCGACGAGCAGGTGCACTCGCTCTATGCGTGCATGCGTTCGACGCTCACCACGGCGATCGACAACAGCGTCGGACACGGCACGGGCACGTTGAAGGCCGAGAAGAAGGCGAACCTCGCAGTCCACGGCCGCAAGGGCGAGACGTGCCCGGTATGCGGCGACGTCGTGCGGGAGGTGTCGTTCGCCAGCAGTGCCCTGCAGTACTGCGCGACGTGCCAGACCGGCGGCAAGCCGCTCGCCGACCGGCGGACGAGCAAGTTCTTGAAGTAGCCGCGGGCGGGCACCCATCCACATTGGGGTGGCGGGACTGAAGTCGTGGAATTCCATTGACCCGATAGCTGCCCGAGGGCACCATGAGGCATGCAGATACGGCAAGAGCGGACACGAAACCGGAGACGGCGAATTGCAGTCTTGTCGCTTGCCGTCTCGCTCGGGTTCGTGCTGAGCCAAGCTGTCGGCGCCGTGGGTGCGACGACGCCACCGCTGACCTTTGTCACGCTGACGACAGGACTCGTACAGCCGACGCAGGTGCTGTCGACCGCGGCGATACCCGGCGTGCTGTTCGTCACTGAACGGCGTGGCGTGGTCAGAGCCGTTGATGAAGTGAGCGGTGCAATCTCGTCGAATCCGTACCTGGACCTGACCTCCGTCGTCAACAGCACCGGCGGCGAGCAGGGTCTGCTCGGCATGGCGTTCGCCCCTGATTTCGCCACATCCGGTCGTGTCTACGTGACCTTCACGGATGCCGCGGGAGCCCTGGTTCTCAGACGGATCACGGTCTCGACTCCGGTGACGTCAAGCGCGGGATCCGCTGCGGGGGAAGACCTGCTCGCTGTCCCGCACCCGGGGGCGACGAACCACAACGGAGGCAGCCTTGCCTTCGACCGGTCGGGGCGACTGCTCCTGGGAACAGGGGACGGCGGAGGAGCGGGAGATCCCTTCGACAACTCGAGAAACACCAACGTGCTGCTGGGCAAGGTCCTCCGACTGGACGTGAGCAGTTCCTGCACCGTGAAGTACTGCATTCCATCCGCCAACCCGTTCGTCGGAGGCGGAGGACTCAAGGAGGTCTGGCTGTGGGGGTTGAGGAACCCTTGGCGGACGGCCTTCGATTTGTCGACGGGCTTGTTCTACGTGGCCGATGTGGGACAGGACAGGTGGGAGGAGCTGGACGTTGTTCCTGAGGCGTCGGCTGGTGGTGACCTCCAGTGGTCTTGTCGGGAGGGCCCGGAGCAGTTCAACGCCGCCCGGTGTGGCTCGACAGCCACCCAGATCTTGCCCGTCACCGTGATGTGTCACGCATCCGTTGTGGGATGCCTGGCCACTGATGCAGGCGGATCCGTCACCGGCGGTCAGGTCTACCGAGGACAGCGCCTGGCCGCCTCGCTCGCCGGCTCCTATGTCTTCGGTGACTTCGTGACCGGAAACGTGTGGTCTTGGGCCAACGGTGTCCGGTCGTTGATCGCGTCCCTCCCTCAGGTGACGTCGTTCGGCACCGATTCCCAGGGCGAGTTGCTGGCGACCACGCTGTCCGGCGGCCTGTTCCGAATGACGATCGGCACCACGTTGCCAGCAACCACTCCGCCTCCTGCGTCTGGTGGAGGCGGTGGGGTAGTGGCACCAACCGCGCCAAGTGCTAGCTCTGGTCCGGCGGCACCGCCCGCCGCTGCCGCCTCCCTACCGACGGTTGCGACTGCCGCTGCTGCAGTCTCGGCACCTGAAGCGGCTCAGGCCCAGGCCGTTCCCGCTCGGGTGAGGGGCCTTCATGTGCGGCGGTTGAGCCCCTCAACGGTGGCTGTGTCCTGGACGAGGTTGTCGGACGCTCCGGGGGCTCGATTCCAGTTCCGCGTTCAGCGGGCCAGCAGGCCATACGGACCGTGGCGCACCGTCACCGCGTCGCTAGTAACGATCAGGGGCCTGCACAAGGGACTCCGGAGTCGACTTCAAGTGCGTGCCCTGGTCGATGCTGCTTTCGGTCCGGTGTCGACCGTCTCCCTGCGATCGCCGTAGGACGGGTACGTGATCACACCGGCTGCTGTCAGTTCGGGTGATCACCGCTGCCCGTAGGCTGCTGACCATGTTCGGGAAGAAGAAGAGCGACACCAAGGCCGCCCTGCCGCCCAGCAAGTACCGGATGGGCGGCACGCACTTCAAGGACGATGCCGCGTTCATCAAGACCGCCGTCCGCGACGTCAAGCGCCTGGAGAAGACCGCCGGCCTGACGAAGGACTCCAGGCTGCTCGACTGGGGCTGCGGTGCCGGTCGGCTCGCTGTCGGCGTCCGCGCGCACTACGCGTCGAACGGCGGCCGGATCGCCGACTACCACGGCGTCGACATCCAGCCCGAGCTGATCGACTGGGCGAACGCCAACCTCGCCGGCCCGGGCTACCGCTTCACCTGCGTCGACGTCAGCAACGAGCGCTACAACCCCGATGGCACCCCCGAGCGCACCCTGGCGACGGAGCCGGGCAGCGTCGACGTCTTCTACGCCTACTCCGTCTTCTCGCACATGAACGACGAGGACACCCCGGCCTACCTGCAGTTGATCGAGCAGGCGCTGTCCCCCACCGGCAAGGCGTTCGTGACCTGTTTCGTCGAGGAGGACGTGCCCGGCTGGGAGGAGAACCCGGAGGGGTACGGCCCGCTGGAGTGGAAGGGCCGGCTGCACTGCACGCGGTTCGCGCGCTGGCATTTCGAAGACCACGTGAATGCTGCGCGACTGGCCGTTGACCGGTTCGAGTACGGCCGGGAGACGGACGGCCAGAGCCTGTACGTACTGCGTCGCCGCTAGCCGCTGGCAGGTTCAAACCGGGTTAAGCCTGTGGCGGATTTGCCGCAGGCGCCGTGCGGTGGGTTAGGGTCCCTTGAGTCCATCCCCCGCTCGAGAGGCTTGCTCATGCGTCGTGCCCTGGCAGCGTTCGTCCTTTCCTCGTCGATGGTCGTGACCGGTGCAGCTGTTGCCGCACCCGCGCACGCCGCGCCCGGACCGGTGATGCCTGAGGACTTCGGCATGCACATCCCGAACATCTCCGAGGGCTCCGCGCCGTCGGTCAACGACGGCTCCGTGCGCCTGTGGGACTCCGGCGTGGCGTGGGGCCAGGTGCAGCAGAAGAAGAACACCTACTGGTGGAACGGCCTGGACGCCTCCATCCAGAATGCGAACGCGCAGAACCTCAAGATCCTCTACGTCCTCGGCTCCACCCCGAAGTGGGCGGCCAGCAACACCAAGCAGGGCACGTACCCGAACGCGGGCGCCGCATCGATGCCGAAGAGCATGACGGACTGGAAGAACTGGGTCACGGCCGTCGTCAAGCGCTACGGCGCGTCGATCGAGTCGTACCAGATCTGGAACGAGGCCAACCTCACCACGTTCTGGCAGGGCACGCCCAAGCAGATGGCGCAGCTGACCAACGAGGCGTACAAGATCATCCGCAAGTACGACCCCACCGCGAAGGTCGTCGCGGCCAGCAGCACGATGCGACTGCAGAGCGCCTACAAGAAGTTCTTCCCGGCGTACATGAAGGAGCTCAAGGCCCTCAAGTGGCCCATCGACGTCGTCTCGGTCCACCTGTACCCGGCCAGCACCGGCACCCCGGCCAACCGCGCGGATTTCATCAAGCAGGTCAAGGCCGACATGAAGACCGCCAAGGTGCCAGCCGCGAAGCAGCTGTGGGACACCGAGATCAACTACGGCATCAAGGGCCCGGGCAGCAGCTACCCCGACAAGAACATCGAAGGCCCGCCGGCGGCCGCGTGGGTGGCACAGACCTACCTCGACAACATCCGGCTCGGCGTGACTCGCGCCTACTGGTACTTCTGGCACCCGAACGCGCCCCTGGTCGGGATCCAGATGTTCGACGGCACCATCGGGGCCCTGGGCTACAACACGGTCAACCAGTGGATCAACGGCTCGTCCTACTCCTGCACCACGGCCAAGGTGAATACCTGCCAGATGGGCGACAACGTCAACCCGAAGGTGGTTGCCTGGGCGTCGAAGGGCTCAGGTACCTTCGTAGTGCCGGCGGCAGCCAACTGGACGTGTGACGCACTGAACCAGTGCCAGCCGGTCGTTCCCGGTTCGACCGTCACGATTGGAAACATGCCGCAATGGTTTGGACTCGCCCCAAGCTGACGATCGCCGTCCTGGCGACCGTGGCAGCCGCACTCGTCATGACCGCCTGCTCCTCGGGGAGTTCCTCAACGCCGACCACGGCGCCGACCGCCAGCGCTGCACCGTCGGGTGGCTCGACCACGGGCGTCCAGCCCAGCCTGGTCGGCATGCACGTCGAGGGCGCCGAGGCGGGAGCGTGGCCGTCGGCTCCGTTCGGGGCTCTTCGCCTGTGGGACAACGGCACGGCGTGGTCGCAGATCGAGACCCAGCCGGGCGTCTACAAGTGGGACAACCTCGAGGGTGTGCTCGAGAACGCGCAAGCCAAGGGGATGAAGGACGTCCTCATGGTGCTGGGCACCACCCCTGAGTGGAACGCCGAGAACGTGGGCAAGGACGACTACCCGCAGCCGGGCGCGGCCAGCCCGCCGAAGGACCTCAAGGCCTGGGACACGTGGGTCACCGAGGTCGCGACGCGCTACAAGGGCCGCATCACCTCGTACCAGATCTGGAACGAGGCGAACCTCAAGAACTTCTGGAACGGCACGCCGGAGCAGATGGCGGACCTCACCAAGCGCGCCTACGACATCATCAAGAAGATCGACCCGAAGGCGCTGGTCGTGTCGGCGTCCCCCTCGACGCGCCTCACGGCCTCGTACACCAAGTTCTTCCCGGCCTACCTCAACGCCCTGAAGGCCAAGGGCTGGCCGATCGACGTCGTCGCCATCCACACGTACCCGGCCGCTGACGGCGACCCCGCCGGCCGTGGCGTCGTGATCGCCCAGGTGCGCGACGAGCTCAAGAAGGCCGGCGCTCCGGCGGACCTGCCGCTGTGGGACACCGAGCTCAACTACGGCCTGGCCGGGCCCGGACCGTCCAAGCCGAAGGTCGACATCACCGGCGCCAAGGCAGCCGGCTGGATCGTCCGCACCTACATCGACGACCTGCGCTACGACGTGGGCCGTTCCTACTGGTACATCTGGACGCAGAAGCCCTACGACCTCCTTGGCATCCAGGCCTACCCGGGCTCGGACGGCGAGCAGGGCTTCTTCGCCCTGCAGAACTGGGTCTTCGGCGCCAACTTCGACAAGTGCACGACCGCCGGCGACGCCGTCACGTGCAACTTCTCCAAGGACGGGCAGAAGTGGGTCGTCGCGTGGGCCGAGAAGGGCACCGCCCCGTACACGACCCCGGAGGGCACCGCGCTGGTCTGCGACCCGCTGGCCAACTGCCAGGAGACCGCGGCCGGCGCCCAGATCACCCTGACCGAGATCCCGGTGCGGGTCTACATCCAGTAGCAGGGCCCGGCCTGGGCCGCGCCCAAGGGGCGGGTAACGATCGAGCAAAGTGACCCGCGGGAATGGGGTCTTTTCGGGCCGCGCTGCTACCTTGGGGGTCTCTGGCCGCAGATGCTGGGCCATGTCCACGGGAGGTGACGGGTGTCGCTGGAGGAGCGCGAGTCATCGCCTGACCTGCCGGTCGACAGCCACGCCGACGAGCAGCACACGATCCCGCTGCGGACCCCCGCGCGGATCGGCTGGGCCGAGGCCCATTCGCATCGCGATAGGCCCCACCTGCGCCGCGACCCGCTGCGGGTTTACGCCACCCGGGCGATCCTGCTGGACTTCCTTGCGGTGACCGTGGCCGGCATCACCGGCTTCGTGCTGCGGTGGGCCATCCCCTACTCCGTTGAGATCAACAACCTGTCGTACGTCTCTTTGGTGCTCGTGGTCATCGTCGCGTGGATGATCGTGCTGGTGCTGCGCGGCGCCTACGACACGCGCATCCTCGGCGTCGGCTCAGAGGAGTTCAAGCGCGTCGTGTCCGCGACGGCCACGGTGTTCGGCGCGGTGGCGATCGTGGTGTTCGCCCTGAAGCTAGACCTGTCGCGTGGCTTCGTCCTCATCACCTTCGCGGTGGGGTTTGCGCTGCTGCTCATCGGCCGCTGGGCACTGCGCTCGTGGCTTCGTCATGAGCGTCGCTACGGCAACTACCTGCATCGCACGGTCGTCGTCGGCGCCGAGCCCGCGCGCACCGAGATCGTCGACCTGCTCGACCGCGATCCGGTCGCCGGCTTCACCGTTGTCGACGAGATCTTCGAGCCGCCGATCGACGTCGACCCGGCGGGTCTGGATCAGTGGCTTGACGAGGTCATGGCGCGGATCTCCCTCGCGGACGCGGATACCGTTGCGGTTGCTGGGTCTCCGGCCCTCGGTCAGCAGGTCGTGCAGCGGCTGTCGTGGCGCCTCGAGGGTCCGCGCGTCGACCTGCTGGTGGCCCCGAATGTCGGCGACATCGCCGGCCCGCGCGTCACGATGCGCATGGCCGCCGACCTGCCGCTGCTGCATCTGGACGAGCCGCACCTCACCGGTCCGAAGCGGGCGATCAAGCGCACGCTCGACGTCGTGTTCGGTGCAATGCTGTTCCTGGTCTTCCTGCCGTTCATGGTCGTCGCCGCCCTCGCGACCAAGCTCAGCAGTCGCGGGCCGATCTTCTACTTCCAGGAGCGCGTGGGTCGCGGCGGCCAGATCATCAGGGTCGCGAAGATCCGCACGATGTACGTCGGCTCGGACAAGAAGCGCGACGAGATCATTGGCGACCCCGACGGCGACATCCTCGACCGCTACCGCCAGGACCCGCGGATTACCCCGGTCGGCCGTGTGCTGCGCCGCTGGTCGATCGATGAGATGCCGCAGGTCGTGGCGGTCATCGCCGGGTCGATGTCCCTGGTGGGACCCCGCCCGGTGCTCGTCGACGAGATGCCGCTCCTGGGCGACGCCGACCACCGCAGGCACCTCACCAAGCCCGGCCTGACGGGCCTGTGGCAGGTGTCCGGCCGCAAGAGCGTCGACTGGGACGAGCGCATGCGCCTGGACCTGGACTACGTCGAGAACTGGTCGCCAGCGCTCGACCTGGTCATCGTCGCCAAGACCGTCAAGGCCGTCCTCGTGGGCGACGGCGCCTACTAACCCCCGTAACCCCCGCCGAGAAGCAGGCTGGGGTCGCTCCGGGGCCCCCTAAGGGGCGATTTCACGACCGCAGCCTTGCTCTCGCGGGGGCGGGGGGTGGCGCTTAGTGGCTATCTATACTCGGTGAGTGACATTGAGCCGCCGGGCGAAGGTGCTGGGCGGCATCCTCATTGCCGTCGTGGGCGGCTTCGTCCTGTGGATGCAGGCCGGCCTCATCTACTCCTTCGCCTCCCTCGCCTACGGCGGTTACGGGCTGCAGAGCAGCCTGTCGGCCGCGGCCCAGGGCGTGAAGACCGGCGAGTACCCGGCCGCCCAGGCAGCGTTCGAGAAGGCGCAGGGGGCGACCGTCCAACTCGACCGCTCCGTCGACACCGCACAGGTCGACATCGTCGGGAAGATCCCGGGCGTCGCGGTTGGCGTCGAGAACTGGCGACTGGCCACCTCAGCGGCGGGTGAGATCACCAACAGCACCGGCGGCCTGCTCACCCTCTACGGGGACCTGTCCGGCAAGGGCGGCGGCACGAAGATCTTCAGCAACGGCGCGATCGACCTCGCGCGGCTGAACAACCTGCCGGGGCAGGTCTCCGACATCAACGGCCAGCTCAACACCGCCGCCCACCAACTCGAGTCGATCCGCGCCGAGGCGAAGACCGCGACGCTGCTGAAGAAGGTGCGCGACAAGGCACTGAAGGAGATGGCAC
>Ga0194043_1001812_pt1 | contig 11937 bp, 9 predicted proteins | sample JunL4415m_MetaG_FD_161274 | JGI IMG/M metagenome (GOLD analysis project Ga0194043, IMG submission 161274) | Anoxic zone freshwater microbial communities from boreal shield lake in IISD Experimental Lakes Area, Ontario, Canada - Jun2016-L442-15m | ecosystem: Environmental > Aquatic > Freshwater >...
ACGCATGGACCGAGCACGTGTCACGCGCTGGTCAGCAATTCACTGATCCGCCAGTGGCCTGATCGGAATCGCCCATGCGGGCAACATCCATCGGCCATGCCGGCATTCTCATCGAAACCAAATACGGGTCCATCACGTGTGACCCGTGGTTCGATCCAGCGTTCTTTGCCAGTTGGTTTGTCTTTCCGCGCAACGATCAGTTGTCGCCCGAGCTGCTGAGTCGCATCGAGAACGCCGACTACCTCTATATCTCGCATCTACACGGCGACCACCTCGATGACTCATGGCTCGCTACGCACATGAGCCGCGACACCACCGTGCTCATTCCCGGCTTCCCAACTCGCGAGCTTGAGCGACATATGCGGGCGCTCGGTTTCAACAACATCATCCGCACAGTCGATCGCGAAGAACTCAACCTGGGCGGCATGACCGTGGCCATTCACGTTGAGACCTCGATCACCGATGGTCCGGGTGGCGACTCGAGCCTGATGGTCAGCGATGGCCAAACGCGATTGTTCAATCAGAACGACTGTCGCACCACCGACCTCGATGCGCTACGTCGGCATGGCCCCGTCGATCTGCACTGGCTGCAATACAGCGGTGCCATCTGGTACCCGATGGTCTACGAAGAAACGCCCGAGCGCATGCGCGAACTCATCGATGCCAAGGTCGAGAGCCAGTTCACTCGTTCGCTCAAGTACGTCGACGAGATCAACGCCAAAGCGGTGGTGCCAAGTGCTGGTCCGCCGTGCTTCCTCGACCCTGAGCTGTTTCAGTTCAACATGATTACGGGCGACGAGCTCAGCATCTTCCCCGATCAAATGTCGTTCCTCAGCAAGCTCACCGCCGCAGGTCGCCACGGTTTGCTAGCGATTCCCGGCACCGAGATCGAGATCACGCCACAGGGTTGCACCGTGCAGCACCCCATTGCCGAGGCCGACGTGCAAGCGATCTTCACCGACAAGCTCGGCTACCTCACCCAGTACCAAAGCGACTGGGCGCCATGGCTCGAGCAGGCCAAAGCATCGTGGCATCCACCCACCACCAACTTGTTGCAAACGCTGAAAGCATGGTGGGAGCCACTGTTGGCAATGGCCCCAACGCTTCGGTCAGCGGTTGGCGCGAACTGCCTGATGCGCATTGGTGACCTCGAAATCGTCATCGACTTTCCAGCCGGCGAGATCCGCGAGTTCAACGAAGAGCCCTACCGATTTCGATTTGAGATTCAGCGCGAACTCGTTGAGACAGTGGTCGCCGATCGCGCTGTCGATTGGAGCAACGCGCTGTTCTTGTCGTGCCGCTTTCGAGCATGGCGCGATGGCGCCTTCAACGAATACCTCTACAACTTCTTCAAGAGCCTCTCGGTCGAGCGCATGCGCCGCGCCGAAGCCGAAGCGCGTCGCAAACTCGATCCGCCCGATGGCTCCGAAGAAATCGAACTTGGCGGCTACATCGTCGAGCGAGCATGCCCGCATCGTCAGGCTGACCTCAGCGTGTTCGGCGAAGTTGAGGGTCAGACATTGGTCTGCACATTGCACGGTTGGCGCTTCGATCTCGAAAGCGGTGAATGCCTCACCGCATCAGATCGTCGTTTGCGAGTGCGCCGCGCCGACCCGTCCTAGATTCAGCATCGATGCTTACGGTTGCTAGGTCGGCGAGAACATCGACAGCTTGTAGCTGAAGCGATAGGTGCCCGGCGTCAGCCGATACTGAGCAAGCACATCGGGGCCACAGCTCGCTGTACCCAGGCCGCGATGTGCCGTATCTACGCAGACCACAAGATCTGAGTTTCGAACAAGTTCGCTGTCGTGTCGTGCTTCAAACAGCTGCGCTGGCGTGTGGCGAGTTGCAGAGAAGTGCACCAGCGAATCGCCCACCGACTCGACGCGCACAACACGGCTGCGCTTGTCGATGCACTCGAACCAGCCGCAGTCGGTGCGCAGCCCAAACTCTTGCGGCACGAGATATGGCGACGAATCGATGGGCTGCTGCCACACTTCGCGCATCGCACTCGATTTGCGGTCGGGATAGTTCTCGTGCGGGCCGCAGCCGTACCACCGCACTTCACTGAAGCTGGAAGGCAGTTGAAACATCACGCCGACGCGGGGCAAGTCGGCGAGGTCGGCCGGCACCTGAACCGTGTGGTGATACGTGACCGATTGATCGGCGCCCACAACGCGCTCGACACTGTGCTGCACCAGCTCTTCGGGTGGGCGGGTGTGCACACCGGCGAGCATCCACGAACCCAGCGCCGGCCCAAGTCCGCGAACCTGCTTCGACAAATCGATGGTCAACTTGAAGCCGTCGTTATCTACGGGAGCGCGCCACAGGTTCAAGCTGATCGGCTGAGTAAACAGCCGCTCTACTGGGGTGAGGGGCGAGGCGCTGCGACGCGAAGGCTTGGGCGCTCGCGCCCGGCGAGCCTGACGCAACACCACTTGATCCCAACTCACCATGTGACCAGCACCCAAGCTCGCACTTGCTCGACGCTGCAACCAACGCACCGACAACGCAATGTCGTGGTTGCCGTCGGGCAGAGCGCACGGCAGTGGAACGGTGACGGAACTGTGCGGGCCGCACGGACCAATCGCGAGTTCGCCCTGCTGGACAAGTTCGCCATCGACGTGCAGGCTCCACATCGCGCGCAAACCAGAGAGATCGCTAAACGACTGCCGGTTCGAAACGACGATGACGTTCTTTCGTTTGCCCGCCGTAACCGTTACGGGACGATAGACCCAGGCAACTTCGCGCATCGCTGGGTGCGGAACCATGTCGGCCGAAATGAGTCCGTCGGCCACAAAGTTGCTGTCGTTGGGCGTGTCGCCAAAGAGTCCGCCGTAAGCAAAACGCTTGGTTCCATCAGGCAAGGTCTGAGTGAGACCGTGATCTTTCCACTCCCACAAGAAACCACCCTGCAGACCCGGGGTGGTGGTGATGGCATTCCAGTAGTCGGCCAATGATCCGTTCGAGTTGCCCATCGCATGGCTGTACTCGCACAAGATGAGCGGGCGATCGCCAAGGTTGTCGCGTCCGTACATCACGATGGCGTCGATTGGCGCATACATCGGGCACACCACATCGGTAGCGAGTCGACCGCCGTCGCCCCATCCGGCATGAAACGAGGCGCCCTCGTAATGCAACAGGCGCGACGAATCGTGATGCCGAATCCATCCGGCGAGCGCGTCGTGGTTCGCGCCGTAGCCACTCTCGTTGCCCAACGACCACATGATGATTGAGGGATGGTTCACATCGCGCTCGACCATGCGCGAGCCGCGTGCGAGCCACGTGGCGCGGTAACGATCGTCGTGACACAACGAGGTGTTGTATGCGTGACTCTCGATGTTGGCTTCGTCTACAACGTAGAGCCCGAGTTCGTCGCACAGCTCGAGCAGGCGCGGATCGTTGGGATAGTGCGACGTGCGAACCGAGTTGACGTTGTGTTGCTTCATCAACACGAGATCGGCGCGCATGTCGTCGTAGGTAACCGCCTTGCCGCGCGTGGGGTGATGGTCGTGGCGATTGACTCCGAAGATCCACACGGGCTGGCCATTCACGAGCAGCTGACGATTGCTCACCTCAACATGGCGAAACCCGATCAGTTGCGCGTGTACTTCGCGAACCGATTGGTCGGGGCCCAACAGCTCGACAATCACTCGATACCGATTTGGGTGCTCGGCCGACCACGGCGCAACATCGGCCACTTCGAACGCAGCCGTAGCCCGATAGCCCTCAAAGATATAGGCCCGATAGAAACCATGCGGAACCGCCGAGACGACGGGTTTACCAACGCGCTTACCACCAAGCGTTTCGAGCGTGGTGCGCACTGCCCATCCGCGCTCAGGCGTATCGCCAAACGAAATCGACGACGTAACCGTGAGTTGGCCGACGCCATCGGCCACACGCAAATCGGCATCGCATCGAAGGTTGGCGAGATGCGTGGCGGCGCGTGACTCAATAAAGACCTCGCGGTGCAAGCCGGCCATCCACCATTGATCTTGATCTTCTACGTAGCTCTGGGCGCTGTAGCGCACGACCACGATGGCCACCATGTTCTCGCCCGGCACAACGAGATCAGTAACGTCGTACTCGCTCGCGAGTCGACTATCGGTTCCGTACCCAGCGAACGAGCCGTTGATGTACACAGCGTGAACACTCTCGGCACCACCAACGTGAAGCACGACGCGGCGATTGCGCGACCACGTGGCGGGCACCTGAACAGTGCGCCGATAGACACCAGTGGGATTGTGCTCGGGTAAACGGGGTGGCGGCCCGGCGAATGGCATCTGCACGTTGGTGTAGTGCGGCAGATCGCCAGTGTCTTGCAGTGTCCAGTTGCCAGGCACGGCAACCGTCTGCCACGCATCGGTGTTGAGCACTGCATTTGTTGCCGTAGACGGCACCGACTCGGGCGTGTCGAACAGGCGTAGCTTCCACGAACCATTCAGACTGCGCCACCACTTTGAGGCGGCGCAGTCGCCCGCGCGTGCGCCTGCGACGTCGGCTTGAGCAACTGTTGGCACCCGCATCGACAAGCGACCAAGGGCCACCGTGTTTGGGTCTTGCCATGGCCGTAAGGGCCCGAGAACGTTCAACACGGGTGAGAGTCTGTCACCTGCGCGCTGAGCAACGTTGGCTTAGCTATGCACCCACACATGGATGCCTCTGGGCATGATGTTGTTGGCCCAGATGAAGTCCATTGCAGGGACGCTCACGCGTACGCAGCCGTGCGAGGCGGGATAGTTCGGCACACTGTTGGCACCGTGAACCGCAATGCCATTGTGGAAGTACTTGGGTCGATAGATATCGCCGAGGTCGCCCTTCCACCAGCCATCTACGCGCTCGCGGTCAACCTTCCACAAACCATCGGGCGTCAGCGCCACACCGGTGATGTTGCGGGCGCCGGGGGAATTCTTGTCGGGTTCGTCGAACGGCAAGCCGTTGCCCGTGGATGCGTTCAGCACCCATTGGGTTACGCCATCAACAACCACGAACAACAGTTGGCGAACCTTGTCGACCTCAATCAGCGTTCCGGTGTCAGCCGTGCCGTGACCCTTCACCTCTAGGGCCAGAATTGCTGCCGCTGTTGCTGCGTCGACCAAACCGGTGGCCTCGATGCCGCTGTACTTCTGGAAGGCCATTACTGCTTGCTTAGTAGTGAGGCCGTACTTGCCATTCGGCTGCGAGTTCCAGAACCCAAGTTGGATCAAACGCAACTGGATCACTGCCGTGTCTGCGCCATCGGCGTTGCCGACTGGCACGATCGTGCCGGGGAAGGAACCTACAAAGACCTGGTTTGCCGGCAGCGTCGAAGTGGTAGAGGCAGCGTCGGTAGCAGGAACTGCTTCGGTAACAGGAACGGAGTCGGCGGTTGCATCAGTAGGCGCATCGGTTGCTGCAGGCGTCAGTATGCCTGAAGTGAGTGGTGCGAGGTGCACCGTCTCGCTCGGTGGAGCGCTGGCCTCCGAGCGCGGCGACGAACATGCACTAAAGACGAGCGCGCCAGCCATAACACCGAGGGCGATGAACGCTTCAATTCGGGGGGTTCTTGAGGACCTAGTCATGTGTAAAGAACTCGCACTCAACGAACGTGCTTTGCTCGCGTCGGGGAAGAGTTGTTAGATCTCAGACTAACTCTGCGACAGAGTCGGCACGCGCACACACCGCCTGCATTTGCACAACTTTTCGAAACGACCGCCAGCAGCCTCTGGCAACACTGCGTCAGGCAACGTACGACGGCAGTTCGCACCAGATCGTGAGTGCGTATTTGACCCCCGACACCAACTGATTTGTTTGGTGCGGATGGGTCACCAACGATGGCCACGCCAGCACCGAACCCACCGGCATCGAACCGTTCGAGAAGCCCTGCAACGGAAACTCGAGATCGGCACCCTCGTAGTTGTCGTTGAGCTTGATTGAGGCAGACACCTGAGCCACATCGTGGTGGATGCGCAAGGTCTCCTGCTCGCCCAACGCATAGCGGATGACGAACACATCGCGCAGGCCGTAGTAATCGATGTAGGGCCAGAACTGCTTGAGCTGGGGCCACAAGCGCATTCCGATGTCGGCTTGTACATTCTCGAACAAACGCGGGCTCAACACGGCCAGCGAGACCTCGTGGCCCGGCACCGGATCGTCGGGCTGCGGCTCAAATGCGCCAACGGCCTCGGCTGCACGAATAATGGCCGAGCAAAACTGCGGGGTCCAGAAGGATCCGGCGTACAGGTCGGGACCCACCGCAGCGATGTCGGTGGTGTCGTCGATGGCATCGACATAGCCGAGCACCCGCTGCAGATCGTCGATATCGGTCATGACACCGATCGTTGCAGATGCGACGGCAACACCCATGGTTCTCGCGGCAGTCGCTGGATGTCGAAGCGGCTCAAGAGGTCGCGAGCCGTTGGGCTCTCGCCCTCATCGGCGAGTCCGAGGCTGCTCGCCAACAACGCAAGAACCTGCTGCGGCGAGATGCCCCGCTCGGCGAGTTGCGGCAAGGTAATCGCGCCATGCCGCTTTGCTATGCGAACTCCATCGGCGCCAAGCACCAATGGCACATGGCGATAGCGCGGGGTGGGAAGCCCAAGCAGACGTTGCAGCATCACCTGCCGCGGTGTTGACGACAACAAGTCGTCACCGCGCACCACCTCGGCCACGTTCTGAGCGGCATCATCGACAACCACTGCAAGGTTGTACGCGGCCACGCCATCGTTACGCCGTAACACCACATCGTCGATCGCGGCTCGCACCGGGCCGCGAATCTCGTCGGTGATTTCGATGACATGCTCGTGGGCTCTGAGCCGCAGCGCCCACGGGCGACCCTGCTCGATGAACTGCGCTCGTTGGGCGACGCTGAGCGAGCGACACGTGCCCGGGTACAAGCCCTCGGGGGCCTCGAGTCCCTGAGGCGCGCTCGAGGCCTCACGAATTTCGCGGCGGGTGCAAAAGCACTCATAGGTTCGACCCTGAGCGGTGAGTTGGTCGATGGCTGCCGCATAGAGATGAAACCGATCGCTTTGGCGCACTACCTCGCCATCGAAGTCGATGCCGAGTGCCGCGAGCGCCGCGCATTGGGCGTGCTCGAACGCCACAGACGACGTCACCCGGTCGAGATCTTCCATCCGAACGATGAACTCGAGGCCCTGCGATCGGGCCGAAAGCCACGCCACCAGCGCGGTGCGCAAGTTGCCCAGATGCAGGTCACCGGTGGGGGAAGGCGCAAACCGGCCCGCTGCGGTGGTCATCGAAGCAGTGTGCCAAGAATTGGTGGACTCTGGGAGCATTGTTCGGTAGGTTTTACGCATTGCGGTCAATCACTCACATTGAGTAGGGAAATTGAATACTTCGGCGGAAGACGATCTACAGCTCAACACGGCACCGCCATCTCGCGTGTCGCAAGAGTCGTTGGCACAAGCAGCCAAGGTGCTGTTGCCCAGCAATTTGGCTGTGATGCCCTCGTTCTTGTTGATGAGCTTGGTGTTTCAGAACCAGATCCCGACCCGGCGCATTGCGTTTTGGTGCCTCGTTGGTGTGGCCACCGAACTGCTCGCGCTGCTGGCGCTCGAGTGCTATCGATTCGAACGATCTCGCGGCGGCACCGGATTGCGATCGTTGCCCCTGATTCGCTTGTCTACCGCTGTGGTTGGCGCCGCCTGGGGAAGCTCACTGTTCGTGCCCAACCCGAACAACACCGAACTGCTGTTGTTCTTTGCGATGTTTGCGTTCGGTGCCAGCGCGTTCGCCATGTTGCTCACCATCTCGCGCACCGACCTGTTTTTAGCCTTCGAGCTTCCGCTGTTCATCACCGGCACTATTGCGCTCGTCGTCAGCAAGAACGATCACCTGATGAGTATCGGGCTGATGGCATTGGCCTATCTCATCTTCGCCACCACCATTCACCGCATAGCGAACCGCGGCGCCGTCGACGCCATCCGCCTTGAATGGCGCACCGAGACCCTCGTATCTACATTGGCCAGCGAGCACCAACTGTTGCTCAATGCCAACAACGCCTTCGCTGGCCTCAACGGCCAATTGGCGCATCAGGCCATGCACGATCCCCTCACCGGCCTGTTCAATCGTCGCGGCGCAATCGACGCGCTCGAGCGAGCACTCGCCGACGCGAGCGACACAGCGCCGGTTGGTCTGCTCTATCTCGACCTCGATCGGTTCAAGCACATCAACGACTCGATCGGTCACCGAGGCGGCGACCAGTTCTTGATGGCCATCGCCGATCGACTTGAGCGAAGCATCGACTCAGGCGCAACGGCCGGACGAATTGGTGGCGACGAGTTCATCGTGGTGCTCCCCAACTGCGACCTCGGCGCGAGCATGGCGGTGGCCGGGCGCATCACGGCCACCCTTGCTCAACCTATTCACGCCGAAGGCCACGAAGTTCCATCGTCGGTCAGCATTGGTCTCGCAATCGGACCTATCCACGGCGGCAGCGGCACCGACTTGTTGCGCTTCGCGAACGCGGCGTTGCACCGAGCCAAGGGCACTGGACGAAACCGCGTCGAGATCTTCGATGGCTCGGTTCGAAACGAACTCGACAAGCGCGTCAGCTCAGAGCAGGCGCTGCGCCGAGCACTCGACGAAGGCGACATCGTGCCGTTCTTCCAGCCCGAGATCGACGCAACCACCGGCAACATCGTGGGTGCCGAACTACTCGCTCGATGGCTGCGCCGCGACGGCGTCATCGTGCCCGCTGCCGACTTCTTGCAGTTGGCGGCCGATGCCGGTCTGCTCGAGCGAATCACCGAGAGCGTGATGCAACAAGCTCGACCAATGATTCGTCGGCTCAGCACCTTGGGGCTGCCCGACGGATTCCGCTTTCGGGTGAACCTGCCGCCACGCGCCACCGAGCGTTCGTGGCGAGACAACCCCCTCGACTCACTTATCAGTGGCGTCGACCCAACGCTGATCACTGTCGATGTCACCGAGGCCGCCGTCATCGACGACCTCACCGCAGCCGCCGCCAACTTGGCATCGCTGCGCGTACGCGGAGTGCGCGTCTGTCTCGACGATTTCGCCCGCGGTGTGTCGTCGCTCAGTTTGTTGCGCCGCCTGCCGCTCGACGAGGTACGCATCGATCGCACCTCGATCGACACGCTGACCGCGCATCCCCACGACCGCGCGATTGTGCGATCGATCATCAGCTTGGTTCGCGAGATCGGTCTCACGGCTACGGCCGACGGCGTAGAGACCGGCGCCCAAGCCGACGTGCTCATTGCCCTCGGATGCATTCGCCATCAGGGCCACCTGTATTCGCGGGCATTGCCGGCTGCCGAGTTCGACTCGTTTGTCAGCGCAGCGATGGCCGAAGACCTCGCCCATCGCGCACTTGTGATGAGCCGCGCCACCAGCGATCATGTGCAGTGGCCACCGAACGACCTTGGCTAGATCAGGAGTCTGCAATGACGCACCACCAACACGGCGCCGACGTCCAAAACGAACTGGCGCCGTTGGCGCGAGATCTTCGTCATGCAATCCCTGAGGTGATCAAAGCGTTCTCGGGTATTCATGCGGCCGTGTTCACCGAAGGTGCGCTCGACACCAAGACCAAGGAACTCATCGCGTTGGCAATCGCCATCAGCGAGCGTTGCGATGGTTGCATCGCGGCTCATGCTCGAGGTGCTGCGCGTCGCGGCGCCACCGAGGCCGAGGTGGCCGAAACCATTGGCGTCGCGATCCTGATGAACGGCGGCCCAGCCACCGTGTACGGACCACGCGCATTCGCTGCGTTCAAAGATTTCGTGGCCGACCCCAACGGCACCGGCATCGATCAGCCGCAGGCGTAGGCGTAGGTCAGCTTCGGCTGCAGCCCGCCTGAGTGGCAGCAGAATCGGTCCACCAATCGGCCGCATCGCCCAGTGGTTGGAAATCGCCGCTGCGTGGGTCTTGGCGGTACTCAACAGGTCCCGGCTCGTTGCGGGCGATGATCGTGAGCGCAGCAAGGAAACGGTCGATGTCTTCTGTGGTCGTTGACAACCCGGCGCTTGCCCGAACCGCACCTGGCACCGCGCGTCGATCGCCACTGAGCACATCGCTGCGGAACTGCGCAATGTCGGCCGGGGAGAGACCAAGAATGCGCGTGAGATACGGATGCGCACAGAAGCAACCGTGGCGAACACCAATTGCAAACTCGGCGCTGAGCCGCGCAGCAACAAGCGCGTGGGGCATGCCCTCAACCGTGAACGCAGCGGCGGCAAGCGTTTCGAATTCGGCACCCGGGCCGAGCACCGTGACTCCGGCGATCTTGCGCAGGCCGTCGCGTAGCTGCGCCGACAGCTCGTTCTCGTGAGCGATGATCGCTGGCCACCCGATGCGAGCCAGTTCGTCGACCGCCACACCAAGCGCCACGGCTCCGATCACGTTTGGTGATCCGGCTTCTTCGCGTTCGGGGGGAGCAGTCCACACAACCTCGTCGAGATCGACCAACTCAACAGCGCCACCGCCCGCGAGAAACGGGTCGCCCGACTCGAACGCAACCCGTGGACCGATGAGCACGCCAGCACCAAACGGCGCGTACATCTTGTGGCCGCTGAACGACAAGAAATCGGCGGTGGTTGGCATTGGCCGATGCGGTGCCAACTGCGCTGCATCAACCGCAACTTGAATGCCGCGCTCGTGCGCGGCTTCGATGATGGCGTCGATGGGCGGCACCCATCCGCTCACGTTTGATGCTCCGGTAATTGCCAGCAGACGCGGCTTGGGTGACTGATCGAGGGCGGCGCACACATCGGCCACGCTGAAGGTGCCATCGACCCCGCACTCGATATAGCGACACGTTGCAACGCGCGCCCACGGCAACAGGTTGGCGTGATGCTCGACAACCGAGGTCACGACAACGTCGTCACGCGTGAGGCGGAGTCGATACGCCAAGTGATTGATGGCCTCGGTGGTATTGCGGCACAGGATGGCTACGTCGTCGTCGCCGCGATTTGCGAAGCGCATGATTGCTTCACGCGCATGCTCATAGGCCTGCGTTGCGATCTGTGATTTGTACCCCGCACCGCGATGAACACTCGAGTACCACGGCAAGAATTCGGTGACGCGATCGGCCACAGCCGGCAGCGCGCTGGTAGACGCTGCGCCATCAAGAGACAGGTACCCGCGCTCGACGCCATCGACGCATGGCACCATGAGGCCATCGCCAACAAGGTGCACCGGTTGCCACTGAGCAGTCATCACATTTCCTTTCGCGGCCGGTTCGCCCGGTGCTGCGAGAGTAGACCAAGGTCCTCTGCAACAACGCCGCAATGCGCTTCTCGATCATCGACGAGGCTCAAATGGAAACGATCCGCAAGGTCGGCGAACACGTGATTTCGCGTTTCCGAAACAACGTGTGAGTGGGCGAGAGGGGACTTGAACTCTCGTTGAAGGGGTGTTAGCTGGTGTTGCTGAGTCCGTCTCGTGCCATCTGATCTGCGGTTTCGCGATTCGTCATGCTGTAGAGTGCTGGCCCAAACCGATCGATTTCTACCCGTCCGGTAGAAGATTCGGTAGAAGCCGAAGTGAATGAAGCCCCTGTGCTGATCTCCGACAGCTACGACGCGTCGGAACTCGCCAACTCGTGAGCAAGCTCCGATATGGGCGAAGCCCAGGCTGTGATGGCCTCGCCAAGAGCTTGGATAGCTGGGGCCCGCTCGCCAGCGAGGTCCACGAAGATGAGATCTATGCGTCCCTGCTCGGGGCCATCAAGAATTCGACCTCCACTCTGCGCTGACGGAAAAATGAGCACTCCCGAAAAGCGCTGTGGAGCGACAGGCGGTCGGAAGTTCTCTGCATAGCCGAGCATCTTGTAGGTCTCTTCCGGTCTGACGGCTCGATCGGTGCGGACGAACCTGTTCTTCGCATCGATCAGCAACGGAAATCGAACGTTCTCGTCTTCACTCAAGCTCACATCCGGGATGCCACCCATCGGCCGCCGGTCGCGATACACCC
>Ga0194043_1001817_pt1 | contig 11928 bp, 8 predicted proteins | sample JunL4415m_MetaG_FD_161274 | JGI IMG/M metagenome (GOLD analysis project Ga0194043, IMG submission 161274) | Anoxic zone freshwater microbial communities from boreal shield lake in IISD Experimental Lakes Area, Ontario, Canada - Jun2016-L442-15m | ecosystem: Environmental > Aquatic > Freshwater >...
TGATTATGTTAAAATTAACAGAACTGATGTTTTCAGTGCAGATAACTACAGCGATATGATTATTTGTGGTTTTGATACAATTGTTTATTTTGAAAATAAATATTTTTTTAAACCAAAAAACATAGAAGAGGCAAGAGATTTTATAGGCACATTTTCAGGGAAAACACATAGTGTTTTTACAGGAGTGAGCGTGTATAGTCATATTAACGACAAAACAGAAACAGGTTTTGAAGAAACCAGAGTGACTTTCCGGAAGTTAAACAGTAAAGATATAGAGCATTTTCTGGCAAACGAATATTTTCTTGACAAAGCCGGTGGATATAATATTGAAGGCTATGGTTCGTTTTTGGTAAAAAAAATAAAAGGGTGTTTTTTTAATGTTGCAGGGCTGCCCATTTACAGGTTTTTAAATATTTTAAACAGATTTGGGTATGACTTAAATAATTTTTAACAGAATTTAATAGCAGCTAAGGAGAATTAATGTTTGATTTTTTTCTAAATATTGTAGGAAGAGATATGGGGATAGATCTGGGAACTGCAAATACTCTTGTTTTTGTAAAAGGCAAGGGAATAGTTCTTGACGAGCCGTCGATTGTTGCTATCGACAAAGATACAAATAAAATTTTGGCTGTCGGTAAAGAAGCAAAGAGAATGGTGGGAAGAACACCCGGAAATATTGTTGCCATCAGGCCGCTTAGAGATGGAGTTATCGCAGATTTTGAAACAACAGAAAAAATGCTTAGGTATTTTATTCAAAAAGTTCATAAAAATGTTGCATTTGCAAGACCTCGTATCGTTATATGCGTGCCTTCAGGGATAACTGCTGTCGAAAGAAAAGCAGTAATAGAGGCCACTGAACAGGCAGGTGCAAGAGCAGCATATATAATTGAAGAACCCCTGGCAGCAGCTATAGGAGCAGAGCTTCCTGTAAATGAGCCAACCGGTTCCATGATTGTTGATATTGGGGGCGGTACTTCTGAAGTTGCTGTCATATCTTTGGGAGGAATCGTTGTAAGCCAGTCTCTAAGGATAGGCGGAGACGAAATGGATGAAGCAATTACCTATTATCTTAAAAAAGAACACAACCTGCTTCTGGGTGAAAGAAGTGCCGAGAAAGTAAAAATTGAAATAGGATCGGCATTTCCACTTGAAAATGAGGAAAAACTTGAAATTAACGGAAGAGATCTTGTTACCGGTCTGCCAAAAACAATAATTATTACAAGTCAGCAGATAAGAAAAGCACTGGAGAAAACAATAGCAGATATTGTTAACTCAGTAATTGAGGTATTGGACGTTACTCCTCCTGAGCTTGCTTCAGACATCATGAAAAGAGGAATAGTTTTAAGTGGCGGCGGCGCTTTACTTAAGGGTCTTACAGAAAGAGTGAGCAGGGAAACTCACTGCCCGGTATATCTGGCAAATGATCCACTTGCTTCAGTTGCCTTAGGGGCTGGCAGATGCTCTGAAGATTTTGCAACTCTTAAAAAATATCTAAAATATGCAAAGCACTGACAGGATTACAAAAATTGAAGATTTTAGCTGGATAAATGGCATCCACAAGGAACAGTTTAAAAAGCATAATTATTATAAGTGTGATCGTAATAATCTGCATTATAATTATTACTGCAAGTTTTAAAGATGCTGATTTTATAAAAAATTTTAAAATAAAGACATTTGATATTTTTAAACCGCTTCAGGAAAAAATATTCAATGTCTTTCAGCCTCTTATAAAAGGAATTGATAATGTGAAGAATTTTTTCGGTCTCACGCAAAAGATAAAACTGCTTGAGCTGGAAAAGTCAGGACTTCTTCATGATTATACTGAAAACATTAATTTAAAAATTGAAAATAATTCTCTCAGGCAGCTTCTTGGTATAAAGCAAAGAAATGATTACAAAACCACCTCCGCAAAAGTAATAGGTTATAATGAAGGAAAATGGGAATCTGAAGTAACCCTAAATGTCGGTAAAAACAGCGGAGTTCTTGAAGGAATGGGAGTAATAAACGACAAAGGCTTTATAGGTATCGTAACTCTAAGTGCAAGCAATTCATGCAAGGTGAGACTGTTAAATGATCCTCAGATGAGTATGGGTGCAAGACTTCTGTCCTCGAGAAGTCTGGGGATAGTTGAAGGCAGTGCAGGTAAAACAATAATACTTAATTATATTCCCAAAGAAGATCTGGTTTATTCAAGCGATATAATAATGACCTCCGAGTTTGGAAAATATATACCACCGGAAATTCTAATAGGCATAGTCAGAAAAGTATCAGATTCTGAAAACAATCCCTACAAAACAATAGAAATTGAGCCTTTTGTTAATTTTAAATCAATTGAAAATGTTCTTGTAATCCTGGAATGGTAAAAGAATAATAAAAACGATAATCTTATTTTTTAGTTTATGAAAATTTTCAACAGAACTATTGATTTTTTTTTATTGATATTTTTTTTAATATTGCAGGTTGTTTTTGGCGAGCAGCTGAAATTAAATTATCTTAATTTTGACTTTATTATTGTTGCCATTACTGCTTTGACTTTTAAAAACGGCATGATTGCAGGAATGCTGTATGGTTTTTTTGCCGGCCTTGTTTTTGATGTTCTATCCAGTAACATTATCGGCATTTCTCCTTTAATTCTTGCATTGAGTGCTTTTATAATAGGCAGACTGCTGGAATCTGGGTTAAAAATAAAACTTATAAGCTATATTCTTGTAGTTTTTATACTTACAGAGATTAATATAATAATAATCAGCTTCATCTACTATTTGTTCAGCTATAAAATAGATTTTGTCAGCTTGGGAATGGATTTATTATTAAAGCCCATATTTAATATATTAATTATTTTTATTATTTTCCCATTAATGAGGGTTAAATTTTCCGGAGAAGAGTTAATTGAATATCAATACAAATAAGAGGCTTGTATTTGTCGGGTATCTGGCAATAGTACTGATCGGTGCACTTATCGTCAGGCTCTATTTTCTTCAGGTAATGAGCGGAGAAATATATGCCGAGGCTGCATCACAGAATATAACCAGGACAAGATCCACTGCTGCACCCAGAGGAAATATTTATGATCGCAACGGCAAACTTCTCATCGAAAGTGTTCCAACGGCAGCAGTCGCAGTAGACCCATATGTTGTACTTAAAAGAGATGATGTTCTTTCAGCCTTGAGTATCAAGCTTGATATTTCATATAATGAGCTAAAAGACAAACTTGAAAAAACCAAAACAACATACATAGACAGAGTAATTATAAAACAGAATATTGACAAAGACACGCTTGTATATCTTAAAGAAAACAGCCAGAATTTTCCGGGAGTTGAAATTGTAAATATTTTTTTAAGAAAATATAATTATGGCTATCTTGCCGCACATATTTTAGGATATACGGGTGAGATTGATGAAGAAAAATTAAAACTTGAAAAGAACAAGACTGGTTATGAAGGCGGGGACCAGATCGGGCTGACTGGGGTAGAAGAACAATACGAGGATGTATTAAAAGGGATCAAGGGGAAGATAGTATATGAAGTTGATCCGCTGGGCAGACCGACAAACATTGTAGAACAGACTGATTATGTTGCAGGCAATAATATTTATCTGACAGTAGATATTGAGCTTCAGAAATATGTAGAAGAAACCCTTGCAACCCAGCTGGAAGCAATAAGACAGAAAAAAGTTGGGAAAACTGATGTTAATTATAATGCCGGCGGAGGTTCAGTAGTTGTTCTTGATGCCAAAACGGGAGAAGTTCTTTCAATGGCAAGTTACCCTACTTTCGATCCAAGTGTTTTTATAGGTGGTATTTCAACTCTGGACTGGGCGCAGTTAAACGATCCGGACAAAAAATATCCCCTCAACAACAGAGCCATAATGGGTTTTCCTCCCGGGTCTGTTTTTAAAATTGCTCCTGCATATGCAGGCTTAAGTGAAGGTCTCATTACCGCAAGCAGTGTATTGTCCTGTGCGGGTACATGGTATGGGCTTGGAACGGATTTTCCCAAAACATGCTGGAATAAAATTGGTCACGGTGGACTGACTTTATTAGGTGGAATACAGAATTCATGCGATGCTTATTTTTATGAAGTTTCGCTAAGATTATTTTTAAAAGATAAAAACTCCGGAGAACTTCTGCAGAAATACAGCCGGCTTCTGGGTTATGGTGAAAAAACCGGAATTGATCTTCCAAACGAAACTGCCGGTGTCATTCCTGACAAAGCATGGAAAAAAGAATGGTTTAAAAGTGACAAGGCTAATGCCATATGGTTTCCAGGAGATACAGTCAATATGGGCATTGGGCAGGGAGATGTGCTTGTATCGCCTCTTCAGCTAGCTTATTCTTATCTGATACTGGCAAACAGAGGGAAACAGTATACGCCTCACGTATTAAAAGAAATAAAAGATAAAAACGATGAAAACACAATCAGCGCTGAGCTTAATAATTATAGTGACATTGAGCTGAATCAGGATTATGTTAACTTAATTGAAAGCGGTCTTAATCTTGTAACCAAACAGGGAACAGGTTCAGCGGCATTCAGGGCATTTCCTCTTGAAACAATACCCGTAGCCGGCAAAACTGGAACAGCAGAGTTTGCAGGACATCAGGATTATGCATGGTTTGCCAGCTATGCTCCAAGTAATAACCCCCAGTATATTGTAACGGTCATGCTGGAAGAGGCAGGGGGCGGAGGAGCGAATGCTGCTCCAATCGCAGAAAAGATATATGAATACCTTTACCATATTCAGAGTGGCTTGCAGGTTCAGTCAGTAGATAGTTTTGGAGATTAAATGGGAAAACATTCAAGAGAATTAACATCCAGAAACAGTTATATTAATACCGAATTTGTAGAAGCTGATCTTGGAACTGCAAAGAAAAGAGTTTTGAAATTTGATGTAATATTATTTATTTGCGTCCTAATCCTTTCTGCTGCCGGAGCCCTGATCATTTACAGCGCAACAAAATACAATTCTCCTTCGGGAGATCCGATGTTTTATTTAAAAAAACAGTTAATTTTTTTAGGAGTCTCTTTTGCGCTATTTATAGGGCTTCTGACATTTAATTACAGGAAGCTGAAGAATATCTGGATTTTGATTTATATAATAAATGTTGCCAGCCTAGTAAGCGTGCTTTTATTTGGATATGAGGTTAATTCAAATAAAGGATGGATAGATTTAAAATTTACCTCAGTTCAGCCCTCAGAGTTTTCAAAAATATTCATGGTTATTTGTCTTGCTGCTGTTTTTTCAAAATGGAAAGCAGAGAAAAAAAGTTTTGTGGGATTTAGGAAAGTTATTTTGGCCTTTTTTGTGGCTTTTTCCACTATCTTTCTGATTCTGCTGGAGCCTGACTTTGGCCAGGCGATAATATATTTTCTTGTATACATTGGCATTCTCTTTATTTCAGGGGCAAATTTTTTATATTTTCTTGGCGTAGTGGGGATAACAGTTGGAGGTATTTTTATTGGTCTCAAGCTCGAGCTTATAAAGCAATATCAGCTCGACAGGCTTCTTGTATTCTTAAAACCTAATGTTGATCCGGAGGGTGTTGGCTATAATCTGTTCCAGTCAAAACTGGCAATCGGGTCAGGAAGGATTTTTGGGAAAGGTTTATTTCTTGGGACTCAGACCAATCTTAATTATGTGCCGGAACATCGTACGGACTTTATATTTTCTGTTATAGGTGAAGAGCTTGGTTTTACAGGTGCTTTTATAGTAATTATGCTTCTGGGTATTGTTGTCTGGAGATGTTTTTATGTAGCAAAACATGCCAGTGACAACTTTGGTGCAATGCTCGCCGGTGGTATAGGCTTTATAATTATGACGCAGGTAATTATTAATGTCGGCATGACTATAGGACTTATGCCAATTATAGGCATCACTCTTCCATTCTTAAGTTACGGCGGATCTAATTTGCTGGCTATTTTTATGGGGATAGCTTTGGTTGAAAATGTATTTATGAGAAGAGAAACTAGAAAAGAATATGAAATTGCTCGTGAGGATTTTAAATAAAAATGAAAATACTTGAATTTAATGATTTTGAAAAAGCACTCGAGGGTGTTCAGAAACCCGGAAGATATATTGGAAAAGAATTCGGCACTAAAAGTAAAAATATTTCAGAAGGTCTTGATTTGAATGCAACAGCTCTGTTTGCGCTGGCCTTTCCTGATGTTTATGAGGTAGGCATGTCAAATCTTGGAATACAGATTTTATATGAAATTATAAATAAACGTGATGACTGCAGCGCTGAGAGGGTATTTACGCCCTGGATTGATCTGGAAGCCAACTTAAGAGCCAATAAAATCAAGCTTTTTTCCCTGGAAAACAGGATATTTATTGATGAGTTTGATATATTGGGATTTAGCCTCCAGCACGAGATGCAGTACAGCAATGTTCTTAATATGATGGACATGAGTGGTTTAAAATTAAGAGCCAAAGACAGGAAGGACAAACAGGGGACCATAATTTGCGCCGGAGGCCCCGCAGCAATAAACCCTCTTCCTATGGCACCATTTATGGATTTTTTTGTAATTGGAGACGGAGAAGAGGTAATTTTAAAAATACTGGATGTCCTGTTGAAATATAAAACCGAAAAAAGGGCAAAAGACTGGTTTTTAAATGAGATAAAAAACTTCGAAGGTATTTTTGTCCCTTCAGACTATAAGTTCTATTATCACACTGACGGAACTGTAAAAAAAATAACTCCAGACGCAAAAGTCAAAAAAGTGACAGTAAAGAACCTTGATAACTGCAGGATTGTTACAAACCCTGTAATCGCAAATATTAAACCCATTCACGACAGATTTGTCTGTGAAATTATGAGAGGCTGTTTTAGAGGCTGCCGTTTTTGTCAGGCAGGCTTTACTTACCGGCCCGTAAGATCAAGAAAGGCCGCAGGACTTGTTACGGAATGCATGGAAGGCTTGCAAAACAGCGGTTATGACGAGATTTCTTTTCTTTCGCTTTCAAGCGCTGATTACGGTGAGCTTGAATTTCTGATAAGCAGTTTTTTGGATTTGAATAAAAATAAAAAAATATCAGTATCACTGCCTTCGCTAAGGCTTGACAGCTTTACGCTAAGTATTGCCGAAATGATTCAGAGCGGAAGGAAGACAGGCCTGACTTTTGCTCCTGAAGCCGGGACACAGGTAATGAGAGACATAATCAATAAAAATATAAATGAAGAGGAGATGCTTGAATGTATCAGAATCGCATTTAAAAAAGGCTGGGAAAAAGTAAAACTGTATTTCATGATAGGATTACCCTTTGAAAACAATGAGGACATAGAGGGGATAATGGATATTGTGCAAAAAATAATTACTGTTGCAAAGGAGGCACTCCCTAAAAACAAACTGGGCAGGATGAATGTAAATTTAAGCGTAAATGCTTTTTGCCCCAAACCTTTTACACCTTTTCAGTGGGCTCCTCAGAATTCAGTAGACATGCTTAATGAAAAATTTTCAATAATCAGGAATAATCTTCCTAAAAGATTTGTAACTGTCAGCTGGTCAGATCCACACAGGAGCAGAATCGAATGCGCTCTTGCAAGAGGAAATATGAAAGTAGCCGATGCAATAGAAGAGGCTTTTAAGAATGGCGCAAAGTTTGATAACTGGAGCGAGTTTTTTAAATATGAAATATGGCAGAATGCTTTTAACCATTCAGGTGTAGATATAAATCATTTTACAGAAAGAGCAGCTTCTGAAGATGAGATTTTACCATGGGATTTTATCGATATCTCAGTACCAAAAGAAGTTTTAATTAAAGAAATGGACAAAACCAAAAGAATTGCAGCCCAAAATGACAGATGATACTAAAATACGATTTAAATTCAATAAAATAAATGAATATAAATATTTGTCGCACCTTGAGATAGTAAGGCTTGTTATGATGGCTGTTTCAAGGGCAGAAATAAATATAAGGTATAGTGAAGGTTTTAGCCCTAATCCAAAGATAAATTTTAGTTTTCCGGTTCCTGTAGGGCTTGCAAGCATAGCGGAGTATTCAGATATTGATTTACTTGAGCAAATGGATGCTTCCAAGTTCAAAAAGACACTAAATTTAGCGCTTGCAGAAAACATGAGGGTAACGGATGCAAAGAACATTTTAGGCAAAGTGCCGAGTCTGATGGGAGATATCGGGTTTTGCAGTTATGTTTTTGCAGTAAACACAAAAGGGAAAAAATATGAATCTGAAATTAAAAATGATATCATGAGCAGTCTGGAATTGTCCGGATCAATACACAGCCTTGAACTTGTGCCAAATGGAACTAGCGGTGATATTGTTAATTTAAATTTAATTGGATATACTAAAATCTACACAAATAATAAAATCTTTAAATTTAATGATTTTTTAAAATATTTTAAATATTTGTCAAACAAAATGGATATTGTGGTTGAAGATTACTTTAAGAAAGAATCCTATATTTTAAAGGAAGGCATGCTTAAAACTCCACTTGAAATTGTTTGACCCAAGGAGTTTGAAAAATTGAGTAAAGAAATGCTCGTCAGCTCAGATGATGCGGAGACGCGCGTAGCCATTCTCGATAATGGCCAGACAACTGAGCTTTATTTTGACAGAAAGTTTAAACAATCAATACTGGGCAATATTTATGTAGGCAGAGTTGAGAATATCCTGCCCAGCCTGGATGCTGCTTTTGTTGATATCGGCGTGGAAAAGAATGCTTTCCTGTATATAAATGAAATAGTTCTTGATATGGATTTTGAGGAAAGCGAAAACACACCAAAAAAAATCCAGCACATTCTTAAGCCTAATCAGCTTGTCGTTGTACAGGTAACCAAGGATCCTTTAAAAAGCAAGGGAGCCAGGCTGACAACATTTATATCTATACCTGGAAGATATCTGGTCCTTGCGCCGTATAATGACGGGATAGGAGTATCCAGAAAGTTAAGCGACAGTGAAAGAGACAGCTTAAGACAGATAACCAAAGAAATAAAACCCAAAGACTACGGTATAATTGTAAGAACAGCTGCCCGAACGGCTGATAAAAATATTCTTAAAAGGGATTTAAAGCAGCTCCTCAGAACATGGAGTGAAATTCAAAGAAAAATAGCAAAATCATTAAAGCCCATGCTCATAAACGATGAGCAGCCGATAGTATTAAGGATACTGAGGGATTTATTTTCAGATGATTTCAAAACGATTCATGTTGACAGCAAAGAAGTAAAGAGAGATATCTCGAGATATTTTGGGAATATCGGCATAAGGTTTTCAAATATCAGGCTTCATCCGAGTCCTGAGGATCTTTTTGAAGATTTTAATATAAATGAAGTAATCGAAAGCGCTATTGAAAGAAAGGTATGGCTGAAGTCCGGAGGTTTTATTGTTATAGATTACGGAGAGGCTTTAACATCCATTGATGTAAATACAGGAAAATTTACCTCAAATAAAAATGCGGCCGAAACAATTCTTAGGACAAATTTGGAAGCAGCAGAGGCAATATCGAGCCAGTTGAGACTTAGGGATATAGGCGGCCTTATAGTTATTGACTTCATAGACATGGTAGGAGAAAAAGACAGACAAAAAGTCTTTGAAAAATTCAGGCAGTGCCTTGATAAAGATAAAACCAAAACAGAGGTGCTTAACTTTTCAAAATTCGGGCTCCTTGAAATGACAAGAAAAAATGTTTCAGACGGAATTATAGGTACTTTGTGCAGACCATGCACATGCTGTTCGGGAACAGGATTTGTGAAATCGGAAGAAACATTAAAATATTCAATTGAAAGAAAAATAAAAGCACTTGCGGTAAAAAATTTTGAAAAAGCATTTTTTATCAAATTAAATACCACTATTGCCTGTCAGGTGATAGGCCAGGGCGGAAGAAATCTTAGAGCTATTGAAAATTTAACCAAAAAGCATATTGTAATTAAGGGAGACGACAATATGCAGATGGATGAACTTGTAGTTGTTTCCAAGGGAAGCTACAAGGAAGTTGAGGATTCATCAAAACCTTTTAAGACCGGTGATCTTCTTGAATTGTTTATTGAAGAAACATATCTGCATAATTCAGAGGACGCTCTTGCCAGAGTAGACGGTTATATAATCCAGATCATAGGAGGAAAAAAGTTTATGGGCAAAAGAGTCAAAGTTGAAGTTAAGAGTATTTCAAAGACAAGTGCAGTTGCTGAAATTACTTAATTGATAATGAATAATTATTGAATAATTGATTTTTTGCAGATTATTTATTTAAATTGCGACCAAAATATTTTTTGATTTGGACGTTTTAGCTAATTATTTGCCAGAAATTATACGGTTCCTGACAAACAGCTCAATTTTTAATTAGTTCCCGGCAAGTAAATCAGTTTTTAATGAATTACTTATTTGAATTAAGCTTTAAATTTTTATAAGTCAGGATATTTTACTGATTATATTCAGTAAACTATCTGGTTTTATAAAACCAGTATCTTTTTAACAGCAACAAATTTATTTTTTAGTTGTCAATATTCAGCGATTATGTCACAATTAAGGCATAGTTTTATTCAGCGAAAATGTCACCCCCTTCAATTTAATAACTGTCATTTTCCCATGCAATTGTTGAATCATATAGTCCTATTGCTATTTTTTCTTCTCTTTTGTCATATATATCAAAACTGCAATTTTTCCAGGGATGAGTATTGGCAGGCTTTTTAGGAAGTTTTCCTGTTTTAATCTTTTCCTTAATATGACTACTTTCTATTTTAGGTAAAACTTCCACTCCCATAACAGAATATATTTTGCCACTATATCCTGCTTTTATGCCTATTCTTTTACTTGTAAACACTTTAACTTTTGCGTGGGAAATACTAGCAGCAACTTTTCCACCTGATATGAGCTGATAATATTTACTTTTAAATGAAAATGCAGACCCACCGTCAAGTCTTCTTATCTCTTTTCTGCAGAGGATATAATCCAGAACAACTTCTTTACCAAGCTCTCTAAAAACGGGACTGCCCTTTGGTTTAACTGAAAACTTTTTGTTAAATTTCTTAATATAATTTTTTAAGAATTTATTTGCATCATCTATGTCCTTTATCTTATTTAAGCTAAACTCCTGCACCAATCTGTCCTGTAGTGTTCCCCAAAGCCTTTCTATGCGTCCTTTCGCTTGAGGAGATCCTGCAGGTATCATATTTATTCCAAGTTCATCCATAGCACTTGAAAATTGTGTATATGGCGCTGTTTTGCCCTCCAATTCTTCTTCTATAGTAAGTTTGCCCTTGGGGTTAAAAAATATAGTATGTCTGTCACTATAAATAGATACCGGTATTCCATGACCTTTTACCATCTGTCTTGTAACCTCAAAATATCCTTCAAGTGTTTCCTGTTTGCATAAATAAAGCCCCAGCACATTGCTGCTTGCATCATCTATTGCCCCGTGAAGGGAAAGCTCGCTACCGCCCAACCATGAGTAGGGAGATGAATCAAACTGCACCATCATCCCCGGGCAGTCTTTTCTTTTCCTGTAATGGTGAGCTCTTATTTTTTTCTTTTTCCTGGGGCTAAATATTCCTGCATTTCTTAATATTCTATGAACTGTTGGCTGGCTTAAGACTATATTCTCTCTTTCTTCAAGAAGCTCTGCAAAGTGACTAAAATTGGTGCCCCGATACTTATCATACTTAAGTTTAACTACCAGATCTTTTACTTTATCTTCTACTGCATTGATTGGCTTTCTTTCTCTGTTGCCATGCATTATTGCTATAGGACCATTTAACCTCACTTTCTTTTTGATCCTTTTTATTTGTCTGTCAGATAAACCCAGTACATTTGCTGCATCTTTAATAGAAATTTCCTCCTCAAGTAGCTTCTCAATAACTTTAAGTCTAGCCATCTCTTTGTCTGTCATGTGATATAATTCCTCTCTTGTATTCATAGGTGACATTTTCCCTGAATAACTTAAGAGTGACAATATCGTAGAATAACAACAATGATTAAAAT